>OMKS01000439.1_pt1 | contig 38982 bp, 34 predicted proteins | sample 1674721 | NCBI WGS metagenome assembly OMKS01 (sample SAMN06264996, study PRJEB25208) | sediment metagenome | isolation source: hot spring sediment | place: USA: California | collected 2014-09-02 | reverse complement strand
TCGAGCATGAGGAGTTTGGGCCTGCTCATCAGTGCCCTGGCTATTGCCAGCATCTGCTGCTCGCCTCCGCTCAGGTGCCCTGCCTGCTGGTTCCTGCGCTGGCTGAGGATGGGAAATTGCCTGAACTGGGCCTCCATGTCCTCTTTTATGTCCTTGGTGTCACGGCGTGTATATGCCCCCATCATGATGTTCTCCATCACAGTGAGTTCGGGAAATACCTCTCTGCCTTCAGGAACATAGCTGATGCCGAGGCGCACGATTTCTTCGGTGTCGAGACGGTCGATCCGCTTGCCCATGAACTCGATTGACCCCTTCTCAGGCTGATCGTCATCTAAAAGGCGCATGATGGTCTTCAGGGTAGTGCTTTTGCCTGCACCATTGCTGCCCAGGAGCGCTACGATGTCTCCCTCTTTGATTTCAAGGGAGATTCCGTGGAGAGCCCGTATCAGGTCGTACCATGTCTCGCAGTTTCTGATTGTGAGCATCACGCATCCTCCTCGCCGAGATAGGCTGCTATCACATCCGGGTGCTTCTGTACCTCCTGGGGTGTACCCTCGACGATCTTAATGCCCTGGTTGATGGCCAGGATCCGGTCAGAGATGCCCATTACCATGTTCATGTCGTGCTCGATGAGCAGGATGGTAACCTTGTAGTCATCCTGGATATCCTTGATCCAGATCCTCAGGTCGTCTTTCTCCTCGGTATTCATGCCCGCAGATGGCTCATCCAGGAGCAGGACCTTGGGTTCCAGGGCCAGGGCGCGAGCGAGTTCGACGAGCTTGCGCTTGCCATAGGGAAGGTTGGACACGAACTGGTCGCGTACGGACTGGAGATCGAGAAAATCGATGATGTGTTCGACTCTCTCCCGGTGAATAACCTCTTCCTTTGCACACCGTGATCCCCTGCCCCACATGAAGGCTCCGCTTAGTACGCCTGTTTTCATGTGGATGTGCCTGCCGAGCATGATGTTGTCCATGACAGAGGCATTGGCGAAGAGCTGGATGTTCTGGAAGGTGCGGGAAACCCCTTTTCGCGCGATCCTGTCAGGAGAGAGCCCGGTAAGGCTCTCTCCTGACAGGATGACATTTCCCGAATCAGGCTTGTAAATGCCGCTGATCATGTTGAAGATGGTGGTCTTTCCGCTCCCGTTGGGCCCGATGATGGAGAAGATGGAGTTCTGCCCAACCTCGAACGTTGCACTGTCAACCGCCCGGATGCCACCGAAGCTGATGCTCAGATTCTCAACCTTGAAGTGAACCATGCGACGCGCTCCTCGTGCTTTCTGCTGCGCTCTTTTTCCCGCTCAGTGAACGGGACTCTTTCTGACTGCACTCAGTAGTTTTTCCATGTTGCCAGATCGTTTTCTGTCCAATCTTTCAGCAGGATGTATGTTCCCCCGGGTCCGCACTTCTGGATCTGGACTGAGTCGGTTCCCTGGTGGCAGTTCTCTGTCCAGGTTATCGGGGCCCCGAGCCCCTTCCAGTTCCTGAACGAGTTCAATTCCTTCATAACTGCTTCGGTGCTCAGATTCGGGCCGACACGTCTAAGGGCCTCCACCAGTGGTTCGGCAAACTGGATGCCGGCTATGTAGAAGCTTGACCATCGCTCTTCCGGGGCGAGCCTTTTTGCTGCCTCGCGATACTTCACCATGAGGGGATCCTGTGAATCCGGGGGAGGCACGAACGCCCCGGTTATTACCCCTTCATACAAGCCCCCGGTAATGTGGTGCATCAGGGCGAGATCAGACAGGCCTGAATTGGCGATCCACTGAGGCTTGAAGTCGATGCTTTCACTCGTTTTCAGTGCTATGACACACAGGGTCGGGCTCACCCACATGAGGACTGCCTCTGCACCGGAATTCTTCAATCTCAGCATCTGAGATGCAAGGTCCTTCTCTGTCGGTTCTACCGGGATTTCCAGAACACACTTCATCTTGTAGGAGACAAGCCGCTGTGTCATTCCTTCCAGACCGACTTTCCCGAACACGTCGTTCTGGTACAGGATGGCTATTTTCTTGTACCCGAGTTCTTCAACCGCATACTTGGTCAGGACACTCGCTTCATCCTGGAAGCGGGGATAGGAACAGAAGCGATAGGGATCCGGTTTGCCGTCAACCCTGTCATCCACCGTGTTGAGTGACGAGGTTCCGGGAACCACCCACAGGATCTTGTTGTCCGAGATGAATTTCTTCACCGCCTGTCCGCCGGCTCCCGAGACCCCACCGGTAAAGGCGAAGATCCCGTAGCGTTCCACCACTTCTTTCACAGCGGCCTGGGCCAGGGCCGGGTTGTACTGGTCGTCCCGCAGGTAATACTTGATTTTTCTGCCGTGGATCCCGCCCTCTTCGTTCACCAGGTCGAACAGCAGCCCGGCGCCCCTGGCAACCGATCCCCAGGGGGCTGCGGGGCCTGTCTGGGGGCCGAACTGGCCGATCCTGATTTCCTTGTCATCAAAGCCTTTTTCCGCGGCCGAACAGGTAAGGGGCACGACCAGAATAAGAGCTACCATCAGAACAATTGAATAACAGATTTTTTTCATGTGGAACCTCCCATGTATCCGTTCATATACGGTTACAGGGTCTGAAGGATCTCCTTCAGACCCTTTCTGTTCCTATTTTTTCCAGGTTGCGAGATCGTTCGACTGCCAGTCCTGGAGCGTGATGTAGGTGGCTCCCGGGCCGCACTGCTGAATCTGGACCGAATCCGTTCCCTGATGGATCTCCGGGGTCCAGGTCACCGGAGGGCCGATGGTCTGGTGGTTCGTAATGGAGTTGAGCGCCTTCAGGGTCGCCTCGGTACTCAGGTTCGGGCCCACGCGATGCAGTGCCTCCACCAGCGGGTCGGCAAAGAGGATGCCTGCGAGGTAGAAGGTGCCCCACCGCTCTTCAGGAGAGAACCGTTTTGCGGCATCCCGGTATTTGTTCAGAATGGGATGGTCCGTGTCGGGCGGAAGGCCGAATGCCCCGGTGATGACCCCTTCCCAGAGCCCGCCCGTGATGGTGTTCATGAGCGGATAGTCCGAGAGGGTGTCCGAAGAGACCCACTGGGGCTTGTAGTCAATGGTCGCGGCGGTTTTCAGGGCAATGGCCGCAACCGTGGGATTGACGAACATGATGACCACTTCCGCGCCTGACTCCTTGAACCTGAGGATCTGTGATGAGAGATCCTTGTCACCCGGTTCCACAGGAATCTCGGCTATGAGGCTCATGTTGTACGTGGCCAGCCTCTTCTTGGCGCCCGAGAGCCCGTCCTTACCGTACTGATCGTTCTGGAAGAAGAATCCGATCTTCTTGGCTTTGAGCTTTTCCACGACAAACTTGGTCAGGATGCTCGATTCGTCCTCATACAAGGGGTAGACGGCAAAGAGATACGGGTTTGCCGGAAACACGAACTCCCTGATGGCGGCAGACGGTCCTACCCAGATGATCTTGTTCTGCTTGAGATACTCCATGACAGCAAGACCGCACGCACCTCCGACACCGCCCACGAAGGCAAAGACACCCCTGCGCTCGACGAGATCTTTCACAACGGCGACGGTCTGGGCGGGATTGTACTGATCGTCCCGCAGGAAGTACCTGATTGTTCTGCCGTGGATGCCACCTTCTTCGTTGACCACATCAAAGAGAAGTCCGCTTCCCCGGGCAACGGCTCCCCACGGGGCTGCAGGTCCTGTCTGGGGACCCCACTGGCCGATCCTGATTTCCTTGTCGTCAAACCCTTTCTCCTGTGCCGAACACGTAAGTGTCAGTGCCAGGAACAGGCATACAACCATGAAACCTGTACAAAGGAACCGTTTCATAACCTCATCCTCCTTTACCCCCCTTCATCGAAGGGCACATTGAAAAACCGTTTTTCAGGCACAGGAACGTATTATTTCCATGTCGCCAAATCGTTGGATGTCCAGTCCTGGAGCAGGATGGCGGTGCCACCGGGGCCGCACTTCTGGATCTGGATCGAATCTGTTCCCTGGTGCTGATCTGCACGCCAGGTAATCTTGGGTCCGATTCCCTGGAAGTCTGTTATGGAATTGAGGGCATCGAGACACGCCTCGGTCGTGAGGTTCGGTCCTACCATTTTGAGTGCCTCAACTAACGGTTCCGCAAAGGCGATACCGGCAAGGTAGAAGGTTCCCCAGCGCTCTTCGGGGGAGAGCCGCTTGGCCGCCTCGCGGTAGCGCACCATCAGGGGATTGTCAGAATCGGGGGGCAGCGCGAAGGCACCGGTGATCACCCCTTCCCAGAGGCCGCCGGTGATGGCGTTCATGAGGGCATAGTCAGAGAGCGTGTTGGAAGAGACCCACTGGGGGGAAAACCCGATGGTGGCGCTCGTCTTGAGCGCGATGGTGGCTGTGGTGGGGTTGACCCACATGATGACCACCTCGGCCCCGGAATTCTTGAACCTGAGCATCTGGGACGAGAGATCCTTTTCCCCGGGTTCGACAGGTATCTCCTCGACCAGGCTCATGTTGTTGTATGATGCAAGCCGCTTCTTGGTCCCCGTCAGCCCGTCCTTGCCGTACTGATCGTTCTGATAGAAGAACCCGATCTTCTTGGCCTTCAGTGTTTCCACGATGTACTTGGTCAGGACGCTGGCCTCGTCATCATAGAGCGGGTACATGCCAAAGAGGTACGGATTGACCGGAAACACGTATTCATTGAGCGCGGTGGCGGGTGAAACCCAGATCACCTTGTTCTGGGCGAGGTAGTCCTTCACGGCCATGCCTCCCGCACCCGATACCCCGCCAACAAAGGCGAAGACTCCCCTGCGCTCCACGAGTTCCTTGACCACGGAGACCGTCATGGCCGGGTTGTACTGGTCGTCCCTGACGAAGTAGCGGATCTTTCTGCCGTGGATGCCCCCTTCTTCATTGACGAGCTGGAAGAGGATGTCGCTACCGCGAGCCACGGAACCCCACGGGGCGGCAGGCCCGGTCTGGGGGCCCCACTGGGCGATCCTGATCTCGTTCTTGTCCACCCCGGGAGTTGCAGCAGGTGCCGTCAGGGGCAGCAGGAACAGCGCAGCCAGCGCCAGTATCACGTACCCTCGAATCTCAAATCCTTTCATCATTCCCTCCTTGCGGCTGCATCAGCGCAGCTCGGTGTAGTTCGTGACAATTCAGCCTGGTGTCCCCACCGGGCCTTTCAGCCTTTAAACCAGGCTCCTCCCTCCTTCAGGAAGGTGAAACAGTAGTTGTACAAGGCGCGTGCGTTCGTGTCGGTAAACAGAAGCGTGATATCCACCTCTGCCTGGGCAAATCGCTCAACTGCAGGATAGGTTTCAGGATCATGGTTGGGCCTGAGACCATAGATATCGACCACCTTGTATTCAACGATCTTGGTCGTGTTCGAGCGCATCTCAGCGAGGAAATCTTCATAGGAATGCGTCTTCCTGTAATGTGATGACGGGGCGAGGCACAAGAAGAGCCTCTCGTAATCCTCGCTCATTTCGGCAGCAAAATAGGCTCTAAGGGCCGCTTCGATCCTCGGGCGCTCGAACACCATCTCGATGGCCTTGATGGGTCTCTCGAAGAACAGGACCACGGAGGCCAGGATGACCAGGGTGAGCCCCAGTACCCCCAGAATCACGGTGGTGCGCCTGTTTCCGAGCGTATCCGCCATTGTCACACCTTCTTCACGTAGTGCTTTGCAAAGAGTCCACTCGGTTTCAGGGTAAGAACGAGTATGATGACCACAAAGGCCACGATAGGCTTCCAGTGGGGCCAGGCATACCCGAAGAAATTCTCAATGAGACCCAAAGAGATTCCACCGAGGACCACGCCGGGTATGCTGGTGAGCCCTCCAAGAACCGCAGCGGCGAAGGCCCGCATGAAGGGCTCCATCATGTAGGTCGGATCAAGGACAGACCGGGCGGCGAAAAACATCGCTGCCACGGCGCCAATGACAGAACTCATGGCCCAGGTGAAGGAAAAGACCCGCTCCACCTTGATGCCCATGATCTTTGCGGCATTCTGATTCTGCTGGGTCGCCCGCATGGCGACCCCGAGATTGGAGTAACGGAAGAACAGGTAGAGCAGCACCATGATCAGTGCCGTCAGGATAAAAACCCCCATGGTCCATTCATTGAGCTTCAGGCCAGGCAGGATCTCGTGGGTGTCCCGCACCGACAGGGGGAAGGCGAAATCTTTCTGCTCGGCCCCCCATTTCCATCCCACAAGACTCATGAGCATCATCTCAGCGCCGAGCGTGATAATGATCAGCCCGAGCACGGTGGGATCCTTGGCAGGCCTGAGCAGAAAGAACTCGATGAACATGCCCAGGAGGATCGCGAAGATCATGGTGATAATGAAGGCGAGCCAGAAGGGGAATTGATACTGGATCAGGATGTGATAGGCGATGAACGTGGAGATCATACCCATCTCTCCCTGACCGAAGTTGACCACCTCGGAGGTTTTGTAAATGATCGCCACGGCTACGCCAAAAAGTCCGTAACAGGCACCGATCGCAAGTCCTTCGATGATGAGTTGTCCAATCATGTCTTCTCCATCGCCCTGTCAGCTGCCATCAAAATGGCCAGGTCTTCCAGTATTTCTTGATCCTTATCCAGATGCCGAACATGCCCAGAGGCTCGAAGATCACGATAAGCACCATGATGAGCCCCAGCAAGAAACCACCGATATTGTCCATGCCGATCACGGTGAACCACTTCCTGGAAAAGGAGACGAGAAGGTCTCCCAGGTAGGGAAGCTCACCCATGTTCTTCAGGAGATCGTACTGCAGATAGGTGATGAGCGCGGCACCCATGACAGCACCGAGAATGCTGCCCAGCCCACCCACCACAACCATCACGAGGAAGACGATGGAGAGGATGAGATTGAAGGTGAATGGATCGAAGAACTTCACCACAAAGGCGAACAGGCCGCCTGCAACTCCTGCATAGAAGGCGCTGACCGCAAAGGACAGGGTCTTGAAGATCGTGAGGTTGACACCCATGACCTCTGCAGCAATGTCGTCATCACGGATGGCGACAAACGCTCGTCCAATGCGCGTTTTCATCAGGTTCTTTCCCCCGATCACCATGAGGATGGCGATGACGAGGATCAGGTAGTAGATCTTCATGTCGGTGTTGAGCACCAGGCTCATCCCGAGCTCGGGGATCCCCATTTCAAGAGCCGGGGCATGAATCCCCATGCGGCCGCCAAAGACATCCCAGGTGCCGATGATGTGCATGATCGTCAGCCCGAAGCCCAGCGTGGCGATGGCAAGGTATGGTCCTTCCAGTCTCAGTGCCGGAAGCCCGATGATGAAGCCGAAGAATGCCGCGATCAACCCTGCAATGATCACGGCCAGGAGAAAGGGCATGGGCAGATGGGTCATGAGCAGGGCGGTGCCGTAGGCCCCGATGGCAAAAAACCCTGCATGTCCCAGAGAAATCTGGCCGGTGTAGCCCACCAGGATGTTCAATCCCACGGCCAGGATTACATGCACCAGGATGACGTTCGCCAGGTAGATGTAGTAGTTGCCCACGAGGAAGGGAAAGGCGAAGAGGAAGATCATGAAGGCCATAGACCACGCAAGCACGGTATTGCTGCTGAAAATCTCGATGTCTTCGTAGTAATCTCGTTTCATGTCCATAGGAACACCCCGTCAGAGAAGCTTGATAAATGAACGCCCAGATGGCCCGGTGAAAGATGAACGATTCACTGCAGAACAGCAAAGGCGCACGTGTAATGTGTCCGAATGATGCCGTTTTCCCTCATAGATGAAAAGACCATAAAGAAACACATGCTTTATATTATGATATTATGATGACTTGTCAAGAAAAAAGAATCTGGAATCAATTGGTTATAATAAACTAGGTACACACTTCATCTTAGAATAGGTTTTTATTCACCCTTCAATACCTGTGGAAGATACATGCTCTGTAAAAAGGGACGGTTCTGGTGGCTCTCGAGGTGATACGAGCGGGGTTTTCCTGCTTCAAAGATGGGTGCATCACACCATGCGTGGTCGTTACCATGCCCAGGAAATACTTGCCAGGAGCATGAGCACCGCCAGAAGGGCGATGGAAAAGAGCAGGGGAAGCTTTTCAGTGGAGCCCTGTTTCTGTGCCAGGACACACAGGAGAACGATGAGTGAACCGGGCACGAAACACAGGGAGAGAACAAGGGCACCATACCGTGCAAGGGAATCTCTCCCGAGCACACAGGGTGTTTCCTGTTTCTCGGGCACAGGCTTCATGCTATAACCTCCTCAGTATCATGGGGGCTGAGTACACAATTTCTCAAGCAGATTCAGAACATACGACTACACGAAACGAGTGCGCGGCACAAGAACATTTCTGTTCATGTCCCAAACAACGTTTCATGTGCGGGTGACAAGACCCATGACCTCGCCAGTCAGAATTCATGTACGTCATTACGTACAGGCTCTCGCAGTATTATTTCTCACGAGCGTGGGGCTCTCGTGGAGAAGGCTGTCTTCCGGGATCCTCTGGTGCCTGGCATCGTCACTGGTCTTGAGTTGGGGCTGTGGAAGCACGAGCGCACAGGAGGATGAACCGGTCCTGTCCCAGTGGACGGTGATGGTATACATGGCCGGTGATGCAGACATCTCGGATGCCGCATTTGCTGATTTCAACGAGATGGAGCAGGTCGGCTCGAGCACCGAGGTACGCATTGTCGCCCAGGTGGAATTCGATCCCCGGAGAGAACCGTATCCACCGGGCAGCACGCTGAGGGGGTTGATTACCCCGGACGATGACCCGGATGCAATCGGCAGTGACCTTGCCGATATCGGCAACAGGGACATGACGAACCCCCAGACCCTGCGGGAGTTCATCACCTGGGCTGCCTCGAGGTATCCTGCCCGCAATTATCTCCTTCTCCTGTGGGGTCACGGAACCGGGTGGAAACCTCTCTCCTTCTCTGCGATGCAATCCAAGGGCATGTTCACGGACCAGTCCTCTGACCAGACCTCTGCAGGAACCCTCATGGCCATTGGCGATCTAGCCGGAGCAATTCTGGACAGCGGCATCGTGTTCGACGTCATCAATCTCGATGCCTGTCTCATGGGGATGTACGAGGTGGCCTTTGAACTTCAGGACTGTGCTCACCACCTGAGTTTTTCCCAGGGCCTCTACCCCATCCATGGCGATCCCTATGCCGAGATCTTGCGCTCCCTCGGGGAGAATCCCCGCATGATCAGCCGTGAGCTCTCACGCACGATCGTCCAGAAAACCAGTGAGTTTTATGAGGCACGCGGCGTCGGGTTTACCAAGTCCTCACTGGATCTCTCGGGACTCCAAGACCTCCATGAAGGCATATCTCGCGTCGCAGATCTGATCCTGCTGGATTTTGACCGCCTCAGCGGGAACGTGAGGCAGGCACGCGATGAATCCCTGCACTTCCATATCACGACGGGCCAGTACACGAGCACGGACCTAGGAGATTTTCTGACGAGGCTGGGAAAATTCACCGGTGATGAAGAACTCGATGAGGCGGTATATGACCTCAGGAACCTCCTTGCCGAATGTGTCGTCGAGAACGGGGTGTTCTCTCCATCAATGGAACCTCTGGGTCGTTCCCAGGGCCTCTCCATCTACCTTCCTGCCCCGGGAGAAGCGAACGCGACCGATCTCGAGAGGTACTCGGGACTCTCCTGCAACCAGGGATCCCCAACAACCTGGGCTGATCTTGTCACAGCCGTTGTGACTGATGGAGAGAGCAGGTATGCTCAGTGAGGGCCGGGAGCATTGGGAGATTCCTTTCCCATAGTGCCGTGCAGGAGAACCAATGGACGCGATGGCTGCGGGAATTATTTCCTGGATTGTGCTGGGACTCAGCGCTGGTCTTGCCCTTGGGCCTCTGCTCACCCTCGTCCTCACCGAGACGATCAGATATGGTACACGATCCGGTATCAGGGTTTCCCTCGCCCCGCTGCTGACTGATCTGCCCATCGTGGTTGTGAGCCTGTTCGTCATGTCGCGGCTTTCCTCGTTTTCAGGAGTCCTCGGGACCATTTCGCTGTTTGGTGCGTGTTTTGTCGCCTATCTGGGGGTCGAATCCCTGCGGGTCAGGGGACTCCCATTGCCGGAACCTCCTGGCTCGTCGCATTCCCTCACCAAAGGGGTCATCACGAATCTTCTGAATCCTCACCCCTACCTGTTCTGGACCCTGGTGGGGGCTCCGATGATCGTTGATGCTTATGGCAGAAGTCTTTGTTCCGCAGTGCTGTTTCTCCTCATATTCTACACGATGCTCGTGGGCTCGAAAATCACCCTTGCCGTAACTGCTGGAAAGGCTAGAAGATTTCTCCTCCACGGTTCGTACAGGATCTGTATGCAGGTTCTCGGTATGCTCTTGCTGATCTTTGCCGTGCTGCTCTCCCGTGACGCCCTGCGTCTGCTGAAGATCCTCGGGTGACGGGGTGCGTGCGGCCGGAAATAAAAAAAAGCCAAGAAGCACAACGCTGCTTGGCAGGTATGAAGAGAGTATTGGTGGTCTTTCCTGGTTGTTTCTATCGGCAGGTGTTTTTAAGGACTTGAGGGAAAAGAGGTGGGAGGACTGAGTTGCCATGCGACGGGGAGAACTCGGAACAGGCCGGAAAAACAAGGTGAAGTGTCCATCACCATGAAAGAACAACTGGAAGACGTCAGGTCATGGGCCTGCTGTGTGTTACCCCTTGGGGACCTTGAGGAGATCGATTCCAAGATCGGTGAGACGCTCACCAGTTACGGAGCTTCACCCACGAACGAGGCGTTGTCGAGAAAACCCTCCCGGTCGAGCTTCATGGTCTGGCTCAGGGTTTCGAGGATGTCCTGGGCGGTTATGCCGTCTTCCCCCACCTGTTCAGCGGCGAGGTCACCTGCAGCCCCATGGATGAACACCCCTTTGCGCAGTGCATCGGGCAGGTCGAGACCGAGACAGTACATGGCCGCTATCGTGCCTGCAAGCACATCACCACTGCCTGCCGTCGCCATGCCGGAATTGCCGGTCATGTTGATGAAGATCCTCCCGTCCGGGAACCCCACCAGGGAGTGGGCACCTTTGAGCACAATCAGGGCATTGAGGGCTCTGCATGTTTCCCGAAGGATACCGATGGGATCGGAAGCGATCTCCGAAACCGTTTTCTTCGTGAGTCGGGCCATCTCTCCCGGGTGCGGTGTCAGGATGGTGCCGGCCTTCCTCTTTTTCAAAACACCAGGATGCTGCGCAATGGCTGTGATGCCATCACCGTCGATGACGATTGGCACCGGAACCCTTTCCGTCAGCTCCACAACGAGACGCGAGGTTTCTTCGTGCAGTGAGAGGCCCGGGCCGGCAACAACGATGTCCATCTTTTCCGCCAGCTTCACCAGTGAATCTGTGTTCTCGCGTGAGATGCTGCCCTCGAGGGTCTCATGCTGGGGCAGGAAGACAATCTCACTTCCCTTGCATGCGATAAAGGGCACGATGGACCGGGGGGCGGCAAGGCGGGAATACCCTCCTCCGGCCTTCATGAATGACAGGGCCGCAAAATACGGTGCCCCGAAATAGCTGGCGGACCCGGAGATGAAGAGTGCCTCCCCGAAATCGCCCTTGTGTCCGAAGGGCGACCGTGGCGGAAGTGGGGGTGGGTCGTTCACCTCGAGTAACAGATCCGGAGAATCATGGAGCGCAGGGGGGAACGAAATGTGAGATACCCACAGGGAACCGCAGTGATCATAACCGGGATAGAGCAAGGTTCCCACCTTGGGAAGGCCGAAGGTGATGGTGATATCGGCCTGCACTGCACTACCCATAACTTCTGCAGTATCGCCGTTGATTCCTGAAGGAATGTCCAGGCTCAGAACTGGTTTACCGCTCGAGTTGATCTCATGGATGAGATCCCGGTGGAGACCCTCGACCGTTCTGGTCAGGCCGGTTCCAAAAATGGCGTCCACGATCAGGTTACACCCCTTGAGTTCACCCCTGAGAGATCGCAGGTTCTTCACCTCGTGGATCGCGACGGGCATGTTCGAGATCATGGCGAGGTTGGTTTCAGCAGAACCACGGTAGTGCGTTCGGTCTCCGAGAATGTATACCGTGACATCTCCCCCGGCTGAATGGATTTTTCGTGCGACGACAAACCCGTCACCGCCATTGTTCCCCAGACCACAGAACACGAGAACTTTCCCGGAACGAAGGTCGAATTCCTCTTCGAGGATGGAAAAGGACGCTATCCCTGCATTCTCCATGAGGAGCAGTTCGGGGATTCCATAGGTGTGAATTGCCGCAGCATCCAGTGCCCTTATTTCAGATACGGTACAGACTTTCATCCGACTCCTCCCTCCCTGAACTCGCGATACACAGAGATGCCCCTGCTCGTGAGCGTGTTCTCGATTCGAATCCGAACAGCGGCCCAAAAACTCCAGAACTCATCCTCTTTTCAAAAGAGGGTGCTTGTCAACCTGAAAGATGATGGTCCCTCTCGAGGGGTCCCTCCTCCTGGATTTCCGTGTCTCCCCGGTATGAGCGGGGAGATCTACCCCTCCGAGAGTCCCTCGATAAGGGCGAGCACGTTGTGCCCCAGAACGCGGTGGTTGTATCCTCCCTCGAGGATGGCAAAGCAGCCGCCGGTGTTCCTGTTAGAGGCGCCGCGCACGTACTGCCCGATCGTCCGGTAGTCATCGGTCCTGAGGACTCCGCCCCAGTCCTGTTCGTGATTGTCAAACCCTGCGGAGATGCCGATGATATCGGCCTGGACAAGATCCATTTCCTCGCGCACCTCTTCCAGATAGGAACGCCTCTCATGGGCGGATACGTTGTGGATGGTCGCGTAGCCTCTGTGCTGCAGGATATTCACCGTGCCGTCTCCAAAGTGGAGATCGATGTCCAGCACGTATGCCGTCTGGATGGCTCCCGATCGCCTGAGGTGTTCCAGGGCTATGGCCATGTTGTTGTAAAAGCAGAACCCCCATGCCGAATTGGAGGATGCATGGTGCCCCGGTGGTCGGATGAGTCCGAAACACGGCTCTGTGATGCCGGTGGTGGCGGCCTTGATGGCACCGCCGGCTGCCAGGGAGGCAATGGGGTGCAGCCCGAGGCGCTTCACATGGTCGATGTGGTCTGCGGAATGCACCGCATCTATATCCCCCTGGGATGCGGGAAAACAGTTCACAAACTGGACATGGGGGCCTATGACTTCCATGATGGCCTCCATCCTTCCCTCGTCGGCGGCAGGGTCGCCGGTATAGACCTGATGGAATTCTTCGTCGAAAACAACCTTCATGTCCACCTCCTCTCGGGTAACTATCCTAAACGAAACGTGTCACGCAGTGCAAAGAAAACCCGTTCATGGATACTGGTATATCCTGCGAGTACGTTACATTTTTTGCAAAGAACTTGTGTCCCCGCTGCCGGGGTATGTACGAAATACAGCACAGTGAGAGGTGAAAAAACAAGGGGTTATCCGGGTGTGAGCCAATCTCTCTCAGGATTCAGGTTCTTCTGTCTTGCCGAGTTGGATCGAGAAAGTATAATAGAGAACAGAGCATTGATGCACAACGTTTTTTTTACTCGGGAAAAGGAGGTGTAATGAAGATTGCTGTTCTCACAGGTGGGGGAGATTGCCCCGGTCTGAACGGGGCAATCAAGTGGGTTACCAAGACTGCCCTGGATCCTGCTCTGGAGCGGAAGCGGTCCATACGTTTCGAGGTGTTGGGAGTCAGGGAAGGGTGGAAGGGACTCGTGGAGGTAAATCCCGATGACCCCGAGAGCTGTGCAGAGTACCTCCTGCCCCTGAATGAAGAAGTGGTGAGAACGTGGGACCGGTATGGAGGGACCAATATCGGCACCTCCCGGACCAACCCGTTCAATCCCAAGAACGATCGTTCGGACAGGCTCATGGAAAATATTTCACGCCTCGGAATCGATATCATTGTTGCCATCGGGGGTGAGGATACGCTGGGTGTTGCCTATAAACTCTACAAACGGGGGGTCAAGACCGTGGGAATCCCGAAGACCATCGATGGCGATCTCCTGGGGACAGACTACTCCCTCGGGTTCGATTCTGCCGTCAACGTCATCATGGAGGAAATAGACAGACTCCGTACCACTGCCGGGTCCCACAACAGGATATTCGTGGTGGAGACCATGGGCAGGCATGCAGGGTGGCTCGCTCTGCACGGGGGAGAATGCAGCGGAGCCTATATCATCCTCATTCCCGAATATCCCTTCGACATGAACCGGGTGTGTGATCTCCTGCTGGAACGCAAGGGCAGAGAGGTTCAGTACAGCATCGTCGTCGTTTCGGAAGGGGTTAAACCGGCAGGAGAGCAGGAGTTCTACAAGGATGACAAAATCGATGACTTCGGGCATCACTCCCTGGGGGGGATCGCGGCATACATTGCAGAGACCATTGAAAAGAAGACCGGGTTCGAAACACGCTACGTCATGCTGAGCCACCTCCAGCGGGGGGGGTCTCCGTCGGCGCGAGACCGTCTCATGGCTCGCTGGTACGGGATCGCGGCGGTCGACACGATCCTGAACGAGGATTTCGGCAGGATGGTGAGCTTTTCCCAGGGGGAGATCACCACGGTTCCCCTGAAAGAGGTTGTCGATAAGCTCAAGATCGTGGATGTGGAAAAGTATTACGACTCTGAGCGCTACAATGGAAAAAGGTCGATCCTGTAGCCGGGAATGCTGGATGTCCCGATGAATACCCTTTGGATGCTGAACAACACACAGCGTCGGTCAAAGGGTTCCGACCGGGGACGAGGGAGTCCTGTCGATCACCCAAGGTGACAGAATGAAGGTAAGCAGGTTTGGCGTTTCCCTGGAAGAAGGGCTCCTGAGGGAACTCGACGGATTTGTCAAAAAACATCGATTCCCGAATAGGAGCAAGGCACTACGACATCTCGTGCGCAATGCACTGGTTGAAGAGGCATGGCGTGATGACCAGGAGGTGGTCGGGATCATCGTTCTGATCTTCGACCACCACAGGCGCAATGTCGTGGGCAGCCTCGTTGAGGTCCAGCATGATTTTTCCGGGATGATCATCTCGAGCCAGCACGTGCACCTCGATCACGACACCTGCCTGGAAGCCATTGTTCTCAAGGGAAGACCCTCCGAACTTCAGAGGCTTTCCGACAGGCTCATTGCAATCAAGGGAATCAAGCACGGGCAACTGGTCATGTCCGGGTTCTAAAGATCAGCTCAGGACAAGAATCCCGGAGGACCGGAGGTTGAACTCCGGATCGGAAGTGCCCTTCATGCAAGAGGTCTGCCTGGACACGAAGGATGTCTTCGACAGGAGTATTGCGAACGTTGCCTGTACACCGGTATGTGGTGCGCAGGCAACGAACGTTTTCCAGGGGATTGTTCTCTCAGCAGCGAAGGTTCCGGAACATGGGAGCTCTCCCGGTATCAGTGGACTTCCTGGGGGGATAACGTGATCTGTTCAGCCTTGACAATGGTTACAGGATGATCCGGAACGTCCTGATATCCCGCTCTGGACGTGGTTTTCTGGCTTTCTATGGCATCCACCACATCCATGCCTTCGACCACCTTTCCGAACACACAGTAGCCCCATCCCTGTGATGTCTTGTCCTTGTGGTTGAGGAACTGGTTATCCTTGGTGTTGATAAAGAACTGCGACGTGGCCGAGTGGGGCTGGCTTGTCCGGGCCATGGCAATGGTGCCGCGGAGATTCAGCAGGCCATTGTTCGCCTCATTGAGAATGGGCTTCTGTGTGGGTTTCGGCTGCATATCCTCCCCGAATCCCCCGCCCTGTATCATGAATCCCTTGATCACCCGATGAAAAATGGTGCCCGCAAAGAACCCTGCATCCACATAGGCGAGGAAGTTTTTGACCGTTGCAGGGGCTTTGTCCGGATACAATTCGATCACGATTGTGCCGAGGTTCGTCTCCAGGGAGACCCTCGGATGAGTCGAGTCTGCATGCGAAGACTGAACACCACACACCAGCAGAAACAGCGATGCCAGGGAAACTGCCATTTTCACCAGATACCTCCTCTTCATAAGGTTGTGAAACCTGAGAATGCCATTCCCACGGTGACTATCTTACCCTTTCTGGGTCTCGCCAACAACAGAAAAAGAACTCGCGGAATGTACTGTTCTCCCCGGGGAAATCTCAGGGAGCGTCGGCATGGATAAACCCGTCGTGTCTGAGACGATCACGCAGGTTCCAGGAAATGGTTTTCAAGGAGGGTCATTCAGGATTTCAGGGAAAAGGATACGCGCTTCCCTTGTCCTGCTTTGCTTTTCATTCCGGGAATGATATGAGCTCCTGTTGTGAGAAAACAGGAGATGCTCTGCCCAACCGATGGAGGATATCGAGCCAGGATGCCCCTGGTTCCCACCCTTGCCCTCCTGACGGCAATGGTGCTCTGGGCGAGTTCCTTCATAGCCTTGAAGCTGGCCTTCAGCGCCTTCGATCCCATGGTCGTGATCTTTTTCCGAATGGCGATCGGGAGCCTCTGCTTCGTGTTGCTCCCCAGCGTCTTTTCAGGAAATACCGTTGCCAGGGGCGACCTCAAGTACCTCGGGTTCATGGTGTTGTGCGAGCCGTGCCTCTACTTCCTCTTCGAGGCCAAGGCCCTCGTGAACACCACGGCCTCCCAGGCCGGGATGATCACAGCCATGCTGCCCCTGCTCGTCGCGCTGAGTGCGCACCTCTACCTGAAAGAAACCGTGACCCGGAGAACCATTGTGGGATTTTTCATCGCCATTTCTGGAGCAGTGATGCTCAGTCTCGGCGCCGAAGCTTCTCCCGATGCCCCCAATCCGCTTCTCGGAAATCTGTTTGAATTCCTGGCCATGGTGTGCGCAACCGGATACACCGTGGTGCTCAAACAGCTCACTGCCCGGTATAAACCGCTGTTCCTCACTGCCGTCCAGGCCTTTGCCGGGAGCATCTTCTACCTGCCCTTCGTGTTTTTCGCCCCTGAGGTGTTTCCTCCTGGTGCAGGGTGCCTTCCGGTGGCGAGCATCGTCTATCTTGGTGTGTTCGTGACGTTGGGGGCTTATGGACTCTACAACTTCGGGGTGAGCCGGATTCCCGCAAGCCAGGCCTCTGCCTTTGTGAACCTGATCCCGGTCTTCACCGTGATTCTGGGGTGGATCATCCTCAACGAACGGTTTACCCCGGTGCAGTACCTTGCCTCTGCACTGGTCTTTTTCGGGGTCTTCCTGAGTCAGGACAGGTCAGTGGTCCTGCAGGTAGAGATGGCCATGGAAGAAGAGCGCCCCTCGTAGGCTGGTAGATGTCAGAGTTGTCGGCACCTCCCGATGGATGCCCAGGGTGGAACGCCGGAAGATGCGGACACCGTGAGACTCCGTGCACCGGGAGTTCAATGGGTGCTATTGGGTAAACGATCCGTGACGGCCCCTGCCACCGGAAAAGAGTGCGGCTCCCCAAAGGGTCTCCCCGCTCTCGATCACGCCCATCCCGTGGCGGAATTCATTGATGAGTGCCTGGGGAAGGTCAAGGGAACCCTGCTCATAGGCACTGCACCTGTCGCTCCTCATGCAGGTCTGTGGAAATCTGCCCAGCTCTTTCGCCAGTTCCTGGGCCTTCTCCAGGGAGGTGCCGTCATCCACGACCCGGTTGGCAAGACCGAAGGCAAGGGCTTCGTCGGAATACACCGGCCTTCCCGTGAGGATCATGTCCAACGCCCGGCTCAGGCCGATGAGGCGGGGAAGGCGGACTGTCCCGCCGTCGATCAGGGGAACGCCCCATCGCCTGCAGAACACCCCGAACACCGCTGATCTCTCCACAACCCGCAGGTCGCACAAAAGGGCGAGTTCGAGCCCGCCTGCAACCGCATATCCCGACACTGCAGCGATGAGCGGTTTTGTCAGAAACATCCTGGACGGACCGAGGGGAGCATCTCCGGTCGGTTCCAGTCGATTTATGCCGGCCCCAGCGTGGATGGCCTTGAGGTCAGCCCCGGCGCAGAAATGTCCCCCCGCTCCATAGAGGACCGCAACCAAGGAGTCACGGTCATCATCGAAGCCCCTCAGCGCAGAGGCGAGTTCTTCTGCGGTGGGGCCGTCGATGGCGTTTCGTACCTCGGGCCGGTTCAGGGTAATGGTGGTTATTCCGTCTTTTTTCTCCGTGATCACTTGCATGAGATCCTCCTCTTGGGAAGATTGTCCTGGTGACGCCTCAGAAAGGGTCCGTTAACCGGACACATTGTTCAGCGTCTGAAACACCCGATACAGTCCCTGGGTGCCGAGTTCCTCGAAGCCCAGCGCCGAAGCTGCCTGGTAAAACTGGCAGGCAAGGGAGAGGCCGGGAAGGGCGAGGTTCATCCGACGGGCCTCATTCAGTGCGATACCCATGTCCTTGATGAAGTGCTTGATAAGAAATCCCGGGCTGAAATCCTCGTTCACGATTCTTCTCCCGAGATTGTTCAGCGACCATGCCCCTGCGGCACCCGTTCCAATGATGTCGATGACAGCATTCCGGTCGAGACCTGCCTTGAAGGCATACAGGAGCGATTCCACCACTCCGATCATGGTGGATGCAATCATGATCTGGTTTGCCATCTTCGTGTGCTGTCCGGCGCCCGCTCCGCCCATGTGGGATATCGTCCTGCCCAGGTGTTCGAACAGCGGCAGAACCCGATCATACGGTTCCCTGTCACCACCCACCATGATGGCCAGAGTTCCTTCGCGAGCCCCGACGTCGCCTCCCGAGACAGGTGCATCGAGGACGTGGACTCCCTTTTCGATGGCCGATATGTAGAGATCCCGGGCAAGGGAGGGCGTGGAGGTGGTCATGTCCACGAGGATCGTTCCCTCTCTGGCGTTGGGGATGAGCCCTGTGGGGGTCAGGAACACCTCCTCCACGTCCCGGGGTAACCCCACGATGGAGAAGACAACCTCGCTGCCGGAGACAACCTCGGCTGGAGAAGCGCACCACTGGGCACCAGCATCAATGAGGGAGCGTGCACGTGACTGTGTCCGGGTATGGACGCGCAGAGCATACCCTGCCCGCATAAGGTTTGCACACATTGAAGATCCCATGATTCCTGTCCCGATCCAGCCGATGTTCATCTCGTTACCCTCCTCTTTTTTTACCCCGCGGCCGTGTCTCAGAACCGTGCAGGGAGATACGGCTTCAGCCAGAGCACCTCCACACGGGGAAGCGTCGATCTGATGCTGCGCTCAAATCCTTTCCTGTCGACAAAGGGCAGGACCGGGGGCTCTGTCCCACGGCGAAGTTCGGTGGTAAAGTCGTCATAGTGAAAGGGAATGATGACCGAAGGCCTGAGCCGGTCCAGGAACTCCCTGGTGTATGAGGGACTCTTCTTCCAGCCGGGCACACACATGAAGAGCACATCGCAGGAGTGTATGTCCACCTCGGATTCGATCCAGTTTGCACTTCCTGCGTGGACAAAGGTGATATCTCCGAACCTGGTGACGGGCATCATCATGTCCCCGAGGCGATACTGGTGAGCACGCAGGGGCACAGGGAGACCGGGGTCGATTTCACCTCGATAGGGTACCCGCCCGAGGAAGACGAGACCGTGACGCGAGGGGAGCATGGTGAGGCGAGCCTCTTCGAAAAGAGCAATCGATTCATGTGGCGTACACACCCGTCCCAGGGAGGGAAGCCCCGAGAGGGACAGCAGGGTCTTCATGCTCCGGCTTCCATACACCGTGCACGTGAACGTTCCGGCCAGTTCCGGGATGTCAAGGGCATGATCGAAGTGCGTATGGCCGACGATCACCGCACGAACCGTTCCCTGGATCCCGGTGAGGTAGGCCCTGATGTGGGGTTTCTTCGGCTTCAGGTGCGTGAAGAATACCTCGAATTTCCTGCTCCGAGAGAGATAGGGGTCGATGAGGATGATGTCATCCCCTCGGAGAAGCTCGACTCCTGCGGCTCCCAGCCAGCGAGCGGTCACCATGGCAGGAGACCTCCTGGAGTCATGGGGTGAAGAAGCCGGTTTTCCGGGGATGGGTTCATCGTTTCGGGCGCGAGGGATGCCTCTCTCACGAGATGCCCCATGCAGCACGCGGTTTTCACGGGACTCTCCAGCAACCAGTGAGGCATGACCGCGGCTTCAATGAGAGGGTGACGAGCGATCTGTGATGAGACCGCACCATCAATCCAGTTCTTTTCGCCGAGGTGCCCCTTCACTGCCGGGAAACTGCTGTCCGAATTCTTTTCTGATTTTTTCATTGACCTGCTCATAGACATCATCGATCTGTTTCTTGACCTCTTCACCTTTCTGCATGAGTTCGCCTCCCACGACCTCCCTGACTGTGTCGGTGATGGCCTTCTTTGCTTCAGTTCCCTCACATCCTGCGCCAAAGGTCACTCCGGCCAAGGCAATGACGACCCAAAGCAGAATGGTCATCTGTACGGACCTCATCTTCAGACACCTCCTTGCGTGGTCTTGTCCCTCGCCACAGAATGTGGCTCCTCACCATGAGCTGAGTGCTCTCCCTTTTCACTAGATTCTAAGAGCGCACGCAGATAGCGGAACAACGCCCTGGAAGCCGCTGGTTTCTTCCCGGTGATCCTCTCGTTTCTTCCTCTGGCAACGATCCGGAGAAATTCTTCTCTCTCTGCCTGGGGAAAGAGATCAAGGATTCTCAGGGCATTCTCGTCGTTGCCGGCAAGAAGCTCTTCTCTGAGTTGTTCGATTCTCTGGAAGGTGCGGGCATCCTGTGAGAGCATGTCATCGAGGTTTTGGAACGCCCGCCTGATGGGATCAGGATCCACGTGCCTCATGATCACACCGATGTGCTGCATCTGACGTTTGCGCGCGGAATGGCTCCTGATGGTCCTGGCGAAGCGCACGGCATCTTTGAGTTCCTCCGGGATGGAGAGGGCCTTGAGTTTTTTCTCGGAAAGGCTCACGAGCCTCTCGCCGATCTTCTGCAGTTCGATCATCTCCTTTTTCCGTTGCGTCTTGCTCGTGCGTGGCGTTATCCGGGATTCGCCGGTTTCGTCGATCTGTGGAGGGGGATTGTCACGATGGGTCATTGGCGTCTCCCTTCTGTTTTCACGAGGATGCCTTTCTGTCTCTGCTTTCCGGAAGCCGTCTTCTCCACGAAAAGATCGTTGCCGCTGAATGGATCGATGCCCGTATGGTACATCAGGGAAGCGTAGGTGGACGGCGTGGGGGTGAAGATCTGAACCTGTTCGGGATTGATCCTCAGAACCTTTTTGACATAGGCGTGCAGCGCTTCCATGTCCTCGAGTGTACACCCGGGGTGGGCTGCCATGAGGTAGTAGGTGAGAAACTGGTTTTTCCCCGCGATGTTCGTGAGCCTGAAAAAGGCATCCCTGAACTCTTTCAGAGACCGGGTGCCGGGTTTTCCCATCAGAGAGAGGACATGGTCGGAACAGTGTTCAGGGGCGATCTTCATCTGTCCGGACACATGGTGCCTGATCAGCTCTTCCAGGTAGTTCTCGCCGTGGGATCTGTCTGCGAGGACAAGGTCATGGCGGATCCCCGATGCGACAAACACCCTGTGGATGCCCGGGATGTTTCGCAGATCCCGGAGCAGCCGGATCTGTTCGGCATGCCCGAACACGAAGTGTTCACAGGGCCGGGGTTCAAGGCAGCTCTCTCTCCCGCAGGACCTCTCTGACAGGGAACGGCTGCACCGTGCGGCATACATGTTTGCCGTCGGACCGCCCACATCGAGCAGGGTGCCAGTGAAGCGGGGATGCCGCTTGAGTGTGCGAGCTTCTGTGATCAGGGAGTTCCTGCTCCTTGACTGGACCGTTCTCCCCTCATGAACAGGGATGGAGCAGAAACGACAACCGCCGAAGCATCCCCGGTGCGTACTCAGTGAAAACCGGATGGTGTCCATTGCCTTCACCTGTCCCTGTGCCGCATAATAGGGATGGGTGTCTCTCTCAAAACCAAGGGCATAGCTTGCATCGAGCTCTCTTTCACTGAGATCGGGCCAGGCAGGGTTCTGCACGAGGAACCGGTCACCATGGGCCTGGACGATACCTGTACGAACACGGTCTTTCGTGCTCGCCATGAACTCGTGAAACATGGCAATAAAGGCATCGGGGTCTGTTGAGACGGTCTCGAAGGCAGGAATTTCGCGGTATCCAGACGGGCGCTGCTTTGAGATGGTGCAGATGCCGGGCAGGTCCTGGTATGCTCTTCCCGTTCGAAACCTCCTGGCGAGTTCCACTGCCGTGTATTCCCCCATGCCGTAGACCAGGATGTCGGCCTTTGCGTCGAAGAGGATGGATCTGCGTACGGAGTCGGACCAGAAATCATAGTGGGCGATCCTCCGCAGGCTCGCCTCTATCCCGCCGAGAACGATGGGGCGTGCTGTCCGGGAGTACCTTCGGATGAGATTGGTGTAGACGATGCATGCCCGGTCCGGACGACGCGTATTCATGCCACCGGGCGTGTAGTCATCCGATTTTCTCCTCTTTTTTAAAGGGGTATAGTTTGCCACCATGGAGTCGAGGCTCCCGCTGCTCACGCCCCAGAACAGGGCTGGCTCACCCAACCGGGTGATATCGTGCGCTGAGCGAATGTCAGGCTGTGCAATGATCCCCACCCGGAATCCATCCGCCATCAGGGCCTTGCCCACGAGGGACACGCCGATGTGCGGGCTGTCCATGTAGGCATCACCGGTGATCAGGATGATGTCAGGCCTGTCCCAGCCCAGCGATTCAAGTTCCTGTTTCGTGGTGGGAAGATACATGGGATGCCTCGTTGTGGTCTTCTTTCTTTTCCGATACCCCGAGTCAGCCCTGTGGTGCAGCCTCTTCCTGGCAGACATGGGTTTGCGACGGATCTGCAGCCAGGTGACTGTGAGCCCAGTGAGTGACCAGTTCCATGACCGTGCCCCTGTTTCTGTCAAGGTGCCCGAGGTGCCCGGATTCTTCAATGATGCAGAGCTGTTTTTCGCAGGTGAGCCTCTGGTAGAGTAACCTGGCAGTCTCGGGGGGATCGATCCTGTCCCGCTCCCCATGGAGAACGAGGGTCGGGATCCGGATTGCGCTTACGCGTGTGATGGTATCCACGAACACTGACTGCGCGGCGCCTGGCAGGGGAAAGCTCGACCAGATATCGAGGACCCGGGGGTTGGTCTTCCAGTGTTCGTTCACATCGGGGTCAGATGCCACCTCGGTCCTGCTGAAGGCATTCCGCATGTCAAGATGGAGATCATCCCCGGTGAAAAACCGTTTCAAATGACCGAGGAGCAGGAGCATCCTCATGACAAGGCTGTCAGTGAAATTCAGAGGATTTCTCACCGTGGCATCCAGGGCGATGAGTGCTTTGAGTCTCGGCTCCACAAGGGCTGCTTCGAGAACAGCCGTTCCACCGGAAGAGAATCCAAAGGCACCGATGCCCCGAGAATCGATTCCAGGGACTTTTTCAAGAAAATCCACGGCAGATCGTATGTCATCGACCCACTCAAAGATCTGTACGTGGTTCCTCCTGCCTTGGCTTTCCCCGTTTCCGTGCATGTCCAGAGCAAGAGATGCGATGCCTCTTTGTGCAAGGAAGCCTGCAAGGTCGAAGTAGTTCTCTTTGAAATCCAGTGCCCCATGGCACAGGATGAGCGCAGGCCTGCAGGGGGGTGCTTGGGGAAGGAAGAGCGTTCCCGCGATCTGTTCCGAGCGCGAGGAAAGCACAACGGATGTTCTCTTGACCTTCACGATTCAGCCCTGGCAAGCACGGAACACTGCGAGAACATATCGACGTCCCGATGCGTGATCACCGCGCAGCGCTCGGTCTGCCGCCCCATCCGGGCGTGATCAGATCGCGGACTGCGACGGGGAGGCTGCGGTTTCCGTCGAGTTGAGGTATGTCCTGATGCTGTCCGCAATGGTTTCAAAGGTCCACCTGCGTTTCTCATCATTTATCTCGAGGAGGGTTATCCTGAACCCTTTTCTCTTGCAGCAGAATCCGGTCAACGGGACCACGCAGATGCCCGTGGAGCCGAGGAGGTAGTAGACAAATCGCTTGTCGACCTCCACGCCCTTGATCTTGTTCTCGATGTACTCGCGGGCTTTGGGATTGCTGATGGGAAGGCTCTGCCTGGTATTCAGCACAGCGTCTTCGAACAGGACGGACATATAGAACGCAGCATGAGGCTTGTTCACCCTGATTCCCTCCACGGCTGAGAGGATCTCATAGGCCTCGTTCGCCCGCTGTTCATACATATGGTTCCTCTTTGCAAGGTGGTCCTTGTACCGGGGGTCGCCGATCACCAGGGGGACGGCATACTGCGGCAGGCTCGTGGAACACACCTCGAGCATTTTGGCGTTGATGAGGCTCTTGATGTACCGTTTGAAATTCAACTTGTCCTGGTTGAAGACCTCGATCCAGCCGCACCGGGCACCGGGCCACGGGAATTCCTTTGAGATGCCCCGCAGCGCGATACCGGGGACATCCCCGATGATTTCGCTCAGGTGGACGGTTTCTGCCGTGCTGTAGACCATGTGCGCGTAGGTTTCGTCGCAGATCATGAACACCTTGTGCCTCCTGGCGATGCCGACGATCTTTTCCAGGAGTTCCCGGGGGTAGACTGCCCCGGTGGGATTGTCCGGGTTGATCATGAGGATGCCTGCAATGGAGTCATTGTAGCGGATCTTGTTTTCCAGATCCTGGAGGTCCGGCATCCACCCGTTATTGGGGTCGAGTTCATAGGTGAGGTGTTCGTACCCGGAGTGGGCCGCTTCTGCCGAGGAATGGGTGGAGTAGGCGGGGGAGGGACCGATGACCCGTGCCTCTCTCTTGAGGTATCCGAAGATCTTTGCCACCGCGTCACCGAGACCGTCGAAGAAGATGATATCATCCTTGGTGATCTGATAGCCGCCGCGCTTGTTCACCTGTTCCGCGAGGAACTGCCTGGATTCGAGAACGCCCTGGGTGGCGACATACCCATAGGTCTTGTCCTGGGTGACCAGGTGAATGATGATGTCCTTGATCCAGTCAGGGATTTTTTCTCCCTTTGCAATGGGATCCCCGATGTTTTCCCAGGTAATCGGTACGCCCAGTCGTGCAAGATCATCGGCGACAGCGACGATTTCACGGATTTCGTAGGTGAGCTGCTCGGCACCCTCGTGCACGATGTTTCTTCTCATGGTCATGGTCTCCTGGGTCTGCTCTTTTCCTCCACATCGTCTCTTGGTGTGGGGAACTTGATGGATACATAATTGAAAGGTTTTGCAATTGCAAATTGTTTCTTTGCACCCTCTACACTCCTGCAGGGCCTGGCCTTCACACGATAATCGGCTCCCAGGGCAGGCTCAGTCGCTGTACTGTCTGATTGAGGAGTGCTGTCTCTTCACGGGGTCACGGTTGTGTTTCCCTGAGGATGCTCCCCATCCAAGCCTTGAGAACCGCGTGAAAAAGCGTGGCCAGGGGTATGGCGAAGATCAGTCCCCAGATTCCCCAGAGCCCGCCAAAGACGAGGATGGCGATGATAATCGCCACGGGATGGATGTTTACCACTTCCGAGAGCAGCAGGGGTGCGAGGATATTGCCGTCGATCACCTGGATGATGCCGTAGGCGAACAGGACATAGAAAGTATGCGCACCGGGTCCCCACTGGAACAGGGAAACGATGGCGATGGGAATGAACATGACCGTCACCCCGATGTAGGGCGCCAGCACGGACAGGCCCACGAAGAGCGACAGAACGATTGAAAATTTCAGTCCCATGAGGGTAAAGGTCCCGTAACTGACCGCCCACACGATGATAATCTCCCAGACCTTGCCGCGAATGTAGTTCGATGCCTGTTGGTTTGCTTCGATCCAGACCTTTGTCGTCAGACCGAGATCCTCGGGCAGCAGTGATTTGATCCACGCAAAGATCTCCTCCTTGTCCTTGAGGAAGAAGAACACCAGGAACGGAACGAGGATGAGGTAGACCATCAGGGTGATGATGCCCATGGCACCCGAGATGGTGATCTGCACGATGTAGTCTCCAATGTTGCTGAGGCCTGTTCCCATCATGGTGAACAGTGCTTTCATCCGCTCCTCTGAGATGAAGTCGGGATATTTCTGGGGCAGGAGCAGGAGCTCTTTCTGCCCCTTGGTAATCATGGATGGCAGCTCCTGAAAGAGTTGGGCGATCTGCCTGGAGAGCAGCGGCAGGAATATCGTGAAGAGTGCGATCAGCACCGCGATGAAAAAGAGGAACACTGTGATGACCGCTGCCTTTCTCGGCACACGGAACACCTCGAGCCAGTCCACGAGGCCGTCGAGGATGTATGCGATCACGATGGCAACGAAGACCGGTATGAGCATGCTTCCCAGGGTGTAGAACAATACAAAAGCAAGAATCAGCAGGAAGCCGAGGATAATCACCTGCGGGTCGGAAAAGTATCGCTTAATCCATTTTTCGAGGTATGCTTTCATGGGTTACCGGGTATGATAGCAAGTTTTTTTCGTCAATGAACAGAAAAAACGTACGCTGTCGAATCATGTTGGTGTTTCCCTGTCGGTCAGGGTTCGTTCGTGAAAGGTAAAAACAGAAAAAGCGACCCTCCCAAAGAGGGCGCCTTGAGATCCATCGGAGATGATGTTCAAATAATCCAGGGAGGGTCGGCCCGTCCTTTCTCAGCCTACCCGCCCTGGATCGTCGTGTTACTAGAGCCCGAGCATGGAGTTCTTCAGGTTTTTCTGGGCAGGCTTGTCTCCCAGCCAGATCCCGAAGAGGGCCTTTTTGAAATCCATCCCCGGTACAACCGTGACGGCGTTCCCGTTCTTGTAGACCTCGACACCCTTGCCTGGCACGTTCACGAATTCGTAGACATCTCCCTGGTTGATCTTTTCCCTGAAGACATCGATGAACACATCGATCCGGTCCTTTATGGGTTCGATGTTGCCGCCGGTGGCGTTATCAAATCCTTCCCTGGTGGCGCTTTCCATCTTGTCGCTCGTGACCATTCCCGAGGTGATGTGCAATACGATGGCCATGGGTTCATCGGCATCGATAATGGCCTGGGCATCGCTGTTTTCCGCCTTCAGATACAGACCTCCGACATAGGCATCGATAAAGAACTTCGTTCTTTTTCCAGCGCCATTGAGGAAAAGGTCGGTGCCGCCGGTGCTGATGGAGTCAGCCACATTGACGCCAGAGACTTGCACTGCAGAGCCGACTGATGCCCACAAGAAAACGATAACTACCAGTGTAACAACCTTTTTCAGCATAGATTCCCTCCCACGTATGGTGAAATTGTAAGTCCTGTTTCTGACTAAGAAATGCCCCCGTCTCCATCCTCAGTGTCCACTGATCATGATTCGAAGATCCACCTCGCCACGATCACGGCACTCATTGTACCACCCTTTTCCTCCCAGGGGAAGAGGGCTCGTGAATCCCCGCGATGCAATGAATCATGTGGTGCGTCACAACCACCGGTGAGGTCACCCCACACGACCACGGGCAGGGCAGTTACACCCCGAGGGATTCGTAGATCTTCAGTGTCGCCCGGGCGTGGTTCAATGTGTAGAAGTGCACGCCCTTGACCTTGTTGTCAATGAGGTCACGTACCTGAGAGGTGGCCCACTCGATGCCGATCTGTTCGATGGACGCCGCATCCTGAGCGGCCCCTACAGACCTCAGGAGCTCTGCAGGAAACCGCGCCCCTGCAGCAAGGGAGGCCATGCGCAACATGCCGCTCTTTGAAATGATGGGCATGATCCCTGCGATGATCGGGACGTGGATGCCGGCGAGCTCACACCGCTGGCAGAAATCGTAAAAGTCGCGGTTATCGAAAAACAGCTGGGTGATGATGTAGTCAGCCCCTGCATCGACCTTGGCCTTGAGGTAGTCGATCTCCAGCAGCCTGTTGGGCGTCTCGGGATGTCCCTCGGGAAACCCCGCAACCCCGACGCACAGGTGGGGAAGCTGCTTTTTGATGAAGGAAACGAGATCAGCGGCGTGGGGAAACCCGTCCCTGGTCGGGACCCAGGCGCTCTGGTGAGCCGGCGGGTCACCCCGCAGGGCCAGGATATTCTCGATTCCATGGTGTACGTATCTCTCGAGGATGGAGTGGATATCATTCCTGTCGGTTCCGACACAGGTGAGGTGGGATACCACCATGAGCTCGGTTTCGCGTTTGATGCGGACCACCAGGTTGTGGGTATTTTCCCTGGTGGAACCACCTGCTCCGTAGGTCACGCTCACCCAGGAGGGCTTCAACGGCATGAGGTCTTTGATGGTGTGGAAGAGCTTGTCCCAGTCCTTTTCCTCTTTGGGGGGAAAGAACTCGAAACTGAAGGTGCTGGACGTGGTCTCGAAACAGTCTTTTACCTGTTGCTCCATGGTCTCCGCACTGCCTGTGTCTGATTTTTCATAGTCGCTGTCGCTGTGTGGCGCACACGCATCGGCTCATACTGCAGGAAACTCGACGTGTTGTCAATGCAGTGGATCGGCTTCATGCTTGCCCTCACAACCATCGAGACATGTTTGGTCGGCTTCATGCCTGCTGGCATATCTATCGAGCCATGATTGATCGGCCTCAGGTGTGCCCCGGCAGTGGTGAGGAACCGTGCAGGGGTGAAAAAGCAACGTTTCAGAGAAGAAACTCAACGAGTTTCGCATAGGCAGGGGGGATTTCGAAGGCCCTGCCGACCAGAAATTCCTGGGCAACCCGTTGAATCCATACCCTGGATGCCGTGATCTCTGAAATGGTGAGCCAGGTCTTCCCCGATCTCTTCTCCAGGACATACGAGCCCAGGTGAACGGTGACAGGGCTGTCTTCACCTGAGAGGACCATCTCGATCTCGAGGGTCTTTCGAGAGGTATCGAGGTGCAGATCAACGACATCACCGAACCTCTTGAGGTGCCGCTGAGCCATGATCTTCAAAGATGCGGAAAGGGCACGATCTTTCCCGCCGTGAAGAACGGCCTTCAGGCTGTTCATGCATCTGTACCCTGGCTCTTCCCGAGACCCGTCTGCCCTGTTGCCATGAGCAGTACAAGGTAGAGCGGGGGAAAAAATTCTCTGTAGTCGTTTTTCCCCTGTGTGTTCACGTACTGTACGGTTGTCGTGTGGACGCTGTTCAGCCACTGTTCCAGGGAGGGGGTCGAACGCGCAAGGGTGATGATCTCGCCGAAGAGGAGGTTTCCCTCTTCGAGGATCCGGGCCTGCTGCTTGTGGGAATAGGATGAGAGCAGGACAGAACCGGCCCTTCTCAAGAGTTCTCTCCCATCCACCAGGATGTGCTGGTCCTGAAGCAAAGAGATCATGGCGACGGCGCAGGCCGTCATGAAACAGGCTCCGGCAGATGATTTCTCCAGGGAGCTGTGATCCGGGTGCAACTGGTGGTCCGTGCCTTCCAGGGCATAATGCATGATGGAGACCAGAACCTGTTCAAGGGCGGTCATGACATCGGCGAGGGGATCTTCCCGGGAGAACGGGTGGATGCTTTGGGCAAGGCACATGAGATTGTCGCTGAACAGGGTTGCGTGGGGTGTTTCCTTCATGGTCTGTCCCTTGAGTTCGTTCTGCAGGCTTCCGGGGTCTTCTCGGGAAGAGATCACCTCAGGAATAACCCTTGGGATTGGCCTTCTGCCAGCGCCACGCATCTGCGCACATTTCTTCCAATCCTCTCTTCGCCGACCATCCGAGGTCTTTTTTCGCCCGGGCGGGATCGGCGAAACAGACAGCGATATCGCCGGGTCGTCTGTCCACCAGGGTGTAGGGGACTGTTCTTCCCGAAGCCCTTTCGAACGCATGAACGACGTCCAGCACACTGTAGCCGCGGCCCGTTCCCAGGTTGTAGGTCACGATTCCGGGGTTTGAAAAGAGTTTTTCCAGGGCATGAAGGTGACCGATGGCGAGATCGACCACGTGGATGTAGTCCCTGACCCCTGTCCCGTCGTGAGTGGGATAATCGCTCCCGAATACCCGGAGTTGAGGGAGATGGCCGATCGCCACCTGGGTAACATAGGGCAGTAAATTGTTGGGGATGCCACTGGGATCCTCTCCTATTCTGCCGCTGGCGTGGGCCCCGACCGGATTGAAATAGCGAAGCAGAGCCGCATTCCAGCCGGGATCAGAGGCGTGGAGGTCCTTCAGGATCTCCTCGATCATCAGTTTAGTGCGACCATAGGGATTTGAAGGGCCCAGCGGAAAGTCTTCCCTGATGGGAACGGTTGCGGGTTCACCGTAGACTGTGGCCGAAGAACTGAAGACGATGTTTTTCACCCCGTGTTCCTGCATGGCCTTGCACAGGACCATGGTCCCCGTGAGGTTGTTGTGATAATAGTTCAAGGGGAGTTCCACGGATTCACCGACGGCCTTGAGCCCCGCGAAGTGGATCACGGCATCGATCCTGTGCGCCTTAAACAGTGCCTTTATGGCTGCCTCGTCGAGGAGGTCGGATCGGATGAATGTCAGGGGCTTTCCGGTTATCTCCCGGACCCTGGCGAGGGACTCCTCCTTGGAGTTCGAGAGATTGTCCACGACGATCACGTCGAAGCCTGCGCTGAGGAGTTCAACACAGGTGTGACTCCCGATGTACCCGGCTCCTCCGGTAACCAGAACCTGCCTGCGTGGAGGGGTTGTCTTCATGGGCGGGAGTATACCTCATGGACTGCACGAAAGGCCACGGTCAATGTCATCTTCCCGTGGGGTGATGGAGGAAAGGACGGCATGGCTTACGGTGAGGGCTACATCCCGGAGACGAGATGTCCCGGCAGATTCCGGGTACTCAGCTCGATATAGTCGAGGAGCACGTGACCACTCTCCATGAGCACAGGATCTTCCTGAGCGGGAGTTTCCGCTTTTCTGCCGTCGTCTTCACTCTCCTCTTCGATCTTCTGGATCAGGGGGAGTTCTTTTGCCGCGCGCCGGGTGTTTTCCAGTTCGAGCCGGTGGCGGCGGGACTCCTCGAGCTCCTGTTTTCTCCGGGAGAGGTTGAGCGAGACGGTGGTCTTTTTTCTCGACTGGTCCAAGTAGTCGATCATGGCACCGAGAAAGACAAAATCTGGATCATGAATGATCCTGGTTTCATGACGCTCACGGAGCTTGTCGTCAATGGACGCAAGGGGTGCCAGTACTTGATAGGGGACCGGATCGATTCTGTCCCAGGGCAGGGCATTTTCCAGGCTGCTCTCCCCGAGGGTATCATGATCGTACAGGCTCGGGTAGACGAGGTCGGGAACGACCCCCTTGTGCTGGGTGCTCGCCCCGGAGATGCGGTAGAATTTCGCGGTGGTGATTTTCATCTGCCCCCTGCTCAGCGGGATGAGGGACTGCACCGTTCCTTTGCCGAAGCTCGTTTCCCCGATGACAAGACCCCTGCGGTAGTCCTGGATCGCTCCTGCGAATATTTCAGAAGCAGAGGCGCTCATCCGGTTGATGATCACGGCTAAAGGACCGGTGTAGAAGATGCGCGGGTCACGGTCATAGAGCACATCCACATCGGCGTCAGAGTACTTGATCTGAACCGTGGGCCCTGTCCTGATGAACAGGCCTGTCAGCGTTGTCGCCTCCTGCAGAGAACCGCCGCCATTCTCCCGCAGATCGATGATCAGGCCGGAAATATCTTCAGATGCGAGTTCACCCAGAATGCGCTGAACATCCCTGGTGGTGCTCTTATACTCTGCATCACCTGACTGTAAAGCCTTCATGTCGAGATAAAACGTGGGGATCTTGACGATGCCGATCCTGAAGGGCTGCTCCCCGCGTTCAAGAGTAATGATGTCTTTCTGTGCGGCCTGCTCCTCGAGCCTCACCGTGCTTCTGGTGAGCACGACAATTCTTGCCCCGTTGAGAGCGGTGCTGTCCGCGGGAATGATTCGAAGTCTCACGATCGTTTCCTTGGGTCCCCTGATGAGATCCACCACGTCGTCCAGACGCCATCCCACGACATCCACGATCTGACCCTGCGGGCCCTGTCCCACGCCGATGATCCTGTCGTTGGGTTTGATCAGCCCGCTCCTGTCAGCCGGGCCTGCCGGGATGAGCCTGACAACTTTCGTATACTCGTTCTCGATGGTGAGCATTGCGCCGATCCCCTCCAGGGACAGGCTCATATTGATGTGGAAATTCTCCGACGATCTCGGGGAGAAGTACTGTGTGTGTGGGTCGTGGATTTGTGCAACGGCATTCATGTAGATCTGGAACACGTCTTCACTCGTCGTCTGTTCCAGCCTGTGGAGCTGTGCCTTGAAACGCGTGAGCAGGGTCTGTTCGATATCGTGGAACGCCTTGTCTGTGAGCCTGAGGCTGATCACTTCGCTCTTGAGGGTTTGAAGCCAGAGGTTCTCGAGCTGGGCTCTCGATGTCGGCCAGGGGGCATCTCTCCTGACGAGTTCGATGGTTTCGTCGGTATCGAGGGGCATGTCGGCAAGTCCGCGGGAGACCTGTTCGATCAGGAACGTAAGGCGCTCAGACGCGCGGAGGTGATAGTGGTGGTAGATCTCGAAGGCAGGCATCACATCCGAGCTGAGGAGCGCGTCATCGAGCAGTGAACCGTAGTGCTCAAGCTCTTTAATTTCTGAAGAAAGGAAGTGCATTTTTGCAGGATCGAGACTCGAAAGGTAGGCATCGAACACCCTGTGAGAAAAGGTGTCATCGATGGTGATCCTGGAAAAGTGGGAACGGGTGATCTGCCGGACTATTTCACCGGTGAGCCCCTTGTGTTCCTTCATGGGGGAGAGTTCACCGGTATGATGCTGTACGGAGGTTTCCGGGGCGGCTTCTGCAACACCACGCAGTGCCAGAATTCCCGTGAACCCTGCAAGGATCAGAAGCCACGCCAGGCCTGTTTGTATGGATACTCGCTTCATTCTCATGCTGATGAGCCTACCATACCAAGGGCCCCGAAGAAAGGCAATGAGGTATTCCCCGTCTCACCCGCAGGTCTCGTATATCCAGTTCAGGTACTCAGGGAGCCCTCCATCGATGGCCATTCTGATGATCTCCGGGACTTCGTACCCATGGTGTTTCCGGATGAATTCCTCAACAGCACCGTAGCGTGAGCACCGTGTCTTGATGAGCAGCAGGCACTCCTGATCCCTGTTCACCGCTCCTTTCCACCTGTAGTAACTGACAATGCCCGTGATCTGGACACATGCCGCCAGATTCGCTTCGACCAGAGCCCTGGCGAGCGTCTGGGCGTCATCCTCAGTGGGACAGGTCGTAAAAACCACACATGTCTTGGTTTCCGTGCTCATGGGACCATCCTTGCATTGTTGTATTCCGCGATCGAAAACAATCACGGATCAGCTGTGACAACACGAATCGTAGATCCTTCCCGGATCGATTTCAATCGGGAGGGATCATCCAGGAGCGCTCCGATGACGCTCACGGCACTGTATGCCCGGGGCTCAGGTCCTATGCATCACATCACGCACTCCGTTTGGTGAGGGTGAGCCAATATCGCGGAAATGTCCCTCGGTGAAAGAACCAGTGCTCTGTTTCATTATGCAGGTTCACGAGTGAGGGGTCAAGCTCTGGAAGAAAGGAAATGGCCCATGAAAGGAATTCCGCAGATTTCCTCAGGTCCTGAGGAAGGGGCTCAGCGCCGATGGGTGTTGCGGCGGTTTATCCATAAAAAAAGCTGGCGTGTCCACAATGACCACACCAGCTCTCTAGGAGGGTATTCGTTACGAGAGAGTCGTAAGCTGCCACATTTTTTTGCAAACAGCATGCCAGTGAGTCCCGGCAGAGGGTCTTGGCGGAGCGAAAACAACTTCTGGGGCGGTTCTGAGAGTGTTCTGTCGCTCCCTCGTGATCCTGAAGCTATCGAGTCCCTGTCTCGACGGGGATGCGGGGCTTGTGCCTGTTCGGAAAACCAGCGGCGGGGGGCTGTGACACCCATGACGCTGTTCCATTGAGTAAGGGTGGATATTTTACAAAAAAAAGCTGGTGGATCATTGTGAGGTACCACCAGCCAAAAGGAGGGAATCTCACTCAAGAATGAGTGATGGTTTGGTTGTTGCGGTGTATATAGCAAGGAGCGGGCCAACAGGGGTTGAATCCAGAAAACTAGTTGAAGATTAATGAGTTGTGAAGAAAATACATAGTGTGTCCCACGGGTGGACTGGTCTGGCTGTCTGAATATGGAACAGAGTGTATCATATCGGCGACACACGTAATGCGACAGGTTGTCGCGCCGTTCCCGGGTGAAACATCTTGGGATACACCTCGTATGCCCCCCGGTGAAACCGAGGAAAAGGATATACCCGTATCGAGGCCCGTAATTACACGATGCCGTAGGATTCCAGCTTTCGATACAGGGTGCTGCGGGAGATCTTCATTTTCTTGGCAATCTCTGACTTTGAGAGATTGGATCGAATCAGGTTCATGATCATCTGACGTTCGATGTCCCTGATGGGACAGGACTCCTCGACACTGGCGACCATCTGCGGAGAGTGCTTGATCTCGGGGGGGAGGTACGTAATGGAGAGTTCGTCCGCGGGCACGATATTGATCGCCCGCTCGATCACGTTCTGGAGTTCACGGACATTTCCCGGCCAAGAGTAGTTCATCAGCGCATCGACGACCTCATCACGGACGGACAGGATACCCTTGTTCATCTTCGAGCCGATGTCCCTCACGAATCGATCCGCCAGCAGGGGGATATCGTCCTTGCGTTCCCTCAGGGGCATGATCCTGATGGTGAACACATTCAGTCGGTAGTACAGGTCTTCTCTGAAGTTGCCCTTGGCGACCTCCGCGGGAAGGTCCTTGTTCGTTGCGGCCACGATCCTTACGTCCACGGAACTCAGCTTGTTCCCCCCGATCCTCATGATCTCCTTGTTCTCTATGACCCGGAGCAGGGATGTCTGAAGCTCCAGGGGCATTTCCCCGATCTCGTCCAGGAAGATGGTTCCCCCGTCGGCGATTTCGAATTTTCCCGGGTTTCCCCCCCGCTTGGATCCGGTGAAGGCTCCCTCGGAGTACCCGAAGAGTTCGCTCGCGATGAGATCCCTGGGGATGGCGGCGCAGTTGATCACCACATAGGGTGCTTCCCTCCGGGTGGAGTTGTTGTGGATGGCCTGGGCGAAGATGTCCTTGCCCGTACCGCTCTCCCCGAGGAGCAGGACATTGGAGGTGCTCTGCGACGCGATCTGGGCAAGCCTGATCGTTTCCTGGAAATTCGGGTTCTTCCCCACGATGTCCGTGAACATGATCCTGGCTTTGGCGCCGGTCATGCGGGTTACCAGCGACCTGGCACGCTTGATCTCGTTGAGGATGATGATCTTGCCGAGAACCTGTTTCGTTTCCGACAGGATGAGGTTCGACGTGAGCGTGTAGTCGGAAAAGATGTTCTTGCTGAAGATTCGTACCTCCTCGTCCCAGATGCACCGGTTGTTCGAGATCAACGAGAGGAACGCTTCGTTGTTCTCGCCCATGACGTCCTTGATGTTCTTGCCGAGCACATGGTGGCTCTTGAGGCCGAGCATCTTTTCGGCGTTATGGTTCATGAGGGTAATCTCTCCCTTAAAACCCACGGCAATGAGTGCCTCGGGGATGGACGCAATCACGGTTCTCTGGTAGTTGTCCGCGAGCTGACACTCGGAGAGGGCCTTCTTGACCTGGAGGAGGTTTTCAATGGCGGCAGCGGCCGCCACGACCATTCCGAGGGTGTGGGGGTTTGCCTCGAGGTAGGGACCAGTGGCGTTGATGACCCCGATGATCCTTCCCTGGGGGTCGTGGATCGGAGCGCCCTGGCAGGTATACCGGTGGAACGAGTAGCAGAAGTGTTCCGTGGCGAAGACCTGAACGGGCCTGTCGAGTTCGAGGGGAGTGCCGATTCCCGTGGGGCCCAGACTCTCCTCGCTCAGGAGTGCTCCCGTGACGAAGTTGCCCCCTTTGACGCGCTCGATGACCTCAAGATCTCCCACGATCTTGAGAATGTATCCCTTGGCATCGCACAGGGTGCAGAGGAACTGTGAACCCTGTACGGACGCGTACAGGTTCTCGAGAAAGGGGATGCTCGTCTCGATGAGTTCCTCGTTTTCTTTGAGGAGTTTCTCGAGAACCTCGCCGCTCAGTACACTGGAGATCTTTTTAAGAAGGGGATCCACACCCTTTTCACGGGCCCGCTCCCAGGAAGAGAGAATCGTGGGTGAAACGATGGAGTCATCGACTTCGGAGGGCGATCCCCCGGAGGTGAATTTCTTCCATTCTTCGAGGGTTTGTGCATATCGTTTCTGTGGATTGTTCATCTGAAAAACCCCCTTAAGGGTGTCGTGCCCGGCATGCGCCAGGGATTCGAACCCCTTGTCTTCAGTGTGTTCACGGTGCAGGAGTTTCGTTGTGCCGTGTCTTGTGTGTCTGTTCGAGAGTAGAACAGATATTGTTCCAAAATGCAACACGAAACTGTCCTGTTCTGGGCAGAGATCCAGGAGGTGAGAGGCCTGTTCGGAGAGGAACACTCATAATGAAATGATATTACACTTGAAATCATGTCTCGTTTCCGTTGGTACACTCCTTGCTCAGGAATGGCCAGGGACGGGTTTCCACAGCTGATTCGAGGGGAGGTCGTCCAACAGATCGCAGAGGATTATCGCCCATGGACGGCTTGAACAGGAGAGAAATCCTTGAATGTCTCGTACGGCAGGGAGTCAGGGGGTTGTCGAGAATCAAGACTGAATGCCGCCGTTTCGAGCACTACTGGATGGCGCGTTCCCACGGTGGCGCCTGAACCGATCTTGGTGGTTCTGAGGCGGGAGATCCCGGTGGGCGACGAAGCGAAGGGGACACCGTGAACGCCATGTTCGCATGGACATAGTTCAGGGGTCAACGGGGAGGCCAATGATTCGGACCAGGGAAGACTATCACGAGGCGCTTTTCTCCATGAGAGGGAATGTGTACATCGGCGGAGAGAAGGTCGGGAGGGATGACCCGCGGCTCCGGCCGGGCATCAACGTGATAGACGTGAGCTATGAGCTCGCCCGGAAGCCTTTGTGGAGAGATCTGTCGACGCAGAGGTCGCCCTTCGATGGGAAAGAGATCAGCCGGTGGTCCTATCTGCCCAGAAACCCCTACGATCTCATGCAGAAGCAGAAGCTCATCAGGCTTGCCGCCCGGAGAGTCGGGGGGTGCATCCAGCGGTGCATGGGGCTCGACGCTTTGATCGCCCTGGCGATCTGCACGAAGGAGATGGACCTCACCATGGGGTCGCGGTACCATGAGCGCTTCCTCCGCTACCTCTCCTATTATCAGTCCCGGGACATCGACGGGTGCTGCGCCCAGACCGACAGCAAGGGTGACAGGATGAAGCGTCCCAGCGAGCAGCCTAACCCCGATTCCTACGTACACCTGGTCGAGCAGACGAAAGAGGGGATCGTGGTCAGCGGCATGAAGATGTCCATAACCCAGGCGGCCTATGCCGATGAGCTCATCGTGCTGCCCACCCGTGCCCTGAGGGAAGACGACCGGGACTTCGCCGTCGCCTTCGCCGTCCCGACAGACACAGAAGGCATCAGGCTCATTACCAGACCCTTCGCGTTCGGAGGAGGGGATTGCCGAAACACCGACAGCCTGAGCCGTTTCGGGGTCGCGGATTCCGTAGTCATCTTCGATAACGTCCTCGTCCCATGGGACCGCGTGTTCATGTGCGGGGAGTGGGAATTCGGCAGAAGGCTCGCGCTGCTCTTCGCGGCTTCACACCGGCACAGCTACTGCGGGTGCAAGCCCGCAGTATCCGACATCCTCTGCGGAGCGGCAGGTCTTGCTGCCGAGGCCAACAACATCGAGGGCGAGGAGCATGTGCGCCACCGGCTTTCCGAGTTTGCAGGGATTGCAGAGCTCGCATACTCGGCCGGGATCGCATCGGCCCTTTTTGGAGAGGCGACCTCCGCCGGGGTGTTCTTTCCGAGCATGAAGTACGTGAATGTCGGCAGACGCCTTGCAGGGAGCATCATCTACCAGGAATTCAACATGCTCACCGAAATTGCAGGAGGTATTGCGGCAACGCTGCCCTTCTCCGAGGATTTCACGGCCGAGGACACCAGGGCCGATCTCGAGAAGTTCATCGTGAGGAACGGGGAGCTCACCGCGGACACCTCCTTGAAGATCTGGAGACTCATCGAGTACATCGGGGCTTCCCCCATGACGGCGTGGCACGAGATCGCCGGGGTTCACGGGGGGGGATCGCCCATCATGGAAACCATTACGCTGAGCCGTGAATACGACTATGACTCCCGCAAGAGGCTGGCGCGGTACCTTGCCGGCATCGATGAGGAGTACGACGATTCCGATGATCTCTGGAGTGAGCCGACCTTCGGGCACAGTCTGATTGAAGATACGCGTTGCGGCTCTGTCAATGGGTCTCGAACACGAGTAGCTGCAAGGTCATGAAGGAAAATTACACGTGAAAGGAAGTGAATCTATGAAAAAACCGAGCAAGGCCCAGATGATTGAATTCTATACCATGATGGTACGGATTCGCAGGGTTGAGGAAAAGCTCATGGAAGTCTTCTCCAGCGGCGAAATCCTCGGCTTTCTGCACGTGAGCATCGGACAGGAATCAGCGCCCGTGGGGGTGTGTGCTCACCTGCGCCGGGACGATTACATCTCGACGACTCACAGGGGTCACGGCTGGGCGGTGGCCAAAGGCATCAATCTCAACCTGGCCATGGCGGAGCTGTTCGGAAAGAAGGACGGGTTCTGCAAGGGACGTTCCGGATCCATGCACCTCGCGGATGCCTCCATAGGCATTATGGGAGCCAACGGCATCGTGGGAGGTGGTATCCCCATTGCAGCGGGCGCCGCCTTTGCAGCGCAGTACCGGAAGACGGACCAGGTGGCTGTGGCTACCTTCGGAGAAGGAGCCACCGGAGAAGGGTCCTTTCACGAGGCCATGAATTTCGCGGCCATCAAGAAGCTCCCCCTGATCTTTGCGTGTGAAAATAACGGCTGGGCGGAGTTCTCTCCCCAGAGTATCCACATGCCCGTCGAGAGCGTCACCGCCCGTGCCGCAGCGTACAACATGCCAGCCGTCTCGGTGTCCAACAATGTCCTGGAGATCTACGACGCTGCCGGCGAGGCGATAGCCAGGGCCAGGAAGGGCGATGGGCCGACGCTGCTCGAGATCAGGAGCGACCGGTGGTACGGCCACTACG
>OMKS01000437.1_pt1 | contig 39081 bp, 34 predicted proteins | sample 1674721 | NCBI WGS metagenome assembly OMKS01 (sample SAMN06264996, study PRJEB25208) | sediment metagenome | isolation source: hot spring sediment | place: USA: California | collected 2014-09-02 | reverse complement strand
AATCCCGGTCTCTCCGCAAATGTATTACGTTTACATCCTCCATAGTGAAAAAGATGGGGGCTTCTATATCGGTTACACCACCGATCTCAGCCGACGGGTTCAACAGCACAATGCCGGCAAAACCCGCTCACTCAGAATCGCCTTCATTTCAAAACAGGATCACGATAAAATCATAAATCGTATGTGTATAAGCCGCAATACCATATCCGCGCAACACGTATAACAGCGATAAAAAGATACCCGCCACAAATCTAACCAGGAAAGTTTGTATATCGAATACATCGCCCAGGCTGCCCAGATAGTGAAATAGCGAAAAAATCAATGCAGCGGCACTTATCGCCACAACCATCGAAGTCACCGCCCGCAAGCGCAAGATATCTTTCAAAAAAAATGTGAATCCGCTGATCAGGACCACCCGGAAAATGAACTCTTCATAGACCCCCGCCCCCAGCGCCAGTACAATCAGCTCCTTTTTCCCCTGATCCGTTGGTACAGATAGCAACGCATCGCCAATCTTGTCCACTATGACATACATCAGCAGGGCAAACAGCAGACTTTCCAGTATCATTAATATAAAAAATTGAAAACGAAATTCGGGATTCCCCTCCCTCCGGTTATTAAAATAATAGGCGATCAGCAGCGCCGACAGGACCAGAAATCCAACCAGATAAAAACCATAGATGTTAAACATTCCAAAAAACTGGCGAAAGAGAATATCGGCACCATTCCGCAAACCGATTATATCAGAATGGTTATAGCTAAAAATCAGGACTTCATAGCTGATTAACATCGGCAGGGTAAACAGCAGACTGTAGAAAGGTGATTTAGAATATCGCCAGTAGACTTTTAATAAATCCATATTCTGCCCATTACCCGCATTGTCATTGACTAATTAATTAACATTGAGCAGCATTATTTAGCGGTGCATTCTCGTCCATTCGCGGTTAATGTTCCATTTTCAGCACCGCCAGAAAAGCCTCTTGGGGGATTTCGACCCTGCCAACCTGTTTCATCCGTTTCTTGCCCTCTTTCTGTTTTTCCAACAATTTCCGTTTGCGGGTAATATCACCGCCGTAACACTTGGCAGTCACATTTTTGCGCAGCGCCTTGACCGTCGTCCGAGCGATAATTTTACTGCCAATCGCCGCCTGAATGACTACCTCATAGAGCTGTTTGGGAATCAACTCTTTCAGTTTATTGCAAAATTCGCGACCGTGATAGAAAGCATTGCTGCGATGCACAATCCACGACAGGGCATCCACCGGTTCACCGTTGATCAAAATGTCCAATTTCACCAATTCGCCCGGTCGGAACCCGATAGGTTCGTAATCGAGTGAGGCATACCCCCGGCTCACCGATTTCAATTTATCGAAAAAATCAAACACTATTTCACCCAGCGGCAATTCATAAATAATCTGGACCTTGCCTGCATCCAGATAGTGAGTGGTTTTATAGATGCCCCGTTTTTCCTGGCAGAGTTTCAGGATATTGCCCAGATAATCCGAATGCACAATGATCTCCGCCCTTACAAAGGGTTCATCTATACGCTCGATATCCCCTGCCGCCGGCATGTCCGAAGGATTATGAATTTCAATCGTTCTGCCGTTTTTTAAAATTGCCTGATACCGAACGTTCGGCATCGTAGTAATCAGGTCCAGGTCGAATTCCCGCTCCAGCCGCTCCTGAACCACCTCCATATGCAGCAATCCAAGATAGCCGCAGCGAAATCCGAATCCCAGTGCCGTCGAGGTCTCCGTTTCGTAGACCAGCGCCGAATCATTGAGGACCATCTTCTCCAGCGAACTGCGCAAATCTTCATAGTCATCCGCGTCCACCGGATACATACCACTAAAAACCATTGGCTTTATTTCACGATAACCGGGCAGCGGTTTTGCAGCCGGTCGGCTTTTGACGGTAATCGTGTCACCAACCTTGATTTTTGAAATATCTTTCACGCCTCCGATAAGATAGCCCACATCCCCGGAAACCAGCCGATCGGTCTTAATCCGAACCATTTTGAAATAGCCCACCTCGGCTACTTCATAACTGCTGCTGTTCGTAAAAAACCGAATCATATCACCGGTATTAATCTTACCGTCAAAAACCCGGACATAGGCGACGGCACCCCGAAAGGGATCAAACACCGAATCAAAAATCAGCGCCCGAAAAGGGTCTTCCGGGTTGTAGCGAGGCGGCGGAATATATTCAATAATCGCCCTGAAAACCTCTTTTAAACCCGCACCACTCTTTGCACTGGTTAAGATAATTTCATCTTCACGGCATCCAATCAGCTCCATGAGCTGGTGCACTGCACTCCCAATATCGGCGCCCGGCAAATCAATTTTATTAATAATCGGTACAATCGTCAGATCGTTTTCGATTGCCAGATAGGCGTTGCTCACCGTCTGTGCCTCGACTCCCTGAGAGGCATCAACCAGCAGCAGCACCCCTTCACAAGCCGCCAGGCTGCGGGAAACCTCATAGGAAAAATCAACATGTCCCGGTGTATCAATCAGATTAAGAATATATTTCTGCCCATCGGTATGCCGGTAATGCATCTGAATCGGATGCGATTTAATGGTAATTCCCCGTTCCCGCTCCAGCTCCATACTATCGAGCACCTGGGACTTCATCTGCCGCTGACTGATGGTACCGGTATATTCCAGCATCCGGTCAGCCAGGGTTGATTTGCCATGGTCAATATGAGCGATAACCGAGAAATTTCGAACGTTTAATTCCATTGGGCAAATTTAGGGAAAACCCCCGCTCTAAACAAGGCGGCAGATTCGGAATATCGGCAGTTAAATCTTCAGGATTTGTACAGCTGGTGGCAGAGAATATATTCGGCGACCTTTTCCGGAACCAGCCCGCAAATAGGTTCGCCATTCTTCACCTTCTGTCGAATCGTACTGGCGGAGATATCAATCAGCGGATTCGATAAAAATTCAACCTGCTCGCAAAACTCAACCGCTATATCAGTCAACGAATATTGGGGTCTGGCAGCGACAACAACCTGCGCTTCAGCCATAATCCGCTGCGGCTGATACCAGGAATGAAATTCAGCCAAACTGTCAATACCAATTAAAAAATAGAGGTCCTTTCGTTCCAGATTTAATTCTTTCTTGATCTGCAGAATCGTGTCAATGGAGTAGGACACCCCCCGGCGCTCAATTTCTACTTTGGAAATTTCAAAATCCGGAAAAGGCTGCAAGGCTAAGCGTAACATCGCCAGCCGATTCCGGGCGGTACTGATCTCCCGGGACGTTTTATGCGGGGGTATATAAGTGGGAATAAATAGTATCCGGTTCAGCTGAAATTGGGTCAGGCATTGCTGTGCAATTGCCAGATGTCCGTTATGGGGCGGATCGAAGGTGCCGCCATAAAGACCAAGTTTCATTGCTGCTGTCTTCTTTTTTCCTCACGGGCTATTTTACGTTTTTCCCGATTGTAGACTCTTTCCAACGAGCGTAGATATTTCTCAATTTCCGGCGTCTTTGCGTATCTGTCAACAATTTTCAGCATTTCCCGGTACTGATCAAATTGACGCAAGCGGATATAACAATAGGCTTTCTCCAGGTGCGCAAAAACAGCCCATTTGGTGTCGTAATACTCGTCCAGCATTTTATCCAGATACAAAATCGCCGAATCATAATACTGCATCTTCCGGTACAGCTTGCCGCTTTCAAATACCTTACGAGCCAGTTTATTCCGGATATCGGTGATTTTCTCATCGGCTTCAGGGCGCAACTCGCTCGCCGGAAAGGCATCAATGAAATCCTGAAAGTACTGCAAGGCTCTGACCGTGCTCTGCTGATCCAGGGGATATTTCGGTGACTGTTCAAAATATGACAACGCTACCTGAAAATAGGCTTTTTCCACCAATGGGCTGTAGCTGTATCGCTCGATCAGCTGCTGATATTCCGACGCCGCCAGCAGGTACTCCTTTTTCTCAAAATAGCAATCGCCCAGATAGTACTGGGCATCATCCGCCAGCTCGCCGCCGGGCGAATTGAGCAACACCATATTAAAATTATCAATGGCTTTATCATAGCGCTTCTTTTGAAACGCCTCTTCACCGCGCTCGAAATACTCCGGTGCCGTCATCCGGACATCGTCCGCCTTTTTCGCACAGCTACCGACTAAAACCAGCAGAATTATTAAAAAGGTTAGACTACTATTAGCAATTTTTTTAAAGGTCATTATTTCCTGTAAATTTACCTGTCCAGATAAGCCTGTATTCAATTTCAAAATGCGACCGAAAGTGATACGCCACGAACCGGATTCCGGTAACGCACATCCGTCACCAAGCCCACATGCCAACTCACCCGGTCGGCTTTCTCGGAACTGTAGTTTTTCGCGGCAATCTGGGCATGAAAGGCGCTGATCAGGTGGTTAAACATAATCACCGTAGCGAAATTGGTCGCCATCTTGAGGGCGTCGTTGGAGTTTTTCCGCTGGGTCAGATAGTAATCGCGATGTTTGGATACTTTGATAACCGAATCGGAATCGGCGTTGTATTCAGTAAAATCATCCCAACCACCGGCAAATTGATCGTATTTACCGATATTTTCATAAAAATCGCGGGTCTTCACCGGCTGGATATCACCGCTGCTGATATAGGATTCCCAACCGACTAACACCGAATCCAGATAGGATGGTTTCCCTTCATACATCTCACCGTTGTACTCCAGATGGATAATGTGTGATCCGTCCAGACCGGTCATAGTGTAGCCCATACTATTGTTCAACCAGAGATCGTAAAGAGTCCAGTGATCATCGGCAAAAGCGATATACTTATTTTCCAGGTCTTCGCCTTTATTCTTTTTATTGAAATACATTATCCAGGAAAAAACCTCCACGCTGGCAAACGCCAGCGCCTGCCACTTGGCACCGGCATAGAATTCACCCGCACCAGGTAAGATCGCCGACAGCAGAAATGCCCGCCCCGGCGATTTTTCATAATCAAATTCAAAGGAATCACTGGACATCGAACTGAACTTCAGCTGACTTTCCAGCAGACTGCGATCGGATTTGATCAGGGTTTCATTCGCCAGATGCAGTTGACCAAACACCAGAGAGGGTAACAAAATCGCCAGAAGCAAGAGCGTCTTGAATATCTTCACTTTCATCGTGCCTCCTTTATAAACCAAACAAAATTGTTAAATAACTGCGCCATTCATTGCCATAGGTGTGCGGATTGCCATCGCTGTCCGCTATGGTAAATTCGTCGAATCCATAGACAAAATCCAGACTTATTGCTGTGGGATAGGCATAAAATGAGAATCCGCTCAGGCGCAGCTGTATGCCGATATCCCGCTTGAAATCGGCGGTGAGTTTCTGAATCACGTCCCTGCCATTCAGGGTAAAATCGGGCCAGTCCAGACGGGGATAATCCTCCACCGCACTCCAGGCATTGCCCGCTTCCACATAAGTCGCCAGAAAGGCATTTTGCAGATTAAAAGACAAAATTTGAATGTCCTTCTCCACGAAAAGCGGTATCCGCCAGGTATAATCGGCAATCAGAAGGTTGCGCCCCTCAATGCTGTAAAAGGGATACCCCTTCAAGCCGGGCATTCCGCCGGCAAAGAAATTGAAAAAGGAGTCTACATCCGGTTTGGAAATCGTGCCGATCCGCCAACCGAGCGTCCCCACCAGTTTGTTCATAAAGGGATACTTATGATACCATTCGCCCTCATGGTCAATCAGCCAGTAATAATTTTTCCGAAACGCCACTCCGAAAGTTCCGTAGGCGCTGTTGACCTCAAAATCCCGGATGAATTTATCGTAATTACGCCAAATATTCGTATTTAAAACCACACCATTATCCGGATTGGTCTCGCTGTTGACCGTCCGGCGCACAAATTTATACTGCCAATTCAGCTTGAAATTCATCCCGCGGTAATAATCGTAAGTAAAACCATTTTGATATAGATTCACCTCGGGAATCTTGGTATCCGATACGGCTCGGTATTTTGAGAGAGAAATATCAAATCGAAATTTATTAAACCCGTCCCATGGCACCGAAATCCCGGTAACGAACTCGATCAGATCAAATTTATAGTCGAAGCTCGCCTCGTAAGCGCTGCTTATCATTGCCTTCTGATTGAATATACTCCTGGTAATGTTATAAAATTCCACAAACAGCGTCGGATACCATTGGTGATATTCCAGCAAAATAAAAAGGTCGCGGTCCCAGATGCGGTTCACCGCCGCACTGCCGAAAATATTAAATTTGTCCAGAATTTCCGATGAATAAAAATAGAATCCCGGTTTGACCTTCCCGTAGTCAACCATCAGTTTGGGCATAAAGAACATCTTCGAAAATTTCTGTCTATAGTCCGTCGCTGGCGGCAGGCTGTCCAGCGTAAATTCCATCACGCCGGGAACTTTTTCCGCATAATCAATATACCGGCTTAAACTCGGATCGAGAGCGGTAGGCTCGGTGATTTTGGCGATTTTGAAGGCGGAATTTTCAAACAGCGCATAAAGCAGTTCGCCTTTGGTATTCACCGTCGGCATAAAGGCGCCGCCCGGTACATTGGTTATGAGCTCTGTCGCACCGGTTTCCAGTGAGCGGCGGTAAATATTGAAAATCCCGGACTGATCGGAGGCGTAATAGAGCCATTTGCCGTCGGGACTGTAATAGGGATTACGGGTATCGTGAGCTGCGGTGTGCAGATATTCTATTCGATCTTCCGTCAGGTGATAGACCGCCAAATCCCGTCCATGGGCTGTCAGAAAATCAAACGCCAGCTGCTCTCCGTCGGGTGACCAGTGGGCGGCAAATATCTCTTCACCGTTGTTATAATCGGTAATCTTTTTGACTACCGGCTGCCCGAAGGTGACTTGCTGCAGATAGAGATTAGAGGTACCGTCCCTCCCGGAAACATAGACCAGCTGCTTACCATCAGGAGATATAGCCGGATTATAAGAGCGCGCAAACCGGGTCATTTGCCGCTCCTTTTTAGTATTCAGATCAAAGCGGTAGATATCATAGTAAACCGAACCATGCTTGTCGGGTTTACTGGCTTTCGAATAAAACAGATAGCGACCGTCAGGTGAAATGGAAGTGCGCGATAAAACGAGGGGCTGAATTTCCTTCATCTTACCGGTTTTCATGTTCAACTGCAGCAGAGCAGTCTGCATAAAATAGTCATGTCCCTTGTTGGATAAAAAATAGATCAGCGAATCGTTGCTCCATTCGGGATAATACTGAGTTGTAGCCTCCGCAACAATAATCTCGCCCTTGACCTCATGTGCCCGGATATCTTCAGTCAATCCAAAATATTGCTTTTCCAGCTGGTTGACCCATTCTCTATGTAACTCTTCGCCGCGAATCCCGGTCACATTTTTCATTGCTCTGTCTATGGAGTATTGCACCGGGCGCGACAGTTCGGCAGCCAAATCCGGAAGAATCTGCGGGCCAAAATGTTCCGCCAGATAATTCACAAAGGCATAGCCCTGATTATAGGTTGATTCATTGCCGATGCCCCGCTTGCCAAAGGAAGCCATCTCTGAAAAGGACAACACATTATTATTCAGCACCCGATCCCGCATCAACATATCACGGTGGGAGTCCCAGAAATCGTTGGACGTCCCGGGCCACATGTACTGCGCCATGCCCTCCGCCAGCCACATCGGAATCACCACGCCTGGAATCGGATAAGAGGTGATCACCCGCGGATATCCGTAAATGACGTCATCCCGCTTCTCATCTTCGTAGTCAAGCACCTGGAAGTAAAATCCGGGCACCGAGCGGGTGAACTTCATGGTTTTCGCCAGCGAAACGATATGTGCAAATTCGTGACTGATGACATCCAGCAACCAGTGATGGTTACCCCTCAGCGGATAATCCAGAGGCGTCGCCCAGATTTCGATTTTATTATCATAGTAATAAGCCGCACCGTTGGAAATATCACCGATATCCTTGATAATCAGATCGGTTTTCGCATCGGGCTCAAAGTTGTAGAACGAAGTAATCGGTCCGTATACTGTCTCGGCGATCTCAGCGCTCCGCTGAGCCGTCCATTCCGCTCCCCGATGATAGTGAATCTCAAAATGCTCTGTCTCAAAGGTTTTCCACTCCAGCTCCGGATGATTGTAAGTCGCAAAGCCGTCCTGCCCTATCGCCGTTACGGTCAAGCCAAAAAAAAGAATCCCGATAAATGTATATGGATGTAAAGGGGGCGCTTTATACACTAATGAACAACCATAATTTTGACAATTTTACTTTCGGTCTTGCCTCCCGCTGAGGCTTGCACCACAGCAAAATAGACGCCGTTGGCAATGTTACTGACATCCCAATCTTTCTCATTGTAATCATTGACCAGCGGCTGGGCATCGCTGAATGATTTTATGAAATTGCCCGCCAAATCATAGATTGTAATCTCGATTTTACAGGCTGACATCGGATAATAACGAATAGCGGTGCGATTGTTTTTCGTCGGGTTCGGCCAGTTGAAGGTTTTGGCTTTGTCCAGCAATCTGTCGGCAGCTTCGCTTTCCTCTGTTGGTATGACAGGGTAGAAAAAACTGTGCTGCACATCTCCACCAAAGCAGTACCAGGCATCTTCCGAAAGCGGATTGGTCGTCAGATAAACCCCGACAATTTTCGTTCCGGCGAGGTTAGAAGAGAGCAGAAAGGTGCCGTTTTCGTTTTCCATCAGGACCGATTTTTCAGTCAGGCTGCTGGGTATGGCGCGGGGAAAACCGTCAATCAAATGCCCGTGATAATTATACGCCAGGATACCGACGCCCGCCAGCATTGCGATGATATCCGCAATCCCGTCGCCGTCCACGTCGGTGGTCAAAATATGCGGCTGGAAGGTTTTCCCGCGATGGAGATTCGGGACGGAGATCGGAAAATTGGCTTCCAGAATGAGATTTTCATTAAAAGCAAATATCTGACTTTCGTTTTTGGCAATAATCTCTACTCTCCCATCGCCGTCAATATCGGCAAACGCCAGTGTCGAGTCGAAACTGCCAGTATACGTCAATAAACCGGGCGCATCGCCACTTTCATCAAGAAGCAGACAGAGCCGGTCGGAGCCGACCGCCACGATATCAGGCAGGGAATTAGCGTTGATATATGCCAATCCCAGAGCGGTTATCCCGGCGCCGAAATCAACATCACTCTGTACAACCGCCAAAGTAACCGGATTGATCAGGAGTAATTTACCCTCTGGAGAGATAGAATAAACCGCTAAGCCGTCACTGACCAGTTTGTCCACCGGATAAGCAACCGGGTTGACGACAGCAGTGTTATCTCCGGGATAGTAGGCAAGTAAATAATGTGTATCCGCCTGCTCATCAACCGTGCAAAAGATGACCCGGTCGCCGAAAACCAGCCGATTTGAGATGATGCGTGTGCCGGGCAATTGCGCATTGGCTTCCGGAATCAGGTCGCCGCTTTCCGAGATACGGTAATTCCAAAGCGCCAGGCTATCCGCCGAAGCCATCCGGCTGAAAACGAAAAAGCAGTAACGATCAGACATTTGAATTACAGACGGAAAAACAGAATATCCGGAAGTGATGTTAGCATGTCGCAGTTCTGCTCCGGATTCAGCATAGGTGGAGTAATAAGAGTTGGACTGGTTCCAGTGAGCCAGTAGTCCTGCCGCCGGATCGCTGGGATCGAAATTAATCGGGAAGAGCGCCAAATCCGGAGTCTCTCCCGGACTGAAAATCGTCGGCGGCACGGAAAAACCTTCAATCAGATAGTCCAAACGAATCCGAAAACTCATTACCGGTGCCGTCGGACCGATACTGTCCACACAAATTCCGGTGTAAGCCCGGTCGTTACTGCGCGATGAGGGATTGGTTGTATTTGTAAAGCCCACCCTTTTTTGAGCATCCATCGGGTAATTCTGGTTCAGGTCCCAGAAGCCCTCATTACCCGCAAACCAGGGATCGAAATACCACCCGGCATCAATGTTGGCACCAATCATCTGGGATGCATAGCCCAAGTCCTGCGCACCGTCACCCTCCTCCAGATCAACACCACGCCGGTTTTTATCGTTATTAATACTATTACTGCTCAGATTCGCATTGATGACCGACTCGTCAATATGCCAGATCAGCAGACCCGAACCCGGCAAACCGTAATCATAACGGGGGACCGACAGAAGCACGCCGGTTTTCTTCGAAAAGACCGCCCCAATCGAATCGGCGATCAGCGGAATCAGCGGCGGCCAGTCCTTTTCGCCATTCTCGATATACAATTTATACTGAATACTGTCCAGATAGACCCCGGGGCGAATATGGGAGTAGCGGTTTTCGAGAAAGAAATACTCGTGATCATTAACCGGAATTTTCCAAAGCGTCGTATCGGCGCCCGACTCGGCATGTTTTAACCTGACATCATGAAAACCACCGGCGGTCACCGGTTTATCCCAGCCCATATGATACCTTTCCCACGCCGACGGAAAAGCCGGCACCAGTCCGTTCAGATTCGCCGAACCCTGGTCCATCAGCCCGAATCTTCCAATCCCGGACTCGCCGGTTTCCGTATTGTACAGTCCCGGCAAACCCAGATAAAAACCCATCATAAACGCAAAGGTTCCGTTCAAGCCGATCTGATAATCGCAGGGCGTGGTTGCTCCACCGAAAATATCTTCCCAGTTAGAATAGAGCAGGTGATTCTGCGACTCCGGTAAAATAATGCCCTCACTAATCGGATAATTATCATCCACAAGAATACTGTTCCCGGCTAAACCGACGGATGCAAAGTAGTTTTGAATATCACTGCGGCTCAGATAAGCCGACGGAATATCGTAGGGCGTCGGATCGAGATCAATGGCAAAATCCTGCCCGACTCCGGCATGAAAAACAACCACAACATCATATTGACTGAAATCAATGTCATCATCGGCATCGGCGATCTGCACCGCTTCCACCAGCAACTCCGTCAGGCGGATGTCAATCGAGTCCTTTTCCAAAAACGGGTGATAATACCGCATTTCCCGGGATAATGTATATACCTGGTCATCATCAATTGGAAAAACCGCTGAACTGATGGTGTCAATCATCAGCTGCCCGGCGGAGGCATGGCGATAAAAATTCGATAGTGCTTTGATATGGTCACGGAAATAGGCATTGTTATGTGGTGCAGGATCAATGACGGGAAAATTTTCATCCTTGCAGGGCAATTCAACCGGCGTCGTGAGAAAACGACCGTCGCCGGTTGTCGCCTCAAAATCATCGGGCTGAAACTCAGCCCGCAAAGCGCAGATGGAGATTGTGCCGGAAACAGAATTCTGATAAGATTGAGAAGCAATATTATTCCGCAGGAGCGGAATAATTTCAGCAGATGCCGATATTGATAGCACCCACAATAAAATGGTTAAAAAGAACGGGCTGTAGAGGTTGTTTTTTTTCATTGTCCAATTGAGTCTGCAAACTGTTGGATACCCTGGATTAACTATAGAACCGGAGCCCCTCCTAGAACCGGATATCAATCGAAAAGATCATCGTGTTCTGACGGGGATGCCCCGGGTCGCCGGCGGTATAGCCGAAATCGAAACCGAGTCCGGCATAGCGCAATCCGGCACCGAAGGTCGGCACCGGCCATTTATCCTTAACCAGAATCTTACCTGTCTTATCATAAATAAAGCCCATACGGATGGCAAACAGATCGGAATACCAGTATTCGATCCCGAAATTGTGGGTCAATTTCTCCAGCTCATTCCCGAGAGTGCCGGTCATTTTCTCTTTATCGCCCTTTTTATTATAGACGCCACCCTCCTGCGGAATAAGGTCCCCATCTTCATTTTTGGTATAGCCGCCGATTTTTCCGTCGTTATCCAGATCGGGATTTTTTAATAACAGCCAGTCGTCAATCCAGGAGGTAAAAATACCCAGATACCACTCATCCGTATAGGCGGTTTCCCGCTGACCGTCTCTGTTGTACTCACCGCCGATTTGAGGGAGACCGTCTTCATTGTAATTCCCGATAATACCATCGTCATCAAGGTCGCGACTGGGATAGGAGGCTACCAGGAGTTTGTTGATATCATAGGCGATAGTGATCTTGTTGTATTCTCCGCCAAAGGTGTAGTTCAGACCCATTTTGAGATTGGTCGGCATGGGGTCTGCCTGCGCAACATCAATAAAAGCGATTTTGGGTCCAATATTTGTAATCGCTGCCCCAAAGGTCAAATCTCTGAGGAGAAACTGGCGTTTGATATAACCGACATCAAAGGCAAAATTGGTCGAGGTCCCCTTCCCTTTTTCAGCACCGGCGCCCTGATCAGTCAGATGCTGGTGAATCATTTTTACATTAATACCGAGTGACGAGGTCTGTGACAGAGCCGTACCATAAGACCCGGTTATAGCCAGCATAAAAGATGCAAAGGTGCCCAGATAATTGGCATATTCATCCATGCGCTCCTGTTCACCTAAATTCAGTAAAATGATATGACCGCCCAGCATACCGACATTTTTCACAAAATGGCGGTATCCGATAAAATCGTAATAGATATCGTTGGCTAAATTGGGTAGCCAGTTCGTATGCGTCAGAGAAAGCTCCCGACCGGTTAAAAAACCCAGACCTGCCGGATTAAAGTATGAAGCGTAGGCATCATCGGCGATGGCTGCCCCGACTTCGCCCATGCCGGCTGAGCGCGCACCGGGATTGATGAGCATCCAGATGGCACCCGCCTCACTTTGGGCAAAGACAGGCGTTACACTGACGATTAATAATATGAATATGATCACGTATTTTTTCATTTATTACCTCCTGAGAAAACAAAAAACCGAAAATAGATGTAATTCGGTCACGCATTACCAGAAATTTGGAAATTTTCGGAAGAAACAGAGTCGGTTTTTCTTCGATCGGGATTTATCAATTACTCGATAGGCACTCCATTTTCGGGCAAAAATTAAATGTATTTCCATCAAGAAACAAGCACATTTCCATTTTTACACCGGATTAAAATTTCTCGGCTTCATCAATAAGCATGACCGGAATATCGTTTTTAATGTCAAACTTGAGCCGGCACTCGTGACAGATCAGTTTCGAATGCTCTCGATCATATTCGATCTCTTTTTTGCATTTTGGACACACCAAAATCTCCAGCAGCTCATCAGACAGCATATTTACCTCGCTTGATCAAAGATTGCACTGATACGGGTCACTCTCATACTATTGTCTGTAGAAAATTGTTCCCAATATTACCGTTTTCAGCCCGGTTTGCTAACCGGACAGTTTATTGATCTGGTCTTTAAATTCATCCAGATCCTTGAATTTTTTATATACCGAAGCAAAGCGGATATAGGCAACTTCGTCCAGCTCTTTCAGATATTTACTCACCAGTTCGCCGATGAAGCTTGAGGCGACCTCGCCGCCGGAAAGCTCTTCAATCTCCTTTTCAATATCAATTACCACCGACTCTAGCTTGTCCATCGGCACCGGTCGTTTATTACAGGCGATTCTCAGGCTGTTCAGCAGTTTCTGGCGGTCGTACTCCTCCCGCCGACCGTCGTTTTTAATGATCGTCAGGGGATATTCCACCACATATTCATAGGTGGTAAAGCGGTGCCCGCAGTCGAGACATTCACGTCGTCGGCGAATGGCGTTATTCTTCTGGGCAGAGCGGGAGTCAACAACTTTCGTTTCGTTGGAATCACAAAAGGGACATTTCATGGCTAACCTATGCGTTTATTTCTTGATATAAAGGAAACTGGCGGCACAGCTCGCGAACCTCCTCCCGGACGGCGTGTTTGACAGCCTCACTCTCATGATTGCTAATCACCTTATCAATTAATTTGGCGATGAGGCGCATTTCCGTCTCTTGCATCCCGCGGGTGGTAATTGCCGCAGTTCCGATGCGAATTCCGCTGGTGATAAAGGGACTTTTCGTATCAAAGGGAACCATATTTTTATTGGTGGTGATCCCGGCTTCTTCGAGCATGTTTTCAGCCTGTTTGCCGGTGATTCCTTTATTGGTCAAATCAATCAGCATCAGATGATTATCTGTTCCGCCGGAGATTAATTGATAATCCATGCGCACCAGTTCGTCCGCCAGGGTCCTGGCATTATTGATGATCTGCTGAGCATATTTTTTAAATTCCGGTTGCAACGCTTCGCCAAAGGCAACCGCCTTGGCAGCAATGATATGCATCAGCGGTCCGCCTTGAATTCCCGGCATGACATTGGAATCGAGCAGTTCCGACATCATTTTGGTGCGCCCGCTTTTTGCCGCCACAATCCCGAAGGGATTTTCAAAATCCTTGCCCATCAGGATCAAGCCCCCGCGCGGTCCCCGCAGGGTTTTGTGGGTCGTGGAAGTGACCACATGACAGCAGGGCAAAGGATCGGGATGTAATCCCGCCGCAATCAGTCCGGCGGGATGCGCCACATCGGCTACCAAAAATGCACCGACACTGTCGGCAATTTCTCGAAAACGCTGAAAATCAAGAAAGCGGGGATAGGCACTGCCGCCGGCAATGATCATTTTGGGTTTAGCCTCTTTGGCAATTGCCGCCATCCGGTCAAAATCAATCCGACCGGTTTTGTGGTCTACTCCATAGGATACAATCCGAAACAGCTTTCCCGAAAAATTCACCGGGCTGCCATGGGTCAAATGACCGCCATGTGCCAGATCCATTCCCAACACTGTATCACCCGTCTCCAGCAGCGTAAAATAGACCGCCATGTTGGCTTGCGATCCGGAATGGGGCTGAACATTGGCGTACTCCGCACCAAACAGCTGCCTGACCCGGTCCCGGGCTAAATTTTCCGCCATATCCACTGCCGCGCAACCGCCGTAATAACGCTTACCGGGGTAGCCTTCGGCGTATTTATTGGTCATAATGGAACCGGCTGCCTCCAGTACTGCGGGGCTCACGAAATTTTCCGAAGCAATCAATTCCAGGGTCCCGCGTTCCCGGTCAAACTCTGCCGAAACCGACGACATTACAGCAGGATCTTGCTTGCGTAAATACTCAAAATTCAACGTTTACTCCTCACTACTTTCGAGTTTCGCGATGCGCCGCTGATGACGACCACCCTCAAACCCGGTATTCAGCCAGATATGCAACATTTTCCGGGCGGCGGCGACATCGGTATATAGCGCTCCGAAGCAGATCACGTTGGTATCGTTATGTTTACGTGACAGAGCGGCTACTTGTTCGTTACAGACCAGGGCGGCGCGGATGCCTCTGGCTTTATTTGCCGCCATACTCATCCCTACTCCGGTCGTACAGATCAGCACACCGCGTTCAGCCTTCCTGGCATTGATGAGGGTTGTTACCACTTTGGCAAAATCGGGATAATCCACGGAACTGTTCTCAGTAGTGCCGCAATCAATAACGGTGTGCCCCTCCCCGCGGGCATATTCCAGCAGAGCCGCTTTCAGCTGTACGCCGCCATGATCGGCACCAAAGGCGATAATCATTATTTGCTCACTTCCAAATCTATCCACTTGTAACAATCCAGGCGCGGGTGAAAATCCGCGCGCTCTTTCCCGGTTGCATCGTAGCGATTCATAAACCAATCCTCGCGCGACGGAATCAGATACTCCTTTAAAAAATCAATCCGCGACTGACTGCTGTAGTCGCCCAGTTTTTTAGCCTGGAGATAGTCGTCATAGGCGATTTTGTACACCAGCTTATCCTCAAAGCTGATCGGCGAACGCGCGGCGCTGTAATATTGCGCCGCCTCAAAAAGAACATCAGCCCGCAATTTATAGGTCGCTGCGTTTTCACCCAGCGTGAATGCCTTCTTTACCCAGGCATAAGCCGTCTCGTAGTCCGCCAGATTGATATACATTTTGACAATATTTTCGATGACGTTCAAATCCTGCGAATCTATATTTTTATTGATATGTTCATAAGTACCCGCAGCCTCTTTGTAGCGCCCAAGGGTTTTGTAAAGTTCAGCCAGTTCGTTCCAGGCTGGTTTACTGCGCAGATCGGCTTCAGTGACCTTTTTTAATACCTTGATAGCTTGATCATATTCCAATCTCTCCATCAGAGACCGGGCATAATCCAGTCCGTATCGAATGTTACCGGGATTTCGCTCCCATAGCTCTTTCTTGATTGTAGAGATATCCTGTCCGGTCAGTTCGTAAACCCGCAGACGATCGCTGATCGCCTGTTGGTCATCGGGCTGAATTTCCAGAATCTTGGAAATACCCCATAACATATCTTCATACCGCCCCTGAGAAAAACAGAGTTTATTATAGGTACGGTACAATTCCAGGTCGTCCGGCTGAATTTCGATCATTTTTTCATATTCACGAATTTCCAGATCAATTTTTCCCTGAATATGATAGATATAGGCGATATTTTTATGAATATACATATCCTTGGGCAGGTATTTAAGACCTTTCTCATAGATATAGAGCGCGCTGTCATAATAGACCGGATCGTTTTTAGCTAACTGCTGGTAAGCCCGTCCGAAATAGGGAAATATATCCTGGGCATATTCTTCTTCACAGCCGAACTCCAGCATTTTTTTATAATTGTTAATGGTACTTCGCCAATTCTGATTCTGATAATAGCTATAGGCAAAATTCAGATAAAGATCACATTTATCCCGGTTAATTTCGGGAATAGTCTCTCTATCAAGATGTGCGTCTTCGGGGGCATCCGCTGGCGGGACACACCGGGTAATCAATGTCGCTATTATAACGGATAATGTAATTGTCAGCAAATGCTTAAGGCGCAGTTTTCGCATAATCCACCCTTTCTGTTTTGTGATTAAAACCTTTTTATCCTCCTGAACCACAATTCTCCCGCAGTCACACCGACATAAAAGGAGAGGACTCTCTCTTTTCCGATTGTATCGCCAAGAAAGCCGTCCCGGACGGCTGCCACCACGGCTAAATCTATTCTATTAAAGTTCCGATTGAAAGGAATACCGGCACCGCAGCTCACCCCTAATTCACTTAGACCGGTGGATTGATAAACTGCCTCGGTTCTATAGAAGGCACCGGCTCGCCAGGAGAGCCGCTGCCAGTAGGATGAATAAACCTTTTGAGAGGGCAGTTTTTCAAGTCCGATGCCAATATAAAAGGGATTTTGTGCTGCGGACCGATTGACCACATAAAAATCTTCAAACAGGGTTGATTGTACTATTGAATACGCCAGATCAGCCGACAGAGCCAGAGTACCACCGGACATCTTTTTCCGCAGCCCCAACTGAAACGTAGTCGGAAATTGAATCGCCCGATCAGCGGTCGTGGTATCATCACCAAAATAATAGTCGTAATAATTGTAATGATTAAATTTCAAATTGGGGGAATAGCTGCCACCGACCTCAAAATTTCGCGCTGAATTTATCCAGTAGGTTCCCAGTTCCAGCTGGACCCCTTCAATCCCGGCATATTTTCGATAATACGACTTCGTTTTACCGCCATCAATATCAGTCTCCATTCGGGTCAGATAGGTTCCAAAAAAGAGACGCGTTTTCATACCTACTCCCAGGCGCTTGCCCAGGCGATATCCGCTACCGATAAAAAATTCCGATATACCACCTTCAACATCCACATCGGAAAAACAGGTAACTGACTCACCATAGAAATCCACGGAATCCGTGTAACTGATTTCACCTTTCATACGGGAATAGGGCGTAATTCCCATGGCAAATCCCATCTCTTTACCAACAGGGAACTTGAATGAGAATCCGAGAAACTGGGATAATGCGGAGCCCGGCATTCCGGCTGAAGTGTTGAAGGTTGACAGTCCCAGCTGTCCCTGAATAGAGGTTGTTATAAACCCGCTCCACAAAGCGGGATTCGACCGATTTAGACTGATTGAATCGGGAATCGCAACGCCGGTCTGACCCAGCGCCAAATGGCGCACCGAAACCGCCGGTGATGACATGCCGAAACCATAACTCGAATAATAGGACGTCTGTCCGGCGAGCGGATATATCAAAAGTATAAAAATCAGGTCCAGACGCTTCATATTTCGTTATTTTTCTTTCATGGTTAATATCTGAATCCGGGGACGATCCTGTTCCGGGTTTTGATCGGCGGCATTATACATGCTCAGACTGGCAATATTTGTAAAAGACGGCAGGGTATAGACCACGATCCCGTAATTGCTGGTATAACCGCTGACCACACCCTGAAAAAATGATTTGATACTGATTGTCACACTATCCTCGGTGGCAGAAACAGCAGTGGAGTAAGTGTATGAATCGTTGATCGGATTATAACCGGTTATCAGCACCGGGTTGCCGTATTCGTCCAAACTGTCAGCCAAAACAATGTTGGAATCCACAACATTTACATAAAGGTTGAACAGCTCCCTGTAATTCTGCGTCTGGTGGCGATCGATTTTCAATTTCAGGTCTGCCCGGGCGATAATCGTATTATCATCGGTCAGCAGATTTTCAAAATCAAATCTCAGCAAACAGTAACTGGCGCGTCCGGAACTCACGTTAAACCGGGTAGCGGGATCAAGCATTTTCTTGAACCGGATGAGCGACAAATCCTCAGTGGGTAAAATCGAACTGACACTCGTATCGCTCTCAATGACGTATTCTACACTGATCCGGGGATAGGTTGCAGCCTCGACAGAATAAAACCCCTGAATTGCGGCAATCGTCGTATCCGCCGGTCTGAAGACCAGCGAATAATCACTATTGCTCCCGTCATACCAGCCGGCAATCAGGGTGGGATTCAGGGCGATCCGAACCGTATCAGTACCGGAAGCGGGATAGGAAAATTCCGTTATTAAGGAAAGGGTGTAATCCTCAATGTTAAAATTGCCGGCATAACTGCTGTCTTCCGTCCATGGATCAATGCCGTCATTCAGCAGCTGATACAAACCAATATTCAAATTTTCAGGCGGGAGACCGTCGAGGCGGTACTGGTTTACACTGTACAAGATCAGCTGCGCCGATAAAAATTGATCAATTGAATCGGGTAGAAAATAACCTACATTCCCGAATTTCATCAGAGCATCGGTGCGCACATTTTCATCGTCGCCCACAAACAGTACGGCAGACTGACCAATGCTCGGCTGGACGATACCCTGGGCGAATCGGATTGAATCCGCCGGTATGGTCAGCGACTGTCTGTTAAAAAAAGATTCCGGCTGATTCTGAATCGTCGGAATTTTTTCCTCGCAAGCCGCCAAAATCATTCCGGCTGCCAGCAAGGCGACTTTACAGGCGTTTAATTTGTGTGGTGTGCGTCCCGGTATTTTTAGACATCCCGACAGACGTCCGCCGGATTTATAACTGATCCACGATTTTAATAATTTCATCGGCTAAATTTTGCCACTCTTCCGGCGCTTCGTTTAAGAGGTTAAAAGTCGAAACTTTCGATCGGTCCTGTCCAATGAGGTTTTTAAATACCGGATCAGCCAGATACAATTTCTCCACATTATTATCTTCGGTATTGATCAAAAGAGTGTGATTGCTGAGCCGATGCGCCGCGGCAGCACAATCAATTTTTTTATTCTTTTCAATTAAATCCTGATCCAGCTTTGTCAATCCCACCTGTTCATAGTCGGCAACCCGATATTTTGACAGGCTATTCTTTGAAAGCAGAATCTGCAGAATCTTGACATCATTGAAATAAGTAGTTTCCAAAATTCCCGATTTGATCATCAGCGGAATGAGGCTCATCTGCCAGTCATTCAGGATGATAACCTCCGGCTTCCAGCGCAAATAGTTCAGCGTCGTCAGGGCAGCGGCGGCAAAATAACTGAAGCGTAACACGTTGCGGTTATGTTCACCATCGGATTCCCGATACAATTCCAGCGGTTCATTGGTATAAAAATCATCGTGCTCCAGAAAATAGACCTGGACCTTGGTATTGGGTATAAACGCCGACTTGACGCTGGCTTTGACTGGCTGGTTCAGAAAGGTCAGGTCCATCTCTCGCAGGCGGATGACCTCCCGTAAAATATAGCGCCGTTCGCTGATAAAGGAATATTTCGGCATCATCAGGCGAAAGTCATATTTGCGCTCATTGAAAACAATGGGAATCTCTTTCGAAAAAGTTGCCAGCTGATAACTTTCAGCAAAGGGTACGATTTCGGACGTTAAAAAATATATTCTTTTAATCATGGCTCTGTTTCATAAATTGCTTGGCGTTATTTACATATTCACTCTGGGGATAATAATCAATCAACCGCTGAAACTCGTCAATCGCCTTATTGCGCTCGCCCATTGCAGCATAGCATAATCCGAGTTTAAATTGTGCGTCATCCTCTTTGTTACTGTTCTTGAATGCAAACACTTTTTCGAATTCAACGATTGCGCGTCGGTATTGTTTCATCGAGTAAAAACATTCCCCGATCCAGTATTGGGCATTGTCGGCTAGTTCATGATATTTATCCTCATTTAAAAGCTGGCGAAACAGCTGAATCGCCGTTTCATGATCACCATTCTGGTAGCTGGTCAGAGCCTGCAGATAGCGATCACGATAATCGCCCTCGGTGCTGTAGGGTTCAGCTGACAGCTTCGCCTCGGTAACCGCTTTTTTCTCATTTAAAATCGCCCCCAGCGACACGATCCGGTTTTCCAGAATCACCAGTTGGGACAGAATTTCAAAGTTGATACTATCCGTGTAGCTTGCCCGCCGGGCATTTTGGGTAACCTGCCGCTGGATTCGCACCAGCTCATTGCTGAGCGCCGCCGTCGCCGATTCGAGCACCTGCAAGGTACTGTCCAGGCGATTCAACCGGGCTACATCGCTATCCGGCTGCTTGACCGGCTCACTCAGCGCGCGCACCTTTTCGGAAAGCCTGTTCACTATCCCGATCGTTTTTTTTAGTTGTTCTTCGATACTGTCCACCCGGTTTTGCAGTTCAAGGAGCTGTTCGCTGGGCTCGGTAGCGCTCGATCTGGGTTTCGCATTCAAGCCTTCTGCCAATGCCAGTATGAGCAGACCCGCGACTCCGATGGACACAATACTTAAAAGCGATTTTTTGTTTTTCATAATTATTCTTCTAAATAAAATTGGACCTAAAATCCAGTGGGTAAAGCTACGAAATTCGGTAAAAAAAACAAATGGTAATTTATATTTTTGCAGTCACTTACCGACGGCGTTCCAGGCTGATATTGAAGACGATCCCGATCATTATGAAACAGCTGATGATAAATGAGCCACCGTAACTTAGAAAGGGCAATGGCAATCCGGTGACCGGCAGCAGGCCAACCGTCATGCCGATATTGATTACCACATGATACAGAAAAACACTGGCAAACCCGATCACCACCAGCGAACTGAAGCGATCCCGCAAACGATAGGCGACATTAATCAACAAAATTATGAGGGTAAAAAACAGCAGCAGCACCAGCATCACGCCGGCGAAACCGTACTCCTCTCCCACGACAGAAAAAATGAAATCGTTGTGCTGTTTAGGCAAAAATTTCAAATGCGTCTGGGTACCGTTGCCGATCCCCTTTCCAAACAGACCGCCGGAGCCGATTGCCACCTGTGACTGAATAACCTGATAGCCCGAACCCTGGGGATCAATGTCCACGTTGAACAGGGTCATAATACGGTTTTGCTGGTAAGGTTTTAAGCGATTCCATAAGACCGGGGTCAGAAACCCCAAAGACAAATTGAACACAAACAGGACGACGGCGATCCAGATTTTTTCCTTGCCAAGATAGAGCGCCAGAATCAGGATCAGTACCCAGATAAAAAAACTATAAAAGTTAAATGCCGTCACGATACTGAGAATTGGTGCCACGATTAAAAAGAGGTGATAAGGGCGGGCGCCCGCCCAGAAAAGCATGGGAAAAACCAGAAAAAAATAGATGACTGCCGTCCCCAAATCCGGCTGCTTGATGACTATTCCCATTGGCAGCAGCACCAATAGCAGGGGTATGATCAGCGACCTGAAATCCGAAATAATCAGATCGCTACCGGACAGATAGCGGGCAACGGTGATAATCACCAGAATTTTCATAAATTCCGAGGGCTGAAAATGTATCGGTCCTAGCACAAACCAGCGGCTGGTTCCCGTCACTGAATCACCCATCAAATAGGGTAGGATTATCAGGGCAATACCGAGCCAGTAATAAATATAGGCACCGTCAAACAGTAACTTCTTCTGAATCACGGAAATCCCCGACATGGTGACCATTCCAAGAATCATCCAAAGCAGCTGCTTCCCTATAACCTTTTTAAAAAACGGGGCGTCAACGTGCAGGGAGGCGCTGTACAGTGCCAGCAGACCGGCGATGCATAACAGCAGTACGGTAAAAGCAATTAAAAAGTTGCTGCTCGATATGGATCTGCCGATCTGAACCGGTTTTTTCATCGGGTTGCTATCTCCGTCTGAGCCGGTGTGGGGACAAGGTTTTTCTTGCAGTAGTTCAGGATCCGTCCGGCGGCAACGGCTGCTTCCCCACCGCCTGAACCGCCATGCTCGATCAGAACCGTCACAGCCAGAATCTGGCTGTCTCTTTTTGAATACCCGATAAACCAGGAATGGTCTTCTCCGTGGGGATTCTGCGCCGTGCCGGTTTTACCATAGACATCCAGGTCACGGACCCGCGCCGCCCGCCCGGTACCGTTTTTGGAATTGACAACGTCATACATCGCCTTTTCGACAAAATCCCAGTGGGCTGCCGAAATACCACTGACGGAATCGGGATTGGTAAAGACAAATGTCTGAAAACGATTGGTTTGACAATCCAGATACCTCAATCCGAAATGGGGCGTCACTACTTTGCCATGGGTTGCCAGTGTCCCGGCGAAACGAACCATCTGCAACGGTGTGACCAACAGATCGCCCTGACCGATTACCAGATTCAATTTATTGCCCTCAGTCCATCCGCCGAGCCCGTATTTCTTGTTCAAAAAGGCTTCATCCGGGACCACGCCCTGCGATTCACCGTATAGATCAACATTGGTAAAGGCGCCGAAGTGGAATTTTCTGGCATAATCAGCCCACAGATCAAGATCCATTTTCCGGATAAGATTATAAAAATAGACGTTACACGAATTCACAATTGCATCAAAGAGATTCATCCGACCATGCCCGCCGGTTTTCCAGCATTTGAATTCCCGCCTGCCCAGGCGGTAGACTCCCTGACAGCGAATCAGCGCATCCGGATTGAGAATACTATTTTGCAGAGAGGCAAATACCGCTACGATTTTAAAAGTTGACCCCGCCGGATAAGTTCCCTGCATCGCCCGGTTATAGAGTGGGCGGTCGGCATCGTTGAGCAGTCTGCTCCAGACACCGGATTCCACAATACCGGAAAACAGTTCGGGTGAGTAATCGGGCTTACTGGTCATTGCCAGAATTTCTCCGGATTCAGCATCCATAACGATTGCCGCGCCCTTTTTCCCTGCCAGTAGTTTTTCAGTATAATCCTGCAGACCGATGTCAACTGTCAGATACAGGTCGTTCCCGAACCGGGGCTTAACGCTGCGCTCATCTTGGACCTTTCCGACTTCCTGACCGAAGACATTGACCTGCACATACTCAAAACCCTTTTGCCCGTGTAAAATATTCTCGTATTCCCGTTCGACACCGTTCCAGCCAATCAGATCACCAGCGTGATAGCCATAATCCTTAATCATTCGCAAATCTTCTTTGTCAATTTCCCGTAAATAACCCAACACGTGACTGAGATTCGCCGGACCGGGAAAGGATCGGACTGACTCCAGCGAATAGAGCACTCCGGGCAGCTCCAGTCGCCGCTCTTCAATCTCGGTCAACATTTTAAAATCAATATCGGTAGCAACTCTGGCAGGCAAAAAAAGTCCCCGGTAATTTTTCTGAACCCGCTGGCGGATTTCGGATTCTGAAATGCCGGTAATCCTGCTTAGCAAGCGGAAGACCGAATCGTTTTTTACCGTCTCATAAGGAATAATGTTCAGGTTGTACTGCGATTTATTTTCAACGATGATCTGACCGTTGCGATCATAGATTAATCCCCGCGGCGCCTCCTTTGTAACCACCCGAATCTGATTGGCTTCGGCGATTCCCGCAAACCGGCTATATTCCACAATCTGCAATTGATACAGTCTGAATCCCAAAACGATAAACAGCGCAAATACCGTTGCAATCAACAGATTACGATGCAGCGAAGTGACATTATTTTTTACATAAAACATGGTTAAATTTTTTCGATGGAAAAAATGTAATCGGATACGATAAAAAAGACCGCAGTATACAGGGTATCCGGCAGAATATAGCGGAAGACGATGAACTGAACCGGGTATTCTGCAGAGTGAAAATTAATCAGAAAAAAGACAAGATAGTGGATAAAAATTATGAAGCAGACAAAAGTGTAAAAGGTAAAACCGTTTAACCGGCTGCGTTTATCTTTCAGGTAGCCCGCCAGAAAACCGGCAATGGTTTTTGCCAAAGCGGACAGCCCCAGAAAAGAGCCCATCCCAATCAGGTCAACAATCAATCCAAATCCAAACCCATACAGCTGACCATAAACCCGCCCGAATAATATGGCTACAAACAGGATTAGCACCAATGGAAAATCCGGTTTGATGCCCTGAATGGTCAACCAGGGCGCAACAATCAGCTGCAACAACACAGCCAGTAAACTAAAACCAAAAAATAGGGGTACCTTCTTCATCAATAGGAAATGATTACAAAAACCTCTTCAACAGTATTTAGATTGGCATAAGAGCGGATAACCGCCGATTGATAAGGCTCATTTTCGACCCGTTGAACCTCCACCACTTCACCGACGACAATATTAGGCGGATAGATTTCGCTGTAGCCCGATGTCAGGACCAATTCCCCTGGATGTATCTCGGCGGTCAGAGGAATCTCCCGGGCAATCGCCATGCCGTTCGCCTGCCACATCACGAGACCCAGAACCCGGGAATTTTGAAATTTGACACTCAGCCGAAAATTGACATCGCTGAACACCTGGCACTGCGCCGTACGATCCCCGACGGCAATTGTTTTACCGATAATACCCTTTGTACTGATGACTGCCTGATTGGGGGCGATTCCCAGTTTTTTGCCCACATTGAGCAGGATCGAATTGGCAACTGGCGAAGTGCCCCGGTTTATCACTTTCGCAGGAACGATGGTATAGGCGGTACTGTCCATAAATCCCAGCAACCGTTTCAGCCGCCAGTTTTCCCGGTAGGCTTCCATAAACTCGATGTTCTGTAGTTTCAGTTGCATATTTTCCTGCCGCAACATTTCATTTTCCTGTAACAAACCGGACAAATCATTGAGCCAGATGCCGGGATAATGGATAAAGGCAAACAGATCGGCGACTTCGCCCTGCAGCGACCTCATTTCAGGCACCTCGTTTAAAAAAAGGATGGAAAATGACAAAATGACGAGCAGAATCAGCAACAGATAATCATGATAATCAAAGAGAAAAATTACGATTTTACGCCACATCAATACTACACTAGGACTTCTTTATATTTGTCAATATCTTCAATGATGAGTCCGGTTCCTTTGACGACGGAAAGCAGGGGTTCCTCGGCAACATTGACCGGCAGATCGGTCTCCACCCGGATTCGCTGATCCAGACCCTTTAACTGGGCGCCCCCACCGGTAAGTATAATGCCACGATCAAGAATATCGGAAGACAATTCCGGCGGGGTCATCTCCAACGCCTGCTTGATAGCCTGCACAATCAGATCAATAGTATCCTTGAGGCACTCCCGGATTTCAACGGACGACACTTCGATTGTCTTGGGAATACCGGCTACCAGACTGCGACCCTTAACGGAAATTGTGGTGTCGTTAATCGGCATAGCCGAACCGACTGTGCATTTGATCCACTCGGCGGTTCGTTCACCGATCAGCAGGTTGTGTTCCGCTTTGAAATACTGAATAATGGCGTCGTCCATTTCGTCACCGGCGACCCGAATTGCCTGCTTGGTCACAATTCCGTTCAGGGCAATGACGGCGATCTCGGTCGTACCACCGCCGATATCAACGATGATATTACCTACCGGTTTTGAAATATCAATCCCGATCCCGATTGCTGCAGCAACGGGCTCTTCCACCAGGTAGACCTCCCGGGCGTTGGCGCGATCAGCCGAATCCCGCACAGCCCGTTTTTCCACCTCGGTGATACCCGATGGAATACAGATCACGATTCGCGGTCGGGCAATCCGGCTCATATTGATTTTCCAAATAAAGCCGCGGATCATAGCGTCGGTCATTTCAAAATCCGCAATAACCCCATCTTTCAGAGGACGTATCGTCGTAATATCTCGGTGGGTTTTCCCGAGCATCTCTTTGGCATCACTGCCCACCGCCAAAACCTCCCCGTCGTGGGTTGAGCGGGCGACAATGCTCGGTTCATCCAGAAGGATTCCCTTACCCTTCATATAAATCAGGGTATTCGCAGTACCCAGATCAATCGCGATATCACCGCCGAAAAAGTGAAAAAACGAGAATCCCATAGTTGCTCCAATAATTAATGTTTAAAAACGCGTTTATGTGTAAACAGCATGAACATACCATGTTCGTTGCAGGCTTTAATGACCTCGTCATCCCGGATACTACCCCCGGGTTGAATTATACCGGCAATCCCATGTTCTGCCGCCAAATCAACAGAATCCCGAAACGGGAAAAAGGCGTCAGATGCGATGATTACATTTTTCAGTGTCAGCCCCGCTTCGCCGGCTTTGCGGATGGCAATTTTCAATGAGTCCACCCGGGACATCTGCCCGGCACCCACGCCGATCGTTCCATCCCCGTCCGCCAGCACGACAGCATTGGACTTAACATGCTTCACCACGTGCCAGCCGATTTGCAACGCCTGGTAAGATGCCTGATTGGGACCCGCTTTGGTCACCTGCTTCCACTGCTTTTCATCATCGTGTGAATCCTGAATCTCCTGAACCAGTAACCCTGCGCCGTAAGCCCTGGTATCATAGGGAAAGTCCAAATATTCTGCATTGGGGATCAACAGTCGCAGGTTTTTACGCTTGCTCAATATCTCCAGCGCTGCCGGCGTATACTCCGGCGCGATAATACACTCCAGAAAACTTTTCGTAAACTCCTCCGCTAGCTCCCGATCCACCGGCACATTGACACCGACAATACCGCCATAATAACTCACAGGATCAGTCTTGACCGCCCGCCGATAAGCCGCTAGGGCTGAATCAGCCACACCAAATCCGCAGGGATTGGTATGTTTCAGATTGACACAAACAATCCGATCCGTGCAAAATCCGGAGCTGACCCGATAAGCCGCCAGACAGTCTATGTAATTATTAAAAGATATCTCCTTACCCTGCAACTGGATAAAAGGCATGTCCTCCGGCGCCGACTCAGGATTGTACAGCGCCGCTTGCTGATCCGGATTTTCGCCGTAACGCAGCTCCCGCACTTTATGATAATGGGGCGCCCAAAAACCGGGCAAGCCTCCGGACTGTCCGAAAAAGTAGCTGGCAATCTCAGTATCGTAATTACTGGTCAGCCGAAACACATCCCGCGCCAGCACGCGCCGATAAGGCTCATCTATCTCTCCGGCTTCAAACCGTTTCTCAAACTCCACATACTGCGAAGGGTGCGACAATACGACAACACTGTGATAATTTTTCGAGGCTGCCCGCAGCATGCCGGGACCGCCGATGTCAATCATTTCGATGATTTCGGGGTCCGTTTTATCACCTGCCCGATAAGTCTCGGAAAAGGGGTACAGATTAACCACCACCAGCTGAAAGCCAAGCCCGCCGACCCGGTGCAAATCCTCCCGGTGACTGCGCTTGCGGCTATCACCCAGAATCCCCGCATAAATCAGCGGATGCAGGGTCTTGACCCGACCATTCATAATCTCCGGAAAGTCGGTCAGATCCTCGATTTTCTTTACTACTATGCCGTTGTCATTCAGGGTTCGATAGGTTCCTCCGGTGCTGTAGATCTCCACCTGGCTGTCTTCGAGTTTCTTTGCCAGCGGTACTATCCCGGTCTTGTCCCAGACACTCAAAATCGCGCGCTTTATCGTAAAATTGCTCATTTTTCCCAAACTACTTTCCCGTTTATAACATTAATCCTGCCGGCACAATAGGCACCGACCACTTCGGGTAACAGACGGTGTTCAACGGTTAAAACCCGCGGCGCCAGCGTCTCCGGCGTATCACCTTCCAAAACCGGCACCTGCTCCTGAACAATAACGGCGCCCCGATCGTAATGCTCATCAACAAAATGAATGGTCACGCCGGTGACCTTAACCCCCGACTCAATTACTGCCCGGTGCACCCTTTCACCATAGAAACCCTTGCCGCCAAAATTGGGCAGCAATGCCGGATGAATATTGATGATTGAATACCGAAACCGCTCCACCACCGGTGCCGGGATCAGTTTCAAATATCCGGCTAACAGAATCAGGTCCACTTCATAAGACGCCAGCAGATTCAGAAGAAAACCGACATAATCGGCAGCGTCCGAAAACTGTTTCCGGTTAACCCAGTGCGTGGGTATCCGGTTCTTCCGGGCGATATCAAAAACCGGGGGGCGGGCATGGTCACTGATGACACAAACGATCTCAGCAGCGATCTTTCCCGACTTGATCCCTTTTAAAACCGCCTCAAAATTGGACCCGCGTCCCGATGCAAACACTGCAATTTTTCTCAATTCCGTATTGTCCAATCAAATTAAAATAGCCTCTGAATTTATTCATTATTGAGACGAAAAACAATCAACGAAAGGATTGCGGAAAATTATTCGCATTCCGGACAAAATCGCCGGATATCCCGGAGCAATTCTTCCAGCTGCCTGGTATCTTCAAAAATATTAAAATTGTCAGTCTCCAGGATTTTAACCGGAAATTCTCCCTGAATCCGTTTGATCCAGCGCTCATAGGAAATATTCAGACGATAGATGTACTCGGGCGAAATGTTTGATTCAAAACCCCGGGAGCGTTTTTTTATGCGCGTCAACAGAGTGTCCACACTAGCTCGCAGGTAGAGAATCAGGTCGGGCTTTTTTAAATAAGAGGTCATAATTTCAAACAGGGCGCAGTAATTTTCCCAATCCCTTTTTGACATATCGCCCATTTCATGGAGATTCCGGGCAAAAATTTCCACATCCTCATAGATCGTGCGGTCCTGAACCGCCGAAAATCCGCTCTCGGTCATCATTTTATGGGTGCGGAAACGGTGCGACAGAAAATAGATCTGCAGGTTGAAACTCCAGCGCTTCATATCCTCATAAAAATCTTCCAGATAGGGGTTGTCAATCACCGATTCATAATAGGGCTGCCAACCGAAGCGATCAGCAATAATATCGGTCATGGTCGTCTTGCCCACGCCGATATTCCCTGCAATGCCGATAAAATAGGTGGTCTTACCCGTCAATTAATTCTCCAAAAGCCTCCGCCGCCTGAATATGCGTCACCCGGGCGGTTTTGATTTGATTGATAATCTGTGGATCGGATTTGACATTGACTGTAATATAATTATCAGAAAGTCCCCGGTAAAGCCCCAATTTCGTTTTCTTTTCATATAAAACGGCTAAATCCTGACCGATAAACCGGCGCAGAAAGTGATGCCGCTTACGCTCGCCCAGTTCACGCAACCAGACCGACCGCTCCTTTTTCACCTTGTCCGGCACAGAATCTTCCAGTCGGGCGGCGGCGGTACCCGGGCGGGGAGAATAGCGGAAGACGTGCAAGTAGGCAATGGGCAGCCGTTCCAGAAGTCCTACCATTTCCCTGAAACAGGTCTCGTCTTCACCCGGAAAACCGACCATCACGTCAGTACCGATGCAGACCGACGGAATCTTTTGAGTGATTTTTCCTGCCAGTTCAATAAATCGGGCTGTTCTGTAACGTCGTCCCATCCGATGTAAAATTGCATCCGACCCGTGCTGCAGTGGAATATGAAGGTGCCGGCAGAGGCGCGATTCTGTCTGCATCATCTCTATCAGGCGGTCGGAAACCAGGTCCGGCTCAATTGAACTAAGCCGCAACCGTTCAATGCTGCTTTCTTGCAGAAGGGCTGCAACCAAATCGTCAAGACCGTATGCACCGTTCCGGTAGCTCCCAAGATTTACACCCGTCAGGACGATTTCTCGAAATCCCTGTTCCTTCAACCTGACCGCCTCAGCAATGCAGGCGTGAAAATCCCGCCCGCGGGACGGTCCCCTCAGAAACGGGACAATACAGTAGACACAGCGATAATCACAGCCGTCCTGAATCTTCAAGTGCGCCCGGGTACCCGATCCTTTAGCAATAATTCCTGCCGGCGAAAAGGTGTTCTCCTCAATCGTGCTGGCAACGTGAATGCTGCATCGCTCCTGTTCCAGTTGATCAATGTAATTCAGAAGCCGGTACTTTTCAGAATTATCCAGCACCAGATTAACACCGTCCAATCCTGCCACCGTCGCCGGGTCCAGCTGCACGTAGCAGCCGATTACGGCAATTTTTCCCCGGGGAGAAATACGCCGGGCGGCGGCAACGGCGCCGCGGGTCTTGGCTTCCGCCTGCCGGGTCACCGCACAGGAGTTGATTATGGTCAGATCGGCGGTTTGTTTTCTACCGACAATCAAATAACCTCTCTGTTGCAGCTCAAACTGGAGGGCATCAGATTCGGCATGATTCAGCCGGCAGCCCAGGGTTCGAAAATTGACTGTCTTAATCAAAATCAGCGAATTTCTACAATGCTCTGATCACCAACGATTAACCGGTTTGTATAGGGTTTGGATTTGGCTTCGATGATCTGGACACTCTTGCCGAGCAGACTCGCCTCGATACGGATCTTTTGATCCAAAATCTGACATTCTTCGGAAATAATACTGTATTCCACTTCAGAATCCCTGATGACACAGTTGCGTTCGATCGAAGTATACGGACCGATGTATGAGTTGATGATCCTGGTACCCTTGCCGATAATGACCGGTCCACGGACATTGCTGTTCAGAATTTCACATCCCTTTTCGATAACGACCCGCCCGAAAACCTGACTCTGCTTGTCCACTTTGCCTTTAATTTGGGTGGTGATGTTATCCAGCACCAGGCGATTTGCTTCCAGCAGATCATTAGGTTTGCCCGTGTCCTTCCACCAGCCGGTGATTTCAGAGAAAGTGATAGTCAGTCCCTTATCAATCAAATATTGGTGAGCGTCGGAAATCTCCAGCTCGCCCCGCGCACTGGGTTTAATGGCATTAACGGCTTTAAAAATACTGCTGTCATAAATATAGATGCCTGTCACGGCATAGTCGCTTTTGGGCTTTTTGGGTTTTTCCTCGATGCGGACAATTCGGTTGGCTTTGATTTCCGGTACGCCGAAGCGTTCGGGGTCGGGAACCTTTGCCAGAACCAGGTGGCAGTTGGATTTATTGGTATAAAATTCACTGATAAAACGCTTAATCCCGCCCACGATTATATTGTCACCCAGATAAAAGACAAAGGGTTCACCACCGATAAAGGACTCGGCAATCCGGACACAATCTGCCAATCCCGCCGGCTTTTCCTGCGGAATATAGGTAATCGAAAGTCCTATTTTCTTCCCGGTTCCGTACATGTCGCGGACTTCGCTGCCCTCCTGATTGGTGATAATGCCCACCTCGCGAATCCCGGCTTCCCTGACATAATCCAGTGCATAGCTCAGGATCGGTTTGTTAGCGATGGGAATCAGATGTTTGTTCTGGGTATGCGTGATCGGCCTGAGTCGGGTCCCATGTCCGCCAGCAGTGATTAATGCTTTCATATTATGCTCCCAATTCTATCAATTGTGAAAGTCAAAATTATTGCCGGAAACTGCGAAAGTCAAGCGTCCGGTCTAATAGTCTGTTTGAGCGATTAGATCAATACCATCCACATCCACGACATTCACCGGATAAATTCCACCCTTTTCCAGCGGCTGTTCCGATTTGACCTTGACAATCCCGTCAATTTCCGGCGCATCCCAGCGGCTGCGACCGACATAACCAGCCTCATTTTCTTCTTCAATCAAAACCTCAACTGTCTGCCCGACTTTCAACATGGCAAATTCCTGAGCAATGTTCCATTGCAGCTGCATGACGATATCTTTGCGGCGCTCCTTTTCCCCTTCGGGAACATCGTCCGGTATGGTGACCGCCCGGGTATCCTCTTCCGGCGAGTAGGTGAAAACACCCAGCCGCTCGAAGCGCTGCTCCTCAATAAAATTTAGTAATTCGTTAAAATCGCCCGCCGTTTCCGACGGAAAGCCCACCATGACCGCGGTTCTTAACGCTATGTTCGGGACATCCCTCCGCAATTGCATCAGCGTTGCCCTGATCTGCTCCGGATTGTCGCCCCGATCCATCAATTTCAGAATCCGGGGCGCGATGTGTTGAACCGGAATGTCGAGATAGGGGCAAATTTCGGCATATTTCTGAAAGAGTCTGTTGATCTTGAGCTGCCAGAAATCAGGATTGGCATATAGCAACCGCACCCAGGGAAAAAGCCGTGCCGCCAGCAGTTCATCCAGCAGTTCGTACAAATCTGTTCGGGGATTCAGGTCTGATCCGTAGCGGGTCAGGTCCTGAGCGATTAAAATCAGTTCTCGCACCCCTTTCTCATGCAGATAAGCCGCTTCCCTCAAAAGGCTGTCTATCGTCCGGCTGCGCTGCTTGCCCCGCATCAAGGGTATTGAGCAGAAGCTGCAACGATTATCACAGCCTTCCGCAATTTTCAGGTAGGCGGTATGAGCCGGTGTCAGCAGAGCGCGAATCCGCTCCACATCATCACAGGATTCAGCAGAGCCGCAAATTTTTTTAACAATCTCTGCGGCTGATTCAACTCCGAATATCCCGTCCAATTCCGGCAGTTCCGCCCGCAACTGTTCGGGATAGCGCTGGGCAAGGCACCCGCTGATGATGACCTTTTTCCCGGGATCACCCTTTTTCAACTCCAGCGTTTCCAAAATCGTATCCACTGACTCTTCCCGGGCTGATTCGATGAATCCGCAGGTGTTGATTATGATCAGATCGGCATTGCCGGGATTGGAATCGTACCGCAGCTCCAATTGCTCCAGCTGTCCTTTCAGGACTTCCGAATCAACGGTATTCTTCGGACAGCCCAGCGATATAATAGAGAAGGTCTTTATCATTGGTAGTTTATCATTAATCCGCTACTTCTAACAGGGCATTGATAAATATTTCCGGTTCAAACTCCACAATGTCTTCGATTTTTTCGCCCACACCGAGGTAGCGGATCGGGATGGCTAGTTTATGATGAATAGCCAGGACCACGCCGCCTTTTGCCGTTCCGTCCAGTTTATTCAGAATAATGCCCGTAACACCCACGGCGTTCATAAATTCCTGTGCCTGGATAATGCCGTTCTGACCGGTGTTTGCATCCAGGACCAGCCAGACATCCTGCGGAGCGCCGGGCAGCAGCTTGCCGATTACCCGCTTAATTTTAGCCAGCTCTTCCATCAGATTGGACCGGGTATGCAGTCGTCCGGCGGTATCAATCAGGACCATGTCGTGCTCTTTCGCCAGCGCCGATTTGACGGCGTCAAATGCCACAGCAGAGGGGTCCTTGCCCTTTGGGTTACCCATAAAATCCACTTCGGCGCGCTCAGCCCAGACCTTCAACTGATCATACGCCGCCGCCCGAAAGGTATCCGCTGCCGCCAGCAGTACCTTTTTCCCCTGCTTTCGATAATAATACGCCAGTTTTCCAATGCTCGTGGTTTTTCCGGTACCATTGACTCCGACGAACAGAATGACCCGCGGTCTGACGTTGCCATCGTCGGAAAATTCACGCGTATCAACCAACGCCCTGATCTCACTTTTCAGAATTTCTGCAAGACGCGCCGATTCCTTCCGGTTGACCTTTTTCAGGCGATCAATTAAAACCTCGGTCAGCTCCACTCCCAAATCGGCTGCCAGCAGCGTCTCTTCAATTTCCGTCAGCAAATCCGCATCAAGGCGAAAAAACTTCCCAAACAGCGGAATCCGGGTAGCAATCCCGCGCTCGGTTTTACGCAGTCCACGTTTCAATTGATCCGTCTTTCCGGCAACCGGCTTGCTCTTCCGGTTGATAATTTTCGTTGTAAAAGTGTAGGCGTAGTGGAGCCAGGACATTACTATCAGGCAGACGGACACCCACATAAGCGGGGTAACCCAGGGTTCCACAACATCGGCGTAGATGAACGCCAATATCGTTGCCGATGTGAATACAATCGAAATCTTGCCGAGCTTATTGGCATAGGGGGTGATTTTCAGGTTGTTCATCATATAGATACCGACCAGGGCAATTGACAGGTCCCGGACCGCCAGGAGCAGAAAGTAACCGAGCGGCAAACGATCCGATTGCAATAGAAACAGCATGACACTGAATATGACAACCTTATCGGCAAAGGGATCGAGAATTTTACCGAGATCGGTGATCTCATTGCTGATCCGAGCCAGCCAGCCATCCAGGCTATCGGATACAATCGCAATTACAATGAAAATAAAGGCAATATCGCCCCGCCCCTCTTTTAAAAAGTAAATGATCGGCACCGATAAAAAAGCCCGGATAATGGAAATAACATTGGATAACGTTACAACCTTGTCGGGATGCATGACTTCATATTTTGCACGAACCCTGTTCTTCAATGAAATTCTGCTCCTTCAGTTATTGTGAAAAATATTTCTCCAAAGAATTGATGCCAACCTGCTCAATAATGTCCGGAAAAGAGCGCAGTGTCTCATCATCGCCGTTAAATATAAGATTCCCTTCATGTAATATCCAATAATGGCGGCAAATTTGACGAATTAATTTAAAATCATGGGACACAATTATGATCTGATGATCATTCTGAAAATTCTCCAAAATCGAAAAGAGCTGGGCTTTGCCCCTGCGCCCCAGTCCCACAGTCGGTTCATCTAAAATCAGTAAATCCGGCGCTAACGAAAGGCTCAGGGCGAGCGCCAGGCGCCGCAATTCACCGCCGCTCAGTTCATAGCCGCTGCGATTTTTAATACGCTCAAAATCCAGTGAAAAGCACTGCAGGTATTTTTGTATCAAGGTAATTAAATCAGGTTCCCGCCGCTTCAGGGAAGCAATCTGCCGGACCGTATCACCAATCTGGACTCCCAGAAGAATTCGCTCGGGAAATTGGGGCGCATAGCCGACCCTGGGCAACGTTGCCCCTGAATTCATCGAAAGGGCAATCGTTCCGGCGCTCGGTTTCAAGAGCCCGCACAGCAATTTGCTAAAACTGGTCTTGCCTGAGCCTGACAGCCCGTGCAACCCGAGAATACCACAAAAAGAGTGATCCAGTTGATCAATCCACAAGCGAAAAGAGTCGGCTTTATCAAAGCGAAACTCAAGATTCCGGATGGTCAGTGATATTTCAGGCAGCATGGCTATTTTCAAACCTTTTCAGATATTCGTCGGATTGCCCAGACCAGGAGACCTCTCCGCTATCCAACTCGATAACATAATCCGCCAGCCTGATTTCGTGGTCCTCCTTACTGACCCAGATAACGCTGACGCCCTCTTTCCGGAGAGCTGCAATCTGTTTATAGAGCCGAACCTGAGCAGGGCTGTCGAGAAAGGAACAGGGCTCATCCAGGATCATGATCCCGGGACAACTGATCATCATTCCTGCCAGCGCCAGACGCTGTTTTTCACCGCCGGATAACCGGTTTGGCGAATCGTTGCGGCGATCCGCTAAATCATACCGATACAGATAATCTTCCACGCGCCGGTGCATCTCCGCTACCGGGATACCTCTGTTCTCCAGGTTGAATGCCAACTCTCGTTCTAGATTAAAATGGACGATTTGATCATCGGGATTCTGGAAAAGATACCCAAACTGAATGTCGTCAACCGGTTTGCCATTGAAATCAAATTTGATCTGACCGGCAACAGGCGTCAATAATCCGGCGATCAGCTTTATAAGGGTCGTTTTCCCCGAACCGCTGTTACCGGTCACCACGACCAGTCCATCCAGAGGAATTTCCAGATTGATATTTTTAAACAGAAACGGTCCTTTCCGATACTGAAAGTCCAGACCGCTTATTCGGATTCTCAATCATTCTCCAATATTGCTTTGACTGTCCGGGCTGACGCCCCCAGATTATCCAGGATAACCTGCTGGGCTGATTGAGATGCGCGAAGATAGAAGGGTTCATCTTCAATCAGTTTCGAAATCAACATATAGAGACTCGGTGCGTCGCCACAGGTAAAACCACCGCCGGTTTTAACCAGTTGTTCCGCTTCCCGGGAATTGTGATAGGCAGGACCGAAAATAACCGGAATTCCGGCTACAGCAGGTTCCATGACGTTATGCACGGAACCGCGAAAACCGCCACCCACAAATGCCAGTTGCGCCTGATGGTAAAGCTCCGCTAAAATCCCGATTTTATCAATCAACACAATCGTCTCGTTGACAGGAAAATGCTGGGTATGGGTGTACCGGCAGACAGACAGACCGTTGCCGCTGAATTGATCTTCGAAACTTTCCAGTGCATAATCGTTCGGCTCGTGAGGTGCAATGATATAGGCAATGTCCGGATAGCGCTGATGCAGCTGGCGAATCACCGGGACGAGATGGCGGGCATCCTGCGGCCAGATACTTCCGGCAACCATGACAAAACGACGATCGAATATCTTTGGAATTTGCACTGTCATGCGGGCGCGTTCAATTACCTGATCATAGCGGGTATCACCAAGATTCAGAACCCCGATCGGAACGCTGCCGATCAGCTGGTAGACCGAATTTTTATCCTCTTCAGAAACGGCAAAAATATAATCCAGCAAGCGATATAGTTCCTTGAAAAAGCCGCTCACAAAGGGTAAAAATTTCGAGCTGTTGCGCCGAATCCGGGCAGACATCAGATAGCTGGGAATATGATGGCGTTTGGCGTTCATAATCAGATTCGGCCATAGCTCATAAGTTACAAAAATGATTTTTTTAGGCTTTAAAATCTGCATAAAGCGCCGGGTTCTGAAATAGGTGTCAAAAGGTAAATAGATCATTAAACTGACTTCGGGCATTTTCTCAGCATGTTCAAACCCGCTGGGCGAGGTGAAACTGGCAATAATCATTGCGTCCGGTCGATTGGTTTTCAGCCCGCGGATCACCGGCTTAGCCTGTTCAAATTCACCCAGCGACGCCGAATGAATCAGGAAAACCTCCTGATCGGGATATTTTTGGCGAAAACGCTTCACCCGGTACCAACTAGCTTTGCGACCAGTGACACCGCGCCGGATTTTATTGTTGAACAGACTCAGAACCTGAACACTGGAAAATGTCACCGGTACAATTAGGAGATTATATATAAAAAACCAGAATTTTATCATAATCCTAACACATCTACATCATACTCGATTTCAGTTCGACCGGGCTTGATTGAACCACACGAAATCCTGCAATGCTTTTTTGACTTCAGAATCCGGAAACCGCCGGAGTTGCTCAATTGCTTTCTCGGAAATTTCCTTTAATTTCGCTTCGGCGTACTGGATGCCGCCATCGGAAATAATCAGCTCGTTGATTCGTTCTACCTCCCGGGGTTGCAAGCCCTCACGGATTGCCGCCCGGATTTTACGGTTTTCGGCTTGGTCTTTTTTATTTAAAACATACAGCAGCGGTAACGTCACCAGATTAGACTTTAAATCCCGCCCGATCGGCTTGCCGATCTTGTCTTCTCTGGCGGTGTAATCAAAGAGGTCGTCTTTGATCTGAAATGCCATACCGAGATATTTCCCGAAATTCCACAGCGCTTCAGCCGCCGCGGCAGAGCCATTAACCGATAACACCCCAACCTTGCAGCTGCTGGCAAATAGCGAGGCGGTTTTCAGCCAGATCATCCGAAAATAGAGCTTCTCGTCCATCCCGTCGTTGGCGCTTTTCGCCAGCTGCAGGATTTCGCCGGAGCTCAGCGCTTCCGAGGTTTCTGATAAAAGCTGCAGGGCTTCATAATTTCGCAAGCGCAGCATGTTGCTGAGCGACCGACTGAACAGAAAATCGCCCATCAAAACCGAAATTTTATTCTGCCAGATCGCATTGACCGAGGGCGCCCCCCGCCGGGTAGTCGCCTCGTCAATTATATCGTCATGAATCAAGGTCGCCGTATGGAGCAGCTCTACCAGACTGGCGGACACAATTGTAGCCTCTGTTGGTGTTCCGCATAATCTGGCGGATAGCAGCACCAGAATCGGGCGGATGCGTTTACTCTTTTGCTTGAGTATATAGCGGGCAATCTGGCTGATCAGCTCCACATCGGACCGGAGCGACGCCGCAAATTCCCGTTCAAATCGGACAAATTCTGACCGAACCGGTCGCACCAAATCGGTAATGTTGAGCGCCGGTTTCAACCTTGTAACTCCCTCTCTTCGGACTTTCTCTCCTCCTTCCGAATGGCGATCCGCGACACCACAATACTGAATTCATAAAGAAAAAGCAACGGAATCCCCATCAATAACATCGAAACGGGGTCGGGCGGCGTAATAAAAGCTGCCAGTATCAGGATGATAATAATCGCATAGCGCCAGGATTTGCGTAAAAACGCCGGCGTAAGCAGACCCATCTTCGTCAGCAGAAATGAGGCTATCGGCATCAGAAACAGTACGCCCGAGGCAACCAGCAGCTGCAGCACAAATTTTGCATAGTAGTTGATGGATATGTTTTTTTCCACATCCGGTGATCCAATGGCTGTGAGAAATTTAATCGCAAAGGGCGCCAAAACATAATAGGCAAAAGCGACACCAACGATAAAAAAGAATGAGACGCTGATGACCAGCCAGGGTCCCCAGCGTTTCTCATCAGGATAGAGTCCCGGTGCAATAAAAGCCCAGAACTGATAAGCCAAAACCGGAATCGAGACGGCGATTCCCATCACCAGCGCTACTCCAAATTTCAGCATCAACATACCCTGAACCTTCAATACCTGCAGTTTCATATCCGGTTGCAGCAGCTTCGCCGGTTTGAGCAGCAGCTCGATAAAAAAATCCGATAGCAGGAAGCTGAGAATCGTAAACAGAATAATGCTGAACAGTATTTTTAATAAGCGCCAGCGCAACTCTTCGAGATGGTCCAGAAAGCCCATCTCTTTCATATTGCCCTTTTCAGAGTCCACCGTATCGTCCCACATCCGTGCCTGATTGATTCGATTACCAATACTAAAATAACCTCTAAATATAATTATCCTACCGTATAAATGCAGGGATTAATGAAAGGATTCCGCCCTTTTACCCAATTTAGGTAACTACTTTACGATTGACAAATGTTCTAAACGGTTCTGACC
>OMKS01000436.1_pt1 | contig 39172 bp, 61 predicted proteins | sample 1674721 | NCBI WGS metagenome assembly OMKS01 (sample SAMN06264996, study PRJEB25208) | sediment metagenome | isolation source: hot spring sediment | place: USA: California | collected 2014-09-02 | reverse complement strand
ATCAACAACTCAGGAGTAATCCATGCAGATCATCAATCTGAATAAGATGGCAAGTTTTTTTAACAGTGACGGCGTGCACGGTCAGAAATTTCACCGCTCGGAATTTGCCGAGATCGTCCGGGTGGAAATCCAGCCCGGCGCCACCCTCAAACTCCACAAAACGCCCGTGGATGTGGTCTTTTATGCTCTGGCGGGTGAAGGTCAAATTCAAATCGGAGACGAGGTTCACACAGTCAGACAGGATATGGCAATCGAAAGTCCGCAGATGATCCCGCATGGCTGGACGAACAGCGGTACCGAGCCCCTCTGCCTGCTGGTTATTAAACTGCCCGCCCCACCTCAATGATCCTGATGATATGTCAATCTATTTGCCAAGAGAATATTACCCGATTCTTGGTTGAAATCCTTACCCAGGAGAATTATTATGAATCCTCTCATTCCCGGACTGATTCGCGCTCTGCATAATATCGCTACCGTTATTTGGCTCGGTGGACTCTTTGTACTTGGCTTTCTGATTTTGCCACTGGCAGACCGCATCAGTGATCCCCTTGCCCGACAGGATTTTCTGAAGTACCTGCAGCAGCGGCTTTTCCAGTGGGTGCTGCCTGCCATTATTTTCATGATGATTACCGGCATGTTGATGACCCGCGCATCCGGACAGGTCACCCGGTTGTTTGATTTTTCCAATCGTTACGGAATCCTGTTAAGTATCAAACATATCTTCTGTTTTCTGATGGTGCTGATTGCTATCCGGCGTCAGATAATACTTCGGAAATCCTGGAAAAATCCACTCTTAAAAAATCAGATCAACATGCGACCGGTGCCGGTTTATATCAACCTAATCCTGGGAGTCGGTGTTCTGGTTCTGAGTGGCATTCTCAGTCAATTCTGATCAAAACCGGTCTTCCAGCATAGCACCAGAACCGACATGACTATGCAATAATATGGCGAGTCAATTCTTTGTTTTTATATCGGATTTGCTTAACCTTTTGTATATTTCAATGAAGTAAAAAAGGGAGTCCAGAATGGTAGATTTAGCAACAACGTATTTGGGATTAGAACTTCAGAACCCCCTGGTCATCGGCAGCAGCGGCATCACCCAATCGCTGAAGGGAATTCGCCAGTGTGCCGAAAACGGTACCGGTGCCGTGGTTCTTAAATCGCTGTTTGAAGAGCAGATCCATGCCCGTTACGAGCAAACCCGTCAAACCATGCAGTTTCCCTGGCATCCCGAAATTTACGACATGATCGAGCGCCTGAATATTGACTACGGACCGCGGGATTATCTGAACTTGATTTCAGCGGCGAAAAAAGCCGTTCCGATTCCGGTGATTGCCAGCATCCACTGCTACTCAGACCGCTTCTGGATCGAATTTGCGCGACAGATCGAGTCCGCCGGTGCCGATGCCATCGAACTCAATATGCACATATTCCCCGTAAAAAGAGACACCAGCACCGCCGAGATCGAAGAGACATACCATCACACCGTGCAGTTACTGCAAGAAAAAATAACTCTGCCGATCGCTCTGAAACTGTCACCTTACTTCACCAACCTGTTCGATTTTTCGGCTACCCTCGACCGACTCGGTATCAATGGGCTGGTGCTATTCAACCGCTTTACGCCTTTTGACATTAACATCGAAACACTGGAGCCAACCAGCGGACCGCCCTTCAGTCAGCCCAACGAAAAACATACCGCCCTGCGTTGGATAGCCCTTTTGGCGGAAAATTTAAAATGCGACCTGGCGGCATCAACGGGCAATCATTCCGGTGCCGATGTGATTAAACAACTCCTTGCCGGAGCAACGGCGGTGCAGCTCTGCTCTGTCCTGTATCGCGACGGTATTCAAGCCATCCAGAAAATTTTACAAGAGTTGACTGAATGGATGAACCGCCACCAGTACGACTCGATCACTCAATTCCGGGGCTTACTGAATCAGAAAAAATCCCAAAAACCTGAAATCTTTGAACGCTTTCAGTTTATCCAAGCCTCCATACGCTATCTCACTGAATGAAGCAGATCGCCAGGGAAGCACGCACCAAAAATATCATGATCCGGCTGTATTGCCGGGCAAAACACCACCCGGACAATGGAATCTGCCCGGATTGTCAGGAGCTGCTCGATTACTCCGACCAGCGTCTACAGGCATGCCCCTATGGAGATGCCAAACCTGCCTGCAGCAACTGTCCGGTTCACTGCTATAAACCGGTGTACAGAGACAAAATCAGGGCGGTCATGCGATATGCCGGACCGCGTATGATCTGGCGCCATCCGGTATTGGCAATCCGGCACCTGATCCGCTCACGAAAAAAGCATAAAACGAATTAACATCTTAAAATTGGATTAGAAAAATCGGAATCAAACAAACCCAAAGAGAGGATTTAAGTCACTATGGAAGCTTATGTTACCCGGGATTCACTAATCGAAAAAGCCGGTTTCTGGCTGGAAAAAATTGCACCCTACAATCAGCATAAAATGGAGCTTGATAAAAAGGGAACTGCGCTGTTGGTTATTGATATGCAACGTTTTTTCCTGGACCCCGCTTCACCTACATTTACCTGTGGCGGACAAGCAATTATTCCCACCCTTAAGAAGCTGATCCAATTTTTCCGGTCAGCGAATTTGCCGGTTATTTTTACACAGCATGTTCATCATCCCAAGGATCTTGATGCCGGAATAATGAAATGGTGGTGGCCGGGAATGTGTCTCGAAGGCAGTCCGGAAAGCGATATAACCGGCGAGATTGCTCCTCTACGGGATGAAAAAGTCATCCTCAAACACCGCTATTCGGCTTTTTATAACACGGACCTCGAAACGGTCCTGCGTTGCCTTAAAATAAAAAACCTTGTCATATCCGGTATAATGACGAACATGTGTTGCGAATCCACTGCACGGGATGCTTACTATCGGGATTACCGCGTCTTTTTCCTCGCGGATGCCACCGGTAGCATCAATGAAGAGATGCATCTCGCCAGCCTGCTGAATCTCGCCTTCGGATTTGCCTTCGTGACAACCACCGATTCTGTCATAGAACAGCTACAAAAATGACTACGGTATGTGTAAGCAGCGGAAAAATCGGTTAACGCTATTCAGCCTAAAAGGCTGTCTCTATCCCAAAGAATAAAGTGCGCGGGCGGATAGGTCCGTAAACATACGCCGGGTCCCGATTGACACCTCGATCCAGGTCAGCCTGGTAGGCATCCAAAATGTTCTTAATTCCGATATTCACCTTGGTTTTCAGACCGTTTTTCAAAGGAAGTCGGTAGCTGAGCCCCAAGTCTGCTTCAAAAAACGGACCGCCTGTTTCCAGCCGTAGCTGCGGATTTTCCTGCCCTTCAACGACAATTTCATGGGGAATATCGGCTTTTCCGATATAATTGCCATGCAGATACAGATCAACATTTTGATTAAGATCCAACGACAGACGGATATTACCCGTTAAATCCGGTGTCCGGAGAAAATTACGGGTTCCAAAATCCGGGTGCAGGCTGTCATAGCGACTCTGCTTACAGGTTACACCGCCGCGGATTTCGAAACCGCTTATCAAACGGATTCCCAGATCAAGCTCAACACCATTGATCCTGGCACCGGCACTGTTGACTCTCTCCCAACGCTCGATGTCGCCTGCTTTACTGACAAACCGCTCCGTAAAGGAGTCGGTCAGTCTGGTGGAAAAGGCGGTGAGTGACATCATCGTCGCCATGCTGTTGAGATTTCCCAGATACTCCAATCCCCCGCTGACGGAATGGCTGCGTTCCTCCCGAAGTCCAGCGGAATTGCGGATGACCCGTTGATCACCTTCAATACCGCACAGGTGGAGGTCTTCATCATAGGTTTGTGGTGGTTTGAATCCGGTCGTATAGGCGGTTCGCAGAGCAATGCCCCTTCCAAGGGTTATCTTCGCATTGATGCGCGGGCTGATAATCCAGTGGCGCAGTTCGGAATGTTTATCCAGGCGAACACCGGTGACAATCTCCACTTGCTCATTGCTCCCCAGATGCAGGTCATCCTGGAAAAAGATCCCCCAATTCGTATAGATTTCATCAAGATAATAAGCGGTTTCGGCAGCGGTTTGATCCTTGATTTTATCGTGCGAATACTGAAAACCGCCGGTCAGAAGATGATTACTGATCCGGTAGTTGGATTGAAATCCGGCAATCTGCAGCGGATTATCCGTTTTACCATAAAAGGTCAGCGCGGATAACGTATCCTGAAGCGTGTTGCCGCCCAAGCCACCGTAGTAAGATTTCCGGTTTTCAAAGGAAAAAGAATAAAAAAGGCGATAATCGAACAGTGCTCCCGGGCGATGCAACCAGCGGATCGTTCCTCCGGAGCGCCAGTGTTCGATCCACTCGGCAAGATCGGCTTCATGGGCAGGCAAAGCGAACTTGTTGCCCCCGCGCCGCTCTTCGTGAATCTGGTGAAAGGATGCCAGCAATTCGGTATTATCATAGGGTTGATAATACCACTTAAAGCCCATAGACTCATTGCGAATTTCGCCCAGTTCACTGAACCCGTCCGCGTTACGATCGTAGGGATTCCGTTTGCGAAAAGAGCCGAACACGTAGGCACCCGTTGTCCTGGAGTTGTTAACCGTCTCTGCCACAGCACCGAGGTGTTGATCGGGGCAGCCGTCCATGGAATTATTCTGGTATTTTATGCGAACCTGATTCAGCATCGGTCGGCGGGTAATCATATTAATCACGCCGGCAACGGCACCACCGCCGTATAGAGACGAACCACCACCTTTGACAATCTCAATCTGATCCACCATCTCTTCGGGAAAATGCTCAAGCCCGTAAACACTGGCAAGGCTGCTGACCACCGGATCACCATCAATGAGAATCTGAGAATATTTCCCGTCCATTCCCAGAATTCTGACCTGTGAAAAGTTGCAGTTCTGGCAATTATTCTCCACCCGGACACCGGTATGGAAAGAGAGTGCCTCTGCCAGATTGCAGGCATGTTTTTGCTCAATCAGCCGTCTTGGAATCACCTCGGTACGCACCGGCATATCCTCGACAAGGTGTGGCGTGGATGTACCGGTCACGACGAGGGCGCCCATTTCCAGTATCGTCGGTTTAAGTTCAAAATCAACCAAAACCACATCGCCCGCCCGCGCATGAACGGTTTTGGCATTTTGCTGGTATCCAATCATTGACGCGACAAGTCGTAATTGCCCCACCGGAGCATGATAGATAAAAAAGACGCCCGCTTCATTGGTTGCCGCTCCTACGGTCGTATGTTCCACAATCACATTGACACCCGCCAGCGGTTCTCCGGTGCGGCTATCTGTCGCCATACCTTTGATTGCGGCGCGCCCACGCTTTCTCACCTGCCCATGCAGTTTTCTGTGGTTATACTCCTGACCCGCCAGCATCGCTTGTCCGCCCGGCTCGCCGGCAAAGAGTATGGAACATACCAAGTATAGTAATCCGATAAATTTGCCATATCTCATCTCTAATTTCCTCATTTGACTTAATTATTATCCTATTCAATAAATTTCTGCTTGAATAATTTACTCAGCGTTCTCATTTTAGCCCGGCTTAGAACTTTTCCGGAGATTAAATTCACGTCAGCCGGGGACTTAGACTCATCCTGTGAGTAAATACATCACAAGGAAAATCATCCTATTTGAGATCAGCTGAATTAGATAGATTGAAACGTCACGGGCGGACCGCGCCGCAGAATGGCATTACGAAAAATATCGCCGGCATTAATCCGGCAAGTGTCAATTCTACCCAGTTTGGGCAAAACCTGCATTAGCAGCGCAATTAAAAAGAGACAGAGGATAAAAGTGGTTAAAGCCGAATAAATTGAAGCGAGATAAGTATATTCGCCAGAGGTATGCGCATGTTGCGAAGCGGCGTTATGAGCCTCTTCCGCTTTTGCGTAGGGGTGGGCATGGACAACGATTTGACCTTTTTCATCAATGTGAAAATGGCTGAAACAGGCGAGATTAAAATTCAACCAGAAGAGCAGTAGCAGCGCCAACAGCGCCAGAAAGGATTTGTATTTATTGATAAATTGCATTGCACCAGTTCAATTTTACGCCAGGAATATAGAAATAATCCGCGCGAAAAACAATTGTAAAAGGCGGTCCCGAATCTTAACCTTCTAAAGGTCAGATAAGCATGTATTTTTAATGATCGCAGAGATTGACACCGCTCTCCAGATCACCAGCAAGGTAGATACGGACAACCTCATCGGGATCGGAGATTGTCACTCCGTAATAGACATCAATACAGTTCTGATGAAAAAGGCTCTGGGCGCGGTTGCCCATGCCGCCGCCAATCACCACATTGACGCCCATATCATGCAGCCAGCTAGGAAAGACACCCGGTTCATGTGCCGGCGGCGGTAGTTTCTCTGATTTCATGACGTTTCCATTATCAACTTCATAAATGCCAAACTCTTCACAGTGTCCGAAATGGACCGACAGTTTTCCGCCTGTCAGGGGAATTGCGATTTTCATAGGATACCTTTCTTTTTTTGATATTTTCTTTTTTTATCCAATAAATCTTTACCTGAATTATTTATGCTAAATCAAAGCTCCCGGAGAGGTTTTTCACGACGAATTCCCAGAAGGTTTTCGACTTTTTCCAATAGGGTATCAGGGTTGACCGGCTTGTCCAAAAACACATCCACGGGCAGATAGTCCTTATCCGGCGCAAATCGATAGGGCACCTGTTTCCGATCGTGGATACAACTCAGAATAATAATCGGTAAATCGGTCAGTTCCAGGTTTTCACGAATTTCCCTCGCCAGTTCAAAACCTTCAAATTCCGACGGCATCATAACATCCAGAACCAGCAAATCCGGCTTATCAGCGATAATTTTTTTCTTACCAGCCTCAGCTGTAGTCGCCGTTTCGACCGTATAGCCGTTCTTTTCAAAGAAGATGGTCATAACTTCAAGAAAATCGATATCGTCATCAATAAATAATAATCGACTCATGATCACACCTTTGCTTTCAGCATTTTAGCGATAGCCGCCTCGGCTGCATTTACAATACCATACGCAATTGGTGAAGCGGTAATCAGCGGATGTGTTCCCGACTGAAACATGGCGATCTGCTCAGCCGTCATCCGGTTCTGGACGCAGGCGGAAATGGAATTCATAATCTCCCCGGCACTGGCATCCCCCCGAACCTGTCCGCCCAGCAGCGTACCGGAATTGGCCTCGAAAACCAGCTTAATTTTGATTTTCGCGGCGCCCGTCAGTTTCCCGGGATGCCGGTTGACACTTTCATTGACGGCACTGATGACATTATATCCATGCGCTTTAGCCATTTTTTCCGTCAAACCAGCCGTTCCCAGTGCTAAGCCGCCCACGGCGGTTCCCCAGACGCCAATCGTTCCCGGCGTTTCACGGGTGATACCAAAGACATTCGCCCCGGCAACTCTAGCCTCAAGTGTTGCGATAGACGCAAGCCTCAAGGCCGACGACTTACCGCCGAAAAAGGATACTTTTTCGGCACAATCACCACAGGCAAAAATATCGGGATCGCTGGTCCGCATTGCCCGATCCACTACGATCCCGCCGGTTAAACCAATTCGTAAACCGGCACTTTTCGCCAGGTCAGCATTCGCAACAGCCCCAATTCCTAAAATCACCATGTCGGCGGCGATCTTTTGACCATCGGCAAGGGTCACACTTTCAACCTGATCTCCGCCGTCAATAGAGACGACTTTTGACCCGGTAAAAAGATTGATTCCCCGTGATTGTAGTTGTTCTTCCATCTCTATACAGAATTCTTCATCATAGGATTGGATAAGGCAATGTTTTTCAATTTCTATCACACTGACATTCTCGACACCGGATTTTTTTATCTCGTCACTTATTTCGATACCAATAAAACCGCCGCCAATGACAACAACATTTTTGACCGCCTTAAGTTTTTCCTGAATACCAGCAAGGTACTCAACATCTTTCAGGACTGCATAAACGCCTTTTTTAGCATGCCCGGGAATCGGTGGCATTGCCGGATAACTGCCGGTTCCAAGGATTAATTTTTCATAAGCAAATTCGTCTGAGTTTGTCCGAACCACTTTATTTTTTCGATCAATACTCTCGACCTGGCCGATGTGCAAACCGATATCCATTTTTTCATATGCCATATCCGGAATGAGGTTTTCGTGAGGCCCTTCCAGTGATCCAAAAATATACGGAATGCCACATGGAATCAACACCTTCTCTTCCTTGCGGATAACCAAAATTTTCTTTCGCGGATAATGCCGGCGCGCCGTCTGTGCCGCTGTCAGTCCGGCAGCACTTCCTCCGATAATAATTACATCAACCTTTTTCACTTTTTTTCCTTTCATGTTTTCGGTTACCTGTTGATTGAGCCTATAGTCAGGACAGGTTTCACTTTAAGTGATTCCCTTTTTTATACTTATAAAAACCGCCAGTTTACATACCGACACCAATGAATAATAATCCAATAATGAATCCGACGATAATATTAACACCTTTTACCAATAAAAACGAGCGTTTCGACTCAGCCAAAAGCGGAATCATGCCGTGTCCGTCCTGAACAATTGAACTCGCCAGCAGAATGCCGAACGGCAGCGTCCCATTGAAATAGAGGGTCACAAAGACCAGATGCGGACCCGACTCGGGAATAATGCCCACCAGCACAGCAATCAACAACGTCACGAATAAATTACCAGCGATCCAGTCGGTGACATTGATATACTGCATCAGAATCCCGATCACCAGCAGGGTCCCGAAGGTCCACAGAAAAATCCGGGGTATGTGCACCTTGACGATATGATTCCACAGGTGTTCTTTCAGAAAGTGCTCCGGCACCGTACTGACGATAAAAAGCGATATGAGAATCGTAACCAGGAGCGTCACCCGAATCCAGTTCCACTCCTCCGGTCCGATTTTGCCCGTTAAAAATCCCGTAAACAACGCCAGCACAATGACTATCAATAACACCCGCTCCATAGATGCGCGCCGCAACTGCTTTCTGATCTCACCTCTGGGGTAACAAACACATCGCTCTTCCGAATGCAGGGGTAAGACATTGTGTTGCAGGCGTCCGGGCTTTTCCCGAACCTTGATCAATTTATCCGTCAAATACCCGCTGACGATGCCGATCACAAAGGTCAAAGCAATTATGATCAGCGCCTTGCCGGGAAACATCGCCAGCATCACAAAGGTCTCGTCACCGCTGGTGGCAATCATGGTCGCTACCAACGCCCCAAAGGAGAGGATACCGTGCGAGAAGAGCGTCACCGCCGTAAAAGCACCCAGACACCCGGGAATCGCCCCCAGCAGCGCGGCAATGATGTACTGCATCCACTTGCCCTTTTTCAATATGTCTTGCCAGATACCACGGGTCTGAACATTGATGTATTCAATCACCAGCATCATAACAAAAACGAAACCAGTAATCATGAGGCTGTGTTTAAAAGCACTCAGGATTACCATTTCGCTCTTCGATTCAAATTTTGCATTACCATTATTGTCACTCTCACCATATGATTTAATTCAATTAATATTAATTTAAAAATTTCTGCGATCTCTGCGTACTCCGCGGTTAACAATACAACTGATTACGATTTTCTAAGAATACAATGCTGTCGGTCTGCGCCCTTTTCCCACTCTTCCTGAATAGTATCCCAACTGTGAGGGATTCGGTCCAGAGCCGCTGTAATCGTCTCGTCATTCATAATCACACAAACGAATTTCTTCCGGATCCGCTTAATGTTGGGACCGAATATTTTTGATATAACCACTGTAACATTTTCTTTTTTCAGGAGTCCGGCGACTCCCCTTGCTTTTTCCGGATGCGCATGGACATCTTCCTGCTCTTCAATCACATTTTCGACTCTCTTGATAAATTGGGCACTGGATTTCGTTAGTTTATAGATATCGAAATATTTCGCATCTCCAAAATGCCGATCGATAAAATTTTCGCTATTATCCGTGGCGACAGCCAAAATTATTTCATTCATCTTGTCTCAATTCTAGAAATTTTAACTTTGTTTAATTTCAAACCGGTTTCCCGATTTATCGCTGATAAATACAATATCAAACGGCTCACTTTCGATTATGGTCACCGGATAATTTTTCCCACGGCAGGCAGCAATCAGTGCCAGTCGGTTATCAGTGCCAAAGCAGATATGATTCCAGACCGCCTCAGGTCTTTCCTTCGCTAAAAACAGTTCAATGAAACAATTGCCAATCGTTCCTGCGACTACCCTGATCGCATGCTCCTGCCTGAAAATTTGACGAGCAAGGTCTTGTTTCAGAGTAAATTCTTTCTGAATATCCATCCCCAGGATGTCCCGGTAAAACGCCAGAATATCCGCTTCGACGGTAATGGTTAATCCCACGTGTTGAAAATTTACCAACATTTAGACGTCGCTCCTTTTCAGCACGATTGCACCGGTTTCGACGCCAATATCCCGGGCGATTACCGGACATTTGGCCTTTAATAAAAAGAAAACCGGACGTTCCTCTTCCGATAGTCCTTCGTAGTTGCCCTGCCCTTTGGCAATGACAAGATCAGCGCTCTTAAATAACTGGCGAAATTTTACGCTGCAGGAACGCAAAATAGTTCCCGGCGCTGCGCTACCAGACGAGGTGATATCTGCCACCTGTCCGATCCCTGCCGCCACGGCGTCAACATAGGTGACATCGTTCAGAACCGGTTCGGCGCGTACGACATAAATCGTCGGTTTGCCCATGGTCTCGATAAGCAGCCGGTCAAAGACCGATTCACCGGCATTATCACCGATAAAGAGAATATTTTTCGCGTTATCGAGCGCCCGGCGTAAAGGAAAAATGTCACAAATATAAAATTCCTTGACAAGCGTCTCGCGAATCTCTTTCTCAATGTCGTAATCATCATGAATACCGAAATCGATCACATTTCCTGCGATTGCCAGACGCACCGCCGTCAGCAGCGGATCGGCAGAATCTAACACCATCCGTTTCAATCGCGGATATATTTCAAGCACCTCCCGGGTGCTATGGTTTTTAATTTCCGCCAGAGGATCATGAATACCACTAATTTCTCTGACTCTTTTGAAGATAATCTCCCCGGTCTCCGGCGGAATGCTGGTCAATGGTATATCCTTCAGCATTACGCCGACTTCGTCAATCAGCTGTTTAATTACTGCGCCATCATCCGTCACCATGCGTCCAATCCGCAACGCCTGATTCACAAAACAGGGAAAACAGTCCAGATAGGTTTTCATACTTGTTTTACCATTTTTACGATTAATTATAATCCTTGCGCGTTTTTTCATCAGACCAGATCGGTCGAATCATTTCCTGCCAGTCAGGACTTTTCCAGGTGCCTAATTTCTCATGATTGTCAACATATTTTTGCGGAATCGGGTGTGTTCCAACTACCACCTTTACGTTGAAACGATTTTCCAGAAATTTCCTGAATGTGTCAATATACGGGCAGGGCGGATAACCGACGACTAATCCCGTCGCCAAATGGATTACCTGTGCACCGTTTTTGACCATTTCGTCGCCGGCATATTCGATATTACCACCGGGACAGCCGTCACAGGTCGTATAGCCGACCAGCTCCAACTCTGCGTCCTTGTGGTAAATACTGAAAGCGCCTTCCCGGTATTTCATCGCCCGCAAACATTTCCCGCCGGCACAGCGGCGATAGCGATCACAGATAATAATTCCGATTTTAATCGTTTCCGGCATAGTCAACCCTGTCCTTCCTTATGATTATCGTTATGAGAGATGATGCCCAGAAATATAGTCATTTTAAATCCCGATCAATGCTGCCATCGGGTAACATATTATCAGGATGAAAGCGACCGGATTCTTCCATATCATAACGGACGCATCTTTGCCAATTCCCGCAGCAATAGTCGTGTATCCATTTTTCTGCCAGCAATCCGGCATCGTAAAACCGTTTCATCGGACAGACCGGATACCATTTGCAGGTTTCGTTCTCCGACGGTCAGAATTCCTTTAGACTACCATTATTATAGGCATCGTAGGCTTCTTTGACTGTCATTTCGCCGGCGCCGACATAGATTTTAACACCACTCTGCGCCAGAACCCGCGCCGCATTTCCGCCCGGACCATTGCCAGTAATTAACACATCGGGTTTCAATTCAAACAGCTTTTGGGCTGTCTGGGGACCGGCGCCGTGGGCGGTATCCGCAATCGCGCGATTATCGAAAGTCGAGACCTCTTTTGTATCGTCATTCAAAACGAAAAAATAATCAGTCCGACCGAAACGGGGATCAATTCTTGATTCCCAATCTGTTCCCTTGCTTGTAAATACAATTTTCATTATTGCTCCTTTTTTTAAATAAATTCTTTAACCGCAGAGCTCGCTAAGGACGCGGAGAATATCTTCTGTATATTTTCATAATCTCTCAATCCCATGTTAATTTGTTTAAATCTCTGCGATCTCAGTGTACTCTGTGGTGAATATTTCATACCATTAAATATCCACAGATTCCTTAATTTTGTCCCAGCTCTGCCGGATAATCTCCTGCAATTCTCCATTGCCAAATTCAACAATGGTCTGCCCCTGTGTCATGGCTGCGGTGAAGTTGTCATCATAGGGTATTTCAGCAATAGACACAATTCTATTCTCCTGAATAAATTCTCGAATCTGCTGTGTGATATCAACGTTCAGATCAGCTTTATTGATAATGCAGCCGGCGCGAATACCAAACTTCTTCACCAAGCGGAAAACCCGCTCAAAATCATGAAAACCGGAAACTGTCGGTTCCGTCACCAGGATGACAAAATTAGCGCCCGAAAGCGACGAGACCACCGGGCAACCAATTCCCGGTGAACCGTCCACGATTACCAGGTCTTTTTGCTGTTCTCCGGCAATCCGTTTGGCTTCATTCTTCACTTTTGCCACCAGTTTACCGGAATTTTCCGCGCCAATCGCCAGCCGGGCATGCACCATAGCGCTACCGGTTTTTATTGTCGAAATAAACCAGTCTCCCACATTCTGCTCTTCCATCGTGATCGCAGTAGTCGGACAAATCCGGGCGCAATAGCCGCAGCCTTCGCAATCCAGCGGCTGAACAATATAATTACCATTGACAACCGGAATGGCATCATAACGGCATATCTCGGCACATTTATTACACTTTATACACAGATCCTGATTAATTTTGGCAATGACACCGCTGTAAAAATCCTCAGCCTTACTGAAATCCGGTTCCAGCAGCAGATGCATGTCCGCCGCGTCCACATCACAGTCCGCCACAATCACATCCCGACCGCCTAAAACAGCAAACGAAGCCGTCAAAGATGTTTTCCCTGTTCCGCCCTTACCGGAAATGACGACAATCTCTTTCATCGGCTCGCCTCCTTTTCCATTTTTCGAATAAAGGTGATTACTTTGTCCAGCTCTGCTTGAAATTCCGGCACTACCGGATAAAGCAGTTCACCCCGGCTGTATAGTGTGGCAATCTTCCTGCTGTTGAGAATTTTAGCGATTACATGAACATTTTCCGCCTGGCAATAGGAAAGCACCGCGTCGTTACCAATGCCGAAACGGTTTACAATAACCGCAAAGGGCTTTTTCAGTTTCCGCATGGTTTCCACCGCCAGCTTCAGATCGTGCAGCCCGAAGGGCGTCGGTTCGGTCACCAGTAGAATCAAATCGGCGTTTTTGGCGGCTTCGATCACCGGACAGGAGGTTCCCGGCGGCGAATCATAAATCTTTAACTTCACTCCGGGATACTTCGAATCCACATAGCACAATGTCTGTGCAATCAGCGGCACCGCCTGTTCCTGTCCGATATCCAGTCTGCTTTCAATAAATGTCAGATTGCCCGATTGAAATTCCCGTAGTTCTCCCATCTTTTCGGCAAGCATAGGCAGCGAATCTGCAGGACAGAGTTCCGAACAGGCATAGCAGCTGTGACAGAGTTGCGGAAAAATCATGATTTCGTCTGCCAGCTGCACAATCGCGTGAAAATTACATACATCCCGGCATATTCCACAAAGCGTACAGGTATCGGATTTCCACTCCGGCACCATTTTATATTTATCTTCCCGATGCGTTAATTCACCATGGATAAACAGCCCGGAGTTGGGTTCTTCCACATCGAGGTCAGCCAGGACAACAGGTTCCTTTTCTGACAGAAAGGCAGCCAGATTGGTCGATAGCGTGGTTTTTCCCGTCCCGCCTTTGCCACTCGCGATAGCTATCTTCATCATGATTGCTGACCAGCTTTCAACAGCTTGCTAATTTCCTCGGCGATCAAAACAAATGCCTTGGCAGTCACCGATTGCGGATATTGCAGCACAAGCGGCGTGCCGTTATCACCGCACTCCCGGCTCTGCTGTTCCATGGGAATCCGACCCAAAAAAGCAACATCCATATCCATCGCCATCTGCTCCCCTCCGCCGACACCGAAGAAATCAATCGTCTCGCCGCAATGCGGGCAGATCAGACCTGCCATATTTTCAACAACGGCTATTTTAGGAATGTTTAATTTTTTAGCCATGTTCACCGCCCGGCGGCAATCAATCAGCGACACCTCCTGAGGCGTGGTCACGATGATTGCCAGTTGCGGGTGCATTTTCTGGGAAACCGTCAGCACCTCGTCACCGGTTCCCGGCGGCAAATCCGTCACCAGCATGTCCAGTTCATCCCAAACCACATCGGCGAGAAATTGTGATATCGTCCCAGATCGAAGCGGTCCGCGCCAGATGACCGGCTGATCTTTGGGAATCATCGGGGCAATTGAAATCACCCGCAAACCCTCTTTAATCTGAGGCAAGATCTGATGCTGATCCATCATATCCGGCATCCCGGAAAGCCCAACCATCTGGGGAATATTCGGTCCGGTGATATCGGCGTCTAAAAGACCAACCTTCAGTTTCTTAGTCAATAGCGCATACGCTAAATTGACCGCCACCGTGCTCTTACCTACACCTCCCTTGCCGCTGAATACGGCAATGCGGTATTGAATATTTTTCAGCTTCTGCTCTATGCGTTTGTCCTGCTCTTCCATCTGACTGACTCTGTCGGGATTTACATTCATTTTAGTTTAATCCTTTCTTTTGTTTTTACCTTATACTGTCTGGATTCAATAATTTTACTATAATTCACGAATCAAAGCGAAAAATTCTTCTCACCGGCTCGAATTGCAAGCTTCAGCCAGTTTTCCGGATCCACAAAGGGGCAGGCATATTGATCACTATAGGCACACCAGGGATTATACGCCCGAATGAAATCAAGAATCCATTTTTCTCCCCGGCTGGAAGTATGCCAATCCTCTTCCAGGTCGAGATAGCGTCCGGCTCCATAGGTCTCTTTCCCGCTGGTGGCATCCCGAAAAGGAATAAACAGACGCTTTTCCTGAGGAGAACTCTTGTAGGCTTGTAGCACACACTCTATATTATCAACACTGAACCTAAATTCGCCCCATCTGAGAAATTCGCGCTCATTTCCCTGTGTATCCTCAATGGTTAAAACACTCTTTTGAGCATGTTCATAAAGAGGCAATTCATAACAGTAGCTGAAAATGGGCGGATAGTACTGCAGCCTGTTAAATTTTTGGCGATCTTTAAACGACAGAGGTGATTGGGGATGCAACTTGAAAAATTCATCTTTTTGCTCGCGCTCTTCCAGAATCCGCTCTCTCCATACCAACTCGTTCATGATGTACCTCCCCGTATTACCAAACAATCTTCAATTTGTTTCTAACGGTAACCTCCGCCACCACCGCCTTTTCCGTGACCTCTTCCGAAACCGCGACCCATACCACGTCCGAGTCCTCTTCCCATGCCGAATCCGAAGGGTCGTTGGTGACCCTGCCAAAACCCAAAACGGGAATCCGGCGATCCCTGTCCCTGGCTTTCAGGAGACACAGGCTGTGAATCCAAATCAGCATAAATCGCACCAAAAGGACAGACGTTCAGACACGCCCCACAATTGGTACACTTATCCGCATCAATTTCGGCTTTCCGGTTTTCAACCGAAATTGCACCCACCAGACAGCTGCGAATACACAGCCGGCAGCCGGTGCATTTTTCCTGATCTATAAAATACATTTAATCAATTCACCTTTCTGTTTTACCGGCATTATACACTTATGCCAATTTTTCCAGCTCCTCAATCGTTTTCTCAGCAATGATCTTCTCATTAATAAAATGTTTAATCATCCGGCGACGACACTTATCCGCCTCTTCCGGACTTCTAAGTAAATGGGCATATAATTCCATATACCGTTTCGTAATCTCTACATTTGCTTTAATTATCTCCGCTTTTTTCTCGCTGTCGTGCCGGATGGAACCCTGAGGACAGATATCATGGCACACACCACAACGGATGCATTCGGTTATATTGATTTCCGCCGTATCTACATTCATTGAAATCGCATCAACGGGGCACTCATCCACACAAATTCCGCATCCTGTACAACAATTCTGATCTATCCAGGGCATTGGGTAACCTCCTTTTTTTTACAATCGTCACTTTTTCGGCAGTATTCTCCACGATCTCCATTGCAGCGACGAAAGATCCGGAAAAATGGTGAGGTCATCTCGGTCATTCGTCATCACCCGAACAGGGCGGCTTTGCACAGCGCGCCGTTCTACCACAACAGGTTTTTCCGCCGGATTGTCTGCCGTAATCGGTCGCATAAAAGCCCTGCCCTTTGAAAATTATCCCTGTTCCGGCACTGATCAATTTCCGCACTGTTGCACCGCATTTCGGACAGACCTGAACGGGCAAATCGCTCATCTTTTGAAACCGCTCAAACCGGTAACCACAGGATTGACACTCATATTCATACGTCGGCATTAACTCTTCCCGCCATTATCCTGGATTAAGTCTGATAACGACCTGTCAAAATCAGAAACATTATTCCACATTCGTTAAGACCTCTTTTTCGCCTTTATCACGACAAACGACCCCTTACCATATCCGGGTTCTACAGGATTGACCGCCACCATCTGATCCAAGCTTTGGAAAACCGTCTGCTTCATTACAAAATCCCCAAAGCCGGCCTGGTTCAGGTGATTGATGACCTCATCAACCGAAAAAAACGTTGCATCCCGATAAAAAACGTTATTCAATCTGTTTTTTTCATAAAGTTTACCGAGGCGGCTGTTTTTATCCACAAAACCGATAATAATCAATCCTCCGGGTTTAAGTATGCGATACGCTTCCCGAAGTGCCTGACCAACATCATCCAAAAAACAGATCGTCGTAACCATGAGTGCAAAATCAAACTGACCATCAAGAATTGGGAGATATTCAGCCATACCCCGGGCAACGCAGACACCTCTCCGGGCAGCCAGCCGGATCATCCGGTAGCTGGGTTCTATTCCGTAACGAATATTAAAAGGAGCCGCAAAACGCCCGCTACCGATGCCAATCTCGATCCCCTTCCCGGAGTCGGGAATCATCTCCTGCACAGCCGCAAGCTCTGACTGGTAAGTCAACTCATGACGCGTAAACCAGCTCTCATATTGAGTCGTATGCTCTTCGAAGGGTCTAATTTTCGGCATAATATAATAGATTAAAAATCAATCACCGTTCCGACACCACCGGCGATATACTTTTCCGGATATAGCGTCCGCAATGCATCAATCACCTGCGTGCAGTGAGTCGGGCTGATTTTTTGAACATCTTTCAGTAGCTCAAATTGTCGAAATCCATGGTAGCCGCCAACAACAGCATAGATATCACCATAGGGTTCAGCCGCCTTCATAATGGCACCCAGCCCGGGATGCGAACAGCCGACGAGCAGTACCGTACCTTTATCCGTTTGTATGATCAGTGCCTGTTCAATTCCCTTCAGCTCACCGGTGGAAAAAATATTATGATCAATGGCAGTCGCCTCGGAAACGTGATTCACCGATGCCGCATTACGCACCCCTCGTAAACTTTCGGGAACCCAGAGTGCCACCCGATTGTTTTTTGCCAGAAATGCCGCCAAACCACCGGTGTGATCAAAATGGTGATGAGAGATAAAAACCGTATCAATCTGCGCCGGATCCAACTCCATTTTCTGCATATTAGATAAAAGGATGTCACCATCAGCGCCGGCGTCAAAAAGTATGTTTCGGCTACCGGTCTCAACCACAGCAGCAAAGCCCCAGTCACTCTGTAAATCTTCCCGTATCGTGGTGTTATCATAAACAAGCTTAATTCGCATCGTCTGTATTCCCCCCAGTGTTAATGATTGCATGAATGCCTTTTTCAAATTCGGGCTGCTCTCGGCAAACATTTCTGAGTATAAATTTCGGCTCAAGTTGATCCAGCAACTGATTATCCGCAAAGTAACGAAAACAGTATTCCAGTAGCTGCTCCTTACTCATCTTCCCCCTTGCCAGATTGTTATAATACGCATCCCCGAGAATCACACGATATTGTCGCTTCTGCACCTCTGAATCAACAGTAATCCGAAAGGTACAACAATTGATCCGCTTGATGGTAAGTTCTGCAGACGACTTTGGCTTTTCCCGCGAATTAGCCCGCGACCGAACCGGATTAATATAATTAACCTGATGATAGCAATTCAGGGTAATTTGCTTTTCCCGGAGCAGTCGCTCGACAGTTCCATCTTCGGCAAATTTTTGTTCAATTTTTTTCGCCTGATCCATTCGTAATGGATGTCGGGCAGAGATTTCCAGGATCGCCTCAGTGGCATTGGCAAATTCCGTAATTCCAAACTCGCCGTCTTCCCGGTTTGCCACAGTTACAGCATTTACTAGCATCTGCTGGGCTACCTGCACCCGTTCCGAATCGGGGCTCTTTACCCAGATCTCAGCCGGCGGACGGATCGGCGTCATTAAGAATACCTTTTCAGGCTGAATCTCCTTCACGACATTTTGAATCATTGTTAGCTGTTCATTGGAATCATTAAGGTTTTTCACCAGCATCACTTCCAACCAGAACTGACCGTCATACTGCCGGCGAAAGTCCGTCAGACCGGTCACCATTTGATAAAATTCCACGGCTCGGTGGGGACGGTTGATTTCCCGAAAAACAGCCGGGTTGCCGGCATCCAGTGTGGGAATCACTATATCCGCCGCCAGCAGTTCGGTCTGAACGTCGCTATGAAACAGCAGCGATCCGTTGGTAATAACAGCCGTTGGCAAACCAAATTCCTGCTTCGCCTTTTGTATGAGCCACCCCAAATCATCGCAGAGTGTCGGCTCACCATCACCCGCAAAGGTAATGACATCCGCCGACTCTGATTTTACAACTGCTTCAATATCCCGCAGGATATCCTCTTTCGGAAAGAAACGCTCTCGCCTCGCCTGCAGCTTCGAGGTTCGTCCCAATTGACAATAAACACAGGAATAGGAACAAACCTTGGCGGGAATTGGGCTGACACCGATGGACTTTCCCAATCTTCTGGATGGCACCGGACCATAAGCGTACATTGAAACTTATATCCCCATGAATTTTATATTTTTGTTATACTTATTGCATCAACCGGGCATTTTACCTGACATCGTCCACAGCCATTGCATATGTCCTGATTAATCGTCGGTACTTTATCGACAGTAATAATGGCGCCCAAAGGACACGCCGGCATGCAAACGCCACAGTTCAGGCATTGATCATAATTAATAACAGCCCGCAACTTGCCGGCAATTCCGATTTGTTTCTCCGTTGTTCCGATGAATAGATTATTCCCGGTACTTTCCAGTTTAGGTGACGGAGTAATTTTGGGAATTCTTGCCGTTTGACTGCCCAATTTATCCAGTAAGAGTACACCCATTCGTTGGAGTCCAACGATAAAATATCCGCCAACGCTAGGTATTCCGCTACTTCTGCCAAAATACTTCTGCTGGCGCTGTCGCCCACCACGAGCCATGCCCATTCCATGTCTCATTCCTCTGCCCGGCATAACGATTCCTCTGCTAAATTCTTCTTCAGACCAGATTGCTAAGGTCTGGATCAATAGGGCGGGCGATTCATTACCCGCCCTACAAGACCACAATTACTCTTCCAGCTCGCCGATTCGCTTCTTGATATCCTCAAGACTCTGTTCAAAATTTGAAGCCTGCTGTTTCAGCATCTCCAGCTCTTGATCTTTCGTAGGAGCGTTCCAGCTGACCGGCGCCCCATAATATGCCGGAGCAACCGGATAATAACCGAAACCTCTGCCAAATCCACCGCGGAATCCGCGGCCCAGACCGCGCCCGTATCCAAAGCCAAAACCACCACGAACATAGGGATTGGCAAAACCGGGACGATCATAGCCGGCACAGTATCCGGCTGCCCGACCTGTCATCGGTCCCATTCCGGTAGGACCTGTTCCATCTCCTCTGGGCATAGTAACCTCCTTTTTTTTAGTATTTTGTTAACTTCTTGTCATTATGGTACCACACTTGGGACACTCGCGCTGATTGCACGGCTGTCCCCGCAAGTGGGGTACCCGAAATCCGCACTTCGGACAAACGCAATCGCCACTGGGTCCCGCAGCCGCCGGACCACCCATACGACCGCGACCACCCTGACCACCCGTTTCTCTTCCAAAACCACTGCCGGGTCCCATTCCAGCGGGACCTGTTCCATCACCTCTTGGCATATTTCACCTCCTTGTGTTTATTGTTATCCTTGATGACCATGACCTCTCCGAAAGCCACCGCGCCTACCAAAACCATGACCCCCGCGCCCGGCGAACCATTCATTCAAATGGACTATATTCGACGAACCGCAGGTACTGCAAACAGTCGTCATCTGCTTTGGGAATTGGAAGCGGACAAACTCACCACAATCCATACAGCGCTGCAGTTGCGTGGCAAAGGAATAGTTACCACCTTCGATGACCAACTCTTTAACATCAACGATGGATTCGGCTACCTTGCGGCGGGCTTTCTCAATCAGACGGGTAAAAGTCGGACGCGATACGCCCATGATTTCCGCCGCTTGCTGATGATCGAGTCCGTCGTAATCCGCCAGACGAATGGCTTCATATTCGCCTACCGTCAGGTAAATCCGGTCCAGAAACCGCGCCGGTACACCCACGGGTTTCAGCCCCTGGATTTTAGGCGGCTCAAGTACTTTACGTTCTTTCTGAGGTCTTGGCATCGGTTTTTCCTTTTATAATGAACATAAGTTCATAATGAATATAATGCACATATGTTCAAAATGCAAGTTTTTATTGCCATCTTTCGCTCTTGTTATTCCTTTTTTCTTATTCTAAATTTGATCGTTTTCAAGGGCTTAATTAATTCAGGAAAAATATGTGGTATTTTATCAGCATCTTATCCGGCTTTTTCTTTGCCACCGCCGACGCATTATCTAAAAAAGAGGCGACCCGCACCCCGGCGATTGTGCTTGCCTGGGTGCGGGAATTTTATGCACTGCCGTTTTTACTGCCGCTGCTGTTTTTTATCGAAATACCGGAGATTCAGCCCGGATTCTGGTCGGCGATGACGCTGCTGGTGACACTCGATCTGATCACCACGTTTCTTTACATGCGCGCCATTCAGATCGCTCCGCTGTCGCTGACGATTCCTTATCTGGGGCTTACCCCTATATTTCTGCTGCTGGTTCCGGTCGTCGTTTTGGGCGAAACACTTTCAATCGTCGGTATCATTGGTGTCGTACTCGTTTCATTCGGCACCTATATTCTCCAGATTGATCGGGCTAAATACGGCATACTGGAACCCTGGCTGGCAATTATTAGAAACCGCGGTTCATTATACATGCTAATAGTAGCGCTTCTCTACTCGGTCACTGCCACCTACGGGAAAGTCGCGATCATCAAATCATCGCCGCTGTTTATGACAATCATCTATTTTTCGCTGCTGGCATTGGGATTTTCACTTATTTTACTTTTTACCGAAAGAAAAAACTACGGTATCCTTTTCAAATTCCCTGTTCCGAAACTCAAAATCGGGCTGGCGATGGCGCTAATGGCAGTCGCCCATTTCTCCGCAATCGGCATGATCCAGGTGGCGTATATGATATCGATCAAACGTCTGAGTCTGCTGTTTGCGATAATTTACGGCGCGGTTCTGTTCAAGGAGACCAATCTCCGCGAGCGCCTGCTGGGCGGGATAATCATCCTCTCCGGCGCGACATGTATTGCCTTTGCAAAGTGATATTAAAGTGTAAAATTGGGAATCCGGCGTCCATAAATGATGTTCAAGCCGTAATCCTTGGTGCGCTCAATAAATCCCCGGTGTGGTCGGTGCGCCAGAAAGATAAAACCGGTGGCGTTGAGCAGCTGAACGCTATGCTGAACCGCTTTCAACTCGATAAAAGATTCCCGGGTAATGGGATAAGAGAAACATTGGAAGATATGAAAATGGCAGCCCTTCATCATAGCGATATCCAGCATTGATTCCGCCCGCACACCATCCGGCAGCGACTCCCGGTTTAAACGAACATCCATACGCACATCGTCGTACTGACTCCGGTGAACCCGTAAAAAGACCAACTCTCTAAGCCAGCCACCGTTAAAGATAAAGTCGCCACAATTTTCGGCAATCTCGACGGTTTTATGCTTTTCCTCGGTACCAAAACGGAAGCGCATTTTGTTACTGGCAGCCTCATAACTAATCACAAAACGATGATATTGTCCGTTCATGCGCCATTGGATATCCCGCTTCTCATCACCCATGTCTATCCATTCCTGACGAATCGAATCAATAAAGGGAATGATTTCATCAAGGTTATTGCCGATAAAATAGGATAAACCGCTGCGCTTACCAATCTCCGGATCATAGCGCACCCCCGATTCAATTTCCACTCCATGAATTGCGGCGTATTCATTGACCGTGATGCTGATCTGAAAGGATTTTTTTTCACCGGACTCAATATTAACTAAGTGTGAACGGTCCACATCAATGTAGAATACTTCCTTGCCGGCTTTTCTGAAAATCTCCGCCGCCAGGAGCATCTGCAAGCGATCACCGCCGGTGGCATTCAGAATAATTTCATGTTCAGGATAGTCCCGGATAATTAGTTGACACTGTTTGGTAAACTCATCCGGATCATTTTTAATTTCCCGGCTCTCATAACTGGCGGACAACTGCCCCACCAGGGTTGACTCCAACTGGCTCACGATTTTTTTCTGATTATGCCGGCGCAGCCAGACCACCGAATCCGGTTTCCGCAGAATCACACCGAGATAAGCGGCAAGCGGTGTGTCATCAACAAAACAGACTTCTAATAATGCCATCTCCAATCCCCAATGTTCCCTTAATATAACATTAAACGTTATGTTTGAGTTAATTTAATAATAAAAAAGTATAAGTCAATACAACACACCCGTTTACACAGCGGTGTCAACGACCCGGAAAATTTCGGACATTATGTGATTCGTAACGGCTTTTACCGGTCAATAAAAAAGGCTTTGCGTAAGGTGGGAAAATAGTTGTGTTGACTGGCGAGGGATTTATAAGAGAAAAAGACCAGTCGGTCGTAGCCGTTGGCATAGGTGATCATAATTTTAGTCAGGGCTTCGTAGCGCCCCTGGTTGTAAACACCGATCCCCATCCAGATTTTGTCTTTGGAAATCAGCGGATCTATCTTTTTTAAAATACTCTCAAACTGCTCGGCATCGGTGCTATAATTCATGGGCACCACGAAATCGAGATAGTCCAGTTTCAGCCATTTCCCCCAATCCTGATAGAAATGGTCCCGGGCTTCGAAAATGTCGGGTTTGACTGCCGCACTCAAGACAATCGGTTTACGCGTCGAGTCAATTGTATTTTGCAGAGCGATCACCAGTTCGGTAATAGCATCCCGTCGGAAATCTGCCCATTTTTCGATGAGTGTCTCCAGAGTTTTCAGTTCCATCCCGGTAAAAAAGGATTTATCGGAAATGGACAGCAGAATCGGGTCCACTGCATAGATATCTTTAAACCGTTTTCGTCCGGTCTCATTAAAATCGTAGCAGTTTTTCGGATAACGGACGTAATCCAGATGGATGCCGTCAACATTATAGTTCGCGACGATCTCTTTGACCACCCGAATAAGATATTCATTCACTTCGGGTACCAGCGGAGACAGATAGACCCCTTCGGTGTTTATTTTTCTGAAGTCCCGGGCTTTGCGGGTAACGTCTTTGATTCCATCTGCGTCCACCGACGCCCATTCCGGGTGCTGATACAGGAGATGGTTTTTATCCTGGGGCTTATCATCGGATGACCAAATCAGATATGTGTTCAGCCAGGCATGGACCTTCAGACTATGCGGATGAGCATGATCCAGAAAGTATTGCAACGGATCGAAATTTTGGTTGTGCATATTCTGCGCCCGGGGTACAAAGGATGAACGATAGAGCGCATCACCACGCCCGCGAACCTGGACGAACAGATCGGTAAACTGATTGCGTCGGGCAAAATCAATGATCTTATCTATGGATTCAGCGGTCCTGATCTGATCCCGGACCACCCACATGCCCATTCGTCGTGGTTCTTTAGCATTAATATTACCGCTGAAAAACAAGATAAGGGCAGTCATCCAAACTGCCCTTATATGATTCAAATGGTGTGTTTTCAATGGGATATCCGGTTATATTAAGCCGGTGTTTCCTCTTTTTCTTCTTCTGCGGCAGCTGCCGGTTTGTCGGATTTTTCCTCCGCCTGGGGTTCTGCGGTTTCTTCTGCCACTTCAGAATCAACCGCTTCCACCGGCACAGTTTCCTCTTTTACAGGCTGATCAACCGCTTTTTCCGGTTCTGCTTTTTCCTCTACGACTTTTTGTTCAGGCTCTTTACCAGCCGGTTTTGCCGCTGGAGTTTTGCCCTTTTTCGGTGCGCTTTCCTTCTTGGTCGGTTTGGGTGCCTTTTTTTCGCCCGGTAAGCGATAGTCCACAAATTCGATTAATGATACCGAAGCGCCATCGCTGTCCCGAAAACCCAATTTAACAATCCGGGTATAGCCGCCGTTCCGGTCCGTATATTGCGGAGCGATATGATCAAACAGGATTTTTACTACAGATCTGTCCTGCAGGATACTGTAAGCCAGACGGCGATGATGTACCGTGCCGCGTTTACCATAGGTGATTAACCGTTCGACAATGCGCCGTAATTCTTTAGCCTTGGCATCGGTGGTTTTGATTTTTCCATGTTTAATCAGGGATTTTGCCAGATTCATCATCAAGGCTTTGCGATGACTTGCTGTCCGACCTAGTTTCGCCACCCGTTTCTGATGTCGCATGACTGCATTCTCCTCTAATTATTTATTCGTCCTTTTCAGACAGATACTGATCCACATCCAGACCGAATTCAAGATTCATCTCTTTCAGTTTTGCCATGAGTTCATTCAGAGATTTACGGCCAAAGTTTTTAAACTTGAGCATCTCAGATTCTTCTTTTGAAACCAGATCGGCGATTGTCCGGATATTGTTTGCTTTCAGGCAGTTATAGGATCTGACCGATAGTTCCATCTCATCAACGCTCTTTTTCAAAAGGTTACGGATTCTGATCACCTCTTCGTCGGGAGCCTCCCGAGGTATCTCGATCTGGGACGATTCCGCAGTGGAAAAAAGCGAAAAATACTCCATGAGCAGTTTTGCTGAATAATCCACGGCTTTTTCGGGGGTGATGCTGCCATCGGTATACACATCGAGGGTCAATTTTTCAAGTGTCTCGCGGGCTGTACCGGGCAGACTTTCCACTTTATAGGTCGCATTAGTTATCGGTGAAAAAATCGAATCAATAAAGATCGTGCCGATCGGGTAGTCTGCGGTCTTATTTTTATCCGCGGGAACCCAACCGGTTCCTCGGGAAATCTTCAATTCGATGGTAAAATCAGCCTTTTCGTTCATTTCACAAATATGCAGATCGGGATTCAGAATTTCGAAATCCGTAGTGTCTTTGCCGATATCTCCGGCGGTGAATTTCCCCTCGCCTTTGAAGGACAATATCACTTTTTCCGGTTTGGCATCCTGATTAATTTTAAAGCGCACCTGCTTGAGATTGAGAATGATAGTAGCCACATCCTCAATGACACCGGGAATAGTGGCGAATTCGTGCAATACGCCATCAATTTTCACCGCCGAAATAGCCGCTCCGGGAACGGATGTAATCAGGACTCGTCTCAGCGCGTTACCCAGGGTCGTTCCAAAACCCCTTTCCAACGGCTGAACGATAAACTGACCATATGTATCGGTTAATATTTCTTTGGTTACTTTTGTTAAAATTTGTTCCTGTGTGGTCATTATTTCCTCTTCATTTATTTAGAATAGAGTTCCACAACTAACTGTTCGTTCACATCAAGTCCCATCTGATCTCTTTCGGGAACTTGAATAAAGATACCCTGCATTTTGGCTTTATCCAGAATCAGCCAGGGTAAATCGTGATCGCCGCGAATTCGTTTCATGGAGTCATGGATATAGCTCAATTTTTTACTGGACTCACGCACCTGAATAGTATCGCCAGCCCGGCATTGATACGACGGAATATCAACGACTCTGCCATTGACTAAGAAATGGCGGTGCAGAACCAGCTGACGCGCCATATTTCGGGATGAGGCAAATCCAAGCCGATAAACCACATTGTCCAGGCGGCTTTCCAGTATTTTCATAAGGTTGGTGCCGGTGACACCCTTTTCCTTGTCCGCTTTAGCAAAGTAGCGTCTGAACTGGTTTTCCAGAACACCATAAATCCGTTTGATTTTCTGTTTCTCCCGCAGCTGCAGGCCATAGTTGGATAACCGTCTGCGATTTGTCTGTCCATGCTGTCCGGGGGCGTAACTCTTTGTTTCAAAAGAACACTTCGTCGAGTTACACCGTTCGCCTTTGAGGTAGAGTTTTATACCCTCCCGGCGACACAACTTACAAACTGGACCTGTATATCTTGCCATTGAATTCTACTCCTACTGATTTATACTCTTCTCCGCTTGGGCGGTCTGCATCCGTTATGCGGGATGGGGGTGACATCTTTGATAGCACTGATCTGCATTCCAGCCAGATTCAGCGCCCGGATTGCCGCCTCTCGTCCCGATCCTGGTCCCTTGACGCGCACTTCTACCCGGCTGAGTCCCATATCCAGAGCCTCTTTTGCAGCCTTGTTAGCCGCCTGTTGCGCCGCATAGGGTGTATTTTTCCGGGAACCCTTAAAGCCGACCGTCCCCGCCGATGCCCAGGAAACAACATTCCCATACTGATCGGTCAGGGAAATAATGGTGTTGTTAAAGGTGGCTTTTATGGTAGCGATACCTTCGGCATCAACCTTAATTTTTCTCTTCTTCTTAACAGTTCTTTTGGGTGGCAATTGAAATATCTCCTATTTTATCCTTTTTTCCCGACTTTTGCCTTTTTGCGGCTTACGGTCCGGCTGGGACCCTTCCGTGTGCGGGCATTGGTCTTGGTTCGCTGTCCTCTGACGGGCAGACCGCGGCGATGGCGCAATCCCCGGTAGCAACCGATATCCATCAGGCGCTTGATGTTCATCGTATTTTCGGTCCGTAACGTCCCTTCGACCTTATAATCATTAGCAATAATTGTCCGGATTTCATGGACTTGTGCTTCGGTCAGGTCTTTGGTACGGATTTCCGGGTCCACATTGGCTTTCCGGCAAACCTCCAGGGCTGTCGTACGACCTATCCCGTAAATATAGGTCATTGAAATCTTGATTTTTTTATCGTTTGGTAAATCTACACCCGCAATTCGAGCCAAAATTTCCTCCTACTACGCTATTATCCTTGACGCTGTTTATGCTTTGGGTTCGAACAAATGACTCTCACAACGCCCTTCCGGCGGATAATTTTACATTTGTCACAAATCTTTTTTACTGATGCTCTTACTTTCATGCTCAATCCATTCTATTTATAGCGATATGTGATTCTGCCCCTTGTCAAATCGTAGGGTGACAGCTCCAATGATACTTTGTCACCCGGTAAAATTTTGATAAAGTGCATTCTCATTTTACCTGATACATGGGCTAAAACCTCATGCCCGTTCTCCAGCTCAACCCGAAATGAGGCATTGGGTAAATTTTCCTTGATGATGCCATCAACTTTGATCAATTTTTCCTTTGCCATACAATTACCCTGTTTCTCTGGTTGATAAAATCAGCGGATCATGGTCTGTAATCGCGATTGTATGTTCATAGTGCGCCGATGGTTTGCGATCTCTCGTTACCATCGTCCAGCCATCTTCCAGGGATTCCACCTCGAAGGTGCCCACATTGACCATTGGCTCAATCGCCAGGCACATGCCCGATTTCAATTCAGGGCCTCGCCCCGGATCTCCGTAATTGGGTATTTCCGGCGCCTCGTGCAGCTGGGTTCCGATGCCGTGTCCGACTAGTGTTCTGACGACGGAGAAACCGTGCGATTCCACATAACTTTGAATGGCGTGTCCGATATCGGAGAGATGATTCCCGGCGCGAGCCTGCTCGATTCCCAAATACAGCGATTCTTCCGTCACATTCATCAGGAGTCGCTTTGTTTCGTCCACTTCGCCCACGGCATAGGTGAAAGCTGCGTCGCCATAATAGCCATCCTTCAGCACACCGACATCAATTCCGATAATTTCGCCTTCCCGCAATTCCCGTTTTGAAGGAATCCCGTGCACAACCTGTTCGTCAATGCTGGTACAAATGCTGGCGGGAAAGCCATTGTATCCTTTAAACGCCGGTTTGGCATTTTGACTGCGGATATTCTCTTCCGCCAATCGGTCCAGCCGGAGGGTCGTGATCCCCGGTCTGATCTCCTTCGCAAGAAGCGCCAAAGTATCGGCTACAATGCGGCTACTCGCTTCGATTTTCAGCACCTCTCTTTGCGAACGAATATAAATCATCAAGCGTCTAACGGCGACGACCCTTTAATTTTCCGCTTTTCAAAAATCCATCGTAATGTCTCATCAGCAGATGCGATTCAATCTGCTGCAAAGTATCCAGGGCAACACCAACAATGATCAAAAGGCTGGTGCCGCCAAAAAAGGACGCTACGTCATACGGCAGGTCCATGACTTTCATCAATATATAGGGAAAAATCGCCACGAATGCCAGGAAAAATGAACCCGGCAGAGTGACTTTGGTCAAAATATTGTCAATAAATTCGGAGGTTCGTTTCCCGGGTCGAATTCCCGGAATAAAGCCACCATATTTCTTCATATTGTCAGCCACTTCCACAGGATTAAAAGCAATAGCTGTATAGAAATAGGTAAAGAACACAATCAGAGCGCCGAAAACCAACCAGTAAAACCAGGACTCATAGGAAAAAAACCGCATCGCTCCCTGAATAAAATCGCTATTGGGAAAAAATGTCCCGATGGTGTTGGGTATAAACATAATCGCCTGTGCGAAAATGATCGGCATAACACCGGCGGTATTGACCCGCAGGGGAATATGAGTAGCCTGCCCGCCATATACTTTCCGACCGACGACCCGTTTGGCGTATTGCACCGGAATTTTACGTTGTCCCTGGGTCAATAACACGACAAAGCCGACAATGACAAACATCAGGGCAATCAAGATTACCTCAGTGAAAATTCCCCGGACATCTTCCCGTACCAGTGTGATTTCACTCAGGATAACATTGGGTAATCGCGCTAAAATTCCTACCATAATGATCAGGGAAATGCCGTTACCGATGCCTCGCTCGGTGATTCTTTCACCCAACCACATAATTAATATGGTTCCGGTTATAAGGGTTAACATCGTCATTAGGGTAAAACCGATCCCGGGATTGGGCACAACCGGCAAAATCTGATTCCCGATTCGGGCAGACATTTGCGGACTCATCAGAAGCTGGGCAATGCTGAAAGACTGCAGTGCGGCAATCAGCACCGTTCCATAACGGGTAATCTGGGTGATTTTTTTACGACCCTCTTCACCCTCCTTCTGTAATTTTTGAAAATAAGGGATTACGGCACCCAGCAGCTGAATAATAATCGAAGCACTGATATAGGGCATTATACCGAGGGCAAACAGGGTTGCCCGCGAAAAGGCGCCACCGGCAAATAAATCATACAATCCAAAAAGCGTCCTCGAGAAATTCCGCATAGCGGCACCCAGGACCTCACTGTCAATACCCGGTACCGGAACATGCGCGCCGACCCTGACAACAATCAAGATGGCGAGTGTATACAGAATTCGTTTTCGTAATTCAGGAATTCGAAATACGCTCTGGAATTGTTGTTTCATAGAATTACAGCCTTTCCACCGCTAGCTTCAATTTTCTCGATTGCCTTTTTACTGAAGGCGTTGGCTGTGACCGTGACCGCCTCTTTCAGTTCGCCGGCTGCTAATATTTTTACCGGTTTTGACAGTGTGTCAATAATGCCTTTTTCAAGTAAAAGATCGAGATTCACTTCAGGCACCTGAAGGCGGGCAATGGTACTTAAATTAACGATCTGCAAATCTTCGCGAAAAATATTTTTAAAGCCCCGCTTCGGGAGGCGGCGGTAGATGGGCATCGTGCCGCCCTCGACCCAAGCCCGGCGCTTTGATCCCGACCGGGAATGATAGCCCTTATGCCCCCGTCCGGCGGTGCCGCCGTTGCCGGAAGCCTGTCCTTTCCCCCGACGTTGCCCTTCCCGTGTGGAACCAGGTGCTTTAGTAAGAGAACCAAGATTCATGACTATTCCTTAATTTCTTCGACTTTTAATAAATGTTCAATAGACTTAATCATTCCCCGAATCGCCGGATTGTCCGGCTGGATGACCGTATGATGCATGCGTTTGATTCCCAGCGCCTCGAGTGTCCGGCGAGCCCGCTGACGATAATCTATGGCGCTTTTAATCTGTGTGATCCGCAACCTGGCATTTGTCTTTTTACTCATGAGCCAAATATCTCCTGAAGTGTCATTCCGCGTTTATGAGCAACCATATACGGGTCTCTCAGCATTTGCAGCGCCCGCATGGTCGCCTTGACGACATTATGGGTATTATTCGAGCCGAGAGACTTGGATAAAATATCCCGGATGCCAACCTGCTCCATAATCGCCCGAATCGGTCCCCCGGCAATGATTCCGGTTCCGGGTGACGCCGGTTTTAAAATCACTACCGCCGCCCCGTATTTAGCCTGAATCGCATGGGGAATCGTGCCATTAATAACCGGCACTCTGATAATATTTTTCTTGGCGTTTTCTTTTCCCTTTGTAACGGCGATGGTCACTTCCAGCGCCTTTCCGAGACCGATACCCACGTGCCCTTTTCCGTCACCGATAGCGACGATGGCATTAAAGCTGAACCGGCGACCACCGGTAACTACCTTGGCGACGCGGTTTATCTTGATGACCTTTTCTTCAAGCAATTCCAATTGTGTCGGATCAATTGACTTCAAATTAATTCTCCTTTGAGATTAAAATTCCAAACCGGCATTCCGGGCTGCATCTGCCAGGGTTTTAATTCTGCCGTGATACTTGAACCCACCGCGATCGAATACCACACGTTTGATTTTCTTTTCCAACGCCTTGTGGGCAATTAATTCACCGACCATGCTACTTTTATCAGTCTTGGTTGAATCTTTTTTTATCTGCGATTTTACCTCCGGCGACAAATCCGAAGCGGTCGTGAGAGTTTTATTGTTCAGATCATCTACCAGCTGCGCATAAATATGGTTCAGGCTCCGGTAAACAACCAGCCGCGGGCGCTCGGGGGTACCCGCAACATTTTTCCGAATGTGCCCCTTACGGCGCATTCTGGATTGTATCTTATCACTAACTTTTTTACTCATTCCGAAATCCTCTATTTCACACCAACTTTTTTACCGGCTTTGCGCCGAATATATTCATCCTGATAGCGAATACCCTTACCTTTATAGGGTTCCGGCGGTGCTATCGAACGGATTTTCGCCGCCATTTGTCCAACCTGCTGTTTGTTAATTCCACTGATCGTGACGATCAGGTTTTTGGGGACCGAAAACGTAATGCCTTCACTGGGAGTAATCAGCACCGGATGGGAAAGACCGACCGAAAGCAACAGCGATTTTCCCTTCATCTCGGCTGAATAGCCGACGCCGACAATTTCCAGAGTTTTTTCAAAACCCTGCGTGACACCCTCCACCATATTGGCGATCAGCATCCGGGTCAGCCCATGCAGGGAGCGATGGGTTTTACTGTCACTGGGGCGGGTCACTACAACGGCATTGTCCTCTTTGACGACGGTCATTTCCGGAGAAAACTTCCAGCTCAATTCACCTTTCGGCCCCTTAACCGAAATCCGGTTGTCCTGGATTGACACTTCTGTTTTTTCTGGTATGGGTATGGGTTTTTTACCAATTCTAGACACAGTTTACTCCTTGCTTAATGCATTACCAAATGTGACAAAGCACTTCGCCGCCGACATTATATTTCCGGGCAATTTTATCCGTGACCACACCGATCGGCGTGGACATCACCGCAATACCGAGACCGCCCAATACGCGGGGTATATCAGTGGATTTGACATACTGCCGCCGTCCCGGGCGACTGACTCGTTTCAAACCCTCGATAATGGGAGCGCCGTCTTTACCATACCGTAAATAGACCCGGATCAGTCCCTGCTTGCCGTCATTGATCAGGATGAAATCCTTGATGTATTTTTCATGTTTTAAAATCAACGAAATGCGCTTCTTCATGTTGGAAGCCGGTATATCAACCCAGCGATGGTTTGCGGTCAATGCATTACGAATTTGTGTGAGATAATCGGAAATTGGATCAGTTACTGGCATATAAATCTTTCTCCTGTTTTACCAGCTGGCTTTAGTAATACCTGGAATTTCGCCCTTGAGCGCTAATTCTCGAAAACACAAACGGCACAATCCGAATTTACGATAGTAAGAACGGGGTCTGCCACAGACCGAACAGCGATTGACCGTCCGAGTGGAGAATTTGGGTTTGCGTTTTGCCTTTGCAATCATTGACTTTTTCGCCATATCAATTCTTCTCCCCTGAGTTTTCTTTCCTCACCGGTCGCTTTTTAAATGGAAAACCAAACAGCGCCAGCAATTCATGCGCCTCGGCATCGGTTTTGGCGGTGGTTGTCATGGTGATATTCATACCGCGGATTTTATCAACCTTATCATAATCTATTTCCGGAAAAATAATCTGCTCTTTGACGCCCATATTGTAATTACCACGACCGTCAAAGGCTTTATCGGGCATCCCTGAGAAATCCCGTACCCGGGGCAGCGCGATGGAAATTAACCGGTCGAAAAACTCGTACATCTTATACCGCCGCAGGGTAACATGACAGCCCACCGGATCGCCCTGGCGGATTTTAAAATTGGAAATGGCTTTTTTGGCATGCGTAATCACCGGTTGTTGACCGGTAATGACCCGCAAATCCTCCATTGCATGTTTCAGTGCCGCCGGATCATCTTTGGTCTTGCCGACGCCGATATTCAGACTGATTTTCTGCAGTCTCGGCACTTCCATCCTATTTTTATACCCATACTTTTCAATCATTGCCGGTATAACGGTTTGCTCATATTGCTCTAAAAGTCTGGGTTTATATTCTGCTTTTTTAGCCACTGACGACTCCTTTAATTAGCATCAATTACTTCACCGGTCTCTTTTGAATAGCGCACCTTTTTTCCGTCTTTCAAGGTTTTGTGACCAACTTTTGTCGGTTTATTATTGACCAGGAGTACAACATTGGAGATATGAATCGGCGCCTCTTTTTCGACGATACCGCCCTGCTGATTGGTTTGGCTGGGGCGGGTGTGGCGCTTGATGAAATTTACCCCTTCGACAATAAGCCGGTCAGTCTTTGGATAGACCTTCAAAACGCGACCGGTCTTGCCCCTGTAATTGCCGCTAATAACTTTGATCATATCATTTTTCCGAATTCGGTTCATTCCAGTTCTCCTCTACAAGACCTCGGGGGCCATTGAGACAATCTTCATATAGTTTTTCTCGCGCAGTTCTCTGGCTACCGGACCAAAAATACGGGTGCCCCGGGGTTCGAGATTGTTGTCAATCAACACGGCGGCATTATCATCAAAGCGAATATAGGAGCCGTCTTTACGACGCACTTCCTTATTTGTACGGACGATAACGGCTTTGGATTTATCCCCTTTTTTAACCATCCCGCCCGGTGATGCCTGCTTGACTGTGACGATAACGATATCCCCAATGGATGCATATTTTCGTCCGGAACCACCCAACACCCGGATACACAGGACCCTTTTCGCACCTGTATTGTCGGCTACATTCATTCTCGTTTCTTGCTGTATCATCGGAAATACCCCTTTAAAATATCATCCTATGTGCTCTAAAATTTCTACCAAACACCAACGTTTACTGCGGCTGAGCGGTCGGGATTCTTCAATTCGAACGACATCTCCGATCTGGCATCTGTTTTCAGGATCATGGGCATAACACTTGGAGGTTCTGCGAATGTATTTACCATAGACCGGGTGTTTCAATTTTCTCTCAATTGTCACCACAATGGTTTTATCCATTTTGTTGCTGACCACTTTACCAACGAGAGATTTTCTATTTGTGCGTGATTCCATCTTTTCTGTTCCTGTGTTTATTGACCCTGTTTGTCCTGGCGTTCGATACCCAGTTTCATTTCATGTAAAACGGTTTTAATCTGAGCGATTTCCCGACGAACCTGTTTGATTTTCAATGGATTTTCCAACTGTTGCAACGCTTTCTGAAACCGGAGATTTTCCAGTGCACTGATATTATCCTGAAGCCGGGCTTCAAGTTCAGTACTTGACATCTCTCTCAATTCACTTCTCTTCACACTACGCTCCTACTTCACGTCTTGAAACGACTTTCGTCTTAATCGGTAATTTATGTGCCGCTGTGGAGAATGCCTCTTTTGCCTGCTCGAAGTTGCCGACTTCAACTTCGAAGAGAACCCGCCCGGGTTTGACGACGGCGACCCAATATTCGGGAGCGCCTTTACCTTTGCCCATCCGGGTCTCCGCCGGTTTTTTCGTGATCGGCTTATCAGGAAATATCCGGATCCACATCTTCCCGTGTTTACGCACCTTCCGGGCAATTGCAACACGGACGGCTTCTATTTGCCGGCTGGAAATCCAGCCCGGTTCCAGGGCTTTCAGTCCGAAATGACCGAAACTGACCTCATTGCCGCGGGTAGCCAGACCCTTCATTCTGCCTTTTTGTTGCTTACGATGTTTTACTTTACGAGGTGCCAGCATATTGATAATCCTTATTGCATTTTATTGTATGATTCGCCGTTACAAATCCAGACTTTGATACCGATACAACCATAGGTGGTATGGGCTGTAACTGATGCAAAATCAATATCCGCCCGCAGCGTATGAAGGGGTACCCGCCCTTCCCGGTAGGTTTCGGTTCGGGACATTTCGGCGCCGCCGAGGCGCCCGCTGCACTTGACCCGAATACCCTCCGCGCCCATTCGCATAGTTGCCTGAATCGCTTTTTTAACGGCGCGCCGGAAGGAGACTTTCTTGACGATCTGGGCAGCAATATTATTACCCACCAACGTCGCATCCAATTCCGGACGTTTGATCTCATTAACATTCACCTGGACTTCGGTATTGGTCAGTTTTTGAATTTCCAGGCGCAGGAGGTCAACCTCTTCGCCTTTTCTACCGATAACAATGCCGGGACGGGAGGTGTTGATTGTGATGGTAATTTTCTTTGACGTGCGGTGAATATCCACGCCGCTCACGCCGGCGTTCGGCAGCCGCTTCATGATATAACGGCGCAGTTTCAGGTCTTCGGTCAACTTTTCCGTATAATTGCGTTCATCAAACCAGTTGCTGCTCCAGGTTTTATTAAATCCGATTCGAAATCCAATGGGATGCGTTTTCTGACCCAAGAAACCTCCAGTTATTTTTTCTTTTTCTTGTTTTCTTTTTCAGCGACAACCACCGTTAAATGGCAGGATCTCCTCCGAATAATCGAGGCGCGACCCATCGCGCCAGCACGCCAGCGGCGTGCAATTCCGGCTTCATCTACAAAGATAGTTTTGACATACAGATCCTCTGGTTCGATTCCGGAACCGCCTTCCTGATTCATCAGATTGGAGACGGCGGAGCGAATGGTTTTTTCCACGGTCACGGATGCCTTTTTATTGCTAAAATGCAGGGCATTCAGGGCATGCTCCAGATCTTTGCCACGTACCATATCGGCTAAAAGGCGGACTTTTCGAGCCGACTGTCTTTCATATCTATTTACTGCTTTCGCTTCCATAATTCCTGTTTCTTACTTTTTTTTATCAGAGCCGGCGTGTCCCCGGAAGGTCCGGGTATGCGCAAATTCACCCAATTTATGACCAACCATGTTTTCCGTTACATAGACCGGTATAAATTTATTCCCATTGTGGACGGCAAAGGTATGACCGACGAATTCCGGCGAAATGGTAGATCGTCTCGCCCAGGTTTTAATGACCTTTTTTTTGCCGGTTTCGTTCATCTCGTTAATCTTTCCGAGAAGTTTTGCATTAATATAGGGTCCCTTTTTCAGCGAACGAGTCATCTAATATTCTCCCTGATTATTTGCTGCGTCTTTTGACAATAAATTTATTGCTGGGATTGTTCTTCGCACGGGTGCGGTAACCTTTTGTCGGCTTTCCCCAGGGTGTCGAGGGGTGCCGACCGCCCGAGCTCTTGCCTTCACCGCCGCCCATAGGATGATCAATCGGATTCATGGCAACGCCGCGAACTTTCGGACGACGTCCCAGCCAGCGACTGCGCCCGGCTTTTCCCAGACTGATGTTCTCATGGGTTTTATTTCCGACCTCGCCGATCGTGGCGTAGCACTCACCCAAAACAAGACGCATCTCCCCGGAGGGCATCTTCAATGTAACGTATTTCCCATCCTTCGCCATAATCTGCGCTGCCGTTCCGGCTCCCCGGGCAATTTGTCCACCCTTTTTGGGTTTCAATTCGATATTGTGTACAAAGGTACCGGCGGGAATATTTTTCAAAGGCAATGAGTTTCCTGGCTTTATCGGGGCATCGTTGCCGGACTGGATGACATTGCCCACCTGAATTCCATCGGGGGCAATAATATAGCGTTTTTCGCCATCTTTATAATATAATAGCGCAATCCGGGCAGACCGGTTCGGATCATATTCAATGGTTTTAACGACAGCTTCAATATCATACTTATCGCGTTTGAAATCAACTATCCGGTAGCTGCGTTTCTGACCGCCGCCCCGACGACGGGATGTGATACGCCCCTTGTTATTCCGTCCGCCGGTTTTCTTCATCGGCGCCAGCAGGCTTCTTTCCGGCGTCGTCGCGGTGACATCCTCAAAGGTATCCACCGATTTAAAACGCTGTCCGGGTGTTGTCGGATTGATTTTCTTTATACCCATAATGCTATACCGCAGTTTCTCCTTGATAGAAATCTATTTTTTCGCCCTCTTTTAATGTAACGATCGCCTTCTTCCAGTCGGCGCGTTTACCGCTGGTGCGAATCACCCGACCGCCGCTGCGGACAGTCATCTGTTTGGCTTTGCCCTGTACATTCATGGTGGCAACTTTTTCAACTTTTACGCCGAACCGGTTTTCCACGGCTCGTTTGATTTCAATTTTATTGGCTTTCGGATGAACCTTGAATCCGTACTTCCGCTCATTCTCCTGAAGCAGATTTATCTTTTCGGTCAGGATTGGTTCAATGATGATGATATCTTTGATTGACATTTCTGATTCCCTATTAATTGACCATTAGCCGGTTGTTCAGCGTTTCCAAACCTTTCCTGTCAACCAGGAGGATGTCGCAATCCAATATATCATAAGTTGAGGCGCGTTCGGCTTCCACCAGGAGGATATTGTAAAAATTTCTCGTCGCCAGGTAAAGATTTTCGTCAATATCGGTTGCCAACAGGGTGACTTTTTTATTTTCCAGGTCAAAGGCTTTCAGCATTTCCCGGATCGTTTTTGCCTTGGCGTCCGTTATTTTGAAATCCTCAACCACCTTAATGGCTTCCTGCTGGTATTTATAAGCCAGCGCGCTACGACGGGCGAGGGATTTTACTTTCTTATTGATCTTCATCTGGTAATATTTCGGTTTCGGACCAAAGGCACGCCCGCCACCAACCCAGATCGGGCTGCGTCGGGAACCGGCGCGGGCTGTGCCGCGACCTTTTTGTTTCCAGGGTTTCCGTCCACCGCCGCGGACTTCAGCCCGGGTTTTAGTGGAATGAGTTCCCTGACGCGCATTGGTCATTTCGGCTTTAACCGCCAGATAGATGGCGTGATCGTGCGGCTCAACCTCAAAAGCAGCATCCTTGAAGGTTACCTTTTCTCCGGCTTCTGTTCCGTCTAATTTATATACAGCTAATTCTACGCTCACTGTTCATGCCTCCGAATTGTTACGTAACTATTCCTCGCTCCGGGTACAGCGCCTTTGATGAAGAGCAGATTGTTCTCAGCGTCAATCTTGACGATGGAGAGCCCCCGGACGGTATGTCTCTTACCGCCCATTCTGCCAGCCATTTTCAATCCTTTGATGACTCGGGAAGGATATGCCGAAGCACCGATAGAGCCCGGAGAACGGTAACGATCACTCTGACCGTGAGTCTTGGGTCCACCCTGAAAATTGTGCCGCTTGACGACTCCCTGGAAACCCTTACCTTTGGTCACACCGGTGATCTTGACCTCTTCACCGACCTTAAAAATATCAACCGTAACCATATCACCGGCTTTGGTACCTTCTTCATTGAAATCCCTGATTTCCGATAAAACTCGATAGGGCTCTGTTTTTGCCGCTTTAAAATGACCCAGGAGCGGTTTATTGACACGTTTTTCGGGTTTTTTCTCAAAGCCCAACTGGACCGCCGAATAGCCGTCTTTTTCAGGAGTTTTGACCTGTACAATCTGACAGGGTCCTGCCTCGATAACCGTCACCGGCAGCATATCGCCGTTCGGTTCAAATACCTGACTCATTCCAATCTTTTTGCCAATAATACCACGCATAGGTCTTCTTCCGTTATACCTTTATCTCAATATCTACACCTGCGGGGAGGTCCAAACGCATAAGAGCATCCACCGTCTTTGATGTGGAATTCAGGATATCCACCAGTCTTTTATGAATTTTCGTCTGAAATTGCTCTCTCGACTTCTTGTTGACGTGCGGCGATCTCAGCACTGTATAAATGGTCCGCTGAGTCGGTAACGGGATGGGACCGGACACAACCGCGCCGGTTGATTTTGCCGTCGCGACAATCTTCTTGGTGCTTTTATCCAGCAGATTGTGATCGTATGCTTTCAGACTGATTCTGATTCTTTGTCCAGGCACGTGCAGCTCCTTACTCCAAGATTTCGGTTACGACGCCAGCACCGACCGTGCGACCACCCTCGCGAATCGCAAAACGCAATTCCTTCTCCATCGCTA
>OMKS01000434.1_pt1 | contig 39192 bp, 38 predicted proteins | sample 1674721 | NCBI WGS metagenome assembly OMKS01 (sample SAMN06264996, study PRJEB25208) | sediment metagenome | isolation source: hot spring sediment | place: USA: California | collected 2014-09-02 | reverse complement strand
CTCCCTCCCACCCCCTGCTCGCGGCCTGGCGTGAACTGAGCGATACCATCGGCCGCCGGGTTCTCTTCGGCTTCGATATCCAGCAGGCTCCCCAGTATGAGGCGGTGGTGGAGGATATCGACCCGGGCGGCGGCCTGGTGCTGCGACTGGCCGCCGACGGGCGCCGGGTTACCGAATATGCCGGCGAAATTCTCTATCTGCCCTGAAGTGAGAATATAATTGACACCCACCAGGTGATGGATTAACGCACTTTATAGTCGATATTGGGTTTTTTCCACTATTGCCATATCCCTGGCCGGTGCCGCCCCCGGGGCCGACGATTTCGGGGAGTCAGCACGCCCCTTGCGGGTGGTCTTTGTCCGTTACCCCATTGAGCCCGGGCATTTCGCCTCGGTTGTCGCCATGTTTAGGGAGGGAATGGCTGCCCGGGGCTATCGGGAGGGTTATGAGGTGGAGTATATTGATATTCTTACCCGGGGCAGCGACCTCAGCGCGGTGCCTGATGTGGTGGCGGCGGTGAATCGTTTCAGCTATATGGGGAGAGCGGCATGGTCATGGTGATCGGGGAGGATGGAGGTTCGGTGCTGGCCCGGGAATTTGCCGTGCAGAAAGACCACGACTTTGCCGAGCTGTTTGCTCAGTTGCAGGGACAACGACAGCCGGTTGTCCACCGTTTCAACGTCAACGGGGAAAAGCGGATGGCGGCCATGATGTTTTATGAACCCTGGCAGAATTATCTGGGCATCTGCGTGAGCGAGGATGAGCTTTTCGCCCCCCGCCACGCCTTTCTCCGGATCAATCTGCTGGTGCTGGCGGTGGCTCTGCTGATCGCGGTGCTGCTGACCCTGGTGATCCGCCAGCTGTTGGTTTTGCCCTTGATCAGACTTACCGATTACGCCACCCGGGTGGGGGCGGGGGAGGAGGCTGCTCCCCCCGCCGGCACCTATCTGTTGGAGTTGTCGCGGCTCAGGGAGAATATTGCCGCCATGGTCGCCTCGCTGCACCGCAATATGGCAGAGGTGGCGGCGCAGGTCGAGGTGATCCGCAAGCGGGAAGCTGAACTGAGCCGGGCCTTTGAGGAGCTGCAGGCCAGCGAGGAGCGCCTGACCATCACCCTGCAGAGTATCGGGGATGGGGTGATCACCACCGACCGGCGGGGGCGGATAATGATGCTCAACGGAGTGGCCAGCCAGCTCACCGGGTGGAGCCAGGTGGAGGCCGTCGGCCGCCCCCTCACCGAAGTGTTCAATATCATCAACGAACGCAGTGGCCGCGCCTGTGAAAATCCGGTGGAGAAGGTGCTGGCCAGCGGCCGGATTGTGGCCCTGGAGAACCATACCCTGCTGATCGGCAAGGATGGCACCCGGCGGCCGATTGCCGACAGCGGCGCGCCCATCCGCGACCGCAGCGGCACCATTATCGGGATTCCACCGACTTTGTTTTGCGGGGCAGTGGGGTGAGTTGTGAATATCAGATGATCTGGTGATCATGGATCTGAGCGTGCCCGGCGGCATGGGCGGCCAGGAGGCGGTGGGCAAGCTGCGGGCTATTGATCCCGCCGCCAAGGTGGTGGTGGCCAGCGGTTACGCCCATGAGGGGGTTCTGGCCAACTATCGGGAGCATGGTTTCGATGGCCGCTTGAGCAAACCATTTCTCCTGGCTGAACTCGAAGCACTGCTCCGGCAACTGTTGCGCGACTGATTGGCCAACTCCCGCGCTTCAATCCCCCCTTTCGGCCCTGAGACCCCGGGATGCGTTTGTTAAGGTTGAAAATATTGCTGCTCTTGCTCTGCTGCTGGCCGTTGGCGGCGGGGGCTCAACATCCACCGGTCCGGGAGTATTTGGTGGCTGAGCCGATTTTCGGCGGTCAGGCATTTATCCTGGAGGCGGGCCGGGGCAACTCCCCGACCCTGTTGCTGGTGCATGGCCTGGGCGATCAGGCATCCTCCACCTGGGCCGGACTCATTGAGGAGCTGGCCGTCGATTACCATGTCCTGGCGGTGGACCTGCCCGGGTTTGGCCGTTCCGACAAGCTCAATCGCCTTTATTCGCCCAAGGAGTATGCCGCCTATCTGCGCTGGCTGGTGGATCGCTTCAGCGCCGAACCGGTGGTGCTGCTGGGGCATTCCCTGGGTGGGGGGGTGGCTCTGCGTTTTGCCGCCGACTACCCCCGCCAAGTGCAGCGGCTGGTGCTGATCGATGTGGCCGGCATTCTCCATCGGAAAATAATCACCCGGGATATGCTCGATCCCAATCTGCGGGGCCGTCTGCCCCAGCTGCCCGCCAAGCCGTTGGAGCGGATCGACGAATGGGTGGGTAATCTGATCACCAGCCTGCCCCGGTTGCCCATGGATGTGGAACAGATCCTGGCCAGCGAAACCCTGCGCGCCAGGGTTCTGGCTGGAGATCCGGGACGGATTGCCGGGTTGGCCCTGGTGCATGAGGATTTCAGCCGGGCCCTGCGGACGATAGAGGCCCCCACCTTCATCATTTGGGGGGAGGAGGATCAGGTCACTCCCCTGCGCACCGGCTTGTTGTTGGAAGCCCTGTTGCCCCGGGCCAGCCTGCTGGTGATTCCCGGCGCCGGTCATGTCCCGATGGCCCAGCAGCCCGGGCTGTTCCGGGCGGCCCTGGGCAGGGTCCTGGTTGAGAACCCCGCGCCCAGGGTTCCCCCCACCGGGCCCGCCGACCGGATCGGAACCTGCCAGAATGAGCAGGGGTTGACCTTCAGCGGTCGTTATGAGCGGCTGGAGATTGCCGACTGCGACGAGGTCCGGCTGGTCGGCGTTTATGCCAACGGGGTGACCATCCGGGGATCGCGGGTTACCATCGAGCAGGGGGTGATCCAGGGTGAGGGTACCGTTTTGCGGGTTGTCGATTCGGTGGTGCTGGCCAGCGGCCTTTGGGTCGAGGGGGATACGGCCCTGGCGGTGACCTCCAGCCGTCTTGATCTGGCCGGAGTCGAACTGATCGGCCGGGAAACCGCCGTGCAGGCCGATGAGACCTCCACCCTGCTTTTTTCCGTCAGCCAGCTCACCAGCAGTCGCGGCCGTAAATTGATCCATGGTAATTTCATCCCCCCCAAACCGGATTGATTCGACCATGATGGAACCGGTCTCCGTTATTATTCCCACCTATAACCGGGCCGATTGGCTCAATCGAGCCATCGCTTCGGTGGTGGAGCAGGATTACCGCCCCCTGGAACTGCTGGTGGTGGACGACGGCTCCAGCGATCATACCCGGCAGGTGGTGCGAAGCTGGGCGGGAGAATTGCGTAAATCCGCCGCCCCGGCCCCGGAGTTGCGCTATCTTTTTCAGGAAAACCGGGGGCCGGCGGCGGCCCGCAATCTGGGGGTCCGCCGGGCTGGCGCCAAACTGTTGGCCTTCCTCGATTGTGATGACCGCTTTCAACCGGGCAAGCTGACCATCCAGGCGGCGGCCATGGCCGCCAATCCCCGCCTGCCGCTCTCCCACACCGAAGAGATCTGGCGGCGGCGGGGCGAGCACCTCAACCCCAAAAAACGTCATCGCAAGGAGGGGGGCGACCTCTTTGCCCGCAGCCTGGAGCTGTGCGTGATCGGAATGTCCACCGTGATGCTGCGGCGGCCATTACTGGAGGAGGTGGGCGGGTTTGACGAGGAACTGCCCTGCTGCGAGGATTACGAACTCTGGCTGCGGGTAACGGCCCGCTTTCCGGTGCTGTTCATCGACCGGCCCCTGACCGAGAAGCATGGCGGTCGCAGCGACCAGCTATCGGCGCGCTATCGCCTGGGCATGGATCGATTTCGGATCAAGGCCCTGCAGAAACTGCTGGCCGCCACCAACCTCACCGCCACCCAGGCCGAGCTGGCTCGCCGGGAACTGGCCCGCAAATCTCTGATCTATGGCCGGGGCTGCCTGAAGCATGGCCGCCCCGGGGAGGGTGAACACTATCTGGCCCTGGCGGCTGCCGCCTCAGCGGGTCTCCCTGGCCCCGAGGCGCAGCTTGGCGTAGATGGTCCAAAGGGTGCCGGGCAGCAGGAAGAGCAGGGCCAGCACGGCGGTGACCGAGCGCGGATCGGCGCCCCGGTCCAGGGCGGCTCCGGTGAAATAGGTCGATAAACTGAGGATCAGGGTGAGCAGAGCCATCTCGGCGGCGAAGATCCGGCCCCGGAACTGGTCCTCCACCTTTTTCTGCAGCAGGGTGGTGCTGAAAACCCACTGTACCGACCCCCCCAGATGGCCCAGCATCACGAAGAGGGCCGCCCAGGCCAGGGTCGGGGATTGGCTGAAGCCGAGATAGCAGGCACAGGCCAGAAAAAAGGCCAGGCCGATGGAACGGTACATCTGATGGTCGCGCTCCCCCAGCAGTCGCCAGGCCAGAATCGGGCCGATGGCCGCTCCCACCCCGCGCATGCTGTAGAGGATGCCGCTGCCGCCCCCGCCCTGGTTCCCCACCTGGAAGACCTGTTCGCCGAAGATCGCCAGCATCACCATGATCCCCCCCGAGAGGGCCCAGCCGCTCTTGACCAGCAGCAGGGCTGCCACGTGCCGGCGCCCGGCCAGATAGCTGAAACCGGCCACCAGATCATTGAGCCCGGTGTATTCCCGCCATCCTGTCTTGCCCTCCCGTTTGCGGGAGGTATGGGGCAGAATCACCGTGTTGAGCAAAAGGGCGGAAAGGGCAAAGGTGAGGGCATCGAGTACAATGGCGGTTTGCCAGCCCCAGGCGGCGGTGACCAGGCCGCCCAGGGCCGCCCCCACCGCCAGCATGATCGACCAGGTGGCCCCGGAAAGGGCGTTGGCCAGGTGCAGCTCCTCGGAGCGGCAGATATTGGGCACCGAGGCCCGCCGGGCCGGATCGTAAAAGCTCCACATCGCTTCCTGGATCAGGGCCAGCACGAAAACCAGCCAGATCAGCGAGGAGTCGCGAATCAGCAGAAAGGCCAGCACCACGAAGATCCGGCCCACATCGCAGGTGATCATGATCCTCTTGCGGGAGAAACGGTCGGCAATGACTCCGGCCGCCGGGGCCAGGATGGCGGTGGGTATGAACTTGGCGATCAGAAACCAGCTCACCGCCACGCCGGAGCCGGCCAGCTCGTTGAGCAGGACAAAAACGGCGATATAGTTGAACCAGTTGCCCAACTGACTGATCACCCCGGCCAGCCAGAACCGCAGATAGTTGCGGTTGCCGGTAAAGAGGATGACGTATGAGCGCCACTCCCCGGCGGGCAGGTGGGTTCTGGTGACGGTTGGGGTATGTGGTTCCATGGCGGGCATCGAGCCAAGATGAGTTTTTTCGCCGGGGCTGTCAAGCTCTAAGGGGAGCAAAAGGCCGCTTTAAAGCGGAATTTGTTTGACCGCCTTCCCCATCTTGCTTAAGCTGATCCGGTAAGCGGGCCCGCGAGCGGCCAGGCCCTTACGAGAACAGTTTTGGGACCAGGGAGAGACAGAGATGACCAGACCTTTGGGAATAACGGTAAGTCGCCATATTATGGACAGCCAGCGCCTCCACCCCGAGGCCACTGGAGATCTGACCGGCCTGCTCAACGAACTGATCGTGGCGGCCAAGACCATCTCGGCCGAGGTCAATATGGCGGGCCTGGCCGATATTTTGGGGATGAGCGGCAAGACCAACATCCAGGGCGAGCATGTTCAGAAACTGGATGATTTTGCCAACAACACCATCAAGCGGCGGATGGCTCGTTGCGGCTATATTTGCGCCATGACCTCCGAGGAGGAGGCCGATATCATTCCGGTGGTGGAGGGGTACGAGGGTAAATACACCCTGGCCTTCGATCCCCTGGACGGTTCCAGCAATATCGATGTCAATGTCAGTATCGGCACCATTTTCTCCATCCATCGCCGGCTCTCCACCGACGGCGGACCCGGGGATGAGTCGGATCTGCTCCAGGCCAGCAGCCGGCAGGTGGCGGCCGGCTATATCATCTACGGCTCCAGCACCATGCTGGTCTTCACCACCGGAGAAGGGGTGCAGGGCTTCACCCTGGACCCCAGCGTGGGCGAGTTCTTCCTCTCCCATCCCGACATTCGGATTCCCGAGAAGAGCAAGTATCTGAGTGTCAACGAGGGTAACTACAACTACTGGCAGGAGCCGGTGCGCCGCTACATCGAATACCTCAAGGAGGAGGATAGGGCCACCGGCCGCCCGTACAGCGCCCGCTATATAGGTTCGATGGTCGCCGATTTCCACCGCAACCTGATCGCCGGCGGGGTTTTTCTCTACCCCAGCGACAGTAAGGATCCCACCAAACCCTACGGCAAGCTGCGCCTCCTTTACGAGGCCGCTCCCATGGCCTTTCTGGTGGAGCAGGCCGGCGGGCGGGCCATCACCGATGACGGCCGGGAGATCAGCGAGATCAAGCCCGACGGTCTCCACCAACGGGTTCCCCTGGTGATCGGCAGCCGGCGTGACGTGGATCTTTACGAGGAGTTTATCCGCGGCCAACGCTAAAGCGGTTCCGTTTTTTCCTGCTGTTCTCCGGCGAGCAAGCCGCGCAAAAACTCTTCCAGTCGATCGGGGTCACCGAGGTCGTAAATCTGTTTGCGCAGGAGGGCGCCGTTGGGCAGGGCCCTGAAATAGCGGCCCAGTTGATTCCTGGCGTGGATTGGGTTGCAACGGGGGTGAAACTCCCGGAGCAGGAGGAGGTGGCGCAGGGCGGCGCGGAGGCGGGGAGCCAGGGGTAAGTGGTCGGGACAGTGGGGGGTGAACACCCAGGGGGCGCCCAAGGCACCTCGGCCGATCATCACTCCGTCGCAACCGGTTTCGGTCATCATCGCCAGGGCTTGGCCATGGCTGTTGATATCGCCATTGCCGATCACCGGAATATCCACCGCCGCTTTCACCGCCGCGATCACCCGGCGATCAGCCCGGCCGGCGAAACCGTCGCTCCAGGTGCGACCGTGGATGGTGATGGCGGCGGTCCCGCAGTCGGCCAGCATTTTGGCAAATTCCGGGGCGGTGATCGCCTGGTGGTTCCAGCCCGAGCGGATTTTGACGGTTACCGGCAGCTTGGTCGCCGCCACCACCGCCCGGGTCAGGTTGGCGGCCAGCCGGGGTTCCTTCATCAAGGCCGATCCCGCCCCCCTTTTGACCACCTTGCGCACCGGACAGCCCATGTTGATATCGATGCCGTCGATGGGCAGTTCGCTCAGGATGGCCGCCGCTTCGGCCATGATCTCCGGTTCGGCCCCGAAGAGCTGCATGATCACCGGCCGTTCCGCGGCCACCGTCGCCGCCAGGTCCAGGGTCCGGGGCTGGCGGCGCACCACTCCATGGCAACTGATCATCTCCGACCAGCAGATCCCAGCCCCGTACTCCCGGCAAAGCAGGCGGAAGGCCAAATCGGAGTACCCGGCCAGGGGAGCGGCCACCAGGGGACTGGAGGCCGTTATTCCCCCAATCCGCAGAACAGCTTCCACTACTTGCCGGTTAATTCGGCGGCGGCCGCCAGCACATTTTCCACCGTGAAGCCGAAGAGCGGGAAAAGCTGCTCGGCCGGGGCCGATTCACCGAAACGGTCCAAACCGACCACCTTGCCCCGGCGGCCGACATAGCGGTACCAGCCGTCGCTGCGGCCGGCTTCGATGGCGATCCGGGCCGTCACCCCGTCGGGAAGCACGCTTTGGCGATAGCTTTCATCCTGGGCCTCAAACAGCTCCAGACAGGGTAGAGAGACCACCCGGACCCCTCTACCGGCTTCGGCCAGCCTGCCGGCGGCGGCAACGGCCAGCTCCACCTCCGAGCCGGTGGCGAGCAGGATCAGTTCGGGAGTGCCCTGGCAATCACGCAGAATATAGCCGCCGCGGCTCACCGTGGAGCTCTGTTCCGGAGTGCGGGGCTGATGGGGCAGGTTCTGCCGGGAAAGGAGCAGGGCACTGGGTCCATCCCCACGTTCGAGGGCCACCTTCCAGGCCACCGCGGTTTCGCCGGCGTCGCAGGGCCGCCAGACGTGGAGGTTGGGAATCAGGCGCAGGGAGGCGGCATGTTCCACGGGCTGGTGAGTGGGGCCGTCCTCACCCAGGCCGATGGAATCGTGGGTCAGCACGAAGATGGCCCGCTGCTTCATCAGCGCGGCCATGCGAATGGCGTTGCGGGCGTAGTCGGCAAAGACCAGGAAGGTGGCGGTGTAGGGAATAAAACCGCCGTGCAGGGCCAGGCCGTTGCCGATGGCCACCATGGCGAACTCCCGAACCCCGAAATAGATGTAGTTGCCGTCTTGGTGCTGCTTGATATCGCGGCTGCCGGACCAGATGGTCAGGTTGGAGCCGGCCAGATCGGCCGAGCCGCCGATCAGTTCCGGCAGCAGCGGACCGTAGCCCTCCAGGGCCAACTGGGAAGCCTTGCGGCTGGCCACCTTGGCCGCTTTTTCTTCGCTGGCGGTCACGAAGGCCGCCGCCTGTTCGCCCCAGCCGACGGGTAAGCGGCCGCTGAGCCGCCGTTGGAGTTCCGCCGCTTCCCGGGGAAAAGCCCGGGTGTAGGCGGCCATCTTCTCCTGCCACTCCTCTTCGGCTTTCGCCCCCCGTGCGCGGGCGTTCCAGGCGGCGGCGATCTCCGCGGGGATCACAAAGGCGGGATGGGGCCAATCCATCTCGGCCCGGGTCAGCTTGATCTCCTCTTCGCCCAACGGGGCGCCGTGGCAGGTCTCTTTCCCCTGCTTGTTGGGGGAGCAGCAGCCAATAATGGTTTTGCAGCAGATCAGGGTGGGGCGCTGCTGCTCCCCACGGGCCTCGATAATGGCCGCCTTTATCGCCTCGGGATCATGGCCGTCCACCCCGGCGATAACCTTCCAGCCATAGGAGTGGAAGCGCTGGGGGATATCCTCGGTGAACCAGCCCGCGACCTCGCCGTCGATGGAGATTCCGTTGTCGTCGTAAAAGGCGATCAATTTGTTGAGGCCCAGGGTGCCGGCCAGGGAGCAGGCCTCATGGGAGATACCCTCCATCATGCAGCCGTCGCCCAGAAAGGTGTAAGTGTAGTGGTCGATGATCCGGTGACCCGGCCGGTTGAATTGGGCGGCCAGAGTCCGTTCGGCGATGGCCATGCCCACCGCGTTGGCGATCCCCTGCCCCAGGGGGCCGGAGGTGGTTTCCACGCCGGGGGTGTAGCCGTGCTCCGGGTGGCCGGGGGTTTTGGAGTGGAGCTGGCGGAAGTTCTTGATATCCTCGATGGTCAGATCGTATCCGGTCAGGTGCAGCACCGAGTAGAGCAGCATGGAGCCGTGGCCGTTGGAGAAGACGAAACGGTCCCGGTCGGGCCAGGCGGGGTTGGCCGGATTGTGTTTGAGAAAATCGTTCCACAGAACTTCGGCGATGTCGGCCATCCCCATGGGGGCGCCGGGGTGGCCGGAGTTGGCTTTCTGGATGGCGTCCATGCTCAGGGCGCGGATGGCGTTGGCAAGTTGTTTGCGGGGTGTGGTCATCTCTTCCTCCGATCGGCTTTACTGATAAAAATATCAGGGGTCTGGGCTAGCGATATTTGTGTACTGTGGTCAGGCTGCGCAACACCCGCAGGTATACCTGCTCGGCCAGACTGTCAACCAGCAGGCGCAGGGCCTCGCGCTGATTGGCATCGGTCTGGCTGACGCTGGCGTCCAGGTTATAGGTCTCCTCCAGGCGCAGGCTGGGGTTTTGCCAGATTATCCGGCCGCTTTCCCTTTCGCTCAGGTTGACGGAGCTGGTCAGCACCGCGTTGAGGGAGCGGGCGGTGGTGGTGATGTCGTAGGAGAAACCGGGATAGCGGATCGAACTGATCCGGCCGGTCAGAATATATTCCGCGTCCTCCTCGTCGGCCACCAGTACGATGCGACCCGATTGCAGCAACCAGTCGCTCACCGCGCCGTGGGCCCGGCTTTCCAGCCCCATCTCGTTGGTGGCGTTTTGCCACATGGGGGCGTAGAGTCGGGCGGGAGGCAGATCACGCTGTTCCGGCAGCACGTTGGGGTTGTAGTAGCCGCAGGAAGCCAGCAGCAGGCAGCCCAGCGCCAGTACAACCAGAAAAGGAGTCGGTCCGGTTTGAGGTTTCATTTACTGTCGGATCATTAGATTACGATATTGACCAGCTTGTCCGGCACGACAATGACTTTACGGACCGGGGCCCCACCGATGAACCCCTTGACCTTGTCGTCGGCCAGGGCCAGTTGCCGCAGCTCATCCTCGGCGGTGCCCGGCGCCACCTGCAGGCGGCCACGGACCTTGCCTTTGACTTGAATCACCACCGTGATCTCATCATCCTTGGCGGCCTCCGGATCGTATTCCGGCCAGGGCATGGCGTCCAGATCCCGGTCATGCCCGGTGGCCTCCCAAAGTTCGGCGGCCAGGTGGGGGACCATGGGGAAGAGCAGGGTCAGGATCGCTTCCACCGCTCGGCGTACCAGGGGCGGTTGCGGAGTCTCCTTGCTTTCGGGGCCGGTGAGGGCAAAGAGGATGTTGGTCAGCTCCATCACCGCGCTGATGGCGGTGTTGAAGTGGAAATCGCCTTCCAGGTCCCGACTGACCTTGCGGATGGTCTGGTGGGTTTTGCGGTGCAGGACCCGGTCGGCCTCGCCGAGCCCGGCCGGCAGATGGTCATCGGCCCGGTTCAACAGCTCCAGGTTATCGCCGACAAAACGCTGAATCCGGCTCAGGAAGCGAAAGGCGCCCTCCACCCCCTGGTCGTTCCACTCCAGATCCCGTTCCGGCGGCGCGGCGAAGAGGCTGAATAGCCGTACGGTATCAGCCCCGAACCTGGCGATCAGATCGCTGGGATCGACCACGTTACCCTTGGATTTGCTCATCTTGCTGCCATCCTTGATCACCATCCCCTGGGTGAGCAGGTTGGTGAAGGGCTCGTCGACCCCCAGATAACCAAGATCTCGTAACACCCGGGTGAAGAAGCGGGAGTAGAGCAGGTGGAGAATGGCATGCTCGACTCCGCCGATATACTGATCCACCGGCAGCCAGTAATCGACCTGGTCGCGTCGCAGCGGACCGTTATGGAAATCGGGGCAGGTGTAGCGGGCGAAATACCAGGAAGACTCCATAAAGGTGTCGAAGGTGTCGGTTTCCCGCCGGGCCGGGCCGCCACAGGCGGGGCAAGTTGTCCGGATAAAGTTTTCCAGGGTATGCAGGGGTGACTTGCCGGACTTGTCGATCTTGACATCGGTGGGCAGTTCCACCGGCAGGTCGGTTTCCGGTACGGGCTGGATTCCGCATTTTTCGCAGTGGATAATCGGGATCGGGGTGCCCCAATAGCGCTGGCGGGAGATCCCCCAGTCGCGGAGGCGGTAGGTGGTCCTGGCCCGCCCGAATCCCTGCTCCTCGGCCTGCCGGGTGATCGCCACCTTGGCCTCTTCCCAGCCCAGGCCGCTGAAATCGCCGGAGTTGATCAGAATCCCCGGCCCCTCGTGGGCCTGGGTCATGGTTTCAGCGGTCAACTCCATCCCCTCGGGCTGGATCACCGGGATGACGGGTAACCGGTAAAGCCCGGCGAATTCGAAATCGCGCTGATCGTGGGCCGGAACCGCCATCACCGCTCCGGTGCCATATTCCATCAGCACGAAGTTGGCGGCATAGATCGGCAGCCGGGCGCCGGTGAAAGGATTGAGGCAATAACCGCCGGTGAAGACCCCCTCCTTTTCTGGCTCTTCACCGGTTTTGAGGCGGCGGCGGGCGGCGGTCCGTTTTACGAACTCAGCCACCGCCGTTTCCTGTTCGGTGCCCCGGCTCAATTGGGCCACCAGGGGATGCTCCGGGGCGAGGGACATGAAGGTGGCACCGAAGATGGTATCCGGCCTGGTGGTGAAGATGGTCAGCCTATCGGAGCGGCCCTCCACCGGGAACTCGATCTCCGCCCCGAGGCTCTTGCCGATCCAGTTGCGTTGCATGGTCAGCACTTTTTCCGGCCAGCCCGACAGTTTGTCGCATCCGGCCAGCAGCTCCTCGGCGTAGTCGGTAATTTTGAGAAACCAACCCTGCATCTCACGGGGGGTAACCAAGGTGTCGCAGCGCCAGCAGGCTCCGTTGATCACCTGTTCATTGGCCAGTACCGTCTGACAGGGCTCGCACCAGTTGACGGTGGTTTTTTTACGGTAGGCCAGCCCTTTTGCATACATCTTGAGGAAGAAGAGCTGTTCCCAGCGGTAATAGTCGGCCTTGCAGGTGGCCAGTTCCCGGTCCCAGTCGTAGCTCAGGCCCAGACGCTGGAGCTGGCCCCGCATGTAGTCGATATTTTCAAAGGTCCACTTGGCGGGGTGGGTATCGTTTTTGATGGCGGCATTTTCCGCCGGCAGGCCGAAGGCGTCCCAGCCCATGGGGTGGATGACGTTGTCTCCCTTCATCCGCCGGTAGCGGGCGACCACGTCGCCGATGGTATAGTTGCGGACGTGCCCCATGTGAATTCGCCCGGAGGGGTAGGGGAACATCTCCAGAACATAATATTTCTTGCGGCCCGGTTCGGCTTCGACTTTCCAGGTTTTGGCGGTCAGCCAGCGGGTGCGCCATTTCTCCTCGATGGCCGCGAAATCATAACGGGACAGGTTGTAGCTCATGATCGGTAATGGTCCGGAAAAATTTGGTTTGGTGGCAGCTGCCGGTGAGTCCTGCTCTTTTACCTGACTGCCGCCCAAAAAACAACCGTCTCGATCAAAAATGGGCCGGGGATCAGGTTGGGGAGGAATAGTCCTGACGGGCCAGATTTTCGAAGGTGGTAAAGCGGTCGAGGAAGGCCAGCTCCACCGTGCCGGTGGGGCCGTTGCGCTGTTTCCCGATGATCAGCTCGGCGATCCCCCGTTTGGGATTATCTTCGGCCTTGTTGTAAACCTCGTCGCGATAGATAAAGCAGATCACGTCGGCGTCCTGTTCGATGGCCCCCGATTCGCGCAGGTCGGAGAGCTGGGGCCGTTTGTTGGGTCGGCTTTCCAGGCTCCGGTTAAGCTGGGAAAGGGCCATGACCGGAACGCTCAACTCCTTGGCCATTGCCTTGAGCGAGCGGGAGATCTCGCTGATCTCCTGCTCCCGGGACTGGACGTTGCTGCGACCCCGCATCAATTGCAGGTAGTCCACCACCAGCATGCCGATATCGTGCTCGGTTTTGAGCCGACGGGCCTTGGCCCGCATCTCCAGAACGGTGATGGCGGGGGTGTCATCGATGTAGATGGGGGCGTCGAGCAGCATGTTGTAGGCCCGGGTCAGTTTGGGCCAATCATGTTCCTTGAGAAAACCGGTTCGCAGGCGCTGGGAATCGACCCGACTCACCGAGCAGAGCATCCGCAGGCCCAACTGCTCCTTGGACATCTCCAGGCTGAATACACCCACCGGGGTTTTGTGCATCAAGGCCACGTGCTGGACGATGTTCATGGCCAGGGCGGTTTTGCCCATACTGGGGCGGGCGGCCAGAATGATCAGGTCGGCGGGCTGGAGCCCGGCGGTCATCCGATCGAGTTCGTGGTAGTCGGTGGGGACCCCGGTGATATGCTCCTTGCGTTCGTAGAGCGACTCAACATGCTTGAAGGTGGTGTTGATCACCGTCTTCATCGGCCAGTAGGACTGGCCGCTTTTGGCCCGGGAGATCTCGAAGACGGTCTGCTCCACCTCGTCCAGCAGGCCGTCGATATCGTCCTGTTCTTCGTAACAGCGGCTGGCGATTTCGGTGCTGGTCTGGATCAGGCGGCGGAGAATCGCCTTGTCCCGCACGATGCGGGCGTAATGGGCGATATTGGCGGCCACCGGCACCAGGTCGGTGAGGGAGGCCAGATAGCCTGGTCCGCCCACACCTTCAAGTTTGCGGGTATCCTGGAGCAGACTGGTGATGGTGATCAAGTCCAGGGGCTCGCTCTTCTCAAAGAGGGCCACCATGGCGGTATAGATAGCTCGATGGGCTTCCCGGTAGAAGTCATCGGGGCCGATGATCTCCACCGCTCGGGCCATGGCGCCGGGCTGCAGCAGAATGGAACCCAGAACGCACTGCTCGGCCTCGACATTCTGGGGCGGCAGGCGATGGATGGTGGAGGCGGCGGAACCGGATATGTTTTCCATGGGTTCCTGGTGGGGCTCCTGGTGGGCTTTTTAGAGCTAATGGCCAGCCGATTTCCGCGAAACGGTGGTTGCCCGGCCCGCGGAAATCGGGGGTTGATCAGGCGGCGGTCTGCTGGTCGCCAGGCGCGCTGGCGGCGGCTTCCTCCTGGGCCACAACTTCCACCTTGACTTCAGCGGTTACCTGGTAGCCGGCCTTGTAGGGTACGGTGTGGCTGCCCAGCGTCTTGATCGGTTCATCCAACAGCAGCTTCTTCTTGTCCACCTCCACCCCTTGGGCGGCCAGACCGGCCACGATATCGGCGCTGGTTACCGAACCGTAGAGCTTGTTGTCCTCGCCGGTGCGCTGAACGACGGTCACGGTGACGGCAGCGATGCTGGCGGCCAGTTTTTCCGCCTGGCCGCGCTGTTCGGCCCGGCGAGCGTTGATGGCGGCCTGCTGTTTGGCCAGCACGGCAAGATTGCTCTTGCTGGCCAGCATCGCCTTGCCTTGGGGCAACAGGTAATTACGGCCGTAGCCGGGTTTCACTTTTACGACATCGCCAACTTCGCCCAGGGTATCGATGGTTTCCTTGAGGATCAGTTCCATGGTTCAATTCTCCGTTTTGTTCAAATGATCAGCAGTTATGCTGATGGATATTTTAATTGCAGGCGCCGGCGCAGGTTGAGCCGGACTTCGGCCATCCCCAGCATCGCCAGTAACAACATGCCGTAGCCTTGGAGCAGCACCAGGGCGTAGCAGACACCACGCAGCAGGGGCGGCAGGTTCCAATAAGCCATCAGGTGGCTCATCACCCCCAGGCCCTGCATGAAATAGAGGATGCCCATGATCAGCACCCCATTCAGGCCAATGGTGGCCAGGGGCTCGATTTGGAGCAGCAATAAGAGCAGGGCCAGGGCCGCCACGGCCACGAAATGGTCGGGCATTCGCCAGAGGCGCAGATCGGGCCAGGGGCTCAACCCTTTTCGCCGCAGCAGCCAGTGGCTGGTGAGCAGATTGAGCCAGATCAGGCCGATCAGCGAGATCGCGAACAGGGCCGGCCAGGCCCGGTTGACGAAATCACGCAGCCCCTCAAGGGCGGCGGCTAACTCCTGCTCTCCCAGTCCCCCGGCGGTCAGGGCATGGTCGATACTTTCATGCACCATTTGCAGGGGGCTGGGCGCTCCGCTTATCCCGGCGTAGGCCCCCAGCAAAAGCCAGAGGGCGACCAGGTAGGCCAAACCCTTCAGCCCGGTCCAGGTCGCGGAATCGCGGCGCTGGATGGCGTGGGCCAGAATGTAGCCCAGGGGCACCATGGTCAGGCCGAAAAAATAGAGCAATAGCTCCCGGCTGAACAGGGCGACCAGGCCGGCCAAAAGCAGGGCCTTCAGGACGGCGCCGTTGCCCTGCCTGCCGCCCAGGGTCACCAGATGATAGGCCACGGTCAGGGGAACAAGGGCGTGCAGCCAGGATAGTCCCGACCCCCAAAGCGGCAGCAGCAGGGGGGCTGCAATCAGCAGCAGCGCCTTGAGCCGCTCCGCCGAGAATGACGCTCCGCCCCCCTGGTTCAACAAGTTGAATTCCCGAAATATCTTATAGATAAGGATTGCCGGAGTAGGGCAGCAGCGCGATCTGCCGGGCCCGTTTGATCGCTTCGCACAGCTGACGCTGATGCTTGGCGCAATTGCCATAGATCCGCCGGGGAATGATCTTGCCTCGTTCGGTCAGGAAGTTGCGCAGGGTCTTAACATCCTTATAGTTGATGACGATGCTCTTGTCGGCACAGAAACGGCAGACCTTGCGGCGGCCGAAGAATTTATTGCGTTTCATCATGGTATGTTCCTCATCTCTTCAAAGAGTTGGTGCCGGCGGTGGGTAAACTTTTGCCCAGGGCCATTTACTCGTTATCGTCGTCGTTGCCGCTCTCGCCGGAAGCGGGCTCATCGTCATCGGTCAGGGAGAAGGGTTCCCCGGTGCCGGTGAGTTTGACCGTGAGGTACTTGAGAATCCGATCGTCGATCCGCAGCAGACGCTCCATCTCATAGACCCCTTCGGGGGTGGCGGCAAAGCGGGCCAGGATGTAAACCCCTTGAATCTCTTTCTTGATCGGGTAGGCGAGCTTCTTGAGGCCCCAGCGGTCAACGCCGGCGATCTCGCCCCCACGGTCGGTGATCACCGCTGAATATTTATCGATGATGGCGGTGAGTTCGGCCTCGGCGGCATCGCCGGGGCGGATGATGATGACACTCTCATAGTTGCGCACGGTTTCCTCCTTACGGGCATGCGGCCCCCTCGCGTCCTGCGAGAGAGCAAAGAGGTGAAAAGATCGCGGCGGTAAAGTTGGCCGCCGCACGAAAAAAGGAGACTTCTACCATGCCTGCGGTACTGCTGTCAAGAGCCCAATGTCCGGCTTTTTTTCTCGTCGGCCTTAATCGCCAGCCACTGGCGGCGTAAGTCATCTTCCGAATCGACCTTGGCGTCACCGAAGACGTGGGGATGGCGGCGGATCATTTTGCTTTTGATCCCACCAATTACCTCGTCCAAGGTGAAGGCTCCCTGCTCACTGTAGAGTTGGCAGAGGAAAAGTACCTGGAACAACAGATCGCCCAGCTCTTCGCGAATGTGCTCGTGGTTGTCCCCCTCCAGGGCCTCCAGCAACTCATGGGTTTCCTCAAGCAAGTATCGTTTAAAGGTTTCCGGAGTCTGCTTGCGATCCCAGGGGCAGCCGTTGGGGGCCCGGAGTCGGGCGACAATTTCGACCAGCTGCCTGAAGGAATCGACGGAATTATGGAGGGGCATGACGACCTCGTTGCGCGAGTTTAATAATGATCCCGGCCCACCGGGCGGAACCGGTGGGGTTGATTGGCCAAGGCTAACCTGACCGGCGAGAGATTGCAACCTGGTTGACCTCCCACACTTTTTTCGCATCCCATGCGGCAGAATTTGCCCAAGGTGCGACAAAATAGACCAGTAAGGTTTGCGGATGGAGTTGGCGGGCAAGGGTTAAATCATTCAATGGCTTGTGATTACAAGAGTTTAAAAAAATATTCCGTTTGCGGGGCTGTTGGTATGCAGATTGCCTGTGTGTGATAGGGAACTGCAAGGCTCTGTCAGAATATGGTTTTTGCTCAACCCGGAAAAGAGGGGTTGCAACCGAAAGGTGCCAGGAATTTGCAGGGTGTACTTGTTGTATTGATTTGTTTACGCTAGGAGCTTTACAGGCTGACCCAACGCTAAGCTAAAACTAAAGGAGAACAATAAGATGGTTAAGAGATCGAAACTGGAAAAACACAAGGATGTCGCCCGGATCGATCAGGAGAGCAAGAGGACCCACGGGTGGTATGTGCGTGTCCGCTTTCAGGGCAAGACCCATGCCAAATTCTTTTCCGACGGCAAACACGGTGGTCGCTATTCCAGTTTGCTGGCCGCCCTGGCTTGGCGCGATCAGACCGAGATCAGCCTGGGCAAAATTCGGACCGACAAGCATATCGTGACGGTCAGCAATACCAAGACCGGGGTGGTCGGAGTCCGGCACAATGAAAAGCTGAATCGCTACGAGGTAAGCTGGGTCAACCAGGTGGGCAAGCAGGGCAAGACCTCCATCTCCATCCGGCGCCACGGTCAGGAGAAGGCCTTTGAGCTGGCCTGTCAGATTCGCCAGGAGAAGGAGGCCGAACGCCTGGGCCTGAAGAAGCCGGCCGCCACCCGGGGAGGTCGTAAGCCCGCGGCGACCAAGGTGGCGAAAGCCGGCGCCCCGGCGGCCAAAAAAACTCCGGCCAAGAAGGCTCCGGCCAAGGCGGCGTCGGCCAAGAAGACTCCGGCCAAGAAAGCTCCGGCCAAGAAGGCGGTGACCAGGAAGACTTCGGTCAAGACCGCCCCGAAGAAGGCCGTTCCCAAAGGCAAGAAAACGGCTCGCTGAGCTTCGGCGTCACGGCTTTTCCCGCGGTCACGGAGAGAAAGGGCGGTGGTTAAGCCCTTTCTCTCCATTTTTTCAGCCGAAATCGATGCTGTAGCTGTAGACGTCCCCCTCCACCTTGCTCTGGACGGTGTAGCCGCTGTGGTTGAAGATCGCCTGCATCCGCCGGTTGTCCCGCAGGACTTCGGCGGTGAAGCCGGCGATGCCGTTGTGCTTGGCGATCCCCACCAGATGTTTGAAGAGAAAGGTGCCGATCCCCCGGTTCTGCCATTCATCGCGGATGACGAAGGCCACCTCGGCCCGGTTGGTTTTTTCATCCAGATAGTAGCGACCCACCGCGATGATATCCTCCCCATGGGCTTCAGGAACGGTGCCGACGATGGCGGCGTCCTTGCGGTGATCGATATACACGAAATTCTGAATCTCCTGGTGGGCGAAGCGGCCACTGGCGCTCATGAAGCGGTAATACAAGGTCTCCTGGGAGAGGGCGTAGAGCAGGTCGCGCATCCGGGGCTCGTCGGTGGGGTGGACCGGCCGGAAGGAGATCTGGGTGCCGTCGTCGAGCAGGGTTGAGGTTTGCATCTCCTGGGAAACCATCAGCAATCGACCATCGAGGTCCGCCAGCTCGCGACGCAGATATTTGGCCGCCAGCGCCTCATGGAACAGCTTTTCCCGGAATTTGGGGTGGGCGATGCTGATCAGGGCCATGGCTCGTTCCTGGACGCTTTTGCCGTGGAGATAGGCCACTCCGTACTCGGTGACGATGTAGTGGGCCTCCCCTCGGGTGGTCACCACCCCGGCTCCCGGGGTCAGGTGGGTGACGATTTGGGAGACCTCACCATTTTTGGTCGTGGATTCCAGAGCGATTACCGCCTTACCTCCCACGGCGCTGGCCGCTCCTCGGTTGAAGTCAATTTGGCCGCCGATGCCGGAAAAGAAGCAGGAACCCAGGGAGTCGGCGCAGACCTGGCCGGTCAGGTCCACCTCCAAGGCCATATTGATCGCCACCATTTTGTGCTGGCGGCTGATGATATGGGGATCATTGACATATTCGGTGGGTCGGAAGCTGAAGAGGGGATTGTTGTCGACAAAGTCGTAGAGTTTACGGGAGCCCATGCAGAAACTGGTGACAATCCGGCCCCGATCAGTGGTTTTGCGGGCGCCGCTGATCGCCCCGGCCTCGATTAATTCCAGAATGGAGTCGGTAACCATTTCGGTGTGGATCCCCAGGTCCCGTTTGTCGCGAAGGAACTCCACCAGCGAGTGGGGGATGTGGCCGATGCCGAACTCCAGGGTCGAGCCATCCTCGATCAGGGCGGCGATATGCTCCTCGATTTGCCGGGCCGCCGGGGTGGGGACCGTGGACTGGCGCTCGATGATCTCCTCTTCGACCTCCACCAGCAGGTCAATATCATAAATGTCGATGAAACTATCGCCCAGAGTGCGGGGCATTCGAGGGTTAACCTGGGCGATCACCATGGAGGCGTTTTCGGTGGCGCTTTTGACCACGTCCACCGAAATCCCGAGGCTGACCTTGCCCCGGTTGTCCGGTTCCGAAACCTGGATCAGGGCCACGTCGATGGGCAGTTGGCCGGAGGAGAAGAGCCGGGGGATGTCGGAAAGCAGGATGGGAGTGTAATCGCCCAGGCCCTGTTGGATATGCTCTCTGATCGCCCGGCCGATAAAGAAGCTGTTGATGTGAAAACAGTTGTGGAGCTGCTTGGCGGTGTAGGAGGCATCCCCTTTGGTGAGCACCTGGACAATCTCCACGTCGGCCAGCTCTCCGGCCCGCCGGGTCAGGGCCTGGACCAGGGCGGAAGGTTCGGCGCAGGCGGTGCCGATGAAGACCCGCTGGCCGGGCTTGAGCCTGCTAAGGGCCTGGTCGGGGCCGCAGAGCAGGTCCCGATATCGTTGCCGCCAGTCGGGGTCGATGGTGGTCTGTAAATGGGTGGTCATCTTTATTACCTCAGGGTCATGCGGGCATCGGCCACCACTGGTGGGCGGCCGATCTCACCGACGATAAAGGGGTTGATATCCAGCTCGATGATCTGGGGGAAATCGGTGGTCAACTGGCTGATCCGCTGCAATCCCTGGGCGATGGCCACCAGGTCCACCCCTTGCTGACCCCGGCGGCCCTCGAGAATTTCATAGGAGCGGGTCGATTTCAGCATCATCACCGCGTCGGCTTCACTGATCGGGGCCAGATGGAAGGTGACATCCTTCATCACCTCGACAAAGATGCCGCCCAGGCCGAACATCAGCATCGGTCCGAACTGGGGGTCGCGGCTCATGCCGATGATCACCTCCAGCCCCTTGTTCAGCATCTTCTCCACGTAGATCCCCTCCACCATTGCGTTGGGGGCCTTTTGTCTGATCCGCAACATCATCAGATCGAAGGCATCCCGGGTGGCGGCGGCGTCGATCACATTAAGCCGGACCCCGCCCAGATCCGATTTGTGGATGATATCGGGAGAGACGATTTTGAGGGCCACCGGAAAACCGATCCGTTCCGCCACCTCCACCGCCTCTTCGGTGGAGGTGGCCAGATAGCCCTCCGGCACCTGAAAGCCGTAGGCCGCCAGTACGCTCTTGGACTTGACCTCGCCCAACTGGCTGTGACCGCTGCGCAGCCGGCGGGTGATGATCCGCTCCACCCGTCGGCGGTTGACCCGAAACCTGGTGACCACCCGCGGTGGTCGCTTGCGCCAGCAGGCGTATTCATGCATCGCCTTAAGGGCGGCCACCGCCCGTTCCGGCGAGGGGTAGTCGGGCAGCCCCGCGGCCACCAGTTCGGCCCGGCCGGGCAGGACATCCTCGCCCCCCATGAAGGCGGCCACCACCGGCTTGTCACCTTTAAGGCAGGCGGCGATGGCCCGGGCGGTCTCCGCCGGCCTGGTCATCGCCTGGGGGGTGAGGATCACCACGATGGCGTCCACCGCCGGATCATTTTGGGCGGCGGTCAGCACCGTGGCGTAACGTTCCGGTTCGGCATCCCCCAGCACGTCGATGGGATTGCCGACGCTGGCGGCCCGGGGCAGCTTGCTGCGGAGGGCGGCGGCAGTGTTGCTGTCCAGCACCGCCACCTTCATTCCCGCCTGTTCGACGGCATCGGCGGCCATGGTGCCGGGACCGCCGGCGTTGGTGATGATCAGCACCCGATCCCCGGCCGGCAGGGGTTGCATGGCAAAGGCGGTGGCGTAATCGAAGAGCGATTCAAAGGTGTCGGCCCGGATCACTCCGGAGCGGCGGAAGGCGGCGCCGTACGCGATGTCGGCTCCGGCCAGGACTCCGGTATGGGAGGAGGCCGCCTGCTGGCCGGCGGCGGTGGTGCCGGACTTGAGGATCACCACCGGCTTTTGGCTGCTGGTTTCGGTGGCCGCCTTGATAAACTCCTCCCCGGAACTGATATCCTCCAGGTAGGCGATGATCACCCGGGAGTCGGGATCGGTGGTCAGGGCCGAAAGCAGATCAACCTCGCTGATATCCGCCTTGTTGCCGATGCTGATCAGCTTGGCCAGGCCCAGGTGGCGGCCCGCCGCCAGATCGAGGATGGCGGTGGCCAGGGCTCCGGATTGGGAGATCACCGAAATATTGCCGGGCGTGGGCATTTTGGCGGCAAAGGAGGCGTTCATCCGGTGCCGGCTGTTAATCAGGCCCAGGCAGTTGGGACCCAGCATTCTGGCCTGACGGGCGGTGCAAAGGGAGGCCAGCCTTTTTTCCAGGGCCGCCCCCTCGGCGTCCATCTCCTTGAAGCCCGCGGTAATCACCACCACCGCTCCGGCCCCGGCGGCCAGGGCGTCGGTGACTGCTCCCTCCACCAGGGGCCGGGGCACGGCAATCACCGCCAGATCGATCTTCTTTCCCGCCCCTTTGAGTTCGGGCAGGCAGGGCAATCCCAGAATTTCGCTGCCGGCCGGGTTCACCGGCACCAACTCCCCGGCGAAGCCGCCGGCCAGCAGGTTGGCCAGGATATCATGGCCAACCTTGCCTGGAGTTCGCGAGGCGCCGATGATGGCGATGCTGGCTGGATAGAGCAGGGGGCGTAGTTGGGACGACATATTTTTACCTCGTTACAATCCGCTGGGTCTCGCGGGACGACGGCCGCGGACGATTAGGTTTACTCTTCCCGATGGGGCTCGAAACCGGCGGCGGCGGCAACTTTGTGTACCGCGGCCAGGTTATAGGTGTTGACGCGCAGGTAAATAATTTTATGGCCATCTTCCGTCTGGGTCTTGAGCAGCCGGTTGAAATGGATATCGGCCTGTTCCAGGGCGGCGCAGAGGCGGCTCAGGGGGCGGGGCCGGCCGTCATCGAGCAGGGACAGCATGGCCGAACCCCGTTCCCCCAGGCCGAACAGGTTACGGTAGGCCCGCATCAGGTCGCGGATGGAAAAAATGCCCACCACCTTGCCTCCCTCGTCGACCACCGGCAGGGCGCCGATCTGTTCCCGGTCCAGCAGCAGCAGGGCGTCATCCAGGGTGGCGGCAGCCGACAGGGTGAAGATCCCCTGGCTCATGATGGAACTGACTGGGGTCCGGGCCAGATCCTGGAGGCGGGCCTTGCCCTCGGCCTCTTCAAGGATGGTGGAGGGGTAGGCCGAGCGCAGATCACGATCGGTGACTATCCCCAGCAGGGTACCCTCCCCATCAACCACTGGCAGGTGACGAAAATGGTGGGAGCGTAATAACTCGCGCGCTTCGGAGATGGTGAGTTCCGGTGGCACGGTCACCGCCGGCCGGGTCATGTGCTGACTGATCTTCATGGCATTTCCCTTTGCTGGTTCGAATCGGTTTGGCTGTCGGTTGTCGGCGGCTGTTCGGCGAGCAGGCCCGCAAGGTAGTTTTCAACCGTCAAGGGCAGAATATCGGGCCGGTATCCCCCTTCCAGCAGGGTAAGCAGCCGGCCGGGGCAGTAGCGGCCGGCCCAGGAGGCGGCCAACCGACCCAGTCGCCCATAGAGCTGGCTGCTGTACGCCAGTCCGGACATATCATCGTCTCGGTGGCCGTCAAAGCCGGCGCCGATGATCAGGGCCTGGGGCTGGAATTGGGCCAGGGCCGGCTCCACCTTTTCGCTGACCAGGCGCAATACCGCCGCGTCATCAGACCCCGGTGGCAGGGGCAGGTTGAGCGTGGTCCCCCGCCCGGACCCACTGCCCCGCTCCTCGCCCCAGCCGGTCCCGGGAAAGCTCCAGGTCGGGTGTTCATGGATGCTGAGATAAAATACCTCCGGATCCTCTTCGAAGGCGGCCTGGATTCCGTTGCCGTGGTGGGCATCCCAGTCGATGATCATCAGCCGGCGGCGCTGGTAACGGTTTTGCCAGTAGCGGGCCGCCACCGCCGCGTTGTTGAAAAAACAGAAACCCAAAGCCATCGCCCTTTCGGCATGGTGGCCGGGGGGGCGCACCGCCGCGAAAGCGGCGCAACCTTGGCGCGCCTCCAGTAGATCGATGGCGGCCGGTCCGGCGCCGGCGGCCAGCAGGGCGGCCTGGTAACTATCATAACAGATCTGGTTGTCGGGATGGTCGAGATAGCTGCGGCCGGTCAGGGCCGCCTCCTCGAAACGGAGCAGATAGTTTTCATCGTGGATCGCCGTCAGTTCCTGACGCCGGGCCGACCGGGAGGGAAAGATGGCGACACGGTCGGCCAACAAACCGGTCCGCAGGCGCTGGGCGATGGCGGTTAAACGCCAGGAACCCTCCGGATGATCCGGGCCGGTGTCGTGCTGGAGGAAATGCTGATCCTGGATAACCAGGAGTGGCTGGCTTAAGCGGGGCATGTCTACGGTGTATACGTTTTAAGCCAGGGCTGTCAAGACGGTCGAGACTTATTGAAGGAATATTTCGGGGGACCCCGGTCGGGTCCGATCCTACAATGGGCTTGCAAGTCGGCCCTGAACCGGGCATGATTAGCTTCGTGGTTTCGCGGTTACTTGCGGTTCCCTGCTCCGGCTTTTGGCAAAAAAATGGCTGAAAACAATTAGCGGTGATTCATGAACACCTCCTGCTCCGTTGATCCCGTCCTGCTGGCCCTGAAAAAGGCCCTGGACGAAAAGGAAAGCCGGCACCTCTCCCCCTTGGCCACCCTGAGTCGGAGTGCGTGGCGGCGCGGTGGGGAGCCGGGGGATCATCGGCAGTCCTTCGCCGTTGATACCGACCGGGTACTCCACTCCCGGGCCTATACCCGCTATATCGATAAGACCCAGGTTTTTTATATGGTCCGCAACGACCATATCACCCACCGGGTTCTACATGTGCAGCTGGTCTCCAAGATTGCTCGCACCATCGGTCGTTTTCTTGGGCTCAATGAGGATCTGATCGAAGCGATCGCCTTGGGGCATGATCTGGGCCACCCCCCTTTTGGTCACGACGGGGAAAAGGTGTTGGACCAACTCTGTCGGGAGCATGGGCTGCCCTCTTTTCAGCACAATCTGCAGAGTGTGATCTTTCTGGAAAAAATTGAAAAGGGGGGGCGGGGTCTCAACCTGACCCTGCAGGTACTGGACGGGATCATGTGCCATGACGGCGAGATCCATCACCAGGTTATCAAGCCTCACCGGGACAAGGATTTTGCCGCCTTCGACCGGGAGTTCGCCGCCAAGCTGGCCGACCCCGGCCTGGAACTGCTGCCCATGACCCTGGAGGGTTGTGTGGTGCGGCTGGCCGATACCATCGCCTATATCGGCCGGGATATCGAGGACGCCATAGAGCTGCAGTTGATCAGCCGGGAAGATATTCCCCGGGAGTGTACCGAATTGCTGGGGCGCAGCAACGGCAGCATTGTTTACCGACTGGTCACTGACCTGATCGCCAACGGGATTAAGGAGGACCAAATCGGTTTTTCCCCGCCGGTGGGTCAGGCCCTGGGGCGCCTAAAAGAGTTCAATTACCAGGCCATTTACCTCAACCCCTTGGTCAAGCAGGGATTTGACCTGATCGCCGCCTGTTATCGTACCATGTTCGGCCGTTTTCTTGATGACCTTCACGCCCGGCGGAGTGAGGCCCCCATCTTCACCGAATATCTTCGCTTTCTGGCTCCCCACTACCGGGAACAGGCCGGCGAGACGGCGGTGGTTCGTGATTTTATCGCCGGCATGACCGATGAATATTTTCTCAATCAGGCCCGAATCTGTGGTTGCCGGACCCCGGAGATGCGGCGAACCCTGCGGGGAGGGGAGTGATCATGGCGATTAAACGGATCCTGGTGGTGGACAACAACCCGGTGATTGTCAAGTTGATCTGCCACTTTTTGGCCGAGGAGGGGTACGAGGTCAAAAGTGCCGCCGACGGCCTGGATGCCATGCGGGTCTTGGAGAGTTTTCGGCCCGATGTGATCTTCGTTGACCTGATCATGCCCAACATCAGCGGGGATAAGCTCTGCCGGGTAATCAGGACCATCCCCGATCTGCAGGGGGTACGGTTGGTTGTGCTATCGGCGGTGGCTGCCGACGTGGATATAGATTTTCGCGCCCTGGGGGCCGATGCCTGTATCGCCAAAGGACCTTTTGCCCAGCTCAAGGGCAATATCCGCGAGGTGTTGGTGAAGTTTGTCCAACAGCCCGGGGTGGTTGGCGATCGGGTTCTGGGTCGGGAAGAGCTCCATCGGCGGGATATCACCCGGGAGTTGCTCAACGTTCGCCACTACTTCGACGCTATTTTGCAGAACATGACCGACGGGGTGGTGCAGCTGAACCGGGAAGAGCGCCGGATTGTCTTTGCCAACCGGGCCGTGACCTCGATGGTCGGGGTCGCCGAGGAGAAGCTGCTTTCCAACGATTTTTTCCAGTACTTGCGAGGGGAGGCCCTGCCCCTGCTGGCCACGGCGATGGATACGGGCGGCCCGCAGCCGCTGATTTTAGGGGAGGAGAGTTCCCTTTTCCTGGGAGAAGCCCAGGTCCTGGTTTCTCTGTTGCCCCAGGCCGGTGGCGACGGCAGTTCCTGCTGGTTGGTGGTTCAGGATATTACCGAGCGGAAAAGGGTGGAGGATATTCGCAATCGCTACCAGTGGCAGCTGGAGCAGGAGATCAGCCGCCAGACCGCGGAACTGGCCCAGAGAAACCGCGAACTCCAGGCCGAGGTGGAGCGGCGCAAGAAGATCGAAGAGGATCTCCAGCTTTCCCACGATGTTCTGGAGCGGCGGGTGGCGGAACGGACGGCGGAGGTGGAAAAACTTTACCGGCAACTGCTCCACTCGGAAAAACTGAGCGCGGTGGGTAAGCTGGCCGCCTCCATCGCCCATGAGTTCAATAACCCGATCTGCGGCATCCGTAACGTGCTGCATGGCCTGCGCCGGCGGTTGCCCTTGGCCGGCGGCGATCGGAAACTGGTGGACATGGCGGTGCGTGAGTGCGATCGGGTGGCCCGGCTGACCAACGATCTGCAAAGCTTCAACCGGCCCACTTCGGCCAAGACCACCCTGCTGGACCTCCATGTTGCCCTGGAAGATATTCTGTTGCTCTGCAAAAAAGATATGCAGAACGCCAGGATCGAGGTGCGGAGGGATTTTTACCCCGATCTGCCCTGGGTCAAGGCGGTGCCCGATCAGCTGAAGCAGGTTTTTCTCAACCTGTTGACCAATGCCCGGGAGGCGATCGGCCCCGAGGGGGGCGAGATCCAGATCAGCACTGGTTTGGTCGACGGCGAGGTGATGGTGCGGATCAGCGATACCGGCAGCGGGATCGCCGCTGATGACCTGGCCCATATCTATGAGCCCTTTTTCTCCACCAAGCCGGCGGTTAAATGTACCGGCCTGGGCTTGTCGGTCAGCTACGGCATCATTCAGCGCCACAGTGGCCGCATCGAGGTGGAGAGTGAGCCGGGCGGGGGAACCTCTTTCACGGTTTGGCTGCCGCTTACGGAGGAGCGGGACAAAAGATGAAAAAGCAGAAAATCATGCTGGTTGACGATGAAGATCTGATTCGGGCCAGCCTGGCCCTGGATCTCACCGAGGCGGGTTACCAGGTGGAGACGGCGGCCAGCGGGGACGAGGCCCTGCGGCTATTTTCTCCCGGTTCTTTCGGGCTGGTGATAACCGACCTGTTGATGGAGGGGATGGATGGACTGGAACTTCTGCGCCGCCTGCGGGAGGAGGAGCCTGATATCGGGGTGATTATTCTCACCGGTTACGGCGCTCTGCCGTCGGCCATCGAGGCGATTCGTCTGGGAGCCGACGATTACCTGCTCAAACCCTATCGTTTTGAAGAGTTGCAGGTGCGGGTCAATATCTGCCTGGAAAGACGAGCTTTAAAGAAACGGATCAAACTTTACGAGGATATCCTGCCGGTCTGCGCGGTCTGTGGCAAGATCCGCGACGACGAGGGGCGGGAGCCGGGCAGCGGCCCCTGGCTGAGCATGGAGCAGTACCTCTCCCGCAAGGCGGGTATTCGGCCCAGCCACTCCTACTGCCCGACCTGTTTCGAAGTCGCCAAAAAAGAGCTGGAATAACGCAAATCGCCCGTCAAAGTTCAATCGTGACGGGCGATTTGCGTTTGAATTTCCAGGCTTGCGCCCGCAAAAGGCTTAAAGAACCGCGATATCCACGGTGGGCCGCAGCTCGGCGCAGGCGGCCAGGGCCTGGTGAATCTTGTGGTTCTTGAAGGCCGCGATCAGGGCGGCATCGGCGGGCTTGCCGGCGTCGAAATCGACCATCGCCTGTTGGGCCAGGTTGTAGTCAAAACGCGGAGCCCATTTGCGCGAACCCAGGCGGGCGGTGGTGGAGCAGTTGTCCACCATATAGGCCACGCCCCTGTGGTGCATGTAGGGGTTCAGCGAATCCACCGCCTCGATTACCGATTCGTTGGCCACTTCGCTCAGGCAGTGGCCTTTTTCGATCAGCAGGTCGATCTGGGCCATCATGGTGGCGCAATAAACCCCGGCGGTCAGGGGGTTGACCGCCGGCATGCCCTGGCGCGCGGCCCGGACCTGCTCGCCGACCTGCCACATCCGGGTACCGTCGATCTTGCCCATGGGGAAACGGGGGTGGCGGCGGCCGGCCATGATCACGCTGCGAATCTCGTTGCAGCTTGACACCTCGTCGTACATCTCCAGCAGGATATCGAAGGCCGGATTGTAGCTGTGGCAGTAAGCCCGCTCGAAGATTGCCCGGCTTTCGGCATCCAACTGCTCGTAAACAGCAATAATTCCCCGGTGGGAGATGGTCTTGCTGATGGGGCCGGTGATATTTTCCACCGAATCGATGAAGGCCTGTTTTTCGTCGATCCCCTGCTCCATCACGAAGCGGCGGTAGAGCATCTCGACGATCCCATGGACCGCCCCCAGCAGAATGCCGCGCTCACCGAAGATGTCGCTGCGGAACTCGTTGCCCAAAGTAGTTTTGAAGATGTAGGGGGCGCCCACCGCCACCGCCCAGCCCAGGGCCTGATCGGTGGCCTTGCCGTCGATATCCTGCTCCACCGCGAAGCTGCAGTTGATCCCGGCCCCGTTGACCTCCTTGCCCTGCTCGTAGAGGCGGCGCACCGAAGGCCCCATCCCCTTGGGGCAAACTCCGACCACGTTGATGTTTTTGGGGAAATATTTGCCGATGCTTTCAAGATACCCCAGCAGAAAACCGTGGGAGAGGCCCAGGGTGGCACCGGGTTTCATGTTGTCGAACACCTCCTGGTAATGCTCGGCCTGGGCGGCATCGGAGATCAGAAAGAGCACCATCTCCGACTCCCTGATCACCTGGTGCATCTCGCCTAAAGTTCCGCTCTCCTCGGTGAAGCCGGCGGCCCGGGCGGCGGCCATGGAGGAGCTGCCCGTCCTGAGGCCGATCTTGACCCGAATGTCGGTGTCGGCCAGGGAGTCCCGCAGGTTCTGGGCCTGGGCCGGCCCCTGGGAGCCCCAGCCGATCACCCCGATCTGCTTGATCCCGGCAAAGGCCTTGGGCAGCAGGGAAAATTTGTCGCGACCGCCGCGAACGATCATCTCCTCGGTATCGGCCAGCTTCAGGGTTTCGGTGGTGAAAACAGCGGACTTGAATGTGAGATCCATCGGTACTTCCTCCATCTATTTGGCTTATGCGCGCATGGCAATTAAATTTGCTCGGCTGGTAATCCGGGAAAAAGGACGAATCGTGTTATATACCCGAAAGCCGGCCGGTCGTAAACTGTAAAAGCGTTGAGGGATTAAGATGTGATATTGTCGGCTTGGGCGGGTAGAATGGCTGGGTCAATCGCCGGCAAAAAAGTCAAGCAAGGGAGGAATCCATGGCCCCGAAAAAAATGACCATTGCAGAAAAAACCATTTGGGAAGATGCCGGCAAAATGCTGGCCAAGGCGGAGCGGGACGGAGTTGAAACCGCCTGGGATCGCCTGGAAACCCAAACCCCCCACTGCAAATTCTGCGAATTGGGCACCACCTGCCGTAATTGCGTGATGGGTCCCTGTAGGGTGAGCGACAAGGAGGGGAGCAAGATGGTGCGGGGGGTATGTGGGGCCGACGCCGACGTGATCGTGGCCCGCAACTTCGGGCGCTTCATTGCCGGTGGCTCGGCCGGCCACTCCGACCATGGCCGGGATCTCGTTGAGGTGCTGGAGGCCATCGTCACCGGGGAAACCAGCGATTATCGGATTAGCGATGAAGGCAAAATGCGGCGGCTCGCCGCCGAGCTGGGGATTGCAGTAGAGGACCGGGATCTGCTGGAGGTCGGCCGGGAGTTGCTGGAATTGCTTTATGGCGATTTCGGTTCCCGCAAGCGCGAGGTCGCCTTTCTCTGCCGGGTGCCGGAAAAGCGCAAGGAGATCTGGCGCCGGCTGGGGATGACGCCCCGGGGGGTGGATCGGGAGATCGCCGAGATGATGCACCGGACCCATATGGGTTGCGACAACGATGCGGCCAGCACCCTGATCCATGCCGCCCGAACCGCGCTTTCCGACGGCTGGGCCGGGTCGATGATCGGCACCGAGCTCTCCGATGTGATCTTCGGAACCCCGACTCCGAAAATGGCCCGAGTCAATCTGGGGGTTTTACGCCAGGATCAGGTCAATATCCTGGTCCATGGTCACAATCCGGTGGTCAGCGAGATGATTGTCGAGGCAGCTAACGACCCGAAGCTGCTGGCCGAAGCCGCCGCCGCCAGGGCCGCAGGGATCAATGTGGCGGGTCTCTGCTGCACCGGCAACGAAATTCTGGCCCGCCGGGGCATTCCCATGGCCGGCAACCACCTGATGACCGAGCTGGCCATCGTCACCGGGGCGGTGGAGGCGGTGGTGGTAGACTACCAGTGCATCATGCCCAGTCTGGTCCAGGCCGCCGCCTGCTATCACACCAAATTTATCACCACCGCCAACAAGGCCCGCTTCACCGGGGCGATCCATTTCGACATCAAGCCGGCCACCGCCCTGGCCCAGGCCAAGGAGATCGTCAGGATCGCCATCGGCCAGTTCAGCCGGCGTGACCCCCGGCGGGTGGAGATTCCCGGCCCCTCCCTGGAGATGGTGACCGGTTTCAGCAACGAGGCCCTGCTTGCCGCCTTGGGCGGTAGCCTGACCCCCCTGCTGGAGGCGGTCAAGGCGGGCAAGGTGCGGGGGTTTGTCGCCATCGTCGGCTGCAACAACCCCAAGTTGCGGCAGGATTCCTGCAACCTCGGGCTGGCTCGGGCCCTGATCGAAAAAGATATCTTGGTGCTGGTCACCGGCTGCGTCACCACCGCCTGCGGTAAGGCCGGGTTACTGTTGCCCGAGGCCGCTTCCCTGGCGGGCCCGGGTCTTAAGGAGGTTTGCGCTGCCCTTGGGATCCCGCCGGTGCTGCACATGGGCAGTTGTGTTGACAACTCCCGGATTATTCATCTTTGTGCCCTGATTGCCCGGGAACTGGGAGTGGATATCTCCGATCTGCCGGTGGGGGCTTCCTCGCCGGAATGGTATTCGGAAAAGGCCGCTGCCATCGGGCTTTACGCCGTGGCCAGCGGTATCTACACCCACTTGGGCCTGCCCCCCAATATCCTCGGGTCGAAAACCGTGACCGATCTGGCCCTGCACGGCCTGGAGGGACTGGTGGGGGCCAGTTTCGTGGTGGAGGCCGATCCGCTCAAGGCCGCCGAACTGCTGGATGCCAGGATCAGCGGCAAGCGTCTGGCCCTGGGACTGAGCGGCTGAAAGTGGGTCAGTCATCCTCCCGATTTTTGCCGGTGGCTCTGGAAAAGAGGTAGCCGGCAATCAGCAGGGGATAGATCATAATGGCTTCGATGAAACGGCCCTGGGCGAAGGCGTACATGCTGTAGACCAGGCCGATGGCCATCAGGATCAGCACGATTTGGGCCAGCAAACGGTTCATTAATAAGTTCCCTGGGGTTGGAGAATGCCGCTTACTTGCGGGGGGCTGCTTCGTCGCCCCCCCATTCGTCGCGGCTGGTTTGTTGCCAGAGGGGTTGACCGCTCAGGTAGGAGGCGCGCCCCAGCAGGTGGGAGGCCACCGGGATGGTCAGCACCACAAAGCCGATGGTGGCCAGGGCTCGGGCGGTGACCCCGATCTCGCCGAAGTGGAGGGCCAGGGCCAGGAGCAGCTGGCCCAGGCCGATGGTCACCGCTTTGGCATTGCAGGACATCCGCATGTAGATATCGGGCATGCGCAGAATGCCCAGGGCCAGCAGCGGCAGCACTGCGAGATAGATTGCCAGCTGGACCAGGGTCATCGCAGCACCTCCCGCACCTGATATTCCATCTTTTCCTTGATCTGCCGGCGAAACTCCTCCACATCCTCCACATACATGGCGTGGATGAACATCACGTCCCGCTCCGGCGAGACCTCCAGGCACAGGCTGCCCGGGGTCAGGGTAACCAGGCTGGCCAGCAGGGTGATTTCCAGATTGCTTTTCAGGTCCAGCGGCACGGCAATCACCGCCGGGCGCATGCCATGGCCTTTGGTGAGGATATCGTTTACCACCCGCAGGCTGGCGACGGTCAGCTCCTTGAGGAAAAAGAGGCTAAAGCGCAGCCAGCGGCCCAGCCGCGCCAGGTAGATCAGCAGATTGACCTCGCCGGGCTTGTGGACCATCCACAGGGCCAGGGAGGTGATCAGGAACCCGATCAGGTAGTTGGCAAAAGTGAACTGGCCGGTCAGGGCCATCCAGACCAGCGGCAGAAAGATATTGCCCCAGAATACACTCATGATCCTTCTCCTGAAACGACCCGGATATATTCCGTCGGGTCCAGCAGCTGGTCGGCGGCGGTAAAGGCCACATCCAGGGCGGCTTGCGGCAGCAGGCCCATCACCAGGCTCAGGGTGACCAGCAGCACCAGCGGCACGTAGAGGGGCCAGCGCAGTTCGGCGCAATCGATGGGTTGCAGCGGGGGGTGGATGATGGCCCGGGCCGGCCAAAAGGCCCGCGTCCAGATCTTGGTCATGGAAAAGAGGGTCAGCAGTCCAACCGCCAGGGCCGTGGCGGCCAGCAGCCAAGCCTGCTGCTCGATGCCGGCCCGGATCAGCATCAATTTACCCCAGAAGCCCGACAGGGGCGGAATCCCGGCCAGGGAGAGGGCCGCCAGCAGAAAGAGCAGGGAGAGAATCGGTGCCCAGCGGTAGAGCCCCCCCAGCTGGTCGAGCCGGTAGCTGCCGCCGTAATAGCGGGCGATCCCGCTGACCAGAAAAAGGCTGGTCTTGACCAGAATGTTATGGACCAGAAAAAAGATCGCTCCCGCCAGGGTCAGCTGGGAGTACGGCCCAGTCCCATCACCATGTAGCCGATCTGGCTGATGATATGGAAGGAGAGCAGCCGGCGGATATCCTCCTGGGCCACGGCTCCGAGTACTCCGGTCACCATGGTCAGACCTCCCAGTACCAGCAGGATGGTATGGGTGTAGCCCAGATCGCCGACAAAGAGCAGGGTGAAGACCCGGATCAGGGAGTAGATTCCAACCTTGGTCAGCAGGCCGGCAAACAGCGCCGTGACCGCCACCGGCGGGGTATGGTAGGAGGCGGGCAGCCAGAAGAAGAGGGGGAAGATGCCGGCCTTGATTCCGAAGGTGGTGATAAAGAGCATGGCCAGGGTGGTGACCAGGGCCTGGTTTTCGAGCAGGGGAAGCTGCTGGGCCAGATCGGCCAGGTTGAGGGTGCCGGTCAGGCCGTAGATAATCCCGATTCCGGTCAGAAAAAATACCGAGGAGATCAGGTTTAGCACCACGTACTTGAAGGCGCCCTCCATCTGGAACCGGTCGCCACCCAAGGCCATCAGCACGAAGGAGGCCATCAGCATCACTTCGAACCAGACGTAGAGGTTGAAAAGATCGCCGGTGAGGAAGACGCCGCAGACCCCCATCAGCAGGAAATGGACAAAGGGGTAATAACCGGTCTCTTCCCGCTGTCGGTCGACGCTGCCCAATGAGTAGATGGCGGCCACCCAGCCGATCAGCCCGGCCATCAGCACCATGACGGCGCTGAAGAGGTCGGCCACCAGGGTTATGCCGAAGGGTGCCGGCCAGTTGCCGAGTTGGCTGGCGATCACCCCGTTTTGGCGTACCTCGACAAACAGCAGGATCGCCGCCGCCAGCAGGGCCGTGGCCCCCAGGCTGCTGATCCAGCGCTGGGCGGGCACGGAGCGCCAGCAGAGCAGGGTAAGCGCCGCCGTCACCAGGGGCAGCAGAATGGGCAGAACCAGCAGGTTCATGGACCCCCCTCGGTCATTTCGTCAATATCCTGAGTGCCCAACTCCTCGTGGGCGCGGCGGAACAGGACCAGGGTGAAGGCCAGCAGCCCAAAGGAGATCACGATGGCGGTCAGCACCAGGGCCTGGGGCAGGGGATCGGAGACGATCCCTTCGGGCCTGGCGGCATCGAAAGGCACCAGAGGCGGTTTGCCCCGGGTCAGGCCGGCGGCGGTGAAGATCAGCAGGTTGACCGCGTTGGAGAGCTGGGCCAGTCCGATCACCAGTTTGACCGGGGTGCGGCTCAGCATCAGATAGACCCGGCGGCGAACAGAAAACCTACCACCAGAGCCAGCAGGGTTTCCATGATTACTCCTCCTCAGCCAGGGTGAGCACGATGGCCAGGGTGGCCCCGATTACCACCAGGTAGATTCCCAAATCAAACAGCAGGGGGGTGCCCAGGCTGTACTGGCCCAGAACCCCGGCTTCAAGCTTGGCCCATTGGCCGGTGAGAAAGGGCTCGCCGACCAGCAGGGCGAAAAGGAAGCTCAGGCCGTCCAGGTAGAGGGAGAGATTGATCTGTAGCCCCGGCGCCCAGGACCACGATTCGATGATCACCTCACCGGAGGCGATCCGAGGCAGCCGGGTGAAAAAAAAGAGGCTCAGCCCCAAAGGGAGCAGGGCCAGGATCAGCCCGCAGCGCCGGGGGAACAGACGGGCCGTCAGCAGCGCCCAGGGGGCGGCCCCGAAAATTGCCAAAACCGACCAGATCATCCGCCAACCATTTGCTTTGCGATTCCCCGTTGCTTAAGCCTTGCCCAAAAACACCGGAGGTCAATCACAGCACAGTTACCGGGCAAATTACCGTTGTTTTGACGCGGGGTTCGCGATTATTCCCCGTCGCGGCCCGGTTGGCCGGCCAACAAAAAAACCCGCTCTCCTTTGCGGGAAGCGGGTTTTCATATTTTACCGGACGCTGCCGGATTATGCTTGGGGTGAGCGAGGGGACTTGAACCCCCGGCCTCCGGGGCCACAACCCGGTGCTCTAACCAACTGAGCCACGCCCACCATAGTCCAGGTCCCACCGCCTATAAAGGTAACGGGGCCAGGAAGGGCCTTATATAGCCAATCTCCTCGCTTTTGGCAAGGGGAAATTGCGCGGCCAAGGTACGATCTCTCCCCGGTTACAGGGCCTGGCCGCAATGTTTGCAGGTTTTGGCCTGACTCTTAACGATTTCGGCACAGGCCGGGCACTCCTTGCGATGCAGCATTTTCAGCAACTCCAAAATAGTCATGTTGACCTGCTGCTCCAGGTCGGTGTTGCGGAAGCTGTGGTTGCGCAGGGGGTCGATGCAGGCCAGGTCCTTCAGCTGCAGCAACAGTTCGCAGGCCTGTTTGCGAACCGCCAGTTCGGCATGTTCGTCGGTTAACAAGTAAAGAACGGGTTCCAGGTTATTTTCTGCGACGCAGGTGGCCAGTTTGGCTTGTGCTTCCTTCTCGCGACGGTAGCGGGCATTTTGGGCCATGAGGGTATCAATGTTGATCTCAGAGCCCTTGAAGGCATTGGGCCCGCCCACCATCATGCTCTCTCCTTTTTCGCTGCCCGGGCAGAGGATGTAGCGGCAAGAGGCGGAATGGCCGTAGCGGTCTTCAAACTCCTGCCAGCCCTTGACATAGAGGGAACATTCATCGTTCAGGCAGACGAAGATGATATCGGTGCCCCAGCCCAGGCCGTCGCCGACATGGAAGGGGGGGGCTTCGCAGCAGGAGAGTTGTTGCTGGCAATGGGGGCAAAAATGTTCTTCCCGCGCCAGGCGCAGGCAACGTTCGGTGCGATCTTCCATATCTTGGTGACTCCTTGGTGGTGGAGGGTTATTGGTGTCCGTCGACAACTCTCTGGCTGGGCCAGATGGTTTAAGGCGGATGCGAAATGACCTTGTGTTATGGGGAAGGATAATGCACAATCGGGTTAAGGTCAATGTGAGCAAAGGCAAAATTCGTTGACTTTTAGACTGCTGGTCAGTAAAGAGTAGGGCTTGTCTCCACGCTGGCAGGCATGGGTCGCCGCTCTTTAATTTTTGACCTTATTCCCCAAATTTTCGCAAGTAATCACGAGATATTATATGGCTAAGAAGGAAAACTCCCGGTACGCCGAGGCCGGGGTTGATATTGACAGGGGTAACGAATTTGTGGAACGGATCAAGCCGATGGTTGCCGCCACCTTCCGTTCCGGGGTCCTGACCGGCATCGGTGGTTTTGGTGGGCTGTTTGCCTTGGGCAGCGGCAAGTACAAGGATCCGGTGCTGGTCTCCTCCACCGATGGGGTGGGGACCAAGTTGATGATCGCCCAGATGTGCAACAAGCATGATACCATCGGCATTGACCTGGTGGCGATGTGTGTCAACGACATCGCGGTGTCCGGGGCCCATCCTCTCTTTTTTCTGGATTATTTCGCCTCCGGCGGCCTCGACCTCGAGGTGGCCGCCGATGTGGTTAAGGGGATCGCCCGGGGTTGCGAGATCGCCCACTGCTCGCTGATCGGGGGGGAAACCGCCGAGATGCCGGGGATGTATCGCAGTGGCGAGTATGATCTGGCGGGATTTGTGGTCGGGATCTGTGAACGGGAAAGGATCATCGACGGTTCCGATATCCGGGTGGGGGATACCCTGATCGGCCTGGCCTCCAGCGGAATTCACAGCAATGGCTACTCCCTGGTCCGCAAGATCTGCTTCGAGGAGATGAAACTTTCGGTCACCGACCGGATCGACGAATTTGGTTGCACCCTGGGGGAGGAGCTGCTGCGCCCCACCCGGATCTACAGCGAAACCCTGCTCAACCTGATCAAGAATTACAAGGTCAAGGGGATGGTTCATATCACCGGCGGCGGGCTCATTGACAATATTCCCCGGGTGTTGCCCAACGGCTGCAGGGCGGTACTCAACTCCCAGAGTTGGGAGGTTTTGCCGATTTTTGAATTTCTGCGTGAAAACGGTAAAGTTTCCAAGCATGAAATGTGCCGGACCTTCAACAACGGAATCGGGATGGTGGTGGTGGTGGACTCCAAGGAAGCGGAAGACGCCTGCAACCAACTGGAGGCCCTGGGGGAAAAACCTTACTTGATCGGGGAGATTGCGGCTCTGCCTAAGAAAAAGAAGGATGAGCCGATAGTGGAGATAAGCTGCTGAGTCCGGCCCTTACGGCTGGCAATCCCGGGTGCTGCCCTGGATTTTTTCCAGAGCGTGGGACAGAACGGGCAGCAGCACCTCCAGGTTCTCCAAGGCGGCTTTGCGGCTGCCGGGCAGGTTGATGATCAGGCTCCCCCCCCGGGTGCCGGCCAGGCCGCGGGAGAGCATGGCGTTTTTGGTCTTGAGCAGGCTGGCGGCCCGCATCGCCTCGGCCATTCCCGGAATTTCCCGATCCAGCAGAGGTCTCACCGCTTCGGGTGTAACGTCGCTGGGGCTAAGGCCGGTGCCCCCGGTAGTGACGATCAGATCTATTCTATCCCGGTCGATCCAGGCCAGTACCACCTGGCGGATCTCTTCAATTCGGTCGGGTACCAGGGCATGCCCGGCCACGGTAAAGCCCTGCTCGGCCAGTAACTGGCGCAGGGCCGGGCCGCTGGTATCCTCTCGCTCCCCCCTGGAACCCTTGTCGCTGGTGGTCAGGACCGCACAGCTATAGGTCGACATTTTCCCGCCTCTCTCCATCTTAACTGTTGGTTGTGTCCGCAACCCGCGCTGCCGTTGAAATGATGCCTGCCGGGCATACTATTCCGCCACCAGGCCCGGTGTCAAGCCGTCGGGATTAAACGACCCTTGTTTTTGCCGGTTGCGCCTGCTAAGTTGTTTCCGCCTTGCCCCGCTCCCGCCCTTTGCGGCCGGGAAGCTTTGACTAAAGAACGAGGCTGCCAGCCCATGCCGAAAACCTCCGACCACCACACCACCACCGCCACCATTGCAGGTTCCGCCGCGGTGGTCAGTGTGGCGGTGCTGTGCAGCCGGGTTTTGGGGCTGGTGCGGGAGCAGGCCTTTGCCATCCTCTTTGGGGCCGGTTACGCCTTTGACGCCTTTGTGGTGGCCTTCCGGATCCCCAATCTACTGCGGGATCTCTTTGGGGAGGGAGCCTTGAGTGCCGCCTTCGTTGCGGTTTTTGCCGGCTACAATGCTACCCGGGGAGAGCGGGAAACCTGGAAACTGGCGAGTAACGTGCTGGTTTTTTTTGGGGTTTTTCTCAGTATCCTGACCCTGGTGGGGATAATGGCCTCGGAGCAGCTGGTGGGGCTGCTGGTCCAGGAGGAGTTTGCCCGGGCCCCGGGTAAGGTGGAGCTGACCGCCAGGCTTACCGCCATCATGTTTCCTTTTCTGGTTCTGGTATCCCTGTCCGCCGTGGTGATGGGGATTTTGAACACCAAGGGCCGCTTTTTCGTGCCGGCCCTCTCCTCCAGCTTTTTCAATCTGGGCTCACTGGTGGGCGGAGTGGGTTTGGCGCTGCTGTTGCCCCGCTTCGGCCAGCCGGCCATTGTCGGGATGGCGATTGGTATTCTGCTGGGCGGAGTTTTGCAACTGGCCTGCCAGCTGCCGGCCCTGTTCCGCACCGGTTTCCGTTTTACCTTCCACCTGGATCTCCGCGATCCCGGTCTGCGTCGCATTCTGGTCCTGATGCTGCCGGCGGTGGTGGGACTGGCCCCCCTGCAGCTCAACATCCTGATCAACACCTATTTCGCCTCCTCCCTGGCCGAGGGTACCCTCTCCTGGCTCAACTACGCCTTTCGGCTCTTCTGGTTGCCGGTGGGACTGTTCGGGGTGGCTCTGTCGGTGGCCACCATGCCGGTGGTTTCCCGCTTCGCCGCCGAGCGCGATTTTCCCCGCCTCAAGGAGACCTATGTTTCCTCGCTCAATATGGCTTTCTGTCTCAGCATACCGGCGGCGATCGGGCTGGTGCTGCTGGCTCGGCCGATTATCCGGATAATTTTTCAACACGGCCGTTTCGATACCCTGGCCACCATTGGTACCGCCGAGGCCCTGAGCTGTTATGCCGTGGGACTTTTCGCCTACGCCGCGGTCAAGATCATGGTGCCGGTCTTCTACGCCCTGGATCGGCCCCGCTATCCGGTGATGGGTAGTTTTCTGACCATGGCGGTCAATCTGCTCTTCATTCTGGCCACCATAGAATGGCTGCGGCACCAGGCCCTGGCGCTCTCCATTTCGGTAGCGATGACCGCCAACTTTATTTTTCTGAGCGTTATGCTCTACCGGACCGTGGGGGGGTATCCCCTGGTGCCGGTTTTTAAGGGTCTGGGCAAGATCGGCCTGGCTTCTTTGCTGATGGCGCTCTGGCTTTTTGCCTTGCGCCAGTGGCTGTTTCCCGCCGGCCTGACGGAAGATCGGCTCCTGCTCGACATCCTGGCGGTGGCGGTCTGCGTGGTCAGCGGCGCCCTCCTTTACGGGTTGGTGCTCCATCGCCTGGATCTGCCAGAGTTGACCATGCTGGTTGAGCGGTTACGGAAAAAATTTGCAAAATAAGGCGGATTAGCCCAAGGTGGCCGCCAGGAGGGCGGGCACGGCGGTGTCCACCCGCAGGATTCTGGAGCCCAGGGAGAAGAGCTTGAAATCAAGCCGGCTAAAGCAATCCACCTCGTAATCGACCCAGCCCCCTTCGGGGCCGATGGCCAGCAGCTGACGTTGGGGAGCGGCCGGGGTCAGGGGGGT
>OMKS01000432.1_pt1 | contig 39266 bp, 33 predicted proteins | sample 1674721 | NCBI WGS metagenome assembly OMKS01 (sample SAMN06264996, study PRJEB25208) | sediment metagenome | isolation source: hot spring sediment | place: USA: California | collected 2014-09-02 | reverse complement strand
ACCGCCGGGCGTGATACAGCGGCGTCGGACGTCCGGCGTAATCGGCCAGCAGGGCGTTCAGGTCGCTGACAAACGCCCGATCATTGTGAAACCGCAAGAAGGCCGCCTCGATTTCTTCGATTGCCGGTATAAGCACTTCGGGGACATAAAACCCGCCGTATTGTCCATATCGTCCTTTTTGTTTCATTGTCTTGCCTTTAGACCTGTGGTGTATCGAATGACATCGAACAGCTTTTGCATTTTTTGATGATCTTTTTGGCCGGGGACCGATTCGATTCCGCTGCATATATCAATGCCATAGACGCCGGTGCGGATCGCCTCGGCGACATTGTCCGGTGTAATCCCTCCGGCCAGAAAAAGACGTTTTGGGATATCTTTGATCCACTGCCAGTTAAACTGTGAGCCGGTTCCGCCATACCCGTCGGGCGAAAAGGCATCCAGCAGAACGGCGTAGGTGTAATAGGCGTTGGCTGTCTGAACGTCTTTTTCGTCCCGCACGCGAATCGCCTTGAGGGTGCGGACATTAGCGAATTGGACCTGATCGCAAAATTCCGGCGTCTCGTCGCCGTGCAGTTGAATCCAGTTCAGATAGCCGGTTTCCGCGAGGGTCTTGATTTCGTCGATGGGCGCGTTGACGAACAGCCCGACGCTGTCCACAAACGTCGGCAGCTTGTTGATGATGGAAAAGGCTTCTTCCGGCCGAATGTAACGCGGACTTTCGGGATAAAAATTAAATCCGAGCATATCCGCCCCCATCTCGAAGGCCGCCCGGGCGTCGTCAAGATTCGTGATGCCGCAAATTTTGACTTTGATGTTGATAATCATTGTTCAGCTATCCGTTGCTTAATTCAATCAGCTTATCCAGGCACGCCAGCGCATGGCCGGAGGCGATGGCCTGATCGGCCTTCTCAATACCTTCAACAAAATCACGGGCCAGCCCGGCCGTCATTATAGCGGCCGCGGCGTTCAAAAGCACGATATCTTTTTTCGGGCCGCTTTCTTTGCCGGTCAGAATCGCCCGGATGATTTGCCCGTTGACCATCGCCTCGCCGCCGGCCAGGTCGTTGAAATCCGCCAGCCGAAACCCGTACTCGGTCGGGTCGAGCGTTTCTTCGCTGATGTGCCCGTCTTTCAGGTACAGGATGCGCGTCGGCCCCATGGTGCTCAGTTCATCCAGCCCGTTGCTGTGGACGACCATTGCCCGTTTCAGTCCCAGTACCCGCAGCGTCTCAATGATGCGCGGCATCAGGGATTCGTCGGAGACGCCCATCACCTGCGCCGGGACGTTGGCCGGATTGGCCAGCGGACCGAGGATATTGAAGGCCGTGCGAAAATCCAGACTCTGCCGAACGGGCTGGACGTGCTTCATCGCCGGATGAAACTTGGGCGCGAACATAAAGCCGATGTGCGCCTGTTCAATGCACGCGGCCACCCGCTGCGGCCCCGGTGCGACATTGACGCCCATCGCCGTCAGGACGTCCGCCGAGCCGCACACGCTGGTAATGCCCTTGTTGCCGTGTTTGGCCACATACGCCCCCGCCCCGGCGGCCACGAACGCGGCGGCGGTGGAGATGTTGAACGTTTTCATTACCGCCCCGCCCGTGCCGCAGGTGTCAATCAGCGGCGCCACATCCACGTTGACCGGCACGGCGTGTTTACGCAGCGAGGTCGCCAGCCCCGCCAGTTCCGAGACCGCCGCCTTCTTGACGCGCATCGCCGCCAGGAACGCCGCGATTTGCACCTCTGAGACTTCGCCGTCAAAAATGATGTCCAGCAGTTGTTCGGCCTGTTCAAACGTCAGGTCGCAACCTTCCAAAATCAATTCAAGATACTCTGTAATCTTCGCCATACCGGCCTCCTGTAATTGTTTGTGGTGAACTTACCGTTGCGCTATTTTCAATATATTTTCGATAATTCGTCCGCCCGCCGGAGTCAGGATGCTTTCGGGGTGAAACTGCACGCCGTGGATCGGCAGTGCGGTGTGCACCACACCCATCACAATGGATTCAAACGATGCGTTTTGCCGCAGACACGCCGGCAGACGTGTGGCGCACAAACTGTGATAGCGTCCGGTTTGCAGGGGATTGTCCAGTCCCTCAAACACGCCTGTGCCGTCGTGTGTGATGCGCGAGGGCTTGCCGTGGACGACGTGCGGGGCGTGGCCGATGTGCCCGCCGAAATACTGCACGATGGCCTGATGCCCCAGACACACGCCGAACAGGCACAGCTTGTCGTGGAAATAATCAATCGCTTCCAGCGTTACGCCCGCCGTCGAAGGCGTACCCGGTCCGGGCGAAAGCACCAGCAGATTCGGCTCAAACGCCTCGGCCGCGCGAACCAGTTCACTGAACGGCGTATCGGAGCGATACACTTTTGTCGGGCAGTTGCGTTTGGCAAATTCATCGACCAGGTTATAGGTAAATGAATCAAAATTGTCGATAAACAGCACCTTGGTGTGATGTTCGCTCATTGGGGACCTCCGCTTGCGTTGTGCAGGGCCGCCGCGGCGCGGACGGCCTTAAGACAGGATTGGGCCTTGTGTTCGGTCTCCTGGAATTCCGTCGTCGGTACGCTGTCGTGTACGATGCCCGCCCCGGCGCGAATGTAGGCGGTCTGATCGCGGATTTGCAGGCTGCGGATGGTGATGCAGCTATCGAATTGACCGTCAACGGTCAAGTACATCACCGCGCCGCCGTAGTAGCCGCGTTTGTTTTTCTCCAGTTGACGGATGATCTTCATCGCCTCGATCTTCGGCGCGCCGGTCAACGTGCCCATATTCATCGTCGCCAGATACGCACTGAGCGCGTCGGTATCGCCGCGGAGCTTGCCCTTGACGTTACTGACCAGATGCATCACCGATTCATACCGTTCGGTAATCAGCATTTCGTTGACGATGCGGCTGCCCGGCTGGGCGACGCGGGCAATGTCGTTGCGGGCCAGATCCACCAGCATCATATGTTCGGCCAGTTCCTTGCGATCCAGCTTCAGCTCGGCTTCATTGCGAATATCGGTGTCGGGATCGATTTTGCCGTTGATCCGGCCGCGGGGCTTGGTGCCGGCGATGGGGCGAATCTCCACCGCCCGGCCGTTGGCGCCGCTGACCCGCAGGTTCAGCTCCGGACTGGCGCCCATCAGCACGGTTGAGGGCGTATTGATGTAGAACATATACGGCGACGGATTGAGTTTGCGAAGCTGCCGATACACATCCAGCGGCTCGGCCGGGCACGGCTCGGCGATCGTTCGGCTCAGCACCACCTGAAAGATGTCGCCGTCCAGAATGTGCCGCTTGGCCTGCTGCACCATCGCCTCATATTCCGCCTGCGTCGTGTCGGTATCGGGCAAGGCCGATACCTCAGTCGCCGGTCGCGGCGCCGGTCGCTCGGCGGCGGCCCGCTCAACATAGCTGTCAAAACACTCGTTGGCCTGGCGGCAGACCTCGTCGCGGTCGCCGTTGGTAATCATCGCATTGACGATGACATAGCCTCTGCCCTTGCGATGATCCATCAGGAAGATATTGTCGGCAAAATACAGTTCATAGTCCGGATTGCCGAGTATGTCGTGCTCGTTGGCCGGCAGTTTTTCGAACTGGTCGATAAAGTCATAGCTCAGCGCCCCGACCAGTCCGCACGTCACGCGAAACGGCTTGCTGGCCAGTTCAAAGGCAAAGCCGACGGCCCGCAGCACATCCATTTGGTTGGTGCTTTTGAGCCGCGACTGTTCGTCCATGACCCTGTCGTTGGGCCGCAGTTGACCGGTAATGCACTCTGGGGCAAATTCGACGGTTTGGCAGAACGCAAATCGCTGTCGGTGTTCGGCCAAATACGCCAGCATCCGCCGCCCGGTTGGCGTCAGGGCATCAATGCGGAATCGATCGCCGCGTCCGGTCAGATACAGGGCCGGATCGGCGGTGCCGAAGGTCAGCTCACCGGCGTCGCCTTCGGTCAGGTAGTCCCGCGATTCGAGCAGGCAACAGTGCCGTTTGCGGCCGTAGTCGCTCAGACGGGCAAAAAATTCCACCGGGCAGGTAATGTCGATTTCCCGCACCATCGGGACAATCTGGCCCGGCCTGGCCCGATGAATCCGTTTTTCGTACTCTCTCATATCAGGTGTCCTCATTGTATTTACCATCTTGTCGGATAGCGGTTTTAATTGGCATAAAAAAAGCAACCTGCCGACAGTGCCGCAGGTTGCTTTTCGAATCGTTCCTCACGTTTCAGACAAAACGGGGCGGCTACCTGTCGGCCTTATCCGCAGGCTGGGGCCACCAAATCCGAATGTCTTTACTGTTTCTACTCATAGAAACAATTGTACCGTTTCGACCTCGCCCTGTCAATCCGAAAAATCCGAAAAATTTGAAAAAAGTCAACAGATTGCCCCGTATTCCGATAAAAACAGATATTCAGCCACGACACGCACTGACGGGTAAAGGTTACGTTGCGGGCTGTTCAAGCCGTTTTTGGTAGCTCAGGGGGACGACCAAAACGGCGCAATCGGCTTTGCGGACGATTTTTTCGGTAACATTGCCGAACAGGGCCTTTTGCAGAGCGCTGCGGCCCTGACGCCCGATGACGATCAGATCGGTTCGTTTGTGGTGGGCAAAGTCGAGGATTTCCTGCCAGTCTTTGCCGATGCGGTACTCGACGCGCACGTTGACCCCGTCCGGCACGCGCGATACATAGGCCTGACGCATTCGCTCGTCCAGATCGCGCTTGGCCTTGTTATCGACATCTTCCACTTCATAGACATACGTCTTCCAGAACTGGGCCTCGGTTTCGGGAATCACGTGCAGGATATACAACTCGCTGCCCGGACGACGGCGGGCGGCGTCCAGAGCAAACTGAAACGCAAAACCGGCATTCTCCGACAAATCCGTACAAAATAAAATGCGTTGAAACGTCGTTTGCAATGTGTTGTTGTCGTCCATAAATACCTCAGAAAAAAACAATTCGGTTCAATGCCGCACCGAAGGTGCAATATAATATCCAAGCCCAGGGCAACGCCCTGGGTCCACTTCAGGGCGACGGCAAGAAAGATATTTCCGCCCCCCAGTCCGCTGGGCTGGGCTAAGATAAGCCGGTCTTTCAGGCCGTTCCTATCCGACCCAATTCGGTAAAAACGTGCAGATGGACGGGAAAATCATCAGCAGCACCGCCGCGACGACCAGCGCCAGCAGAAACGGCATCGACCCGCGAAAGATCGCCTGCAGCGACACGTCGCGTTCGATACCGCTGACGACATAGACATTCACGCCCACCGGCGGGGTAATCACGCCCATTTGAGTGACCACGACGATAATGACGCCGAACCAGATGGGATCATAGCCCAGCTCCTGAACGACCGGATAAAAAATCGGCGTCGTCAGCAGCACCAGCGCCAAGGCGTCGATAAAACTGCCCGCAGCCAGATAAAACAGAATAATCATCCCCATTACCATCCAGCTTGGCAACGGCAGATCCGTCAGCCACGTGGCCAGTTCAAACGGAATCCGCGTAATAGCCAGAAACCGTCCGAAGATGACCGCCCCCGTCACAATAATCATCACCATACACGAGGTGCGGATGGTTTCCATCAGCGAACGATTGAGCATCTTGGGCGTCAGTTTGCCGCGCAGGGCCGCGATGATCAGACTGCCGGCAGCACCGACGGCGGCCGCCTCGGTCGGCGAAAAAAAGCCCTTGAACATACCGATCATCACCGCTGCGAACAGTATCAGCGTCTCAATCAGTCCCGACAGCGATTTGAAACGCACCGTCCAGCTTGACGGCGGCCCGGCCGGCCCCAGGCGGGGGTTGAGAACGCACTGGATGACAATCGTCAGCGCAAACAGCGCCGCGATCATCAGGCCCGGCAAAATGCCGGCGATAAACAGCTTGCCGATGGATTGTTCGGTCAGCAGCGAATATACGATAAACACCACACTGGGCGGGATGAGCATCCCCAGTCCGCCGCCGGCCGCGACGGCGCCGCAACTGAGTTCAGGGCTGTATTTGTAGCGTTTCATCTCCGGCAGCGCGACCGAGGCCATGGTCGCCGCGGTGGCCGGGCCGGAGCCGCAAATCGCCCCGAACGCCGTACACGCGCCGACGGTGGAAATCGCCAGCCCGCCGGGCAGATGGCCGAGCCAGCGGTAGGCCGCGTCAAAGAGCCGACGACTGATGCCGGCGTGAAAGGCGATCTGTCCCATCAACACAAACAGCGGAATCACCGTCAGATTATACTGCATAAACGTCTCATACAGTTCCACGGTGATCATACTGGCCGCGGCGTGCATATCGACGATGATCGCAAATCCGAGAAAGCCCACGACCGCCATCGCAAACGCCACGGGCAGACTGGCCGCCAGCAGCACGAACAGGATCACGCAGCACAGGATGCCGACTTGAAAGGGCGTCATGGCTTGATCATCTCCCGTCGCGGATAAAGAAGATGGACCAGCACCACCAGCACCACCACAAAGCAGCAAAACCCGATGACAAGCGGCACCCAGAAAAGCGGAATTTGCAGGGTCTGAGAGACCCGCTGAGGCGGACGAGACAACTCCAGCCCGTAAAGGACGCTGCGCCAGCCCAGAAAACCGAACAGCGCCATCGACAGCAGCCGCATCAGACTGTCCACCACAAGCCGGCTGGTGCGGTTAAGTTTGTGAAAAAAGTATTCGATGGCGACGTGTCCTTTGACTGCGGTGGTATAGGGCAGGGCCGCGGCCAGCGTCAGTGCTCCGCAAATGCGCACGATGTCATACGCCCCGACAAACGGCCGATTGATCCACGGCAGGCGCAGCGCCACATCGGCGCACACCGTCCCGATCATCACCAGCACGCTTGCACCGGAAAGATACAGCAAGCCGAACACAACGCCCCTGAGCGTGCGGATGCAGCCGTGCTCGATTTTGCGTCCTGCCGACAGTCTGTCCGGATGTTCCTGATGCATTCGTGTTGCAGGTTAACGGGCCGCCGTGTACGATTCTTCGATGAGCGTCAGCAGCCGCTGGAGAAAGGCTCTGCCGGGCAGTCCCTTGCTCTCGGCCTGGGTGGCATAATCTTCAAGAATCGGCTGCACCGCGTCTTTCCATTGCTGCTGCTGTTCAGGCGACAGATCAATGATCTGGCGGCCCAGTTCTTCAATATAGGCCAAAGCCTCCTGATCGGCCTGATCCCATGCCCGACCGTGCTTTTCGATCCATTCTTCGCTGACCTCAAGGACGATTTGCTGTTGGTCCTCCGAGAGCTTGTCCCAACTGGTTTTGTTCATCACCACAAACATGGCCGTGGTGTAGCCAATAATCGACGTGTCCGTAATGGAATTGATCACTTCGCCCTGATTCCAGCCTTTGAGCGTCTCAACCGGACAGAAGGTGGCATCGACCACGCCTTTTTGAAGGGCCTCGTAGGTATCCGGCTGGTTCATGGCCACCGGTGTCGCGCCGAGGTGCTGGGCAATCTTGGATGACAGTCCGGTGGCGCGAACCTTCAGTCCGACCATCTCGTCCAGTGTGCGGACGGGTTTTTTGGAGGCCAGAATGCCCGGCCCATGCGCGTGGATATACAGCAGCTTGACGTCGCTTAACTCGGCCGGGTCAAATTCTCGTGCGACGGCGGTAGCTGCTTGCGTCGCGACCATCCCATTCGGATAGCCCAGCGGCAGATCAATCCCTTCCAGCAGCGGAAACCGCCCTCGCGTATAGGCAAAACAGCTCATTCCAATATCGGAAACGCCGTTGACCACGCCGTCATAGCACTGATCGGCGGAGGTCAGTGTACCGGCCGGGTAGAGGGTAATCTGTACGGTGTCATCGGTGCGCCGGCGGATTTCTTCGGCCCATTGTTCAGCCATTTGACACTGGATATGGGTCGAGGGAAAAAAGATGCTGTATCTCAGCTTTACGACGGGGGGCTGGCCGTCGGGGGTATCGGCCTTTTTGCCGCAGCCGGCAAGCCCAATCACAACCGCCAGACATACCGCCCACGCGACACATAGGGACATTCGTTTCATGGTATTACCTCCTATAATCGGATACCTGTATCGGATTCAGAACGAAAACTATCCCGTTCTCACGATTTGCAGGCGCTTATAGTAAACCCCGCACTCTGCGGATGCAAGAAATAATTCGCGTTCGCAGAACAGGGGTACTTGATCCTTGACTTTTTCAGAGAAATGGCTGAAAGTGATGGGCAGGTTCAGGTCACAAGACAAGTGATGTGGAGAACAGACCATGCGGGTACAGCCCCGAACGAGTGAGATTGTAATGAATGCAGAGGCCAAGTTTCCGACGCGAACGACGGTGCAGGACTACACCATCCAGATCGTGCCGCGGTATGCCGAGACCGATCAGGCCGGCGTGGTGCACCATACGGTCTATCCGGTGTGGTTCGAGATGGGCCGCACGGAACTGTTGCGGGCCAACGGGCTGGCCTACAGCGATCTGGAGAAGGCGGGCATCTATTTTGTCGTGGCCGAGCTGACCGTCAAATACCGCCGACCGGCCCTGTACGATGAGACGCTTGATCTGGCCACCGTCTGTACCCGCATCACGCCCGCTCGTGTAGAGCACACCTACACCCTCAAGCGTCCCTCGACCGGCCTGATTTTGTGCGAAGGCACGTCGATTCTGGCCTGCGTCGATGCCCAGGGCAAACCCCGCCGCATGCCCGACTTTATGTACCCGGCCGAATAAGACCGGCAACGGCCATGCCCCGATTTTTCGCGGCCGACTGATCCTGAAAAAAGCGATAGCGCGCGACCTCTGCTGAAAAAATACTCAGCCACACGAAAAAAACATCCCCGAAAGGCCGATAATAAACCTCTTTTTAAGTCTGTTGTCCAGAATTTATAAAAAGTTAAGAAAATCCCTCGCTTTGCTTAATAATTTCTTGATATTTTCTTTGCAATCGGGTATATTAACCCTTGTAGCAATGAGGTTGAAAACTGAATAACAACAATCAATCGTCTGGGGGTACAGATGACCACGTTAAAAAACATAACCGAAATTCAATTGGCCGTGGAAGGCGGGCGGGGTCCGCCGGAAATACAAATGACCGATCGTTTAACGTCAATCGAGACCAAGAACCTGAATGCCCGACCCCATTCATCAAAGGAAAGTCAAAATGCCAGACACACGTGCTCATTATCGGATTCGTCAGATGCCACCGGCAGCAGCGGTCAAAAACAAGGCCCCGCCGATAGAATAAACAGAATGTTTTTGAGAATTTTCCGGCACGTCAGGCCGCTGTATTTTAAGCTTTATACGGTAAGCAATCGAAGTGATGATTTAAGGAATTCGTTATGCCGCCGATTTTCGAAAACGACCGAGTTATTACGTTTTATCGGCCGTGCTGGGCTGCTCACGAACGCGGACCGCCGGGGGACAAAAAAATGAAGAATTGAATTAACCGCACTTATACGATTTTAATAACGCTCTTTGAATGACATTACATCGCCTGCACCGGATTTGGCCTTATTTGCCTTCTCCTCCTCCGCTTCTGTCAGGTGCAGACAGCACACAGCCGGCTCGGGCGCCTCCTTCCCGGGCCGGCGTGCTTTTTGCGCGGTTGTCCTTGTCGTGATGGCATTCGAAAGCCCACACAGACCCGCCGCTCAATCGGCGGGCGCCTGATAAATCGCGCCGTTTCGATAGCTGGCCCAGGCCGGCTCGAAGGCACGTTATCACAAAAACACCGAAAATGCAAAGCGTTATGAATTGAATTCTTGTGACGTCGTAAATATTGAATATGGCCTGCGGTAATAAAAAAGGGCCTGACGATGCACGCCAGACCCGTTGTTTTTCGAAATTCGGCAGAGCCGTCGGTCGGTTAGTACATACCGCCCATGCCGCCCATACCGCCCATACCGCCGGGCGGCATGGCAGGGGCTTCTTTCTTTTCGGGGATTTCGCTGACGATCGCCTCGGTGGTCAGCAGCAGCGAGGCGATGGAAGCGCCATTCTGAATCGCCGTGCGTTCGACCTTGGTCGGCACGATCACGCCGAACTTGACCATATCGCCGTATTCCTTGCGAAGGGCGTCGTAGCCGAAGTTCTTCTCTTTGGACTCCAGCACCTTCTGGGCGACGATGGAGCCATCCAGTCCGGCGTTCACTGCAATCTGTTTGATCGGAGCGACAATGGCGCGACGCACAATATCGACGCCGACTTTTTCGTCGCCTTCGCACTTGATCTTATCCAGCGTCGGCAGACACTTGAGCATCGACACGCCGCCGCCCGGCAGAATCCCCTCTTCCACCGCGGCACGACAGGCATGCAAGGCATCCTCGACACGGGCCTTCTTTTCCTTCATCTCGGCCTCGGTGGCCGCACCAACTTTGATGACCGCCACGCCGCCGGCCAGTTTGGCCAAACGTTCCTGGAGCTTTTCAATGTCATATTCACTGGTCGAGGCGTCGATTTCCTTTTTGATCTGCTCGATTCGTCCCTTGATGTCGGCGGTCGAGCCGGCGCCTTCGACGATCGTGGTGGTGTCCTTGTCGATGGTGATGCGCTTGGCCTGGCCGAGCTGATTGAGCTGGACGTTTTCAAGCTGAATGCCCAAATCCTCAAAGATCGCCTGTCCGCCGGTCAGGATAGCGATATCCTGAAGCATCGCTTTGCGGCGGTCGCCAAAGCCCGGCGCCTTGACCGCACAGACCTGCAACACGCCGCGCAGTTTGTTGACCACCAGCGTCGCCAGCGCTTCGCCTTCGATATCTTCGGCAATAATCAGCAGCGGACGGCCCTGCTTGGCGACCTGTTCCAGCGCCGGCACCAGCGACTTGACGGCGCTGATTTTCTTTTCATGAATCAGCACATACGGCTTTTCCAGAACGACCGTCCGGTCTTCAGGCTGATTGATAAAATGCGGGCTGAGGTATCCTTTGTCAAACTGCATCCCTTCGAGCAGTTCCACGACGGTCTCGAGCGACTGGCCTTCTTCGACAGTCATCACGCCGTCTTTGCCGACCTTGTCCATTGCCTCGGCCAGGGTCTTGCCGATCTCGGCGTCCTGATTGGCCGAACAGGTGGCCACCTGCTGAATCTGCTTGCTCGAATCGACCGGTATGCTCATCTTGGCCAGCTCATCGACCAGCGTCTCGACGGCCTTGTCGATCCCGCGTTTGACCTGCATCGGATTGGCCCCGGCGGTGATGTTTTTCAGTCCCTCTTCGAAGATGGCCTCGGCCAGGATCGTAGCCGTGGTCGTCCCGTCGCCGGCGACGTTGCTGGTTTTGGAGGCCACTTCCTTGACCATCTGGGCGCCCATATTCTCATACGCATCGGTCAATTCGATCTCTTTGGCCACCGTGACGCCGTCTTTGGTCACGGTCGGCGAGCCGAACGATTTTTCCAGAACGACATTCCGCCCGCAGGGGCCAAGCGTGATTTTGACCGCGCGGGCCAGTTTCCGCACGCCATCGCGAATCGCGGTGCGGGCTTCCACATCGTATGCTATCTTTTTTGCTGCCATATTGTGCAATCTCCTGTTTTCTCGGTTATCAAATCCACATCGAACCCGCCGGACGACTATTCAATAATCGCCATAATGTCCGATTCATCCATAATCAGGTATTCTTTGCCGTCGATCTTGACTTCCGTGCCGGCATAGCTGGTAAACAACACGTGCTGGTCTTTCTTGACCGAAACGGGGGCGCGCTGGCCGTCGTCAAGCATTCGACCATCGCCGACCGCAATCACCTTGCCGCGCTGCGGTTTTTCTTTGGCAGTGTCGGGCAGCACGATGCCGCCGGCGGTCTTGCTCTCGGCCTCAACACGCTGAACGATCACTTTGTCAGCTAAGGGACGAATCTTCATACGTTCTGTTCTCCTTTCGACACAATTAAGGATTATTTTATCGTTATTCCAAGCCCGAACCACTCGGTACGGATAAAAGGCCTATATTTGCAAATCGTATGCCAACCCCTCGAACCATGTTGTGAAAATAAATGTAAAGAGTGGCTTAAAAAAGACTTGCATTTATTCTTGCCGATGTGCACAGGTCGGAACCGACCGCCAATCCAGCCCCCGGCGGCCTTGTGAGCCTGCCACCATGGCAGGCGCCTGGTTCTGTTTTGCAGGCGGCCGGCCCCTTTGTATTTGGATGTTAGTACTCCAGCGCCACGTATGCTGAGAATCCGCATTAGTGTCGCAAAATCAAAGATTAAAGATCAAAATGCAAAACCACACATCAAAATTCAAAAAGAGCGATTTGCAGCGAGTCTTTTTTAAAAAAAGGGTTGATTTGTCGGTCTGATTGTGTAAAATAGTAATTTTCGTTTGCAATGCTATTTCGGAGTGCCTTTATGAAAAAAGAGATTCATCCAAAATATGACGTGGTCAAGGTTCGCTGCGGGTGCGGCAATACGTTCGAGACGCGCAGCACGGTCAAAGAAATCCATGCGGAAATCTGCTCGATGTGCCACCCGTTCTTCACGGGCAAGCAGAAGTTTGTCGATACGGCAGGTCGCATTGAACGCTTCCAGAAGAAGTTCAGCGAGGGCTACAGCTTCCAGAAAAAGAAAAAGTAGCTGACATTTTGAATTTACAACGTGCGCTGTTTGTCTTGGCCTAACGGGGTTAAAGGTTGGCAGCGTATTTTTTTTGTCTGTACCATTCTGATGACAGGTAATCGGAACACGCTATGGCCGCAGAAGTCCTAAAAGGCTTGTTAGAGAAGTTGGAGGAGCTGGATGCAAAATGCCTGGGTATAACCCGGCAACTGGAAGACCCTGCCGTCTTTTCGGATCCGGCCAAGCTGGTTCCGCTGAACCGTGAGCTGAGCAAGCTGACGCCAGTCGTCGGCAAATTCCGCGAGTATAAAAAATGCCTGGCTCAGCTTGACCAGACGCATCAGATGATTCAGGAATCGGCGTCCGATCCGGAGATGAAGGCCCTGGCCGAGCACGAGGCCGAGAGCCTTGAGTCCGAGGCGGAATCACTCATGGAGCAGATCAAAGATACTCTCGTGATGGCCGATGACGCGGCGATTGATTCGGTTATCCTGGAGATTCGCCCCGGTACCGGCGGCGATGAGGCGGCCCTGTTTGCCCGCGATTTGTCTATGATGTACACCCGCTATGCCGAAAAGCAGGGCTGGAAGGTGGAGGTGATGGAGTTTTCCGGCACTGAGATGGGCGGCGTACGCGAGGTGATGATGAACATCAAAGGCCCCGGCGTCTGGGCGCATCTGGGCTATGAAGGCGGCGGCCATCGCGTCCAGCGGGTTCCTGAAACCGAGTCGCAGGGGCGGGTGCATACCTCCGCGGCCACGGTGGCGGTTCTGCCGGAGGCCGAGGAAGTCGATGTCGAAATCAACCCCGATGACGTGCTTGAACATGTCAGTTGTGCCGGCGGTCCGGGCGGTCAGAACGTCAACAAGGTCGCCAGCGCCATCAAGCTTGAACACGTCCCGACCGGCATTACCGTCAGCATGCGGGACGAAAAGAGCCAGCACAAAAATCGCGCCAAGGCGTGGCGCATCCTTCGCGCTCGCCTGTATGACTATTACAAACAAAAGGCCGACGCCGAACGGTCCTCGGCCCGCAAGACGATGATCGGTTCGGGCGACCGTTCGCAGCGCATCCGCACGTACAACTTTCCGCAAAATCGCCTGACCGACCATCGCATCAACCTGTCGCTGTACAGTTTGGATCGCATCATCATGGGCGAAATGGACGAGCTGATTGAAGCCCTGCAGGTGCACGACAAGCAGCAGCGTTTGGCCACCCTTTGAATTGACGATTGACGAATGATCATTGTTGTTACAGGACTGGTGGGCGTTGACAAAAAGCCGTATCTGGCCAAGGTATGTCAGGTGGCCAAAGAGGCCGGTCTCGATATTCTGTTGTACAATGTCGGGCAGATGATGTACGCCGAGGCGCCGGATATCGCACCGGGACGGATTCTGGATATTTCGCTTCAGCGTCTGCATTCGCTTCGCCGCAGCGTCTTCAAGGACATCATCGCCAAAGCCCGGCAGCACGCGCATCTCATCGTCAACACCCACGCCACGTTTCGCTGGCGGCACGGGCTGTTTCCGGCGTTTGATTTTTATCAGATGCGCCAGCTTAACCCGGACTTGTTTGTCTGTCTGGTCGATGGCGTTGAGCCGCTGCATCTGCGGCTGACCCGTGAGCATCATATTCACCACACGCTCAAAGATCTCATCGTCTGGCGCGAGGAAGAGACGCTGGCTACACAAATGATGCAGCAGGGCACACGCGAGACGGCGCCGTTTTATGTGCTGGCCCGCGGCGTCGAACAGGACACCGCCGGCACGTTTTATCAACTGGCCTTTGAGCCGATGCGAAAGAAAGCCTATCTGAGCTTTCCGATGACCCATGTCGCGGGTATGCCGGAGGTGATCGCGGCGATTGAACGCTTTCGCCGCGCGGCCAAAACAATGCTGACCTGTTTTGATCCCGGCGATCTGGAAGAGGCCTATCTGCCGTTTTACGCCGAACAGGCCCAACGGCAGGGGCAAACGACCGTGCCGGTTCAGGCGCTGGGGCAAACCCTTGAGCTGGATGTTGGGGAAGTGCGTCAGATTGAACGCGACATCAACAGCCAGATCTACGCCCGCGATTTTGCCCTGATCGATCAGTCGGATATGATTATCAGCTTTATTCCCGAACTGCCCGACGGGCGGCCGGCGCTTTCCAGCGGCGTCGAACGGGAACTTCAGCACGCCCACGAAGCGGCCAAACAGGTGTATGTGATCTGGCTGCCCAAAAAAGAACCGTCGGTCTTTGTGACCCAGACCGCCAACAAAATTTTTCGCTGCCCGGACGAAGCGATGCAGTATTTCAGCCGCACCTACGCCTATAAAAGCGAGTTGCTGTTCGAGTAGTCAAATGACCGCATTTCAACCCTCAAACGGCCTTTCAGATTCGATTCCTTATGACTTACGGCCCCTCACAGCAGCGGGGCGGCCAGGCGAACAACGCCCTCAGCCAGACTGCGCGCTAAACCGGCCCGTCCGATGCCGCACTGGCAATGCGCCGCAAGTTGTTCAAGCCACCGTGCGGTTTGGAGGATTTCGTCGCGGCTATAGACGAACATCGCGGACTCGTAATTAAAATAGAGACTGCGTATATCCATATTGGCCGAGCCGAGCACCGCCGCCTTGTCGTCCATCAGCAACACCTTGGCGTGCATCATTCCCGCCGTGTAAAACAAAATCAATCCGCCGGCGCCCTGGATCTGCCGCAGCCAATTGCCGCGTACAATATCCGGCAGCGGGTGGTTGGATCGCCGCGGCAAAAGAATGCGTACATCCACGCCGCGACGGGCCGCCAGCATCAGGGCCTGACAGAGCGGCTCGTCGGGCACAAAATACGGCGTAGCCACCCAAAATCGCTCCTTGGCCGCATAAATCATCGACAAAATCGCGTCATACAGCGCATCGCCTTCCATATCCGGCCCGGACGGGACAAACTGCACGACCGCCTGCCCCATGGCTTCGGTACGGCGGGTTTCTTCCGGCGGCAGCGACGGCGTCTCGCCGCTGGTAAACTCCCAATCTCGACAGAACACCTCCTCCCAGTGTCGTACGGTCGGGCCTTCCAGTACAAACGCCAGATCCTGCCACTGTTCCGACATCTGGGCCGGGCTGATGTATTCGGCGCCGATGTTGGCGCCGCCGCCGATCACGGTCTTATAGTCGGCGATGTAGATTTTGCGGTGGTTGCGCAGGTTGCTGCGTCCGCGGAAGGGGCGGTGCAGTACAGGCATAAACCAGGCGACTTTGCCGCCGGCGTCGATAATTTTCCGCACGTGCCGCGGGCGCGTGTGCAGCGACCCGACGCCATCCATCAGGACCCGAACCGACACGCCGGCAGCGGCCTTTGCGGCCAGCTTATCGATAATCAACTGTCCGGCCTGGTCGGGGCGGAAGATAAACGTCGAGATGTGGATGCTCTGTTTGGCCCCGTTGATGAGCTGCTCCAGCGCGGCAAAGCGCTGCTGGGCGGTCGTGCACAACGTCAGCCGATGGCCGTCCTGAGCGCCGGGAATGCCATAGGACCGCAATATTCGGTCGGTAATGCACGCCTGTTCGGGGGCAATGGCCATCGTGGTATCCAATCCCAGCCGCCGTTTTTTCTCGGCCCAGCGCCGCAGCTTGCGCCCGCCGAACAGCAAATACAGCGGCACCCCCACATACGGCGCCAGCACAATCATCAATAACCACGCGATCGTGCCCGAAGGGGAGTGCTTTTGCAGCAGGATGTGAGCGATCAGCACCACGCCCAGCAAAAACGAGCCGATCATAAACAAATACGTCAAAATCGACGTGATGACCAGACTATCCATATCCTGCGACGGCATACGCGAAGCCCTTCTCTTGCAACTGGATTAATATCCCGGCGATTGCTGTTGTCTCGGCGGCGGATCATCTCTTCTCGGCCAGGTTATCCTTATGCAGCACAGTGCGGCACAATGTGGATTCCACTAATACAGAACCCCCCTGCAAAATCAAGCAAATTTCGACCCGAAAGGCAAAATCGCCGATCTATACCCCTCCCGAAAAATATTTTTCATAAAATATATCTTTTTGTGAATACGAATGTTTGTATTTTATGCAGGGAAATGGTACTTAATGTAAACTTGCGACTGTCCAGAACATACAATAAAGGACGGGGAAAGTCAAGACAAAAATTAAAAAACTCAAAAAATATCACGACACACGACAAGCTCCGCAAAAACGGCCTGAAAATTAACTTGACTTTTGGCCGGGTTAATGAGTATCGTAGTACAAGAGAAAAGAAACGGCGGCGGAGAATGACTGACACATACCGACAATGCGACGGAGCGTTGAGAGGTATTGGCTTACTGTTGAAATTCCCTATCTTCTTTTGTACTTTTAATGATTTTTCTTTTTCCCCATTGCGCCTGCTTATCGTAAGCAGCGCCACTTCTTTTTCATTCCTTTTTTGGAGGGTCAACCCATGAGAAAATCTATAATTCGCTTGTGGCTGCTCGTGCTCTGTTTGAGCCTTGTCAGCAGCTCGGCCCTGGCGGTGTATATGAAGATGGATCCGCCGCCGGATGTGGATAAGGCGTTCTTGTCCGGTAACAACTCCTGCTGGCTGGCGACCGCGGCCAATATGCTGGCCGGGGCCGGCTACGGCAACGGCAGAACGGTGCAGGAACGGGCCGATGACATCTACGGCGATCTGACGGCCAATTTCGGCACCGCCAATGGCGGCTGGACGGATACGGCCCTGACGTGGTGGCTAACATCGGCGCACAACACCTGGCCGGGCAACCCCTACACCGTGGTTACCGTCTATGGCAACAAAACCCGCACGCCGTGGGCCAACAGCAACGGGGCGCGATTCATCGGCAATGAACTGCGGCGATGCCAGATGCTCGGATTGAGCATCAGTTGGCCGCGAACGACCGCCGGCGGCAGTGCCGGGGGCGGCCATGCCATCGCCTGCTGGGGCGACAGCGGCAGCGAAGCCCTTCTGACCGGTGCGCCGGCGCAGGTCATTGTTACCGATTCGGACCGCGAAACCGGCGGCGATGTCCAGACCTATACCTATGACGGCTACACCAATCCCAACCCCGGCGGCTTCAATGAGGGCAACGGCTGGTACATCAACTACAGCGGTAACCATCCGTTCATCAAGCACATCATTACCCTGTGCCCCACCGACGACCCCGGCGATCACACCCTGACACAGAAAGTGACCGGCAGCTACCGCATCCATCAAAGTTCGCGGTTTCTGCGCGCGACGGATTTGCATTACAAAGTCGGGACGGATGTGGATATTCTCAGCTATCGAACGCAGCTGGACTGGAACACCGCCAATCCGCCGAAGATAGAAGAAAACGCCACACCCCCGCGCGAGCTGATGGTGGATTGGGATTTGCGCGACAACCCCGTGCCCTACTGCACTTGGGTGACCATTACCACCGAGTTTGTGGTGCCGTACTGGAACGCGATCTACTATCGAGATGTCCATTTTACGTATCCCGAACCGGGATTTGTCATTCGTTTTCCTGAATTTTACTGGCGGATTATCACGCCTGAAATTCAGGAAGCGCCATCCCGGATTCCCAATGTGTCCGGCGGCTACGTCGTCGGGAGTTTTGATCTGATCGCCAGAGATGAAAAACAGTCTCCGTCGGCAATGGTGGCGGCCGAATATCGGTTTATGCACGAATACGACTTTATGCAGAGTCCCGAACTGCATTTCTTTGAACTGAACAGCAAGGAAGAAGAGCCGTTTATGATCGGCAATCTGCGGTTTGGACACAGCTACGGCAAGCTTGATCCGGAAGAATTATGGGCGTTTAACGACTGGATGACGCGGATTCCGGAACAATTTCCGATTCAGCAGCTTCCTCCTGTCGAATTGGACTGGAAAGGCATGCTTCCTTATCCCGAAGGCGAAATTTATCAGGGCCAGTTTAAGCCGCTTGAGTGCAGCATCTATTTCCCCGAAGATATCAATCAAGATTGCTGTGTCGATATCCAGGACTTTGCCCTGCTGGCGCGCCGCTGGCTGCAATGCACAACGCTTGACCGTTAATCCGTCTTGTTGAACGGGACAAAAACGGCAAAAAAAAGGGTGCGGCGGAAGAACCGTCGCACCCTGTGGGTCTTGGGGTCTAATTGTGCAAAGGGTTATTTCTTCTTTTTGCCCTTTGTGGCGGTGGTTTTCACCCGGCCGTGTTTGACGGCGGCCTGAGCGGCGGCCAGTCGCGCAATCGGCACGCGGAACGGAGAACAGCTCACGTAATCCATCCCGGCCAGGAAGCAGAACTCCACACTGGCCGGATCGCCGCCGTGCTCGCCGCAGATACCGATTTCGAGCTTCGGTTGGGTTGCCCGACCGCGCTCGATGCCAATGCGAATCAGTTCGCCGACGCCCTGCTCGTCGATGCTCTGGAACGGATCGCCCGGCAGAATGTCCTTTTCAATATAAGCCGGCAGAAATCCGCCCGCATCATCGCGGCTGAAACCGAACGTCATCTGCGTCAGGTCGTTCGTGCCGAAGCTGAAGAACTGAGCCGTCTGAGCGAACTGATCGGCCAGCAGCGTCGCACGCGGTATCTCGATCATCGTACCGGTCATCGTTTTGATCCGACGCAGATTGTACTTGGATCGCACTTCCTTATAGACGCGATCGACAATGGCCTGCTGATCGGTCAGCTCTTTGACATCGCAGGTCACCGGAATCATAATCTCCGGATACGGCTTTTTGCCGGCTTTCTGCAACTCGGCCGCCGCTTCGTAAATCGCACGCACCTGCATCTCGGTAATCTCCGGGTAGGTGACGCCCAGACGCACGCCGCGATGGCCCATCATCGGGTTGACCTCATCCAGGTTCTCAAATCGCTTGACCAGCTCTGCCATGTTGATATTCAGCGCCTTGGCCAGCTCTTTCTGCTTGCCTTCGTCATGCGGCACGAACTCATGCAGCGGCGGATCGAGCAGACGGATGACCACCGGCATTCCGTCCATTTCTTCGAGCGTGCCCTTGATGGCCTTCTTGACATACGGCTCCAGCTTATCGAGGGCCTCACGACGTTCCTCGGTGCTCTTGGACAGGATCATTTTCCGCAGATAGAACAGCGGCTGGTCGCTGCCTTCGCCGTAGAACATATGCTCGGTACGGAACAGGCCGATGCCTTCAGCGCCAAAGGATTTGGCCTTGGCGGCGTCTTCGGGGGTATCGGCGTTGGTGCGAATGCCCATCGTGCGGCATTTGTCGCAAATCTTCAGAAAGTCCATCAGCACTTTGTTTTCTTCGCCGGGATCCATCATCGGAAGCTGCCCGACATAGACATTGCCCTTTGTGCCGTTGAGCGTAATCCAGTCGCCCTCTTTCAGGACGGTTCCGTCCACATGAATCTGCTTTTTGCTGTGCTCAATGTTCAACTCGCCGCAGCCGACGACGCAGCACTTGCCCCAGCCGCGAGCCACCAGGGCTGCGTGGCTGGTCATTCCGCCGCGTGCGGTCAAAATCGCCTCGGCGGCGCGCATGCCTTCCACGTCTTCGGGGTTGGTCTCTTCACGGACGAGAATGACTTTCTTGCCCTCGCTGACCCACCTGACCGCATCGGCGGCGGTAAAGACGATCTGTCCGGTAGCGCCGCCGGGGCCGGCCGGAAGACCGGAGGCAAGAATGGGATGTTCTTTTTCGACCGTCGGATCAATGATCGGGTGCAGCAGCTCATCCAGTTGAGCCGGCGTGACGCGGGTTACGGCGATGGCCGGGTTAATCAGCCGTTCCTTGACCATATCCACCGCCATCCGAATCGCCGCCGGGCCGTTTCGCTTGCCCACGCGGCACTGAAGCATCCACAGCCGACCCTTCTCGATGGTAAACTCGATGTCCTGCATATCGCGGTAGTGCTTTTCGAGTTTGTTCTTGATGGTCACAAGCTGCTTGTACAGTTTGGGCATGCCTTTTTCGAGGGTGATCAGGTGTTTGTTGTATTCGGATTGCGAATCTTTATTGATCGGCGCCGGCGTTCGTGTTCCGGCCACGACGTCTTCACCCTGCGCGTTGACCAGATATTCGCCGTAAAATTTGTTTTCGCCGTTGCCGGGATTTCGTGAGAAGGCCACACCGGTCGCACAGTCGTCGCCCATATTGCCGAACACCATCACCTGCACGTTCACCGCCGTACCCCACTCGTCCGGGATGCCTTCGATGCGTCGATAGCTGACGGCGCGCTTGCCGTTCCACGAGGCAAACACGGCATGGATGCCGCCCCATAACTGTTCCATCGGATCGTCGGGGAAGGGCTTGCCAATGACGCTTTTGACCTTGGCCTTGAATTGTTCACACAGGTCTTTGAGATCGTCGGCGGTCAACTCCACATCGTTGACATAGCCTTTTTGCTTTTTGACCTCATCCATCAGTTGTTCGAGCTGTCGGCGAATGCCCTGATCCTCTTTCGGCTCGATACCCGCGGCTTTTTCCATCACGACATCCGAGTACATCATAATCAGACGACGGTAGGCGTCATATACAAACCGTTCATTGCCCGACTGGGCGATCATACCGGGGATGGTTTTGCTGGTCAGCCCGACATTCAGGACGGTTTCCATCATCCCCGGCATCGATGAACGAGCACCGGAACGGACGCTCATCAGCAGCGGGTTTTTGACATCGCCGAACTTTTTGCCCATAATCCGCTCGGTTTTGGCCAGCGTTTTTTCGACTTCCTGCTTCAGACCCATGGGATATTTGCGCTTGTTGGCGTAGTAATACGTGCACACTTCCGTCGTGATCGTAAAGCCCGGAGGAACCGGCACGCCGAGCGAAGCCATCTCAGCCAGATTGGCGCCCTTTCCGCCCAACAACTCTTTCATCCCTGCGTTGCCGTCGGCCTTGCCGCCGCCGAAGAAATAGACCATCTTACTGGGTTTCTTTGCGACTGTTTTCTTTTTTGTTGTTTTCGCCTTAGCCTTCGCCTTAGCCATCTTTAACGTCTCCTAAGTTTAGACTTCATTTATCCTTATATCGTTTTTCCAACCGTTTCGCCTGGCCCCACACAGGCCTTGACGTGTGTCCTGATGTTTTTTCGCAGTGGTTAAAGGAAATCGAATATAGTGTGCATATGCCGTGATGTCAACAACGAAAAGCGGATTGATGTTGAAATTTCCGACGATATTAACGTTTTATCTGAAAATTGATAAATTTACTTACAAGGTGAAGTATGACTGGTTTTGTGTGTGCCGTGGGGCTGCGTTGTTCGAGGACGGTGCAAAGACGCCCACAGATGTACGGTGTTTTTTTGCTCGATGCCTGCAACTGTCCGTTTGGGGGCTATCGGCGGGCTACTTCTGGGAGGTCTCCTGCGAGGCTGAGCAGCGGTGCAGGCTGCACGTCAGGACGTTTTGACATTGGCCTTTTTCGAACGCAGCGAGGTTGTCCAGCGTCGTTTCGGCGATAGCGGACACAGCGTTGTGGGTAAAGAACGCCTGGTGGCCGGTGACGATGACGTTGGGGAACATCAGCAGCCGGGCAAACACATCGTCCTGAATGATCTGATCGGACAAATCGTCGAAGAACAAGTCGCCTTCTTCCTCATACACGTCCAGGCCAAGATAGCCGATGCGCTGGCTCTTGAGGCCGTTGATGACCGCCTGCGTGTCAATCAGCGCGCCGCGGCTGGTGTTGATCAGCATCACGCAGTCCTGCATCTTGTCAATCGCCTCGGCGTCGATGAGGTGGTGCGTCTGCGGCACGAGCGGACAGTGCAGCGTGATGATAAAGCAGCGGCGGTAGATCTCATCAAGGCTGACGTACCTAACGCCCAGTTGCTCGCAGTCGGGGTTGGGCTGGATGTCATAGGCGTACAGCTCACAGCCGAATCCGTGCAGGATGCGGGCGACGATCTGACCGATTTTGCCGGTACCGATGATGCCGACGGGTGTGCCGTGCAGGTCAAAGCCCATCAAGCCGTCGAGTGAGAAATTGCCTTCGCGCACCCGCTGATGTGCCCGGTGGATGCGGCGGTTCAGCGCCAAAATCAGGCCGATGGTGTGTTCGGCGACCGCGTATGGTGAATAGGCCGGCACACGCACGACCGACAGCCCCAGCCGCTCGGCGGCTTCCAGATCGACGTTGTTAAAGCCCGCACAGCGCAGGGCCACCAGGCGCACGCCGAGTTCTTTGAGCCGCGCCAGAATCGGTGCATCGGCGACGTCATTGACGAAAATGCACACCGCGTCAAATCCCTCGGCCAGATCAACAGTCTCGTCCGAGAGCCGCGGGTTGAAAAACGTCAACCCGTGGCCGAATCGCTCATTGGCGCGATGAAAAAACTGTTCCACATAGGGTTTCGTATTGAATACCGCCATTTGAAGCATAGGTGTTGACCTTTCATATTTCTGGTTATTTACTCTGAAATGGGGCGATTTGTTCGCTATAATAAGAATTCTAACTCATTATTGAGAAAAAAGTTAAGAAATATTTTCGCAAATCGCAATTATTTTATTTGGCGTTTGACCCGCGATGTGGTATGGTTACACGGGTGTGAAGTGTCTTCTTTCATCTCTCAAGAATATGCTTCCTTTAATCCAATCAGTGAGAGATACAGTTTTAGGGTCTGTTTCAGACCAAGGAGTACGCAGTGAGTACAGGTACAGTCAAGTGGTTTAATGCAAGCAAGGGTTTTGGGTTTATTTGCCCGGACGACGGCGGTCCCGATCTGTTCGTGCATCATTCTGAAATCAAAACCGGCGGTTACGCCACGCTCGATGAGAACCAGAAGGTGAACTTCGAGGTCGGCCAGGGCAAAAAAGGCCCGTGCGCCAACAATGTAACCCCGGCTTAGTCCGAACGTTCAGGTTGCATGTGAGAGGCCCCGCTTCACGGCGGGGCTTTTTTTATGAAATGATTGCTTTTTTGCGGAAAATTCCATTTTTTTTGTTTACAAACCTCTTTTCCTCAAGTATAAAGTCTAATCTTTGTGGAATGCGAATCGATAAGAGTCATCACTCTGTTTGAACAAGGATTTGAACGATGGCACATAAAAAGGGACAAGGCTCATCAAGAAACGGGCGCGACAGCAATCCGAAATATCGGGGCGTCAAGCTTTTCGGCGGACAGGCCGCTCAAGCCGGCTCGATTATAGTGCGTCAGCGCGGCACGCAGTTCAAGCCCGGCTTTAACGTCGGAATGGGGCGGGATTATACCCTTTATGCAACGGTTGCGGGAAAGGTGCGGTTCACTGGCCGTCGCGTTGATATTGTCGCCTAAAAAGACAATTTGTCTTTACAACACGGTAAGCTCCAAAATTGTTTTGGGGCTTTTTTTATTTTTTTGAAGTAAATCGACAGATTTTGTGAAACAGACACCCCCAAAAGCGTGTCTTACTAATAGGATGCTCTTTTGTGTGTTGTTTTTTGAGAAATATCATATTTTTTCATTTTTTTTGCCGGAAATCACGGCTCAAAAGGCATATATAAGTAGAGAGAAGAATAAAGAGATTATCAGAGCGAGCAAAAACCGAAGAAACTGAGGATAGCGAAATGATTACATTCAAGTGTACAAAGTGCGCCCATGAATACAAGGTCGCAGAAGAATATGGGGGCCGGAAAGTCCGCTGCAAGAATTGCAGCACGGTCAATGTGGTTCCGAAGCCCGATACAAGCGGGTGCGGAGACAGTTTGGCCCGATACAACAGCTTGCTTCAGGAATTGCTTGAGTATGAAAAGCATGCTCCGACCTATGAAGTCGAGAGTAAATAGACGCTTCATTCAGCTATTTGAGAGGGTCGGGCACGCCGACTGTGTTTTTACAGCCGCAAGGGATTTATTATAAGACCTTGCGGCTTTTTTGAGTACTCAAACGATGCGCCTCTTTCGATTTTTTTGTGACCATCCCGCCGGAGACAGCGTCTTGCTGGATCCGATCCAATCGCGCCATCTCAACAAAGTCCTGCGTCTGAAAGTCGGCGACGAGGTGCAGATTTTTGACGGCAAAGGACTGCTGGCCGATGCGCAGATTGAGACGATCACACGCGAGGGAGTTCGTGTGCGCCTGCTCAAAAAGACACACATCCCCCCCGCAACGTCAGGGCGCATCATTCTGGCGGTCAGCATGGCCCGGGGTGAGCGGTTTGAGTGGATGGTGGAAAAATGCACCGAGCTGGGCGCCGACCACATCGCCGCGGTCCAGTTTCAGCGGACTGTTAAAATGGGCAATTCGGCGTCGATTGATCGCTGTCACAAAATCGCCCTTGCCGCGGCCAAGCAATGCGGTCGGCTGTATTTGCCGACTTTGAGCGGGCCGGAATCCTTTGAAGAGGCGGTGCGTCGTTTGCGTCAGCAATACGCCGAGGCGGAGTTGCTGTATGGGGATCCGGAGGGGCAATGGCTTGAGTTGACGAGCAATTCGACGGTTCGGACGGATCGAATTGTGTGCGTCGGGCCGGAAGGCGGTTTTTCAGATGAGGAGATCGGGCTTTTGGAAGCTTACAAAGCCCGTCCGGTACGGGTTAATCGCCATATCCTCCGTATTGAGACCGCGGCGGTCGCGTTTACAGCGGTGCTGCGGTTGCAGTCCGGCCTGCCGGAATCGACCTAAACGGCCAACAGGGCGGCAGGGAAGGGGCACACCTCACGTTTTTTATACGGCCGGCAGCAGGGGCATTTCCGGCTGAAAACTATAAGGTAAAGCCGGCGGCCTCGTGTGTCGGCGGTCTGTGTCTTGAGCCTGTTGAGTCGTTGTTGTTTTTCCCTTTTATGTAAACTCTTCACACCCAACCTGCATTTTCAACGTATAGAAGAATGGAAAACGGATATGGTCTATGGGCGGGGAAGCGACTCATGAAAAAGTGTGACAGTCAAAATGTGGCTCAGGAGCTGGCCGGTTTGCTGATGAAACTCAGCGAGGGTAAAAACGACCCGCATACCCGTCGGCAGGCCAACCGGCTGATTACCCAAATCAGTCCCGATGATGTAGCGCGTGCGGAAAAACATCTGCTTGCCAGCGGGCTGTCGGCCAAGAAAGTCCAGCAGCTTTCGGCGGCCTTTGTGCTGATGGGCGTGCTGGACAGCGATGAGAACGACCTTCGACGTCGTTTGCCGGACGGGCATATTCTTCGCAGAGTGATGGCCGAGCATGAAATCATTCGCTGTTTTCTTGCCGAGCTGGAAGAATTGAACGAATGCATTCAGCAGACGGAAAAAACAGGTTCGGCCAGTTCGGAGATGATGCGTTTAGCACACGTGGCCGAGCATCTGAATGCGATGGAAGAGCACGTGGATCGGGAAAACGACGTGCTGTTTCCGGTGCTCAAAGAGCTGGGCTGGGGGAGCCTGTTTATGCAGATACAAAACGATCATACGTATCTGAAAACGGCGGTCAATGATTTGATCAAGTTGACGATTGCCTCTGAGCGTATGGCGTCGGAGGTCTTCAAGTTGCGGCTGTCCAATACGGTTCGGTATTTGTGTCCGATGATGCGGGAGCATTTATTTCACGAGGACCGGGTGCTGTTTCCGCTGGCGGTGGCGATGGTGGACGATCCGGCCGTCTGGCAGCGGCTCAAAACCGTCTGCTGTGAGATCGGCTACTGCGGCATTCACCTGTAGGGACAGGCGAACTCAGCACGATAAAGCGAGCATTAAAAATACACCTTGTCCATCAGTCGGGGGAAGGCGATGCAGTGGCGGATGTGGCGCTGGCCGGTGAGCCAGGCGACGGTGCGTTCGACGCCCAGGCCGAATCCGCCGTGCGGGACGGAACCGTATTTGCGCAAGTCCAGATACCAGGCGTAGTCGTCGGGGTTGTAGCCTTCTTCGTGGATACGGGCCAGCAGGGCGTCGTAGTCGTCTTCGCGTATTGAGCCGCCGATGATTTCGCCGAAGCCCTGCGGAGCGAGCAAATCCAGGTTTTCCACGACCTTCGGGTTGCTCCGGTCGGTTTTCATATAAAAGGCCTTGGCCTGACGCGGGTAGTGCGTAACAAAGACCGGTTTGTCGTGCATCAGTGAGATGATAGTTTCGTCCGAGCCGCCCAGGTCTTTGCCCCACTGGAACCCGGCGGCCAGCTCGGCGTGTTTGGGGTTGTTTTGGATTTTGGTCTCCAGCTCGGCGATTTCGCTGCGGAGTTCGGGGATGCGTCGGGCGTTTTTTTCCTGCTGCCATTTTTTCAGGCCGCCTTTTTTGTCGGCCGCTTCGATTTGGGCCAGTTCCGCTTCGAGAGCGGCTTTTTGCGTTTTGAATTGTTCAAGCTGCTCGGCCAGAAACCGCTGTGTTCGCTCGCTGGTCAGAATCTCGGCCGCTTCGGTGTAGGTCAGCCGCACAAACGGCGGAGTGATGTTTTCCAGTCCGGCGATATCCGCTCCCAATTCTTCCAGTTCCCGGCGATTGTCCTTCAGTACCCGGGCGACGAGGCTTGAGATGCAGTTTTCAGCCAATTCGAGCAGTTCGGGCAGGTCGATAAAGGCCACCTCCGGCTCGACCATCCAGAACTCGGTCAGGTGGCGTCGGGTTTTGCTTTTTTCGGCGCGGAAGGTCGGCCCGAAGCAGTAGACTTTGCCGAAACTCATCGCAGCGCTTTCGAGATAGAGCTGTCCGGTCTGGGTCAGATACATCGGCTGGCCGAAGTAATCGACCGCAAAGAGGGTCTGTTCTCCTTCGCCGGCGGCGGCGGTGAAGATGGGCGTATCGATCAGCGTAAAGCCGTTGTCGTTAAAAAAACGGCGAATGGCGTCGATGACGGTGTGGCGAATCCGCATCGTACACCACGGCTTTCGGCTGCGCAGGTGCAGATGGCGATTGCGCATCAGAAACTCCACGCCGTGGTCTTTGGGCGTGATGGGGTAATCGGCGGTCGGGCAGATGACAGCGGCGTCCGTTACCGCCAGCTCAACCCCGCCCGGCGACCGCGGCTCGGCCCGTACAAGACCGGTTACCGCCAACGACGACTCCTGGCCCAGGCGCTTGACGGCCTCAAAAATCTCTTCGCTGACGGCGGCTTTTTCAAAGACGCATTGGCACAGTCCCGTGCCGTCGCGGAGGACGACAAACAGCACCTTGCCGCTGGCCCGGTTGTGATACACCCAGCCCGACAGCGTCACCGTTTGTCCGACACACTCACTCAGCCGTGCAATCATCGTCCTTGCCGTTTCCGTCATAGCATCTATCCTGTTCTAAAGTCATTGTTCTCCACATCATAACACCATCCAAACCCCCTGTAAATCCCCAATCATCAATCGCGCCGAGACTCTTTGAGGATGCCAGATGTCCTTTGTAGAAAAACACTTGACAAAAAAAAACGTCATCACGCTATATTCGGCCTGATTGTTGTCAACATACTCAGCAGTTTTTATTAAGGATCAAGGTGGTTCGTTCTTCCGAAAGCAACGAAGTCAACGGCAGCCGTGCGGCACGAAAAAAACCGGAATGGTACTACCAGACCGCTAAGTACGCCAAGCCCAGTCTGTCCAAAGCCCTGTTTCAAATTCTGGATACCATTGTTCCTTATTTTGTGCTGCTGGCTTTGATTATTGTCCTGGTCAAGGCCGGGTGGAGTGCCTGGCTGACGCTGCCGCTGTCGATTGTTGCGGCGCTGTTTTTTGGTGCGCATCTTCATTATTTTTCACGACTGCTGTCATCATTCCTTTTTTGCCAACCGCCGGGCCAACATAATCCTCGGCACGTTTTGCGGGTTTTTTGACATGTACGCCGTATGCGGACTGGCAATGGGCACATTCCCGCCACCACGCCAGCGCCGCGGACCTTGATAAGCGCGACGGATACGGGAGCGTCTGGACGATGACGGTCAAGGAATACTGTGCTGCGCCGTTCTGGACGCGCCTTCGATATCGGCTGTACCGCAATCCGCTTGTCCTGTTCATCCCGGGGCCGTTGATCATGTTTCTGCTGATCAACCGGTTTGCCAAGAAAGGCGCTGGCAGGCCGCAGCGCCGCAGCGTGCTGATCACAAATATTGCGGTGTTCGTAATGTTTGCCGTCGCCGTGTGGACACTGGGGCTGTCCGATACCGTCCGTATCGGATTGCCGATTATATTTTTCGCCGCGGCGATCGGTGTGTGGCTGTTTTATATCCAGCACCAGTTTGAGGGGGTGCGCTGGTTCCGGCATAACGAATGGACGGTCATGAAGTCTTCACTTTACGGCTGTTCCTACTATAAGCTGCCGAATGTGCTGCACTGGTTTACCGGCAATATCGGTCTGCATCACATCCATCATACGCGTACCGCAATCCCGAACTACAATCTCCAGCAGTGCTTCAACGAGACGCCCCCGTTTCAGGAGATCAACGTGCTGACGATCCGCAGAAGCCTCAAGTCGCTTTGGCTCAATCTGTGGGACGAAGACCAGCAAAAACTGGTCAGCTTTCGCTCAATCCGTCAGTGAAGACGAACAGGTGCGCCCCCTGGTGTTGCGTCCGCCGCGGCGTTTGTGTCAGTCTCGAATGGCCGGTGATTGTTTGGTTGCCTCATTGCCCGACTACCCCTTTATGAATATCCCAATCACCGGTGCGGAGAGCACTGTCCCGAATATAGTTCACCACCGCGTCGTCGTCGTTGGGGCCGATGATTTGATCGGCGTGTTGTTTGACGATGGGTTCGGCGTTGGCCACGGCGACAGCGCAGCCGGCCAGTTGGAACATTTTGATGTCGTTGATGTGGTCGCCGAAGACCGTCAGATGTTCGGACGAAAAGCCCTCCAGTTCCATCAACGTTCGCAATGCTTTGGATTTGCACGCTTTGCGGTCGTGGAGGGTCAGCCACCAGTGGCCGGTGTGGTAGGGGTTTTCAAACAGGAAATTTTCCATCATTTGCGGATACCGCTCAGCCAGCAGGCCCGCCAGTGCGGTCACATTTTCCCGCGATCCCATCACTGCAAACGCGACGACCTTTTCCTTGAGTGCGTCGGTCAGTTTGCCAATCCGTCGCAATCGCCTGTCATTCTCCAGTTCGAGAATATCGTGATACCACTGCATTTCCGGGTTAATCAGTTTTTCCCAGTACAAACAGTCCTCCTGTCCGTTATGCGTTACCACAAACGGCAGCAGTCCCTCGTCCAGGATATGCGCATAAATCGTCGCCGCAAACGCCCCGTCCAGATGATTGATGACCAGATGGCGTCCTGTCGCATAGTCGGTCAGATACGCTCCATTGACCGCAATCACCGGCAGCCGCAGCGGCAAATCGCCCAGAATCGGCGTCATTTCCGCCCACGCCCGCGCACTGGCCACGGTAAACCGCACTCCGGCGGCCAGCAATTGACGCAGCGTTTTTTTGCTGTAGTCCGACAGCCGCCCCGCCGTCTGCAAGAGCGTTCCGTCCATATCCGACACAAATATTTCGCTCTTATTCATCTTAATTTTTCTTGTTTACTTACCTTTCTTTGTAATTTATTGTTGTCAACAACTCAAAACGCTTGTAAGTTAAATCTGTATCATGCCAAATCTTTGATAAACCACTCCAGATTGCACGACACGACCTTTCCGTTGTCGATATTGTCTGTTGTACGGCTGATTAAAATCCGCCGCGAGGCGTCGATCAAATCGGCGGCTTTGTTGAGTTTTTGTATAGCCGATAAGTCAGGCGCGCTGGTCAGCTTAATCTCTATCGCCCATTTTTCTTTCCCGAAATCCAGGACAAGATCAATCTCATAGCCGTCATTGGTGCGAAGAAAATACGGCCAGAACGTCATATCTCTTAATTTCAGCGCATTGATCACCTGTTCGATGATAAACCCTTCCCAGCTAGCGCCGACCCACGGCGCCGACAGCAAGTTGTCTTCGTTCTGCACGTTCAGCAGCGAATGCAGCAGGCCGCTGTCGCGCCAGTACAACTTGGGGCTTTTGACCAGCCGCTTTTTCAGATTTGTAAAATACGGCTGAAGCTGACGAATCAAGAACGCCCCTTCCAGATACCCCAGATAGCTCTTGACTGTTTTATAGGAAATATCCAGACTCTTGCCCAACTGCGAGGCGTTCAGGGTTTGGCCGTGTACCGCGGCGATCCTTATCAATCGCTCCTCGCAGACGTTTGAACACGTCCGGCCATTCCTGGGCCTCATCCAGAATGACCAACTCGGACTGCGCCATCAGGCTATCCCACCGCAAATCAAGGTTTACCCTGTCCGGGTCCTGTTCTAAATCAAAATAAATCCCACCCAGTAATTGCGCAAAAGTTGTTTTTCCGCACTGGCGGGGACCCGGAAGGGTAACGGCCGGAAATGCTTTAAGTCTATTAATTACAATACTTTGTATTTTTCTTGCCAACATTTATTACATTTTAGAAATGAACTTCTATTTTGCAAGACTTTTTTCAGGCTGTAATAAATCAAGTCTTTATTTCTGCGTCATCTGCGGTTTCGGGCTACTCCTGCGGCAGACGGGACAGGTCCACATCTGAGCCGGCGACCATTAAGATGTCTTCAGCATAGACGGGCGTCTCGGGCATCGGGACGTTGATGACGCGATCTTCATTTTCTTTGACGTTGTCTTCGCTGCGTTTGATGGCCACGAGATTGACGTTGTATTTTTGCCGAAGCTGCAAGTCCATCACGGTTTTGTTATGAAATGAGGCCGGCGCCTTGACGCGGGCCAGGCTGTAGCCGGGGGCAAAGTCGATTTTTTCCTCGATGTGCGGGGCGATGAGGCGATAGGCCCAGCGTTGGGCGGTTTCGATTTCGGGGTAAATGACCTCGGTCGCGCCGACGGCGCTGAAGACCTGGCCGGCGGTCAGATTGGCCGCGCGCGCGTAAATCTGCGGCACGCCCATTTGTTTGAGGTTGACCACCGTCAAAATCGCCGACTCGAAAGCCCGGCCGCGTTCGCCCATGCCGACGATGGCCACATCGGCCTTATCCACGCCCTGTGCCCGCATCGCTTCTTCGTCGGTGCTGTCCAGACGTACGGCATGGCTGACCTGGTCGCGGATGTCCTCGACGATGTCTCGATCTTTGTCAATCGCAATCACGTCCGCGCCGCTCATTGCCAGGGCAATCGCCAGTTTCTTGCCGAATCGGCCTAAGCCGATGACCACAAATCGCTTCATAAGCCTGTCCTTATTAAAATAGCCCGGCCCGCAGGGCCGTCATTCATTTTGATTTTTTAATTTTTAATTTTGATTTTTCAACCGACCATCAGCGGCTCGGATGGATAATCATACCCGGCCGGTTTGAAGTTGAACATCAGCGCCGCCAGCAGGGTCAGCGGCCCGAGCCGTCCGATGAGCATGGTCATAATGATAATCCACTTTCCGGCGGTTGTCAAAGTCGGCGTCACGCCGGTCGAAAGTCCGACCGTGCCCATGGCCGAGGTGACCTCAAAGGCCAAATCCACCAGCGTCCAGTCGCTGTGGCGTTCAGTCAGGCACAATCCGAGCACAGCGGTCAGCAGCATCATCATAAACAGCACCGCCACGGCAATCGCACGTCCGACCACCACCAGCCGCACCGATCGTTTGAACAGTTCCACCTCCCGCCGTTTTCGCAGGGTGGCGTACACAGCCATGATAATCAGCGCAAAGGTCACGGTTTTGATGCCGCCGGCCGGTGAGCCGGGCGAGCCGCCGATGAACATCAGCAGCATTAGCGTCAGTTTGGACGGTTCCGAGAGATGTTCAATCGGAACAGTGTTGAACCCGGCGGTACGTGCGGTAATCGACTGAAACAGCGCCGTCAGAAATCGTCCATCCGCCTGAGGGCGGGGCGAATAATGTTCCAACAGCATCAGCAGGGCCGTGCCGCCAATAATCAACGCGGCGGTGGTGGTCAAAACAATTTTGCTTTGAAGCCCAAGCCGCTTGGAAATGCCCAACTGAAAGAATTCTTCCGGGCAACTGTGTCGGCGTACCAGCCGCCGAATGCGATCCACACAAACGCTTGTGATGTTATACAAGACGCCGAAGCCCAATCCGCCGATGACAATCAGCGGGCAAAACACCAGATAGACTCCCCAGCTTCCGTGGAAATCCATCAGGCTGCGTTGATTCAGACTGAATCCGGCGTTGCAGAAGGCGCTGACGGCGTGAAAGATGCTGAAGAACCACTGTTGATCCGTGGTGGCGACTGTGCCGGGGACTTGAGACCACATCGGATACATCAGCACCGCCCCGACGGCTTCAATCAGCAGCGTGCCGCCGAAGATAAAGGCAATCATCGCACCGATGCGATTGAGCGTGGCGGCGCTGAGCAAGTCCTGCATGGCCACCGCTTCTTTGACGCTGAGCGCTTGTCCCAAAAGCAGCGCCAGCACGCCGCCGAAGATGACAATGCCCAGTCCGCCCAACTGAATCAGGACCAGGATGACGATTTGTCCCATTCGGGTGAAATCGCCGCCGGTATCCCGCACGATCAGTCCGGTGACGCAGGTGGCGCTGGTGGCGGTAAAAACGGCATCGGTCAAGCTCAGCGGTTCGGCGCGATCGGCCTGGGCTTTGGGCAGCATCAATAGTCCCGCCCCGGCCAAAATCAAAATCACAAAAATACTGATCAGGGTACGGGTGGGATTCAGTCCTGAAGCGGCCAGAACCACCATACTCAGGCATACTTTGCTGATGACCTGCAGGACCAGATACGCACTGACAGCGACCAGGATGGCCTCGCTACGATGGGCGATGGCAAACCAGCGTCCCGCGCCGACGGCCACCACGAAAAGGGTCAACAGCAACGGCGCCTCAAACCAGTTGCTGCGAAGGAACTGCCGCTTGTCCTCTACATTAAAAAAACGCACCGCCTTTTCCCAGAGAAAAACAAAGAGCACCCCCATCTGGATGGTGTGCAGCAGCGTCTCCGAGAGAACGGGACGATCAAATCCGTAGAGCATCACAAAGGTCAAACCGACCGTCAAAACCGCCGCGATGGTGACGGCAATGACGATAGACTCCAGTATCGAATTTTTGTAGCGCAGCTTCATAAAAAACGTGGCTATGTTTTACCGCCTTGTCCGTCTGAATTCCAGACCTTTTTTTGTGTTGTCCGAGGTTGCAACGCATTCTATTAACTCAACCGAACCTCAGCAAGGCCGGTGATTCATACCGTCGCGCCTGTTACAAAGTGGTTGCGACCAGAAGAATATTGTGGATAAGATGTGAATAAACTGAGGATTGTCCACACGAAGCGAAATTAAACGTCTGTTCCGAAAGAAACAAGATAGTTTCGAAATACAAAAAACGCTTGCTTAACCGTCGAAAACCGGATTTGTCTTTCTGTTAACCTCTTATTGACTATACTTTATGAACACGCCGTTAAAAAGAGGTTAAAATATATCTACTGGGAGTAATTTTGTTAGGATTATTTAAGTCTTACATTTTATTCGTAAGGTAATGGGCTGGAATGTGGATTAGTGGTTGAAAACCCCTGATGCTCTACGAACGGACTATGATCGCCTTAAGTTGTCGGCATTGTTTTTCTGGATTATCTAATATTGCCGAAGCCACAGCCACGGCCCGAATCCCCGTTTCCAGCACGGCCGGCAAATTTTGGGCATTGATACCGCCAATGGCCACGGGTCGGATGGAGGTGGAGGCCAATCGCTGGACGGCCTGTCGGATGTAGCCCAGTCCTGCCGGCGTAAGGCCGGGTTTGGTCGGGCTGGCAAAGGCCGGGCCAACTCCCACATAGTCATAGTCCGCGGTGACGGCTTCGTTAAGTTCATTGATCGCGTGGGTGCTGCCGCCGATGAGCATCGGTCTTTTCAGCAGTATTCGGGCGGATTTTGGCAAAATCTCGTCCTGTCCGAGATGGACGCCGTCGGCCTGAGCCAGGGCCGCGATGTCGGCGCGATCGTTGATGATTCCCAATGCTCCGTTGGTTCTGCATACATCTATAAATGACTCGGCCAGCGACAAAAAACGGCGGTCGGACAGGTTTTTTGCGCGAAGCTGAAGGGCGTCGGCGCCACCGGCAATGCAGCGTCGGGCCAGTTCGCATGCGGCGGCGTCGGTCGTTTGCGGATCGACATTAATCAGTACATACAAGCCAATACGTTCGAGTTTATCCAGTTTATAAGCGGCCTCAAAGACCGACTTTTCGAGGTCATAGGTCTCAAATCGAAGCCGTTCACAGATCGCCGCAACCTCGGCATCCAGCGTTCGGGTCATCTCGGCCAGGACGCGCAGGGCCTCGGTGGCGCGTTTGGACGCGGCGGTAAAGCAATCGGCCAGACTCGCCCGCGACAACTGTCCTTCGACGCTCAGTTCGCGTCCCACATCACCGGCTACATCCCGCGCGGCGAGCAGGTTCTCCGCATCCAGCCGGGCAATGGCGCCGCACAAATGATGCCGCATTTGTTTGGCCCTGGCGCTGAGGGTTTTATCATCCAGCAGAAAACGGCAGTACTCCTCCATTCCCCGCAGCGCTTCCCGCGCCCGGTTAAAGTTGGCGTCAATAATTCGATAAAGACTTGTATCGCCCATAGCATTCGCCTGGAAACGTGAATAAACCGACATCAATCTACTGTACGCGAAGCATTATACACGCTTGGCGCGATATTGCCAAGCGTCATCATGCCGACAGAGCGGAGGTGAGAATGCGGCCTTACGGGTTTACTCCAGCGCGAGGATAAAGGGGTTTTCGAGGATTTCGACGACGCGGCGTAAAAAGCGGACGCCGTCGGCGCCGTCGATGATGCGATGGTCATAGGACAGCGACAACGGCACAATCAACCGCGGTTGAAGTGTCTGGTCGATATAGACCGGTCGGCGGGTTGCACGGGCAATACCGAGAATCGCCGCTTGGGGCCAATAGATGATCGGGGCAAAGGCGCCGCCGCCCAGACCGCCGAGATTGCTGACGGTGAAATTTCCGCCGACCATCTCTTCGGGTGCGACCTTGTGCTGTTTGGTGCGTTCGGCCAGCGAAGTCAATTCGACCGCGATTTGCAGGAGGTTTTTTTTGTCCACGTCGCGCAGCACCGGCACCAGCAGGCCGCGATCGGTATCCACCGCAACGGACAAATGGCAGTATTGCTTGTAGATGATTTCATTGGTCTGCGGATCGAACGAGGCGTTGAATTGCGCAAAGTCTTTCATGGCCAGAGCCACAGCCTTCAGGACAATGGCGGTCAGCGTCAGTTTGCCGCCGGCGTCTTTGACCCGCTGGGCGCCGGCCTTGCGAAATTCTTCGAGCGTCGTGATGTCGGCGTGGTCATATTGGGTCACCTGCGGGACCGTCGCCCAGGTATAACTGAGCGTGGCGGCGATTTTTTTCCGCGTTGTGGTGACGGCCTTGCGTTCAATCGGCCCCCAGACGGAAAAATCGGGCAGCGGTTTGTCGGCCGAGGTCGCGGCGGGCGCCGGCGTCGGCTTCTGCTGCGAAGATCGGTCGTCGGACACTGCGCCTGCGGTTTTTGCCTCGTCGGGTTCCGAGGCGTCGGATTCCTGACGCACAGAGGCCGCCGCAGGCACAGCTCCGACTTCCTTTGGCATAACAGCCGAATTCTCCCCTTCGGACTGAGTTGTATCGGGCTGCCGCTGTTCGGGCTGGCCCGTGGGTGTCGTTTCTTGAATTTCCGTTTCCACCTTTATCAGGAGTTGGCCGACGTTGACGGTTTGTCCCTGTTCGATATGAAGTTCAACCACTTTGCCTTTGACAGGGGACGGCACATCAAATGTCGCCTTTTCCGTTTCAAGCTGAACCAGCGGCTCTTCCACATCGATGACATCGCCGACCTTGACGAAGATTTCGATCACGTCGCCGGATTCAACCGTTTCCGATATTTCAGGGAGTGTGATTTCTTTGATCATTTGACATACCTCTTCAGTTTGTTTACTCGCTTATACCGAAAGCGGGTTGGGTTTTTCGGGATCGATTTTCAGTTCCTGTATCGCTCTCTGGATCACGTCCTGTTGGATTTTGCCTTCCTGGCTCAGTCCAACCAGGGCTGCCAGCGTTATGTATCGCGCGTCCACTTCGAAATAATCGCGCAGTTCGGCGCGTCCGTCGCTTCGGCCGAACCCGTCGGCGCCCAGCGGCATCAGTCGTCCCGGCAGCCAGCGGGCAATTGAACAGGGCAGCGTCTTGAGGTAATCGGCGGCTGCGACAAACACGGCCTGTGTGTCCTCAAAGCAGCGTTCAATATAGCAGCGCCGCGTTTCGGACGGATGCAGCATATTCCAGCGGGTTGCGGCTGCGGCGTCTTCATATAAGGCCTTGTAGCTGGTAACGCTCCAGACCTCCGCGGCCACCCCATAACGCGACTCAAGCAGCTCTTTGGCCTTGACGGCCTCGTTGAGGATGGCGCCGCTTCCGAGCAGGATCGCCTTGGGCGCATTGTTGTTCAGGCCGGCGGGCTGATACCGATACATTCCCTTAAGAATTCCCTCTTCAACACCCTCGGGCATCGGGGGCATTCGATAAAACTCATTGAGCATGGATACATAGTAAAACACGTTTTCCTGTTTCACGTACATCCGGTGCAGACCATCCCGGATGATGACCGCCAGTTCATAGGCAAAGGCTGGATCGTAGGCTTTCAGGTTCGGAACGGCATAATAAAAATGATGGCTGTGGCCGTCCTGATGCTGCAAGCCCTCGCCGGCCAGGGTGGTTCGCCCGGAGATGCCGCCGATCAGAAATCCGCGCGCCATGACATCGGCCGCGGCCCAGATCAAGTCCATCATCCGATGCGCCCCGAACAGCGAATAAAAGAAGTAAAACGGGATGATGTTCAGATCGTGCGACGCATAGGCCGTACCGGCGGCGATAAAGGAGGCCATTGAGCCGGCCTCGGTAATGCCTTCTTCAAGAATCGCCCCGTCTTTCTGTTCGTTATAAAACAGCAGCGTGTCTTTGTCCACCGGTTCGTATTGCTGGCCGGACGGGCAGTAAATGCCGGCCTGTCGAAACAGCGCTTCCATGCCGAAGGTGCGCGCTTCGTCGGGAACAATCGGGACGATGAGCTTGCCGATCTGTTTGTCGTTGAGCAGCTTGGCCAACAGGCGAACGACGACCATGGTACTGGCCACTTCGCGGTCGCCGCTGCCTTTGACAAACTCGTCGAACAACTCGTTCGGGGGCATTTGCAGCGGCTTGACAATGACCGTGCGGCGCGGTACGTAACCGCCGAGCTGTTTGCGTTGTTCCTGAAGATAGCGGATTTCTTTGGTTTCAGAGCCGGGACGATAGAACGGCGCTTCCTGCACTTCGCCGTCGGGGATGGGGATGCCGAAACGGCTGCGAAATTCGACCAGTTCTTCTTCATTGAGTTTTTTTTGCTGATGGGTGATGTTGCGTCCCTCAGCCGCTTCGCCCAATCCGTAGCCTTTGATGGTCTGAGCGAGGATGACGGTCGGCTGTCCGGTATGTTCGACAGCCGCTTTGTAGGCGGCATAGACCTTCAGCGGATCATGACCGCCGCGACTGAGCCGACAAAGCTGTTCATCGGACAGATGGCTGACCATTTCCAGCAGTTTGGGGTCTTTGCCGAAAAAGTCCTTTCGGATAAAGTCGCCATCCGAGACGGCGTATTTCTGGAATTGCCCGTCGGGGACTTGCTCGGCTCGTTTGGCCAACCGTCCTTCGGCGTCTTTGGCAAACAGGGCGTCCCAGTCCGACCCCCATATGACCTTGATGACATTCCAGCCTGCGCCGTGAAAAATCGATTCCAGTTCCTGTATAATCTTGCCGTTGCCGCGCACCGGTCCGTCCAGCCGCTGCAGGTTGCAGTTGACGACAAAAATCAGATTGTTCAGTTTTTCGCGTCCGGCGATGGACAGCGCGCCGAGACTTTCCGGTTCGTCCATCTCGCCGTCGCCCAGAAACGCCCAGACCTTGCGATTGCTCGATGCGGCCAATTGCCGATTTTCCAGATATCGGTTAAATCGCGCCTGATAGATTGCCATCAGAGGCGACAGCCCCATCGATACGGTAGGGTACTGCCAGAACTCCGGCATGAGCCGCGGGTGCGGATAGGACGGCAGCCCGCCTTCGGGCGTCAGCTCCGAGCGAAAGTTTTCCATATCAAATCCGCTCAGGCGGCTTTCCAAAAACGCCCGAGCGTAAATTCCCGGTGCGGCGTGTCCCTGAAAATAGATGATATCGCCTTTTTGCTCGGGCGTGTCGGCCCGGAAGAAATGGTTAAACCCCACCTCCATCAAGGTCGCCGCGGATGCGTATGTCGAGATATGCCCGCCCAGTCCCGGTTTATGGCGATTGGCGCGGATGACCATCGCCATCGCGTTCCAGCGGACAAGGCTTTTGATTCGCCGCTCGATTTCGCGCCGTCCCGGATAGGGCGGCTGTCGGTCGGCGGGTATCGTATTCACATAGGGTGTTGTTCCGTTCATCCGCATTCTCGTTAGTTTCAATTCATTGATTTATTTTTTCAATATACAAGTCGTTTGGATTCCGAAATAGGGAAATTCCTTATTTGGACCCTCAAGATTCCTTAAACACAACGATTATGTGCCGACATCCCTGTAATTGCGCGGCCGTGGGACGTTATCCGATACGTCAGATTTCTTCCACATCGCTGTGGGGCGCAACAGAAAAATCGACAACGGCTTGGACATGAATGCACAACCGGCGCTCCAGTTGCGGCCGGGGGATTTGTCCTTCGATTCCCGGCGCATAGCCGTTCAGGATGCCGACATTTTTATAATCCGTCAGTGTTCCGATTAACTGGTATCCCACGTCCGCTTCTTTTTCCCATACGACCACTGAAATGCGCCCGTTTTGGCGTAAATTTTTTACGGTACCGGGGCAGAACCACTCTGAGATGCTGATGTTCTCCGGTCCGATTTTTTCCATTTCGCCGGCGGCGGCCAGATGCGGCAAGCCATCGACGTTGGCCGTTGCAATAAAAACAGCCCCGAC
>OMKS01000430.1_pt1 | contig 39341 bp, 25 predicted proteins | sample 1674721 | NCBI WGS metagenome assembly OMKS01 (sample SAMN06264996, study PRJEB25208) | sediment metagenome | isolation source: hot spring sediment | place: USA: California | collected 2014-09-02 | reverse complement strand
TTCGTCAAGCACGCTAATCAAAAAATACTCAAACTACACATTCCGCATATGGGCAAATGGCGATATAATAAAATGCTCGAACGAATCTCATTATGTTGAGCTAACTTATTCTGCTATTTGACATTACCTCGATAAACAACAAATCCGAGGGATAAGTCTGTCTCGCAATCTTCAAAAATAACCGGAAAACCAAGAAAATACCTAAAACGAAATCAAATCTGCGAATTTAGGAAAAAATGATCCCGTTTTCGTCGTTAACGCAAAATCGGGGGGGACAATTTCCATACCTCGCTTAGATGTGGACAGTATCCTTTTTTGGCCCAAGCGAAAAGTGTTTGACAAAGGGCCGCATAAGAAGTATTTTTGCATTAGTGAACTTAACGAGGAGGACGAATGAAGAAAATTCTATTTGCGCTGATAATAATCGCCCTGCCGCTCTCGGTGATAGCACAATACCAAAACTATCCGGACCTCGGTCTGAAGACCATCGGGGTTAAAGTCGGCCCGGCAATTCCAGATTCGCAACACAAAGTTGGCTTCGCGCTTGCGGTTTTCTCCGACCTCGGCAAACTTCACGAAATCGTCGGACTCGAGGCCTCGCTCGAGTATTTCCGCGTGACTAAAGAAGTCCAGCAAATCTACACGAACTCACACTCGGACATCGCCGTCTATCCGACTTTAAAAATAATGCCAAAAGTCGAGAGTGTGAAATTTCAGCCCTATATCGGTGGTGGTCTCGGTGTTCATTACCTCACGGACACCCCCGACGAGCGCCTCACGAACGCCGACAAAAATACAAGCACCCGCCTCGAAGTGCATCTCACCGTGGGGAGCACATTCAGAATCACCGACGACATAACGGGCGTGGGTTGCTTCAAAATCAACCTCTCGGACATCTCGACTTACAATCCGTATTTCGGAGTGTCGTTTAACATGTAACTTGTTGTAAAGTAGCGGCTTATACGAAAGGGGTTGCTTTTTGCAATCCCTTTTTCTATAATATACTGATATTATTTTAGCTCTTCGAGGCTCATGGAACAACTTCGTCGCTTCTTCATACTATGCACTATTGTCACGGCTGTATTTGCGGTGCCTTTCGATATAGAATTTACCTCGCTCGATGACTTCTCTGCAGGCGAGGCGCACAACATTCTCATCGTCCCCGACCCGGCATTCCCGTCGGCGGCGCTGACGCTTTCGGAGTTCGACACGATACGCGTGCTTCAGGTGTATCCGTCGGGGCATTGCAAAGACTGCCTCCATTGGACTGTGGACAGCCTCGCGCCCCACGGCTCGCCGCCTTTGAACTTCCGAATCGATGTAATCACGCTGAACAATTGGAATCGCATCGACAGCCTCACCGCGCCATTTTCCGCCGAGAACCCTGTGACCTCGACTACATTTACGCAGACTTTGATGGACTATGACATAGTCTATTTCGGCATCGCGAACGGATACGGCGGCTCGGGAAGCGACTTGAACTCGCGCGGCAAGCAGAGAGTCCGCGATTTCGCAGGCCTCGGGCGCGGAATAGTGCTGACCCACGACACTATCGCCAAACGCAGAGGTCCCTTCGGCTCGACATCGGTAGGCACTTTTGTCCATGAGAATTTCAACACAATCGTCGATGTGACGGGTCTCGACGCCGAGTGGGTTTCCAACAACGCCGCGTGGGACCTATATTACGAGGTGACGAGGCATCCCTCCGCGCCAGCCGATGCGACCATTTTGAACACGCCATTCGAGCTTCCGGAAAGATTCGACATCACCGCCTGCCATGAGTTCGGCGAGAGCTTCGTTGACGGGCAGATTTGGTTTGTCGGCCCGAGCAATGAGATTTACATGCACACATATCACTCGCCGCACTATGGGAGCCACGCCTCATATTTCTCGACAGGCCATGCCGAGGAGGAGATGGGAACTTCCTTCCGCCCTGCGCCTTGGGAGGGCAAGGCGATGATCAACGCGATGTATTACTCATATTTCGGCGGGCTGGGTTCGGGCGTCTATACGAGCGCGATTTTCTTCGCGCCATGTCCGGGGGGCCTCGTCGAGATGGGCGCGGTGATGAGCGTTCCGGGCGAATCGAGCATCACGATAGAGCTTGCCTCCTCCGTGGATGGCGTATTGTGGACTCCTTGGACTATAGTTGCCCCCGGCGGCGCGATTCCGCCATCCGTCGCGGAGGGGCCTTTTTACAAGTTCCGCGTCCTCATGTCCCGCGACATCGCCCACGCGCCGACTCTGCACTCGATAAGCTTCCACTTCGATCTGCCCACGCCCGAACTGGAATTGCTATACCCGCCGATAAGCTCTTTTTACTCATGCAGTTGCGGCGATGTGTCGTGGAAAGTCGATTCCGATGACCCGATAGACATCGCGAGCGCATATTTCAATGTCAACTCGACGATTTACGGCCCGTCGCGCGCGGATTTCGATCCCTCCGATTCGACTTTTTACTTCCTCGGGCCGGAGCACTGCTGGACTCACGGCATCACATACTATGGCCTCGTCGAGGAATTGCGAACGCTCGACCGCGCCTGTCCCCGCACCGGCGACACGACCTTCGTCTTCACGGCCGATTTCCGCCCGCCGATTTTCACCACGCTATCGCCTGCGCCCGGCGCGATTATCGGCGATGAGACGCCAATCATTATAGCCGTCGTCCGCGACAGCACATCGGGGATTCAGACATCGCTTTTCAAATGGGTCATCGATGGCGACACGGTGAGTTGGGGCGAGACCGGCCTCAGCTGGAACGGCACCACCGAGCGATTGAGCCTGACGACATCGGCGAGAGGGCTGTCGCTTTCCGGCGAGGTCGAGATTTGCGCCGTCGCCGGCGACAGGGCGGTAGGTTGCGGCGCGAACATCGCGGACACATGCTGGAGCTTCTATGTCGATAACGTCGGCCCCGAGGCCACGATGATCTCCCCGCCCTCGGGCTTTTTATCCTGCGACAGCCTGCGAGCGGCTTTCATCCTTCGCGACACCAGCGGTATTGACACGATGAGTATATTATTAACTGTGGGCGCGAGCGTTTACGAGTTCCCGATGAGCATGAGCCTCTCCGGCGACACGCTTTTCTTCTTCCCCGACATCCCCGTCGCCGACGGCGAGACGCTGACCGTCCGCTTCGGCAGAGTGAAAGACACTTTCGGCAACGACGGCGCGCCAATCGAATTCGAGATAGTCATCGACCAAAGCCCGCCGCGCGTTTGGGATAGAATCCCGCCGGATGGCGGTTTCGCAGGGGTTCCCGCGCCGACTGTGTCCTTCCGCATAGCCGATGATTTGAGCGGGCTTAACGAGGCGAGCATCAGAATCACCCTGAACGGCGTGGATTATTACATCGCCGATGCCGCATGGGACGGCGAGCATCTGTCGCTCGATGGCGAGCTTCTCGGATGGGAATTCGAGCATGACGACACGGTCGAAGTCTGCGTTCGCGCGGAGGATATGGCTACCGGTTGCGGGCCGAATGTCCTCGAGGAGTGCTGGGAGTTCTATGTCAACCTCCGAGGCCCGATTTGCAATATCGTCGGCCCGCCGGACGGCGCGGTCGTAGGTTGCGATAGTTTTGAGATTATTTTCACGGTAGAAGACCCCAACGGCGTGATTCCCTCGACAATAGGCTTCACGGTGAACGGTGCACTGTTCGACCTCGCCTCGCCGGAGGTTTCGACTTCGGGCGACACTGTGATTTTCTGGCCCTCCGCGCCGTGGACGCATGGCGACATCATCACAGTCGAGGTGATTTCCGCCGAAGACTCGCTGGGCAACGAGCTGGAGCATCCCTGCGGGTGGTCGTTTGCTGTCGATATCGAGCCGCCGCAGTTCTCCGCGCTAACTCCGCCGGACGCCAGCGTTGTTGACACCGACCAGCCGACGATTTCGCTCGTCATCACGGACGAATCCGGCCTGCTCGCCTCGTCAATCGAGCTTTGCGCCGATGGCGATTGCTGGAGCTTGGCCGACGATCCATCCGCGCTTTTCTTCTCCGGCGACACACTAACTTTCGATCCTACAGCCGTAGGGCATTTTTTAGCCGGCGACTCGATTTTCGTCCGCGTGACGGCCTGCGACAGCACGGACTGGTGCGGACCGAACTGCGCGGAAATAGATTGGTTCTTCTGGATAGACAAATTCGGCCCGCGCGCAGTTTTAGTCCGGCCGGATTCTGGCGCGTTCTCCAGTTGCGCGGATCAGGGGTTCGCGGTGCGCATTTTCGATGTCTCCGGCGTAATTTTGGATTCGGTGGAGATTTCCGTCAACGGCGCGCCGATTCGATGGTCGGATGCCTCGCTGGAATATATCGGCGACACGCTTTATTACATGCCGCCGGACGATTGGAATCATCTCGACACAGTGATTTTCGAGCTATATTCGGCATATGATTCGCTGGACAATCCACTCGTGGACACGATTTACACAATGACGATAATCGACCTCCGCCCGCCGGAAGTCGAGATAATCTCGCCGCTACTGGACAGCGAGGCAGTGCCGAGATGCACAGTCCGCGCGGTTATAACCGATGATGGTTGCGGCGTGGATGTCGCGTCAATAGTTTTTCGCGCCAACGGGACGATGATACCGTTCGGCGAGCAGTTGGCAATGTCCGGCGACACGCTTGTTTTCGCGCCGACGAGCTTCTTCTTCCCCGAACGCGAGACCGCACACGTGCGGATTGTCGTCGGCGACTGCGCGCAGTATTGCGGGGCGAATTTCACGGACACGAGCTGGGCGTTCTTCGTGCCCGATGACGACACGCTCCCGCCGGAGTGGATAGACTACGCCCCGACGGTCTGGATAAAGGACTCGGTTTTTATTATCACCGTCCGCGCAACCGACCCTTCGGGCGTTTACGCGCCCTCGCCGCCCGATCCGTTCGCGCCGTTTATCATCTGGGACGACGACGGCGAAATCGCTATCGATGGCGACACGGTGTTCTTGCAACTTGTTGCGCAATATGGCGATACCTTCGTTCTCGAAACGAGCTTGCCGGTAGTTTCCGGCGCGGATGAGGTAATCTTCCGTGCTACGGCGTGGGACGACGACTTCGATTATGGCGACCCGGCGGACAGAACGCGCGGAGATTCCCCGCTGTGGCGAATCGCACTACTCGAGCGCGCGAAAATCGAGATGACGCTTCCGTCACCGAACATGGTAACGGCCTGCCTCGACCAGACGCTCCGCTTCTCGATAGGCGGCGAGTCGCGAATAGATTTCCCGACCTGCGAGTTCGAGATTGCCGGTGTGCGATACACCCTCTCCTCGCCGGAGCTTTCGATGGAAGGCGATTCGGTCTTCCTGTTCGCGCCCGCCGGAGATTATTTCGGCGAGGGACAGGTTCTCGTGCGCCTCGTCTCGGCGTTTGATGTGCTGGGCAATCCTTTGCACACGCCCGTCGAGTGGGTGTTCATCGCGGACGCCTCGCCGCCGATATTCGCCCTCATTTCGCCAAATGACGGCGAGATGTTGGACTCGGCGGATGTTGACTGCGAGCTTTACATATACGACACCTATTCGCCGGTTGATGGCACCGAGATTGCGCTGACAGTCTTCATCGGTGGCGATTCGCTTGCGTTTGATATCGGCAGTCCGGCGATGGGCTGGAACGCCGAAACCGGCAAGCTGATTTTCCGGCCGCATCGGGCGAATTTGTTCTTCGAGAGCCGAGACAGCGTCACCGTGCGCATCTGCGCACAGGATTTGCCCGACCTCTGCGCGCCCAATCGCGATTGCACGGGCTTCATGTTCTGGATTGAGCCGTCGATAGAGTGCTCCACATCGACCGATCCTTTCACGCCGAATTTCGATGGCTATAACGACGAAGTGGCGATTATCTGGCCGGGGTTCTACCGCGATGACGCGACAATCGAGATTTTCGATATGCGCGGGGTTTCGATGATTCGTTTCGACGCGCCCGCGGGCAAGCCCGAGAGCGCCGTATGGGACGGGTTCGACAGAAACCGAAGGCTATGCCCCGCGGGGGTTTATATATATGTCGTCGAGGTTGACGGCAGGGCGATTTGCAGAGGAACTATTACATTGGCGAGGTAGGGGAGTTGAGATTTGAGAGTGGAGAGTTGAGAGTGGTCGGTTTTCACCGTTATTGCGAGGAGTTCTGCGACGAAGCAATCGTTATTGTATATAGGTAAGGGCGTAGTGGCACAGCGTGCAGTGCTCGTTGGTAACAACCGGTAATTGAGTGTAGGGGTGGTTGACCCGCCCGCGTCCGACGAAATGTTGAAAAAATCAAACCAAAGGAGCTATATGATACCGAGATACAGCCGAGAAAAGATGACGGAGATTTGGGGCGAGGAGAACCGCTTCCGCAAATGGCTCGACATCGAACTTGCCGTCTGTGAGGCGCAGGCTGAGCTTGGCGCAATTCCGCAAAAATCTATCGACAAAATCAAAGAGCTTGCCGGCTTCGAGCTTTCCGAGATTCTCGCGAAAGAAGAAGAGACACATCACGAGGTCGTCGCGTTCCTGAACGTCCTTCAGGAGAGAATAGGCAAGGACTCGCGCTTCATCCACATGGGGCTGACGTCCAGCGACATCATGGACACCGCCACCAGCCTGCAGATGGCCGAGGCGCTGGATGAAATCGAGAGGGAGACTATCGAGCTTCGGGCATCGATTCGCCGAATTGCCGAGAAGCACAAATACACGCCCATCATAGGCCGAACGCATGGCGTCCACGCCGAGCCGACTACTTTCGGCCTCAAGATGATAATCTACTACGACGAGTTCTCTCGCCACATCGAGCGCATCAAGGCGCTTCGCAAACGCATTAAGGTGGGGAAAATCTCCGGCGCCGTGGGTAATTATGCTCAAATCGAGCCGGAAATCGAAAAGAACGCCCTCAAAAAGCTCGACCTCGATCCCGCGCCTGTCAGCAACCAAATCCTCCAGCGCGACCGACACGCCGAGTTCGTGTTCGTGCTCGCGCTTATTGCCGCATCCTGCGAGAAAATCGCCACGGAAATTCGCTCGCTCCAGAAGACAGAAGTGAACGAGGTCGAGGAACCTTTCGCGCAGAAGCAGAAAGGCTCTTCGGCGATGCCACATAAGCGCAATCCCATCAAGTGCGAGCAGATTTGCGGCCTCGCCCGCGTGGTGCGCATGGCGGCCGTGCCTGCGCTGGAGAACATCACGCTCTGGCACGAGCGCGACATTTCGCACTCCAGCGTCGAGCGGGTAATTCTGCCCGACGCCTGCATCGCCCTCGATTATATGCTGGACAAGCTCCGCTGGGTTCTCGACGGCCTCCAAATTAATGTCAAGAACATGCGCAAAAACATCGACTTGACGGGCGGATTAGTCTATTCGCAGAGGCTCATGCTTCGCCTCGTGAACGCGGGCGTCCCGCGAGAGAAGGCGCACACGCTCGTGCAAGGCAAAGTCTCATCGACAATCAAGCGCAGTGGAAATTTCCGCGATGAGGTCATCAAAGACGGCGAAATTCGACGCTATATGACTCTCGAGGAAATCGAGGCGATGTTCGATTTGGACATCTATATCCGCCATGTCGATGAAATCTTCAAGCGGGTGCTGGAATAATTGTCCATCGATAAAGCGAAATACCCGCTACTCTCGGAGGTCGGCCTCCCCGACGATGTCAAGAGCCTCTCCAATGACGGCAGAAAGATTCTTGCCGACGAACTGCGAAGTTTCATCATAGAATGCGTCTCGCAGACCGGCGGCCATCTCGCGCCATCGCTCGGAGTGGTAGAGCTTACGATTGCGCTTCTTTCGCTTTACAGCCCCCCATTCGACAAGATAATCTGGGATGTCGGCCATCAGGCGTATCCCTATAAGATTCTCACGGGGCGGCGCGACGACTTCCCCACATTGCGCCAGAAGGGCGGGATTTCCGGCTTCCCTAAGATTGGCGAGAGCGAGTTCGACTCGTTCGGCGTGGGGCACGCATCGACGAGCATAGGCGCGGCGCTGGGAATGGCGGCGGCGAGGGACATCGGCGGCGAGGACTATCGCGTGGTAGCGATTATCGGCGATGGCGCGATGTCCGGCGGCCTCGCATTCGAGGGTCTGAACAATGCTGGCGCGAGCGGCAAGAACATGCTGGTCATCCTCAATGACAACGAGATGAGCATCTCGCGAAATGTCGGCGCGATGAGCAGATACCTCACCGATATTATTGCAAATCAACGATATAGAAAAATCAAGCGAGGCATCTGGGAGCTTACGGACAAGGTTCCTATGACCGATCAACTTCGATATATCGGCCAGAAGCTGGAGGATTCGGTGAAGTCGCTCATCACCGCGCGCCCGGGGATGGTGTTCGAAGGCCTCGGCTTCGACTATTACGGCCCCATCGACGGCCACGACATCAACGAGACAATCAAACTTTTGCACGAGATAGACGGCCTTCCCGGGCCGAAGCTCCTGCACGTCCTCACTAAGAAGGGCAAGGGCTACAAGCCCGCCGAGTCAGACGCGAGCAAATTCCACGGCATTGGGAGTTTCGATCCCGATACTGGCGAGAAACCCACGAAGGGCTGTTCGGAACTGACTTTCACCGATGCTTTCGGCACTGCGATGATTGAGATGACCGAGCGCTTCGACAAGCTCTGCGCCATAACCGCCGCGATGGAAACCGGCACCGGCCTCGATGAATTCCATGCGAAATTTCCGGAACGTTTCTTCGATGTGGGCATCGCGGAAGAGCACGCCCTGCTTTTCGGCGCGAGCCTCGAGCTTTCGGGCATCCCGACGGTCGTCGCGATTTATTCGAGCTTCCTCCAGCGCGCGCTCGACCAGATAATCCACGATGCCGCGCTTCAGAAAATCCCGCTGACCATCGCTGTTGACCGCGCGGGGATTGTCGGCGAGGACGGCCCTACGCACCACGGCGCATTCGATTTGAGCTTTCTGCGCTCGGTGCCGAACCTCATAATCTCGGCGCCCCGCGACGGCGAAGAGCTTCGCAGGTTACTTCTCACGGCGATTTCCAACAAATCGGGGCCGTTCGTCATTCGGTATCCCCGGGGCAAACTCCCCGATTGCCCCGAGGAACGCGCGCTGGATGAAATTCCTATCGGAAGCTGGGAGGTTCTACGCGAGGGCGACTCGGCTGTCGTGCTGGCGGTGGGGAGCATGGTGGCGACGGCGATGGATGTCGCCGAACGCATCGAGACTGAGCTTGGCAAATCGCTCGAGGTTGTCGATGCGCGATTCATTAAGCCGCTCGACGAGGCACTGTTAGGCGAGCTTCTCGCGCGGCATGACAAGATTATCACCATCGAGGAGAACGCGCTGGAGGGCGGGTTCGGCGAGGCGATTGCAGGCTACCTTCTGGACAGGCGATGGGGCGGAAGTCTCCGGCGAATTGGCATTCCAAACGAGTTTGTCGAGCACGGCACGCGCGATGAACTTCTCGCGCAGATAGGCCTCGACGCGGGCGGCATTTTCGCATCGATATCGCCATTCCTCGAAATTCGCCCGATATGACAGTCGCGCCGATAGCGATAACATCCAGCCATTCAAAGGCTTATGCGCCCGCATAGCGAAATTCTCCGCTCGGAGCTTTCTCCGTTCGATGCCCGCCCGATGGGCTGGAGCCAGCTTATGGCGTGGGTTTTCGCCAACAGCTATGAGACCGCCATGTCGAACATCGGCTATCAGTGGCTGTTCGGGATTCTCCGCGAGCGCGGAGACATTTTGGTAGAGCGGTTTTTCGCCGGCGATGCTACCTCACTGGAGAGCGACAGGCCTCTGCGGGAATTCCCGACAATCGCGCTATCTCTGCCATACGAGCTGGACATTCTCAATTTCCTGTCGATGTTGAAATCGGCGGCCATTCCGCTTTTCGCAAGAGAGCGCGAAAACGCGCCAATAATCATCGCCGGCGGCGACGCCATCACGCTGAACCCCTTCCCATTCGCGGATTTCTTCGATATCCTCATCCTTGGGTGCGGCGAAGCATGGGGGAGGAGATTCCCGGAAATCATGCGCAACATGCCCCCCGGAATGGCCGACAGAGATCTAATTCTCAATGCCGCACAGGACATCCCCGGCGCTTGGGTTTTCTCGCGCGGAGTGCTCGGGCAAATCGGGCGAGCGCCCGCGACACGGGAGTTTCCTGCGTTCACGCCGATTCTGACGAGTTTCGGCCATTTCCGCAATATGTTCCTCGCGGAGATTCAGCGGAGTTGTCCGTTTTCTTGCGGATTCTGCTCGTCGCGATGGCTCTCGCAACCGTTCGTGAATTATAGCGCCGAGAGCATTCTCGAAGTCTATCGCGAGCGCGGGCAGGGCGCGGGGCGCGTAGGACTTGTGGGGAGCGCGGTCGCGGAGCACCCCGAACTGGCGCGAATTATCGACGGCTTCTCGGGACTCGGCGCGCGCGTGAGTCCTTCGAGCATCCGCTTCGACCGAATTGACGATGCTACGCTCGCAAAGCTCGCCGACGCGGGCATCCGCTCGCTGACTTTCGCGCCGGAGATTGCCTCGGAGCATCTCGGCAGAAATATCGGCAAGTGGATTCCCCCCGCAAGCATCGTCGAATATGCCGCGAAAGCTGAGAAGACGGGCTTCCGCGAGCTAAAACTCTACTGGATTATCGGCCTCCCCGACGAGTGCGATGATGATATAATTGCAATTGCCGAAGCAATAAAAAAAATCGCCTCCGCAAGCTCCATTGCGCTCTCATGTAGCGTCAACGCTTTCACCCCAAAGCCGCACAGCGCGTTCGAGCGCGAGCCTATGGCCGACGACAACACGCTCAAGCGTAAATTCGCACTGCTCAAGTCATCGGTAGCCGGATGCGCCGTTAAGCTCGACCTCAACTACTCGCGCCAAAGCCGAATCGCCGCGCTCCTCTCGATTTGTGGACGGGAGCTTGCGCCAATACTTGCGAAAATCGCCAACGGCGAGAACATCAAGAAAGCCCTGCGCGAGGGCGGCATCGACATCACTGCGGAAATATCCGCAGGAGAAGAGCCAGAGTGGGGGATGGTGCAGTAGGGGCGCTGGCGCGCGGGTTGCTCCGCAACCCCCGTGCCAGCGCGGCAGAGGGGGGAGGGTCATGTGGCAAAGGTAAAGTTGGCGGCACCCCGTCTCAAAGCGGATAGATGAAACTCAGGCGAACCTCGCGCGAGAAGGTCTTCGCGTTGCCCATGTTCAAGAGGCAGTCGGCGAAAATCAGCTCTATCTCGAAATCCGGGCGAACCGACCACTTTGCGGAGGCATTGAGATAGCCCCAGCCTTGGCCAAAATCGCCGTCTTTGTCGCTGTCGTTGATTCCCGCGTCATATTCCACCGCAAAGGCGAACATTTTCCCAAGATTTTTATCGAAGCCGACATACGCGCTGAAACCATGCTGGTCTTTAGTTTCGAGCGAATAATTCACTCCCGCGTGAAGGCCGAAATTACCTCCGAAAGTCGCCCAATTCTTGCTCGCCACGAGGAAAAACCCCGGCGATTTTATCGAATATCGCGACTGCCCGCTATTCCATCGGCCATAGCCTTGGTCGTCATATCCCATAACCACAGCGGGATAAGCGTGCGACTCCTGCAGAGGGCGAACTTTGACGTTGAAACTTGGCCGTGGATATTCGCTGGCAAATCCCCTGCCGAGGACGCCATAGGCTCCATAGCTTACGCCGGTCTGGAGTCTCCCCCAAAGGCCGATGGAGAATCCGCCGATAAAACTTCCGCCTTCGCCGAGGTGAATCTCGCCCATCCACGCGCGGTCGGCCAGAAGCCCGGCATTGGGGCGAAGCACGATACTTCGCGGCTGATAATACTCGGGGTTCGTGCCCTGCGCGAGCGTGATGCTCGTCAGAATCAACGAAATAACCAAGAATTGTTTTATCATATGTTACCTTCTTTCAATTTCACTATAATTTACTGAAATTTAAGATTTTAGCAATACAATAACACCCAATATAGCCGCGATGAATTTTGATGCAAAGCGCGGGCGAGTCATCGGCTCGCCACTACGGCGTGTGTTTGCAATGCCCTTGAGGGTCAACCGGTGGTTAGCCGTCCTCAATCCTGTCATTGCGAGGAGTCCATCAGAAGACGAAGCAATCTCGCCGTGGGTTGATGGATTGCATCGGCCTGCGGCCTCGCAATGACGGTGCGGGCGCGATGACACCGCACAGCCAGCGCTGGCGCGCGGGTTGCCTTCGCAACCCCCGTGCCAGCGCCCCCGTGTGGGAGTTTGCCCAAAAAATGAGTAGTAAAGGCACATCAGCGAAAAAATTCCCTTGCCAAAGCAATTTTTCGTCATATATTCTCAATGTTCGACCATTCCATCATTACCAGAATCATTCGCTTAGAAGGAGAAAACAATATGAGCGTCAAGGGGTCATTGTCTATCAAGTCGAAGCTTTCGAGCTATCGCACGACTATTGAAACGGCGTTTTTCGGCAACAACGTCCGACGAGTCAATACCGTAGCCGAGGCATATGAACTCGCTACCAATTCGCCGGGAACGATTGTCACCGACCAGGATGTCATCGAGCCTGAACTTCACGGCTTCCCAAAGGGCGCGAAAGTCCTCGTTTTCAACGACGGCGCGGTGTTCGGCCGTTGCGCCCAGGCGCGAAGGCTCGCCGGCACCGAGGGCGTGGACGAGAAAACATACACGGCGATTCTCCGCGAGGCGATATACAACATGCGCTTCAGGAAGCAATATCACGCCACGGCATACATCGGCCTGCACGAAGATTTCATGGTTAAGGCGAATTTCCTCACCGTCGAGGGCTTCGAGAACAACCTTCTGAACTGGCTTCTCAACTTCCAAGTCCCGACGCCACATTATGACGAGATGTATGCACGCTCCGCCGAGCACGACGACCTCGAGATTCTCATCGTCTCCGATCCCTATTGGTCGCACCCGGACTTCCCGCTTGGGCTGGCCTTTTTCGACCCGGAGCACAACGCCGCCTGCATCCTCGGCATGCGCTATTTCGGCGAGCATAAGAAGGGCACGCTCACGATGGCTTGGGGCACGGCTAACCGCCACGGCTTCGCCTCGTGCCATGCAGGCCTCAAGCGATACGACGAAAGCGACTTCGTTGCGGCTTTCTTCGGGCTGTCCGGTTCGGGCAAATCGACACTCACGCATGCCAAACACGGCGGGAAATATGAGACAAGCATCCTCCATGATGATGCTTTTGTCGTCGATCTTCGCGATGGGAGCACAATCGCTCTCGAACCGTCCTATTTCGATAAAACCGCCGACTATGCAATCGGCGAGCCGGACAACAAGTTCATCCTTACGGCGCAAAATGTCGGCATTGCCCTCGACGAGAATGGCAAAAAGACGCTCGTCACCGAAGACATCCGTCAGGGCAATGGCAGGGCTATCAAATCCAAGCTGTGGTCGCCGAACCGCGTGGACAGAATAGACGATGAGCTGAACGCCATATTTTGGCTCATGAAAGACCCCACGCTTCCGCCGCTCACCCGTCTCGAAGGCCCCGCAATCGGGAGCACGATGGGACTCACCCTCGCCACAAAGCGCACAAGCGCCGAGAGAGTCGTCGGCACGAGCCTCGAAGCCCTCGTCGTAGAGCCGTATGCTAACCCGTTCAGGACTTGGCCTTTGGCAGTCGATTATGATAAATTCAAGTTCATGATTGAGAAGGGCGTAAAGTGCTACGTTCTCAACACCGGCGCGTTCCAGAATAAGGACATCCCAAAGGAAATCACGCTCGGCCTTTTGGAGCAGATTATCGAGGGCCGCGATGAATTCGTGCCGTGGCCGTCGGTGCCGGGGTTCTCATATTGGCCAGTGCGCGGGTTCGAGCCGGACATGACAAGCAAAGAATTCCGCGACCGCTTCAAAATTCGCATGAATGAGAGACTTCAGTTCATCGAAAGCAGGGCGAAAGAGAACGGTGGCTTCGATAAGCTCCCAAATGAGTGCGCGGAGGTCGTCAAGGGGATCCTTTCCGAGCTGTAATTTCCGAAAAGGAGCTGTATGAAGAGCTTCCGCAAAGAGCTATTTTTCGAAACCGACACGCGGAGGGCGTTCATCAACATCACGCCCGAGGTCGAAACTGCGCTCGCCGAGAGCGGCATACGAGAGGGCATCCTTCTCTGCAATGCGATGCACATCACAGCGAGCGTTTTCATCAATGACGACGAGGCGGGGCTTCACGGCGATTTCGAGCACTGGCTCGAAGAACTCGCTCCCGAGAAGCCCCACAGCCGATACGCACACAACACTTTCGAGGACAACGGAGACGCGCATCTCAAGCGAACTATCATGGGGCGCGAAGTCGTAGTGGCAGTCACGCGCGGCGCGCTGGATTTTGGGCCGTGGGAGCAGATTTTCTACGGCGAGTTCGATGGCAAGCGGCGAAAGCGCGTTCTAATCAAGATTATCGGCGAGTGAGCATCACTCGAACGGCGGGATGAGGCCGTCCTCCATGAGCCTGTGAACCTTTTCGCGCGCATGGGCGATGGTCTCGGTGGCGATATCGAGAAGCTCCTGCTTTGTGGGCGTAAGCCTCGCTATGCCCTGCTCGATTGCTTTCATTCCGACGGCGGTTGCCACTTTCGGGAAAACTTCCCATTCATCCATGCGCGGGATTATGTAATCCTCGCGGAGGCCATTTTTTCGTGCGATTTCGGCGAGCGCGCCGGCGGCGGAGATGCACATCTCGTCGGTGATTGCCTTCGCACGGACATCGAGCACCCCTCGGAAAATCCCCGGAAATCCCAGCGAGTTATTGATTTGATTTGGGAAATCGCTCCTGCCCGTGGCGACAATCCTCGCGCCGGCGTCGTTTGCATCCCAAGGGTAAATCTCCGGCACGGGGTTGGCGCAGGCGAAGACTATCGGGTCTTTCGCCATCGAGGAAATCCACTCCGGAAGAATCACGCCCGGGCCGGGACGCGAGAGCGCGATAACGACATCCGCGCCCTTCATAGCCTCGGGGATTCCGCCGCGAATCTCTCTCGGGTTGGTGATTTGGCACAGCTTCCACTTCTCGGCGCAGAGCGGGTCGTCCTTGATGTCGTCGCGGAATGCGCCGAGCGTTCCGTCGATGTCGCAGATAATCGCCTTCGCGGGATCGACTCCCGCCGAAAAGCAAAGCCTTGCGATGCAAACATTCCCGGCGCCCGCGCCCACGAACGCGACCTTTATCTCGTGAAGCCTTTTGCCCACGACCTGGACGGCGTTCATTAGCCCGGCCACGGTGACGGTCGCTGTTCCCTGCTGGTCGTCGTGCCAGACGGGGATTCTCGCACGATTGCGGAGTTCGCTTAAAACTTTAAAACACTTGGGCTGGGCGATGTCCTCGAGGTTATAACCGCCGAAAGATGGTTGCAGGAGTAAGGCCGTCTCGATGAAGACATCGGGGTCCTTGGTGTCGAGGGCTATCGGCACGGCATCGACGCCGCCTAAGTATTTATACAAAAGCGCCTTACCCTCCATCACCGGAAGTGAAGCCTCCGCGCCGATGTCCCCCAGTCCCAGAACGCGCGTCCCGTCGGTGATAATGGCGACGGTATTCCCTTTGTTTGTATGCTCGAAAACCTTGTCGGGGTTGTCGCGTATATCAAGGCATGGTGCGGCCACGCCGGGTGAATACCAAATTGCGAAGTCATCGAACCCACGAACTATGCACTTGATTCCTGTCTCGATTTTTCCGCGATAGAATGGGTGCATTTTCATAGCGTCATCAGCAGGTTTCTGACTTTTTTTTAGTAAATCTTCTCTTTTCATAAAAAACTCCACTTTTTTACTTGAATTCGAGTTTTGAATATATTATATTAGTTGGAGTAGCTTTTGATACTCACCCAGTTATCTGTTAGAATGTTTCTTCCCGCATTGTTCTCAATGGCGGGGCTTTCTTGCGTGTATAATTTATTATGCACTTGATAATAGTTAAGAACGAAGCTTATTCTGTTAAAGTAGAATAATAGAAAGAACAACGCTCAACCCGTGAAAATAACGCCCGAATACCGCGAATCTGCGCTACATAGAGCGCTCGAGCTTGTCGATGAAGGCATCATCATCCTCGATGGCGATGGCAAAATCGTTTTTGCCAATTATGCAGGCCGGAGCATCGAGAGTATCGCGATAGATGAACACGCCGAACGCTTCGTCCTTCGAGAATATATTGAAAAAATTCTGCCGGCAAACGAAAAAAATAGAATTTTCCGAGAAAATATTTTTGCCGTGCGAAAATGCGGAGCAGTTTTCCCTGCGAACCTCGAGGTTCACCGCTGTTCAAACGGGGAACATTGCACAGTCATTCGAGTGAGAGACTTGTCCGATGCCGAGGAAGTCCGCAGACTAACCGCCGATGTTGCCGAGGCGGAGGAAGCTGTGCGCGTCGAGATTTCACGGTTTCTCCACGATGAGATTGCTCAACTTCTGGCAATCTCCGCCAACAAGCTCGCCGAGTCCCAAAGGAGCGCTTCTCTAAGCGATGTCAATAAAACTATTGCAGATGCGGCGAGCTATCTCGACGAAGCGATTAAGAAAATTCAGCGCCGAACTTGGGAGTTAGGCTCCTCAATCGCTCTCGATAGTGGTCTCTCGGAAGCCCTGCAGGACTTGCTTTACGAGATAGTCGCCCGCGAGGGAATCGACACGGACTTCATCGATGACGGCGAGGATAAGCCGCTCAATGAGCACGTTAAATTAGCGCTATTCCAAATGGCGAGAGAATTATTTTATAATATCATAAAACACGCGCAAGCCACGCAGGTCAATGTTGTTCTCGAAAAAGAAGCCCGTTTTATAAGGATAATCGTTGAAGATAATGGCAAGGGATTTGCTCATAATAATAAGATGCCTTCGAGTGGAGGCGGATTTGGCCTCGCGACAATCGAGCGCAGGCTTAATAGTTTCGACGGAGAAATGAAAATAAAAACTGAACGCGGGAAAGGAACCCGCGTCGAACTATACGCACCATTACACAATGGAGGAGCAAATGACCATCAAAGTGCTTATCGCCGATGACCACGAGGTCGTCCGCGAGGGTATCAAGAGAATTCTCGATGAGGATTCTCAGGTCGAAATCGTGGGACAGGTGAGCGACGGGCGAACCCTCCTCAGCGAAATTCCTAAACTCAAGCCGGATGTCATTGTGATGGACATCACAATGCCCGACATGAACGGAATCGAAGCCACTCGGAGAATCGAGAGAGATTATCCGAAGGTGAAAGTTCTCGGCCTATCTATGCACTCTAACAGGCGACATATCAAGGAGATGTTCGAGGCCGGCGCGCACGGATACCTCATCAAGAACTCCAGCTTGCAGGAGCTTAGAGATGCGGTTCATGCAGTCGTGCAAGGACAGAAATTCCTCAGTAGTCAGATTACCAGCGATGTAATCTTCGAGTATCTCAAACCGGCAGATGTCGAAGATGATACGCCCTATATCTGGATGCTTACCGGCAGAGAACGCGAAGTTCTTCAACTGTTGGCCGAAGGCTTCACAAATCGTGAGATTTCCGACAAACTAAGCGTCAGCGGAAGAACAGTCGAGGCACATCGCTCGAACATCATGCGCAAGCTGGATATACATCACCTCCCGGGGCTGACGAAGTTCGCGATTACCGAGGGACTGACCTCGCCTGAGCCCAAGTAGGGTTATTTTAAGAAGACCACGCGTCCAAGCCCGGTCTTGAATTTGCCGCGGGCCTCGATGAGATAGACGCCGGAAGGCGTCTCTTCAGCGGGTGCCCAATATGCTCGATTACCTGAAATCGACCGCGAAGGCAGTTTCTCAATTGTGCGGCCGGTGAGGTCTCGGACGAAAGCATCCCGTATCTCGAACGGGGCGACTATCTCGCAAACGGAGTTGAACGGAGACGGCGATATGCTTATCGCCGTCTTGCGTGGAAGGTGTGTCTCCGAAATCCCCGTCTCATATAGCAGAGCGACATCGAGCGGGCCGTGCCCGGTGGGGTGTTCGCCGATTCGCGTCAGCGTCATCGTCACCCGGTCCACAAAACACATCTCGACGGTCGATGAGTCCATCGAGGGCAGAAAGATGTAGCCGTTATGCGCCGCCAGCCCGACTATGCCCGTGCCGGTGAGCGAGTTCCCCGAGGACGAGGCATCCCACAAAATCTCGCGCGTTCGGCCGTCGTATGCCAGAAGTTTCCCGCTTCCAAGCTCGCCCCACATCGATGTCGCCGAGTAGATGATGCCCGTGTAACTATCGAGAGCGAGCCTCTGCGGCGAGCCGCCCAGCGGAATGGAATCTATGACCGAAAAACTCGCCGTATCGACCACATAGACAATCCCCCAAGTCGAAAAATAGTCGCCCGTGCAGACAATGTGCAAATCTCCCAGCGGACTCTCGATTATCTCCTGCGGGTTCGTGCCGATTTCGATGAAGTCGATTGGCGTTCCGTCGGGGGACAGTCGCCAGAGTTCGCCGACGCCATAAGTGAAGCTTATCGGGTCGAGGTTTCCGGCGGTGACGAATATGTAATCTTCGTTCGCGAAAATCCCTTGAGGGCCGAGGCAGAACGAGTCGGTCGCTGTCACATGGCCGGTGCCGATATCGATAATGCCAATGCCGCCGGAGACCCAGAGCGAAGCGTAAACCATTCCGCCGGTTTTGTGCATAAGGTAAGGATTGGAACCGGCGGGCAGAGCGAACTGCTCGACAAGGGAAATTGACGCGCCGGAGACCGTGAAGCGCTGGACGGCCCCTGCGCCCGACGAAAGCACCCAGATGCCATCGTCATCCGCGAGAATTTGGTTAGGAATTGCTTCAACTGTTGTCAAGTTATTGGCGGGCGGTGAGAGCCATTCGCCCATGCTCAATGTCTCGCCGAGACTGTTGAGGACTATGTATTTGGGCGCGGACAGCGCGATTGATGCGATGAGAAGTAGCGACACGATAGACTTCATGGAGACTCCTTTCACAGTTTATATTCGAGTTTTATTGTAATAGCCCAACTTCTTCCGGGCATTGGATAATTAGTTAGAATTTCGTATTCCTCGTCGAAGATGTTCTGCGCGTCGAGGCGAAGCGATGGCTCGATAGCCCCCATCGGACGGCGATATTCCGCGAATGCATCCCATATTTCATAAGGCTCTGCCCACTTGGTGTTCGCGAGGAGCGTGTATCGCTTTCCGAGCATCCTGCCGTCGATGCCCGCGGAGAATCCCAAATGGGAAAAGCGCGCCGACAGCTTCTGCTCGTAGGGCGCTCTGAACGGAATCCACAGCGAATCTATCGCCCGTTCGGGCGTCCGGTGAATCGCCGAGAGGACGGTGTTCGACCACGAAAGTTCGAACATTTCGAATAGGCGCAGTCTGATGTTATCCTCTCGTCCGCGCGTCTCCTCGCGTGAAAAATTTCGCGGGCGATAGAGGCCGTCGAAATCGCGCTTCCAGATGATTACCGAATCGAAGTCCCTCGCGAAGAAATCGCAATCGATATCGACTGTCGCCCAATCGGCACGGTATCCAGCGGAAAAGCGGATGTGTTGTCTTTGGGCGGTTTCCGGCGCGAGGTTCGGGTTGCCCTCGGCGAAAGCATCGCGAAGCCAATACAAATCCGCGAACTCCGGAAAATGGTGCGCTTCGGAATATCCTCCGGCAAGGGCGATGGAGAGTTTTCCTATCCCCTGCGCGATGGAGCCTTCGGCGGTGATGCTTCGCGAGAAGCCCAATTCGTCGTTGCCGTCCCATCTCGCCGACGAGAATGCGCGAACCGTCGTCGCCTCTCCGAAAACGCGATGATAATCGACCTGCCACCACGTCGAGGCGATTCGCCGCGGCTCGCGGGGAATATTGCGCGAGGGCGCGAGGTTGTTCTCGACGGCATAGCCTTCCTCATCCCAACGCACGCCAAGCTTGCCGGTGAAATCGCCAAACGCACGCGAGACAGTTGTTTGCGCGGAATACTTATCGATGATGTGCTCCGCATCCACGGGGACAAAGACGAACGGCCGTGGGATGTAGAAATGTCGCTCGGCTCGCCCCACCGAGGCTTTTATTTCGGACGCGAATTTCAGCGGCAGTTCGAATGCCGCTCTCGCCGCCGTTTCGAGGCCATCGCCCTTTCTTCGCGCTGTGGGCAATGGGTGATAGATGTCCCCGGGCATGCCCTCGCCGAGGGTGTAGTAGCTCACTGAAAGCCAAGCTGTGACGTTGTTTGCCGTGTAGTCGGCGGAGAGGGCGATGCTTCGTTTATCGCTACGGTTGTTGTTGCGGATTGCGGTCGTGTCGCCTGCTTGATATGGGAAATCGGACTTCGCCGATGAGAACGAGCTTCGCGCAGAAAGTTTCACTGCACGAGACGGCCGGAAAGTCATCGCGCCGGTTGTCGTGGAACTGGCGAAAGACGCTTGCCTGTGTGAAATCTCCGCGCCATCCGGCTCATCGCGCCTCGTCTCGATAATCAAAACGCCGCCGGTTGCAATCGAAGCATATTCCGCCGGAATGCCGTCCGTGAGAACTTCGATGCTGGCGATGCGGGATAGCGGCAGGGAGGCGATATCCGTGAATCCGCGGGCGTTCCGCGCCTGCTGGACGCCATCGACGACGACGAGGACATCTTTCGGGCGAGAGCCGCGAATTGACACGCCGACCTCGCCATCGCCTTGAACCACGCTCACTCCCGGCAGTGAGCTTATTAGCGCGATGATTTCCTCGGGCGAATCGAGCGTTCGCGTGCGGCCGTTTCGCCTCGCGAAAGAAATCACCGGATCCGAAGAATACACGCGCGGGCGTAGGGAGATATTGATGCCCGATGTTTCCGCGCCCCTGAAGACGATATGTTCGGCGAAAGGCTCGTATGCCACATGCTCGACGCGGATTATTTGCTCGCCTTCGGGGATGTTCGTGAGGGTGAATCTTCCGTCGAAGTCTGTGGTGGTCGCGCGATTATCTACCGAGACTATCGCGCCGGAAACGCCTAACCCCGTAGCATAATCGACGACTCTGCCGGAAATATCGACAGCGATGAGGGGAGCCATCCATAGGGCGAGGATTGCCCCCCAAAGTTTTCCCCGAACTTCGGGCATAGGCGAACTTTCTTTCGGGGAATGGTGCGGAGAACCGTCCGACCCAGCCCCCGAGGCTTCGGTTAGTCTAAGTCGGCAGGTCTCCTGGCTTGCTCATCGTTCTCCGAACCGCCTTCCCACAACGCTAACCTTCCGATCCGGCGTTGCAGTGGCATGGTGGTCTTCGTCCGAGCTAACAGTGACGGGGATCGCCCGGGATTTTCACCCGGTTCCCAATTAAGCCCGATGGGCGCCGACACTTAATGGTAATATACACGAAATATTATAGTTCGCAACAGTCAAATTGCAGACGCGTGGGCTGGCGCGCGGGTTGCCCCCGCAACCCCCGTGCCAGCCCACCACACATATACTGATAGTCTTATACAACAAGGGCGAGCCGTCGGCTCGCCCTTGTCTTGGTGCGAAGTTGTGAAAAGGAGGAAGCTAATCCCTTCGTCTCTACTACGCTATTTGAGTAATATCACCCTTGCGGTTACGTTCGGGCGGTCTTTAACTCGCGCGAAATATATGCCCGAGGGAAGTTCCTGGTTGCTCTCATCTCTGCCGTCCCATGTCATTCGCGTTCTCGTGGATGTGTCAGGCGAAATCAGCGTTTTGACGAGCCTCCCGGTAATGTTGAAGAGCTGGACATCGCCCACTGCCTCTATCGCGCATGTTGCGTTGAACGGGTTCGGAAGGACGGAGATTTCGGCTACTGTCGGAAGTTTGACATTGTCATCTATAGCCATATAGTCAGCGTATCCGATGGTCACATCGTCGATGAACCAGCCGGACTCGACATTTCGCGAGCTACTTCCGAAATCCCAAGAAATCCACACTGTCTGTCCCGCCCATGCAGACAGATCGGCTGTCACTCTGTGCCAATATGGACCGCTCGTTGCGCCGGCGTATGAGCGCTGGTAGGGAATAAGTTGATTCCACTGGGATTGTGTGGTGTCGTAATCTCTGTCCGGCACAATCAGGAGCGAGTCCGTCATCGATGTCCACAGCTTGACATTGCCGCCGTCGTGCCACTGCCATTGAGATGCCGTCCATGTCGGCGGTTGGAAGCGATACCACTGCCACCATGAGAGCTTCGGCGCCGAGCCTTCGGGCAGGTCAATCGGGCCGAGGCGGAGACGGCTTTGGCTGGAATCATTGTAATCGGAGTTCAGTTTGGTCGCCCAGCATTTAGTCCCGCTGTGGGCGTTTCCGGGGCCGGATGTCGGCACGCCCCATTCCCAGTCATTATAATATAGGAAAGAAACAAGCTCGAGCCCGCCGTTATCGGCCTCGAAATCGGAATAGAAAAGCGTCACCATGGGGAATAGCGTGAAATTCGCGAGGCCGAAGCCGCCGGCGCCCATGTTCACCGTGACCGTCGAGTCGGAGAAGCCCGCCTTATATGCCCTCACAGTGATACCGTCCACCTCTAAAACGCCGGGGATGCTGTAATCTCCGGATGCGTTGGTCGTGGCCGTCCAGAGGCTGTCGCCGTATCGCGCCTCGACTGTTGCGCCAGAGTGGTCGCTCTCGCCGGAGAGAGTGACTGTGCCGTAAATCTTGGTGCCCGTAGTATGGAATTCCCAGCAGGTCGTTGCCTCGTTCGGTGGGCAGTAATCTGCCCTGTCCCGCGCGCGGGCGCAAACATTCACCGTGACGAACGGATCGAACGCCATGCCCTCTTCGGCGGGGTTGAAGTGCATCCTCGCGCCGTCCCAGCTAACCGCCGGCGATGTCCCGTGAACGAACCAAGTGCCGTCGATTTGGAAGGCCATGTTATTCGTGGAGACGCCGCTTCCGGCATCGGTGACGCCTATGGAGATGGGCACTGCACCCGCGCCGGCGGAGTCGCCTGCGGCAGGACTTTTCGTGCCAAACACCGGGTTTGTGCGGTCAATCATGAAGCTCCAGCAAACGGGGCTTAGAAGGCTTCTCCCACTCATGTCATCGACGGCGTTTAAGCAACACTCTATCCACACATTCTCCGGCCAGTCCGCCGACGGCGTGAACGTCAGACGGTTCGAAGCGTATGAAAGTTGCGGGCTGGCGATTGTGTAGCTTGTTCCGTTTGCCGTGAATTGAATTGTGGATGTATTGATGCCGTCGGGGGCGGTGAGATTCATCACCGCCTCTTGGCGCGGGCAACTCGATGCCCCCATGTCCGGCGGTGTGTGCGGCGAGGCGGTGGGGCCGTTCCACGGAGTTTGGTCGAAACGGTTGCTGTAAATATCCCAGTTATAGGTGTTGCGGAAATCTTGCCAGAAGACATCATGGTGCGTGCCGTTCCAGCATACGGCGGGCTTGTTTTGGTTGCTCGTGCCGGAAGAGACAGCGGCTTCGTGATCCACTGTTGTGCCGGTAATTCTCTTGCTCCATATCTTCGCAATAACATCTCTCGTATCTTGAAATACAATCATGAAGCCAATTCCGTCGAAAGCGAGGGCGGGGAAGCTCTCATTTTGAGAGGCCACCGCCACGCTGATTTCCGAGCCGGAGGGCACGCCCGAGGCATCTACATAACTGGCGTATATGTTCAGCTCATCACCGAAAACATATATTTGCCATGCGACGAGCCATTGCGTGCCATCCCAAGCGACAGCCGGCTGGCCGGGGATATATGCTCCCCCGCTGTAGTCCGCGACTATCCGCGTGGTTCCGAGCGTGCCGGTCGGACTAACTGTTCGGCAATAGATGCGCTTATTCGTAGCGTCCGACCAGACGACGAGATAGTCCGTGTCGCCCGCGGCAACATCGGGATTATACGCTACGTGCGTTCCGTCGGATATATCAAACACCGCGCCGGTAGGGGCGTATGACGAACCACCCCATGTGAGCCTTTGGCCTCGAATCTTTCGGTTAGTGGCGGCTTCCTCGAACACAACGAGAATGTCATTGCCGAGCCTATCCGCCGCCGGGCGATATTTCTGTGTGTTGTTGGTAGTCACCTGAAAGTTCGTGCCGGAGAGGGTGGCATCGAGGTTGACATGCTGTCCCCAGATATTCCAGGTTTCGTCGGTTCGTTCATCGACCCAGAAGGCCATGAATTTCTGGCCGGCGGAAACAGCAACGTCGTATTGCTGTGCCAAATCGGTGCAAATCGCTATCGCCGCGACGGCGAGCGATCCGTCGGTTTCGATGATGTTGCCGTATATATTCTTGTTGCCGGTGCCTGCGCGGGCGTCCGTCCACGCGACGAAAGAGCGGCTGGCCATTCCTGCGGCGGAGACATCGGTTTGGTCTTGAGAAGCTGTGCTGACCGGAACATCGGCCAACAGGGGAAGCGCGATAAGCGCGATGAGAAGGAGTTTTCTCAGCATGTTAAAACCTCACAATCGGTTATGTTTCCTATGTCATTTCGGCGAAAGGGGAACTTCCGCGATGTAGCGCTTGAGATTTCTCGGCCATCGGCCTCGAAATGACAGATTGAGGCTGAACTATCCTCGAATTTATGAAAAGCGCTGAACTCATCTCGAAATGACAGACTTCCGAGTTAACAAATCTATCGCGGAATAACCTCGAGGAACCTCCGTTTGCCTACTTTTATGACGATTCGTTTATCTATTGAGATTTCGAGTTTATCATCGTCGATTTTCTCGCCGTCGATTGATACTGCGCCTTGAGTGATGAGCCTTCGCGCCTCGCCGCCGGTTTTGACGAGGCCGTTTTCGCGGAGGATTTCGACAATCCAAATCTTTGTGCCGGCATTGTATTTCGCGGTGGGCATGTCCTCCGGCTCTTCGCCCTTGCTGAACACGCGCTCGAACTCCTCTCGCGCCGAGATTGCGGCCTCACGCGGATGATAGAGGGAAATCACGCGGACGGCCATGTCCTTCTTAAGGTCCATCGGGTTGATTTCGCCGGAGTCGAGCTTGCGTCGGACTTCTTCGAGCAGGGCGGAATCGGCGAAAGCGGCGAGTTGGTAGTATTTGACAATCATCGAGTCGGGGACGCTCATCAGTCGCCCGAACATCTCGACAGGGGCCTGTGTGAGTCCGACATAATTGTCGTAGGATTTGCTCATCTTGCGTTCGCCATCGGTGCCCTCTATCAAGGGCATGGTCATGATTACCTGCGGCTCGATACCGTATTCGCGCTGGACATCTCGCCCCACGAGCAGGTTGAACTTCTGGTCTGTGCCGCCGAGTTCGACATCGGCCTTCAGTGCGACGGAGTCCATCGCCTGCGCAAGTGGGTATAAAAACTCGTGGACGCTAATCGGCTGTTCGGAGGCGAATCTCTTGGAGAAATCATCGCGCTCGAGTATTCGTGCAACTGTGTATGACGCGGACAGGCGGATGACTTCGGCGAAGGACATCTTGCCGAGCCACTCGGAGTTATAGACGATGCGCGTCTTCGCGGTGTCGAGGATTTTAGCCGCCTGCTCGAAGTATGTTAGGCCGTTTTCGCGGGTTTGCTCGAATGTGAGTTGCGGGCGCGTCGAGTTCGTGCCGGAGGGGTCGCCAATCATCGCGGTGAAATCGCCCACGACGAGGATAGCCTCGTGTCCGAGGTCTTGGAACTCGCGGAGCTTGTGCAGGACTACCGCGTGCCCGATGTGCAGGTCTGGCCTGCTTGGATCGCACCCGAGCTTGACTTTGAGGGGCTTCTTTGTGGCGATAGATTTTTCTATTTTTGCGAGGAATTCATCCTCGGGAATAACCTCTACTGCGCGCTCGATTAGTATTTTAAATTGCTCTTTAGCCGTCATTTATTTACAGTCTCGTTTAATAAATAGCCTTAAATTATACTCGTATTTGTCGATTTCGCAATATGTTATTCGACTAAAATGTTGAGCCAAGGGAATGAAGGTTATGGGTTATAGGTGTTAGGTAAAGGGTAAAAGGTAAAGGGAGTTGGGCGAGACGGTGGCCGCAGGAAACCCCACGGGTGGCTCGCCCGCTTTTACTCTACATTTTTTAACCGGCGGATACGCTGGGCTTTCTGCTTCCGGGCTTGATGAGCGGGACGCCGGACTTGCACAGCGGGCAATTCTCCGGCGTGAACACATCGATTTGGAATTTGGCGAGCGCATGGAATGGTTGCGCAATGTTCTCGCTCCCGCCGCGATCGACCATTGCGCAACACGCGACGACTTCCGCGCCGGCTTGTTGGAGAACGCCAATTACCTCGCGCGTGGATTTGCCGGTAGTGACGACATCCTCGACGATAACGGCCTTTGCGCCGGTCTCGATTGTGAAGCCGCGTCGGAGCGTGGGGACGCCGTTTTCTTTCTCGACGAAGATGTGGGGGAGGCCGAGGGCTTTCGCGACCTCTTGGCCGATAACTATTCCGCCAATTGCGGGGCTGACGACCATGTCGATTTGCGCGCTTTGGAGCTTTTCGGCGAGCTGTTCGCCCGCCCATGTGGCGTGATTTGGGTGCATGAGGAGCTTGGCGCACTGAATATATCGGTTAGAGTGCAGGCCGGAGCTAAGGAGGAAGTGGCCTTCGAGCAGTGCGCCTGTCTCTGCGAGCCTTTGTTGGATGTTTTTTTCGGGCATATTTTCCTTTACGGTTATGTATATCTTCGAAGCATGTCTCTTGTTCGTATCGCGGATTCGCGGACGGCCTCTATGGTCGATTGTTCGGGGTATAGAATGCCACGCGAGCTATTGACAATGGGCGGAATACCTTTGCTTGTCATGCCGATTTTCATTATCGCGGACGGGTCTCCGCCTTGGGCGCCGATTCCGGGCATGAGAAAAGGCAGTTCCGGGGCTGTCTCGCGGACTTTTTCGGCCTCGGAGGGGTGCGTTGCGCCGACAACGAGGCCGATGTTGCCGTGCCGGTCGATTTCGGCCATTTTGCGGGCGACGCGCACGAACAGAGGTTCGCCATCGACTGCCAAGTTCTCGAAGTCGGCGTATCCGGGGTTGCTGGTGAGGCAGAGGACGAAAATCCCCGCGTCTTCCCGCTCGATGAATGCTGTGAGAGTGTCTCCGCCCATGTATGGGCTAACCGTCGCGCCATCGGCGGAGTAGATGTCGAAGACGGCCTTGGCGTAGTGTTTGGCGGTGTTGCCGATGTCCCCGCGCTTGGCATCGAGGATGACCGGGATGTCCTCGTCGATGTCATGGATATGACGAATGAGGCGAATGAGCTGGTCAAGGCCGTTCGGCCCGGCGGACTCGAAGAACGCGATGTTCGGCTTATATGCGCAGACAAACTCGTGCGTGGCTTCGACGACATCGGCGAGGAAGTCGAAATAAGGTGTTTCGCTTCCCGCATATCGATGGGGGATTTTCGATGGCTCGGGGTCGAGGCCTACGCAGAGGCAAGTGCCCTTCTTCTCGAAGTTATCGACGATTTTTCTGAAAAACGAGTTCATAGTCTCCCCTTATGTTTGTAAAGAAGATATAAACGGCGATTTTGTGGCGCAATAAAAAACCGCCCTTAGAGGCGGTTTTCGTGGAAAATTTCCGGCGGCGATTATTTCTTCTTCATCGCCTCGGCCGTTTTGTCCTTGATTCCATACTTCCTGCGGAACTTCTCGACACGGCCGGCGGTATCGACAATCTTCTGCGTGCCCGTGAAGAACGGGTGGCACGCAGAGCACAAGTCGAGCTGGATTTCCTTCTTGGTGCTCCCGACCGTCCATGTATTTCCGCAGGCGCAAACTACCTTCGCCTGATAGTATTCAGGATGAATTCCTTTTTTCATAGTATCCTCCAAATTCGCAAACAATGTGAACACCTATTATAAAGGCCGAATGCGATTTGTCAAGGCATTTTTTTTGTCCCTTTGGGGGGTAAAGGGACATGGCGATTTTGCCGATATGCGCTCGGGGGGCGTCGGCCCCCCCTGCGATTTGACAAATCGCAGGGGGGAGCGAAGTAGTCGGTGGCAAGTCTTCCGCGGAAAAGCTCGATTTTGCCCCGACTACTTCGCTGGCCGTTTACGGCCGCCGACGCCCCCCGAGCTGTCGCAAGCGAAAATCGCGCCTAAAGCTCTTGCGCCCAGCCATCGAGACCGGATGCCTCGAATACATCGACAGCGGCGCGCCATTCAGCGCGGGTAATGCGCCTGTCGATTTCCGCTGTATGCTGGGCGTTATGTGCCGGAAAGTATTGTGCCATCAGTGCGACATGGGCTTCCGGCGAAATCTCTCTGCGAATAAAGTCGAGCGCGGACTCCGTGTTCGCAAGCCCTCCGGGGAGCACAAGATGCCGGACAATCATCCCGCGAACGGCGATGCCGTGGTCGTCGAGCACGAGGTCGCCGACTTGCCGGTGCATTTCGATGAGCGCTCGGCTGTTGATATTGGGGTAGTCCGGTGCGTCGGAGAGCTTTTCTGCCACAGTGGCATCGGCATATCTGATGTCCGGGAGGTAAATCTCGATGAGGCCGTCGAGCCGCTTAAGCGACTCAATCGAGTCATAGCCCGATGAGTTATAGACAATCGGCACGGAAAGCCCGCGCCTTCGGGCCTCGGGAATAATTGCCTCAAGTAAAACCGTCGCGTGCGAAGGCGTGACGAAATTAATGTTATGCGCGCCGCGGGACTCGAGGCCGAGCATGGCATCGACGAAGCCCTCGAGCGTGAGTTCGCGCCCGTGCCCGAGCTGGCTAATGGGGAAGTTCTGGCAGAAGAGGCAGGACATGTTGCAACCGCAGAGGAAGACGGTGCCGGAGCCTCTATCGCCCGAGATGGGCGGCTCCTCGCCATAATGCAGATTTACGCTGGCGACTTTTGGGATGACGCCCGTTCTGCAATAACCCACAACATCAAAGCGGTTAACTCCGCATTGTCGTGGGCATTCCACGCAATGTGCCAGGCGGTCTCTCTGTTCCTCGGTGAAGTCCAATTCGGGAAAAATAGCCGTCAGCCCTTTTTCCACTGGCCACGACGGAGCACATAAACTTGCTTGATTCCTCGGCTCGTGGCAAATGTCGCCCAAAAGCCCTCGGCCATAAGTGGGCCTGCAAGAAATAGCGCGCCAAACAGGACTACGAAGGTCATCTCGCCGATGCCCGCTTCCCACTGATATCTCAGCGAGCCGATAATGAAAAGTGTGGCGAGAATCAATATCGCGACGGCGACGATCATCGAAAGGATGCCCGTTGACCAAGCCTTGGATTTGCCTTTGTCGAATTTCTCCGCGGCGAATCCCTGTGGCCTGTTGCGGCTCATTTTGAAAGCGAAGAAAACTGGCCCCAGCGCGATGAAAAGCCCGAGCACAATCCCAAGAATTGCGTTGAATTCGAGGTCGATTTGACCGGTCTCAGGATGCATGCCCTCGATACTTCGCGTGGCAATGAGGAAATAGTATGAGCGGGCGAACTCGACAGCGAAAGAGATGCCCGTGCCGAGACCGAACCAAGCGATCATCCGGCGTTGCCAGTTCTCCTTACGGCGAAAAGCCTTCTCCTCGTCGGGGTATAGGGGAACGAGAATTGTAGGGTCGAAATCCAGCATATTCAGTCCGGTTGAAGTAATGTTAAATTAAATATCGCGATTTTCGAGGCCGAGGTCAAGAGCTTTTTTATAGCCCTCGTCTATCGCTTTTTTTATCTTTTCGCCGTTGAAATCGAAGATGCTAATTACATCGGACGGCGGCTCGATGATGTTCAACTTCACGTGTCTCATCTTGCCCAAAGGGAGTTTCTTCTTGCGCTCGAGCCGCTCAAACACAAAGCCTTCGACGAAATTCGCCTCGCCTTTGACATCGCGCCATTTGGCGAGCATTTGGTTAATTTGTTCACAGTTGGCGATATCCGCGCTAATCATCTCCGATTGCTGAAGCTCGATACTGCGAACGCTCGTCTTCAAAATAGTGTCGAACTTCTCTTGTGTTGACCAATCGCTCAGCGGCGCACAGAGGATGATGTCGATTTCCTCCGCGCCGGCTTTTATCGCCGGAGATAGAGGCTTCGTGGCGAGGACGCCGCCATCTACGAACTGCCGTCCGTCGATTTCCGTCGGGGCGAACACTCCGGGGATGGACGATGAGGCCATGAGCCAATCGATTAGCGGCTCGGAATGCTTGTTCAGCACGACAGACTCGCCTTTCTGCAAATCCACCGCGCTAAAGAAAAACTCGATTTCCGAGGCTCGAAGCTTCTCAATATCGAGGTAATCCTCGATGATTTTTCGCAGAGGCTTCATCGAGAGAAGCCCCTTGTAAAACATAAAATTTCCGCTAATCACATCGAACGGGGAATCGACGCCCTGCCATAGCTCGTATAGCGCGTTGAAATCGCCCTGCGCCACCATCGAGCCGTTCAGCGCGCCCACGGAGAACCCCGTGACGATTTCGTATTTTCGTCCAAGTTCGCCGATGAGGTGTTTCAACGCGCCCACTTGGAAAGCCCCTCGCGCGCCGCCGCCGCTTAAAAAGAGGGCGAGTTTGCCTTTGTCGGATTTTTCGGCCATTTTTCTCCTCTCCGGTTTCAACAATGCTTAATGCAAATATATAACTTTGACAAAAAATTACACCATGAAAAGTTCAAACTTAATCAAATTGAAATGAAATCCGGCCTAAAGGGCCAGACACATTATTATTAAACGCCTATAGGACAAGAAGATAGATAGAATGCACCTGTCAGACTCCTCTCGGATAAAACGGCTTGCTCATTCGGCGGGGAATTTATATATTAGTGCGTTGTCATTAGGTTCTAAGGAGATTTTCATGGATAGCAAGACGATTCGAAACATATTCCTCGAATACTTCAAGGACAGGGAGCATTCGATTGTTCCATCCAGTCCGCTGGTGCCGATAGGCGATCCCACGCTACTTTTCGCCAATGCGGGCATGAACCAGTTCAAGGATTATTTCCTCGATAAGGCCGAGCCGCCCTTCTCGCGCGCAACATCGGCGCAGAAGTGCATGCGCGTTTCCGGCAAACACAACGACCTCGAGGATGTCGGGCGCGATGGCACGCACCACACATTTTTCGAGATGATGGGCAACTGGTCGTTCGGGGATTACTTCAAGCGCGACGCCATCGAGATGGCATGGGAGCTAATCACCGAAGGATACGGCCTCGATGCCGACAGACTCTGGGCGACAGTCTATAAAGATGACGATGAGGCCGAGCGAATTTGGCGCAAGATTCTTCCGCCCGAGCGGGTTCTCCGTTTCGGCGAGAAAGATAATTTCTGGGAGATGGCCGAAGTCGGGCCATGTGGGCCGTGTAGCGAGATTCATTATGATTTCGGCGTTGGCGAGGGAAGCCGCCCTAACGACCCCGGCGGTCGTTTCGTCGAGATTTGGAACCTTGTGTTCATGCAGTTCTTTAAGGATGAAGCCGGCTCCCTCAAGCCGCTCCCTAAACAGCATGTCGATACCGGCCTCGGGCTTGAGCGCCTCGTCGCGATAATGCAGGGGTTTCGGGATAATTACCAGACCGATCTCTTCTCGCCAATTATCGGACGAATTGAGGAGATTACCGGCGCGGATTTCGTCAATCCCGAACACCGCATGCCCATCTGTGTCATCGCCGACCATATTCGCGCGCTTGCGTTCGCCATCGCCGATGGCGCGCTTCCCGGCAACGAGGGGAGAGGCTATGTGCTTCGGAGAATACTCCGCAGAGCCGCAAGATTCTCCCGAAAACTTGGCTACCATGAGCCGATTTTGCACGAGCTGGTCGCGCCGCTTACGGACAAGATGGGCGATGTATATCCCGAGCTTATCTCGAAAAACCAGCATGTCGTCCGTGCGATAAAATCCGAGGAAGAGCGCTTTGCCCAAACATTGGACATCGGAATCGAGCTTTTCCAAAACCTCGCCGATAAGGCCGTTTCAAATGGCGACCGAACTATTTGGGGCGAGGACGCATTCAAGTTATACGACACTTATGGCTTTCCGCTCGATTTGACCGAGCTTATGGCCTCGGAGGTTGGCCTCGTCGTCGATCACAAGGGTTTCGATAAAGAGATGGAGAAGCAACGCGAGCGTGCCCGCGGGGCGGCGCAATTCGATGGGGCACACGAGCTTGGCGCCGGCGAATGGGTCGTTATGACCGAGGGGCCGGACTCGCTTTTCCGGGGTTATGACAAGACAGAACAAAGCGCAACAATTCGCAAATATCAAAGCGCCGCCGACGGTCGAATCCGAATGATTCTCGACGAGACGCCGTTTTATGCCGAGTCGGGCGGACAGGTTGGCGATACCGGCAAAATCGAGGGCGACGGCTGGTCGCTCGAAGTCGAGGACACCAAGAAAGACGCCGATTCGGCAGTCCATATCGGGAAGCTCTCGGGCAAAATCGGCCAGTCCAGCGAGGTATTCGCGAAGGTCGATATCGACCGCCGAGATGCGATTCGCCGAAACCACACCGCGACGCATCTATTGCATTTCGCGCTCCGCAAGGTTATCGGCGAACATGTCCATCAGGGCGGCTCGATGGTCGCGCCGGACAGAATGCGCTTCGATTACACGCATTTCGAAGCGCCCACGCAGGTTCAGCTTCGGAAAATAGAGCGCATCGTCAACGAAATCGCCATGGCGGATATTCCCGTTTGTTCGAGTCAGGTCTCATATCGCGATGCCCTCGATGCAGGAGCTATAGCGCTTTTCGGCGAAAAATACGGCGAAAAGGTGCGAATGATTTCAATAGGGCCAATCTCCCGCGAGCTCTGCGGCGGAACGCACCTCTCGCGAACCGGCGAGATGGGCGCATTCCTCATTCGCTCGGAGAGTTCCGTGGGAAGCGGCCTTCGGAGAATAGAGGCGGTCACCGGAACGGCCGTTGTCGATTGGATAAACGAAGTCCGCGACGATTTGGACGAGCTTGGGATTATCCTTAAGGCGGGACAGTCCGGCGACCTAATCGACAAGGCGCGCTCGATGGTCGCCGAGGGCAAGCGCCTCGAAGCGATAATCGACGAGCTTGAGCGCGAGAAGACCGGCGACACCGCCGATTCGCTTATCTTGAAGACGGTCGAATGCCCTACGGGCAGGTTCATTGCGGAGAAAGTGAATATCGCCGGAAGAGATCTCTTGGCGCAACTTGTAGATGACATGAAGCAGAGACTCGGCACCGGCGTGGTATTCCTTCTCGCGGAACTTGACGGCAAAGCGGCCATATTAGCAGGCGTGACACCAGACCTCGTTCAGCGGGGGATTTCCGCGGGCGAAATAATTCGCGGCGCGGCGGGCATTATGGGCGGGAGCGGCGGCGGCAGGCCGGATTTCGCACAAGGTGGCGGAAGGGACATGTCGCTTGCGGGCGAAGCACTCGACTGGGTTCGCCAGAGCCTCAAAAGGGAGTTCAACGCGGAGTAATATGGCAAGCACGCCCATCGATAAGGCGAAGTTCCTCGTCATCGATTGCGAGATGACCGGCCTCGATCCATCGAAGCATGAGATTATCGAGGTCGCGGGACTGCCGGTCGAGGGATTTGCCATTGGCGGCGAGCCGGGGTTTTATTCAGAAATCGAGCCGGAGCGCTCCATCCCCGCCGACACAAAGGCGGTGCACGGGCTTCGCGGGAAAGAGCTTGCACAAGCGCCGCTGGCCATCGATGTGCTTCCCGAGTTCGTGAAGCTGTTTTACAACCGCATTATCGTAGGGCACAATGTCGCCGTCGATGTGGAGTTTCTTCGCCGTAAATCCAAGAGGGTGGGGATGTTGCCGCCGAGGAGACCGATGATAGACACTATGCGCCTCGCGGGCGCAATTTGGCCGAATAAATCCCGTGCGGGACTCGACGAGATAATCGCATTGCTCGAAATTGAGGCGCCGAAAAGCCGGCACAACGCCCTCGACGATGCCCGCATCACTGCGGAGGCATTCGTGCGGATGACCCATCGTCTCAAAGGCGAGGGAAGACTTTCTACCGTTGCCGATATTCTGAGGATTGGAGGGGTATGAACTTCATCGAAAAGTGGTTTTGCGACCGAAAGCCGTCCGGCGGCCTGCTTCTACTCATCGACCCCGACAGAGGCGCGCCCGAGCGTCTCGCAGACATGGCAGAGAAGGGCGTTTCCGCAGGCGCTTCGGCCGTGCTTGTGGGAAGCAGTATTCTTCTCGGCGATGGCTTCGAGAGATGTGTGCGCGAGGTTCGCGGGGAAATCGATGCGCCGGTATTCCTGTTTCCCGGTAACGGCCACCAAATTACCCTCGAGGCCGACGGCATACTATTTCTCACGCTCATATCCGGCAGAAACCCTCGCTGGCTTATCGAGGAGCAAGTCGAGTCCGCGCCGAAAATAAAAGCCGTCGGACTGCCTTCGATGGCCACGGGATACATCCTCATCGAGTCCGGCAAAGTGACCGCCGTGCAGTTTATGAGCGCAACAGTTCCAATCCCCCGTAACAAGCCGGATATTGCATCCGCGCACGCGATGGCTGGTGAGCTTCTCGGCCTGAAGGCCATCTTCCTCGAGGCCGGTAGCGGCGCAGAGAATCCCGTCCCGGAGGCGATTGTCTCCGCCGTTCGTGATGCCACAGACCTGCCGCTCATTGTCGGCGGCGGAATCCGCACTGTCGAATCGGCGCAGAGGCTCGTATCCGCGGGCGCGGACTTCATAGTCGTAGGCACTCATTTCGAGCAGACTGGCGACACGAGCCTCATCGAGGGCATATCACGAGTTATCCGCGATAAATAGATTTCTGCTATTATCACGCTTGGGGCGTCGGCCCTTCCTGCGATTTGAGAAATCGCAGGAAGGTGCGAAGTAGTCGGTGGGGAGACTTCCGCTTCGATGCGCCGATCTTGCCCCGACTACTTCGTAGCGCGTTTACGCGCGCCGACGCCCCCGGCGCGGTCAAACTTATGCAGATTGCCGTTTCAATGGGTATATTTCGGTCAATATCGACCCTTCCTGTGCCAAAAAATTTCCTTGCCAAAGAGCAATTATGGAATAAATTCTATTGAAGAACTTATTGCAACCGATGGAGAAATTCATGAAATCACTTCGCCTCGCTTTGATTGTTGTTCTTTTGATTTCCACGCATGCCTTCGCTTATTACATCGAGTCGTTCAACTCGAGCATAAGGATTCTCCCGAACTCTGATTTTTGGGTCGATGAGGAAATCATCGTGAATTTCGGGAACGAGCAGAGGCACGGGATTTACCGCGACATTCCATATAAATATGACCTCCCCATGCGTAAATATCGTGTGCGCATAGCGGTGGATAGGGTCGTCGATGAGGCGGGGAAAGAATATCAAACGAAAATCTCAAAGCGCGGGGATTATCTCAATATCCGCATCGGCTCGCCGAATTTCAAAGTGACGGGCAAGCAGGTCTATCACTTGCGATACCGCGTCGAGAATGCCATCCTGTTCTTCAATGACCACGACGAGCTGTATTGGAACGTCACCGGCACGGAATGGGAGTGCGAGATAAAGGCGGCCTCTGCGAGCGTCCACCTTCCGGAGAGCGTTGACGAAAAGGACATCCGCACGACCTGCTTCACCGGAGCATACGGCTCGGAATCTCGCAATTGCAAGGCTCAGTTCGTGGACGACAGAGGGTTTTTTATAGCGACAAAATCGCTCGGGACTTACGAGAATCTCTCCATCGGCCTCGCATTCCCCAAGGGGATAGTTGAGAAGCCGGGGTTTGCCCGATGGCTCAGGTGGTATTTTGTCGATATGTGGCCGTTTCTCCTGCTTATTCTGTGCATCGTTTGGCTACTTTCTACTTGGCTCGCGCGCGGAAGAGACCCGATAAAAATGTCCATCGCGCCACGATACGAGCCGCCCTCCGATCTCTCTCCCGCCGAGGCCGGCACGGTTATCGACGAGCGCGTCGATATCCGCGATATGACATCGACCATCGTCGATTTGGCGGTGCGCGGCTATCTCAAAATTGTCGAAATCGAGAAGAAAAAGATCATTTTCTTCAAAAAGGCCGACTACATCCTCGTGAGACTCAAAGACAGCGACGATGAGCTTAAACCTTTCGAGAGCAAAATGTTAGACGGCCTCTTCACACGCGGGAGCATAGAAAGCGCAGACAAATCCCAGCTCGAACTCATCTGTCCCGACTGCAAGGGAAGGGAGGCCATCGCGACCTCGAGCCTCAAAGAGAAGTTCTACATTGAGCTTCCGAAAATTCGCGACTCTATCTACAAACGCCTCGTCAAGGAGAAATACTTCCCATCGTGCCCGGAGGAGATCCGCCAGAAATATACTACTTTCGGAGTAATCATACTCATTGCAGGGTTCGTCCTCGCTATGGTCGCTTCGAACTGGGCATTTGCCGCGAGCCTCATGCCGGCAGGGATAATCACCTTATTGGCCGCAAAGAAAATGCCTCGAAAAACCAAGAAGGGCACAATCGCCGCGGTAAATGTCGCGGGGTTCGAGGAGTTCATCAGGCGCGTCGAGAAGGATCGCATAGAGCGCATGGCTATCGAAGACCCGACGATATTCGAGCGCTTGCTTCCATATGCCATGGCGCTCGGCGTCGCGGATCAATGGGCGGAGGCGTTCGAGGGGATTTTCAAGGAGGCGCCGCGCTGGTTCGTCGGCCCTTCGGGACAGAGGTTCAGTCCGAATGTGTTCGTCTATAACCTCGGAAGTGCAGTGCAAAGCACCGGCTCGGCGATGTCCGCGAGGCCGCGCTCTTCAGGCGCATCAGGAGGGAATAGCAGTTTTGGCGGCGGCGGATTCTCCGGCGGAGGTTTCGGTGGCGGTGGCGGTGGCGCGTGGTGATGCTCGAAAGTTAAAACAATCCATGGATTCAAAGATTTTCGTTTAGTTCTCGATGCGGGGCGTCGGCCCTTCCTGCGATTTGCCAAATCGCAGGAAGGTGCGAAGTAGTCGGGTGGAAGACTTCCGCTACGATACGGCAATCACGCCCCGACTACTTCGTTGGCCGTTCACGGCCGCCGACGCCCCTTTCCAATCCATGGCTTGACAGCGCCCTTTCTCGAATATATATTAAACAAATTTATATATTGCGAGGAAGAAACATGGCAATGTTCGGCGAAATACTGAAGAAGATTTTTGGCACATCGAGCGACAGGCAGATGAAGAGCCTGATTCCGCTCGTCGAGGAGGTCAATGCACTGGGCGAGGGGCTGAAGTCGTTTACCGACGAGGAGCTTATCGCTAAGACAGAAAGCTATCGCGAGAGGATTCTCGAATATAACCGCGAGATTCGCGAGGAAATCGAGAAGATAAACGAAGACCTCGCCACAGAGCTGGGCGACGAGATCCGCGAGCGCGCCGAGGACCGCAAAGAGGAGCTACTCGGTGAGCTACACAATGCCAACCAACAGATTCTCGAGGAGATTATGCCCGAGGCTTTCGCCCTCGTGCGCGAAGTCTGCTACCGCCTGACGGGCAAGGAGTTCATCGCCGCCGGACAGCGCATGAGCTGGGGCGATGATGTTTCGCAGTTCTACTCCGCCGACGACTTCGAGTGGACGGAGCGAACGCCGCCGGGATACACGCCGAGAATGGTCGCCGAGCTTCCCGAAAGAATAGCCCACAGCCTCACGAACAGCTTCACGCTCGTTCGTTTCGAGGACGGGCGCATATTTCGCGCAATTATTCCCTTCGATGTGCAGATCATCGGCGGGGTTGTCCTCCATCAGGGGAAAATCGCCGAGATGGCCACCGGCGAGGGAAAGACTCTTGCCGCGGTGTTTCCCGTGTTCCTTAATGCCCTCACCGGGCGCGGCGTCCACGTTGTGACAGTCAACGACTACCTCGCCCAGCGCGATGCAGAGTGGATGGGGCAGATTTACGAGTTCCTCGGCCTGACGGTGGGGTGCATTCACCACGGAGTCGAGCCGGGAACGCCCGAGCGCAAAGCGCAATATGACGCCGACATTACATACGGCACGAACAACGAGTTCGGCTTCGATTATCTCCGCGACAACCTCTCCCGAAGGAAGGAAGAACGCGTCCAGCGCGAATTCCATTACGCCATAGTTGACGAGGTTGACAGTGTTCTCATCGATGAGGCGCGAACGCCGCTCATTATCTCCGGGCCGGTGGACTCGAAGATTCACGAGACTTTCTCAAAATATGAGCCGGGCGTCCGAATGCTTGTGCGCAAACAGGCATCGCAGTCAACATCGCTTTTAAGCGAGGCGGAGAAGGAGCTTGAAGCCGCGAATTTCTTCGCGGACTCGGGCGAGCAGGACAAAGACGCGATTTACCGCGCGGGCGAGAAGCTCCTCATGGTCAAGCGCTCGACGCCCAAAATCAGCCGTTTTCTCAAGCTCATGAAAGAACCCGGCATTGCGCGGCTAATCCAGCGCGTCGAGGGAGACAGACTCCGCGACAAAATTATGCACGAGCTTGACGAAGAGCTGTTTTTCGCAGTCGATGAGCAGGAGAACTCCATCAACCTCTCCGAAAAGGGCAGACAATCCCTCGACAGCCGGAACCCCGAGATTTTCGAGCTTCCCGACATCACGGCGATTATCTCCGAAATCGAGGGCAACGAGGAACTCGACGAGCAAGCCAAGCTCGAAGAGAAGAAAAACGCATACGCACTATACTCCGAGCGCACAACCATCAACCACGCGATAAGCCAGCTTCTCAAAGCACACGTCCTATTCGAGAAAGACGTTGACTATATCGTCGATGAGGCCAAGGTCATCATCGTAGATTCTTTCACGGGGCGGCCTATGCCCGGCAGGCGCTTCTCCGACGGGCTTCATCAGGCGCTTGAGGCGAAGGAGAGCGTCAACGTCCAAAGCGAGACGCAGACTATCGCGACGATTACGCTTCAGAACTTCTTCCGCATGTTCGACAAGCTCGCCGGCATGACCGGCACCGCTGAGACCGAAGCGAACGAATTCTGGGAGATTTACAAGCTCGATGTCGTTGTGATTCCACCGAATCGCCCAGTGCGAAGGAACGACTACGAGGATTTGGTATATATGACCCGCCGCGAGAAATACAACGCGGCTCTCGACGAAATCGAGTATTGGCACGAAAAAGGCCGGCCGATTCTCGTCGGCACGGTTAGCGTGGAAGTCTCCGAGACGCTCTCGCGAATGCTCTCTCGCCGAAAAATCCCGCACCATGTGCTCAACGCCAAACAACACGAAAAAGAAGCGCTTGTTGTGGCGGATGCGGGCAAGCCCGGCGCAGTCACAATTGCCACGAACATGGCCGGAAGAGGCACGGACATCAAGCTCGGCGCGTCCGTCGTCCGTTGCCCGGAGGGTTGCCACCTGCTCTCCGATAACCCCAACGACATGCCCGTCGCAGGCGGCGAATGGACGCTCGGCGACTGCAGAAAAGAAGTCCCCTGCGGCCTGCACATCATAGGTACGGAACGCCACGACTCGCGGCGCATCGACCGCCAGCTTCGAGGCCGCGCCGGAAGGCAGGGCGACCCCGGCTCATCGCGGTTCTATCTTTCGCTGGAGGACGACCTCATGCGGCTCTTCGGCTCGGAGCGCGTGTCCATGCTCATGGGCAAGCTCGGCGCCGAGGAGGGC
>OMKS01000429.1_pt1 | contig 39418 bp, 31 predicted proteins | sample 1674721 | NCBI WGS metagenome assembly OMKS01 (sample SAMN06264996, study PRJEB25208) | sediment metagenome | isolation source: hot spring sediment | place: USA: California | collected 2014-09-02 | reverse complement strand
GGAACTGCCGCTGGGCGTATGCTCCATCGCCCCCGACGGTCAGATTCTTTTGTGGAACGCGGCCATGACGCTGATCACCGGCATCCCCGGCCGCGAAGCCACCGGCCAGGGCCTGGCCGAACTGCCCGAACCCTGGGCAGGTGTGTTGCGCAGCTTCGCTCGCAGCGAGGACAACCACCTCTACAAGCTGCAGGTCCCGGTTGGCAACGAGACCCGCTGGTTCCACCTGCACAAGTCCGAGGTCGAGGCCCCGCACACCCAGTCCACGCTCGCCTCGGGGCTCGGCGGCAGCGTCATCCTCATCGAGGACCTCACCGAGCTGCACGTGCTCGAGCGTGAGGTAGCGCACTCCGACCGGCTCGTCTCCATCGGCCGGCTGGCTGCCGGCGTGGCCCACGAGATCGGCAACCCGCTTACCTGTATCGACACGCTGGCGCAGAACCTGCGCTACGACAACGCGCCGGAGGACGTGGAGGCCGCCGTCGACCAGGTGCTGGAACAGACCCGCCGCATCTCCAACATCGTGCAGTCGCTGGTCACCTTCAGTCACGCCGGCAGCTCGCGCGAGGAAGACCACGTGACCGTCGATCTCGCCGCTTGCGTGGACGAGGCCATGCACCTGGTGCAGCTGAGCCGCCAGGGTCGCGCCGTGAGCTGCATCAACGAGATCGGCCCGGACCCGCGCGTGACCGGCGATGCGCGGCGACTGATCCAGCTGTTCGTCAACCTGCTGTCCAACGCCATCGATGCCTCGCGCCCCGGCGGCCACGTGCGGGTACGGGCCGAGACCCTCGGCGAGAGCGTGCGCATCGAGGTCGAGGACGAGGGCAGCGGCATCGACCACCACCTGCGCGACCGCATCTTCGACCCGTTCTACACCACCAAGCCCGCCGGCAAGGGCACCGGCCTCGGGCTGTCGGTGGCGTACAGCATCATTCAGGACCATGGCGGCAGCATCTTCGTGGAGACGCCCGACACCGGCGGCGCCCGCTTCGTCATCCGCCTGCCCGCCGCCGAACAGAGGCAACCCGTATGAACCGTATCCTGGTCATCGACGACGAAGAGATCATCCGCAACGGCCTGGCGCGCCTGCTCGGCCGCGAGGGCTACACAGTGGACACAGCGGGCTCCCTTCAGGAAGCCCGCGCGGCGCTCGCCGTGCGGGGCTATGCCCTGGCGCTGTGCGACCTGCGCCTGCCCGACGGCGAGGGCACCGAGCTCCTGGCGGAGGCCGGCGACCTGCCGGTGGTGATCATGACGAGCTACGCCAGCGTACGCTCGGCCGTGGACGCCATGAAACAGGGGGCCGTGGACTACATCGCCAAGCCCTTCGACCACGACGAGGTGCTGCTGCTGGTGGCCCGCAGCCTCAAGCAGCGCCGGCTGGAAGAGGAAAATGCACGCCTGCGTTCGGATCTCGAGGCCACCTGGCCGGTGGGCGGCATGATCGGTGAGTCGGCCGCCATGCAGCGCGTGTTCAGCTGGGTGGACAAGATCGCCGATACCGACGCCACGGTGCTGATCCGCGGCGAATCCGGCACCGGCAAGGAGCTGGTGGCCCGCGCCATCCACGAGCGCAGCGCCCGGCGGGACCAGGCCATCGTGGCCGTGAACTGCGCGGCCATCCCCGAGACCCTGATCGAGGCGGAGCTGTTCGGCCATGAAAAAGGGGCTTTCACGGGGGCCATCCGCCAGCGTCAGGGCCTGATCGAGGCCGCCGACGGCGGCACCCTGTTCCTGGACGAGATCGGCGAGCTGACACCGGCCGCCCAGGCGCGCCTGTTGCGCGTGCTGCAGGAGGGCGAGATCCGCCGTGTCGGCGCTACCGGCGAGCGGCACGTGGACATCCGCCTGGTCGCCGCCACCCACCGCGACCTCGAGGCCATGGTGCGCGAGGGCAGCTTTCGCGAGGACCTGTACTACCGCCTCAAGGTCGTCCAGCTCGAGCTGCCGCCCCTGCGTGATCGCCCCGAAGACCTCGAACCCCTCACCGCCTACCTGCTGGACAAGATCGGCCGCCGGCTGCGTCGCCCGCCGCCCGCACTGGGGACCGAGGCCAGGCAGGCCATCGCACGCCACGCCTGGCCTGGCAACGTGCGCGAACTGGAGAATGCCCTGGAGCGGGCCGTGATCCTCGCCGACGGGACCATCACCCCGGAGCACCTCGGCCTGGCCACGGAGCCAGACGAGGCGCACGCCGGCGAGGTATTGCCGGAACTCAGCCTGGACGACTACTTCCGCCGCTTCGTGCTGGAAAACGAGGGCCAGATGACGGAGACGGAGCTGGCCCGCCGGCTCGGCATCAGCCGCAAGGCGCTGTGGGAACGCCGTCAGCGCATGGGGCTGCCCCGCCAGCGGGACTAGCCCCCACTCGCGCATCGGCGCCCGTCGCGGGTATCCCGCGCCCGGGGCGACGGCTGACGGCGTCGCGGCGGAAAAACTGGGACGGCTGTCACGCCCTGTAACACCCGGCGTTACCTTGCGTAACACCCGTCAGGGTGGGCGTCGCGCAACTTACTGATTTAAAAGACGCTTCATCCGGCACGATGCTTGCTAACAAGGTCTAAACCCCGGACCCGATGCAGCGATGACCGACCCCCAGCGTGACAAGCAGTCCCAGAACGGCAGCGGCGTGCTCGGCCCTGTCCTGGACTTCCTGCGCCGTCACGCGCCCTTCGACCAGATGGAATCCGGCGACCTGGAGTTCCTGGCCAAGCGCCTGGAACTCAGCTTCCACGCCCGCGGGGACAAGATCACCGACCCCGCCGCCGGCCCGGCCGACCGCTTCATCATCATCAAGCAGGGCCGCGTGCGCGGCGAAACGCCGAGCGAGGACGAGCAGGTCTCGGGCAACGCCTGGGAACTGGTGCCGGGCGAATGCTTCCCCATCGGCGCCCTGCTCGCCCACCGCCCCGTGCGCACCGTGCACCGCGCCGCCGAGGACTGCTTCTGCTTCTGGCTGCGCCGGGCCGATTTCGAGAAGCTGCTCAAGCGCAGTCCCGCCTTCAACGACTTCTGCACCCGCCGCCTGGCCAGCCTGCTCGACCAGGCGCAGCGCCGCATACAGGCCAGCACCGTGACGGCCTTAAGCGGCGATACCGCCCTCAACTACCGCGTCTCCGACCGGATGCAGGCGCAGACGGTGCGCTGCACCCCGGGCACGGTGCTGGGCGAGGCCCTGGCCACCATGCACGAGCACGCCGTGGGCAGCATCATCGTGGTGGATGAGACCAGTCATCCGCTCGGCATCTTCACCCTCAAGGACCTGCTCGGGCGCGTGGTACTGGACGAACGGCGGCTGGACACGCCCATCGTCGAGGTGATGACGCCGGACCCGATCACCATCCCGGCCGATGCCTATGCCTTCGAGGCCGCGTTGAAGATGGCCGAGCACGGTGTCACCCACCTGTGCGTGGTGGAACGCGGACGGCTGGCCGGGGTGCTATCCGAACGCGATCTCTTCGCCCTGCAGCAGATCAGCATCGGTAGCGTGAGTCGCCGCATCACCGGCGCGGGCAGCGTGGCGGCCGTCGCCCAGGTGGCCGGCGACATCCCCAAGCTGGTGAGCCAGATGATCGCCCAAGGCGCGGAGATCAACCAGATCACCCAGCTGATCACGCAGCTCAACGACCACATCGCCCAGCGCGTGATCACCCTTTGCGAGCAGGACTTCGAGGTCGGTGACATCGACTACACCTGGCTGGCCTTCGGCAGCGAGGGCCGCCAGGAGCAGACCCTAAAGACCGATCAGGACAACGGCATCCTGTTCCGCGTGGCCGAGGGCCAGGACGCCGAGACCCTGCGCCAGCGCCTGCTGCCCCTGGCGCGGCAGATCAACGAGGGCCTGGCCGAGTGCGGCTTCCCGCTGTGTCCCGGCAACATCATGGCCAGCAATCCGGAGTGCTGCCTGAGCTCGCAGGAATGGCGCGCCCGCTTCGATCGCTGGATCGACCAGGGCACGCCCGAACACCTGCTAAAGAGCTCCATCTTCTTCGACTTCCGCCCCATCACGCCGCCGCTGGCCGAGGTGGACGAACTGCGGTCGCACCTGCTGCGCGCCACCGGGCGCAACAGCCGCTTCCGTCGGCAGATGGCGGCCAATGCGCTGCGCATCCGCCCGCCGCTGGGCGTGATCCGCGACTTCAAGCTTGCCTCGGGCGGGGACCACGACCACACCCTGGATCTCAAGATCAACGGGCTCACGCCGTTCGTCGACGGTGCGCGCATCATCGCGCTGGGTGCGGAAGTGGACGCCACGCACACCGTGGCCCGGCTGCGCGGCGCACAGGAGAACGGCAAGCTGCGCAAGCCCGACGTCGATGCCTGGGTGGATTCCTATCACTACATCCAGTTCCTGCGCATGCGACTGCATGCCGAGCAACTGCGCGAGGACCGCGAACTGAGCAACCACATCGATCCGGACACCCTCAGCGAACTGGACCGACGCATTCTCAAAGAGGCGTTCCGACAGGCACGGAAGCTCCAGTCGAAACTGGCTCTGGAATATCAGCTGTGAACAAGGCTGAAAACAAGCAAGGCAATGGTGAAAGAAGCAAGGGAAGGAAATGACATACGTAAATTTCAATCACAACGAAGACACGGGAGGACACCATGGAACTCTCAGGTAAGATGCGGGAGTACTGGGTTGCGAACCTCAAACTGCTGATCGGTTGTCTGGTGGTTTGGTTTATCGCTTCCTATCTGTTCGGGATCATTCTGGTCGAACCGCTGAACGCCATCCAGATCGGCGGATACAAGCTCGGCTTCTGGTTTGCCCAGCAGGGGTCTATCTACACCTTCCTGGTGCTGATCTTCTTCTACGCGTGGCGCATGAACAAGCTTGATCGTCAGTACGACGTTCACGAAGACTAAGGGGAGACTCATACAATGGATCTCGAAACTTTAACCTGGATCGTCGTCGGTGCGACGTTCGCGCTCTATATCGGCATTGCCATCTGGAGTCGCGCGTCCAGCACCGGCGAATTCTATGTCGCGGGCAAGGGGGTACACCCGGTCGCCAACGGCATGGCCACTGCGGCGGACTGGATGTCTGCGGCTTCCTTCATCTCCATGGCCGGTCTCATCGCCTTCAACGGCTATGACGCCTCCGTGTACCTGATGGGCTGGACCGGTGGTTACGTGCTGCTGGCCATGCTGCTTGCGCCCTACCTGCGCAAGTACGGCAAGTTCACGGTGCCGGAGTTCATCGGCGAGCGCTACTACTCGCAGACCGCGCGCATCGTCGCCGTCATCTGCCTAATCGTCGCCTCGATCACCTACGTTATCGGCCAGATGAAGGGCATTGGTGTGGCCTTCTCCCGCTTCCTGGAAGTGGACTACAACACCGGCCTGTACAGCGGTATGGCGATCGTGTTCATCTACGCGGTGCTCGGTGGCATGAAGGGTATTACCTATACCCAGATCGCCCAGTACGTGGTGCTGATCTTCGCCTACACCGTGCCGGCGATCTTCATCTCGCTACACCTCACCGGCAACCCGGTCCCGCAGCTGGGTCTGGGCAGCACGGTGGCCGACGGCACCTATCTGCTCGACAAGCTCGACGGGGTGCTGGTGGAGCTGGGCTTCGCGCAGTACACCATCATGAAGGGCACCACGCTCAACATGGTGTTGCTGACGCTCTCGCTCATGATCGGCACGGCGGGTCTGCCGCACGTCATCGTGCGTTTCTTCACCGTCCCGAGCGTGCGCGGTGCGCGTGCCTCCGCTGGCTGGGCGCTGTTCTTCATCGCCATCCTCTACACCACTGCCCCGGCGGTCGGCGCCATGTCGTTCTTCAACTTGGTGAACACCGTTCAGCCGGGCGAGATCGGTGCGGCGGACGGCAACATGGTCTACGAGGAGCGTCCGCAGTGGTTCAAGAACTGGGAGACCACCGGTCTGCTCGCGTACGAGGACAAGAACGGCGACGGTCGCATCCAGTATTACAACGAGAAGAACGCCGAGTTTGCCCAGAAGGCCGAGGAAGAGTTCGGCTGGCAGGGCAACGAGATGGTCAAGGTCGACCGTGACATCATGGTGCTCGCCAACCCCGAGATCGCCAACCTGCCGAACTGGGTCATCGCCCTGGTCGTGGCCGGTGGTCTGGCGGCGGCACTGTCCACCGCGGCAGGCCTGCTGATGGCCATCTCCTCGGCGGTGTCGCACGACCTGCTCAAGGGCGTGTTCAAGCCCGGCATCTCCGAGAAGCAGGAACTGATGGCGGCACGCATCGCCATGGCGGGCGCCATTCTGGTGGCTGGCTGGCTGGGTCTGCACCCGCCGGGCTTCGCCGCACAGGTGGTGGCACTGGCCTTTGGCCTGGCCGCGGCCTCGCTGTTCCCGGCCCTGATCATGGGTATCTTCAACAAGCGCCTGAACAGCACCGGTGCCATCACCGGCATGCTCGTGGGCCTGTTCAGCACCCTGATCTACATCTTCTGGTTCAAGGGCTGGTTCTTCATCCCGGGTACCGAGATGATGGCCAACAACGCCGACAACTGGTTCCTCGGCATCCAGCCGGAATCGTTCGGCGCCGTAGGCGCGCTGCTCAACTTCATCACCGCCTGGGTGGTATCGAAGGTGACCACGCCGCCGCCGGATCATATCCAGCACCTGGTGGAAGACATCCGTGTACCGCACCAGCGCAACGCGTAAGGGCACACGGTAAAGTGGCAGGGCCGGAGCCTGGCTCCGGCCCTGCGCTTTTCTTTTCCTACCGGAGAACCCTGCTTCATGGCCTCCCCCGCCGGTCGCCATGAACCAGGGCTTTTCCCGACCACATCGCCGCCGATGACGCATTGAGGAGCGAAAGACTTCCGATGGACCCCGAACTTGCCGACATCTGTCAGTTCCTGGGCGAACATGCGCCGTTCGACCAGTGTGACGCGACCGAGCTCGAGCAGATCGCCCGTCAGTTGTCGATTCGCTACCTGCGCCATGGCTCGCCGTTTCCACCCGAGACCGATCGACCGGCCCTGTACCTGTTGCGCACCGGCGCGGCCGAGTTCCGCGATGCCGCCAACCGCCTGCTCGACCGCCTGCAAGAGGGCGAGATCTATGCCGACGACTGCCTGGGCAGCGCACTGGGCGAGGAAGCCCAGGGACGCTTCGTCGAGGACAGCCTGGTGTACGTGCTACCCTGCGAGCATCTGGCCAGCCTGCGCGAAGAACTGCCGGAACTCGACGCCTATTTCCGCGCCTCCACGGGCAAGCGCCTGCGGCGCGCGTTCGAGCGCCTGTACGCGACCGACATGCCGTCGTCCGATCTCACCCGCCTGGACGTGCGCGACCTCCTGCGCCCGATGAACTACGCCATCACAGCGGATACCTCCATCCGCGAGGCCGCGCGCCGCATGATGGAGGGCAAGACATCGGGGCTGCTGGTGGTGAAGGACGACCGGCTCGAAGGGCTTGTCACCGACCATGACCTGCGCCGGCACTGCGTGATCGAACAGGTCTCGCCCGAGGAGCCGGTGCGCACGATCATGACCACCGACCTCTACAGCGTGGCGCCGGAGATGTCCGCCTTCGAGGCCCTGCTGGAGATGACCCGCCGCAACATCCGTCACCTGCCGGTGGTGGCCGCCGGCCAGCCGGCGGGCCTGGTCACCGCCGTGGACTTCGTCCGCCAGCAGGCCACCAGCGCCGTGTACCTGGTGGGAGACATCCAGCGCGCCGAGTCGGACGAGGCGGTGGCACGCATCTGCACGGCCCTGCCCGAAGTCCAGATCCGGCTGGTGGGCAGCGGCGCCAAGGGCAGCGACGTGCAGCAAGTCGTGACCTCCATCGCCGACGCCGCCACACGCCGTCTCATCGACCTGGCCGAGACCGCGCTCGGGCCGGCGCCCGTGCCCTATGCCTGGGTGTCGGTGGGCTCGCAGAGCCGGCGCGAGATGACCATCAGTTCCGACCAGGACAACATGCTCCTGCTCGACGATGCCTTCGACGCGGCACGCCACGGCCCGTGGTTCGAGGCCTTGGCCGCGCGGGTCAACCAGGGCCTGGCGGCCTGCGGCTTTCGCCTCTGTCCGGGCGAGGTGATGGCACGCAACCCGCACTGGCGCCAGCCGCTGTCGCACTGGCTGCGCTACTTCCGCCACTGGATCGAGGCACCGGAGCGCAAGGCGATGATGTACGCCTCCAACTTCTTCGATCTGCGCCTGATCCACGGCGAAACCACCCTGCTCGACCGCCTGCAAGCACCTATCCGCCAGCAGGCGCAGGACAACCACATCTTCCACGCACACCTGGCCGCCAATGCGCTCTCCCGCCGTGCGCCGCTGGGCATATTCAGCGGCTTCGTGCTCACCACCCACGAAGAGCAGGCCGACACGCTGGACCTCAAGCAGGACGGGCTCATCCCCATCGTCGACATCGCCCGTCTGTATGCGCTGGTGAACGGCATCGGCGCGATGAACACGCTCGAGCGCCTGCGCGCGGCCGGCGAGCTGGGAGTGATGAACCGCGAGACCGCACAGGATCTCGTCGAGGCCTACGAGTTCATCGCCAGCCTGCGCCTGCGCCACCAGGCCGCTGCGGCCCGCCGGGGAGATGCACCCGACAACTACCTCGACCCGCGCGACCTGACCTCGCCTGAGCGCTCGCACCTGAAGCAGGCGTTTCGCGTGGTGCGCACCGTGCAGGGCGCGCTCAACCAGCGCTACCAGGGCGGTCGCTTCGCATGAACGCGGTGGGCGGCATGTGGTGGAACGGACTAAGGCGCCGCTGGCTGCTGCGCAAGGCACCGCCGGGCCCCCTGCGCGACTACCTGCAGGCGGGCTTTCCGCGTGCCGGCACGGGCTTCGATCGCGCCCCGCTGCTGGCAGTCGACCTGGAGATGACGGGGCTCGATCCGCAGCAGGACGACATCGTGAGCATCGGTTGGGTGCCGATCGATGGCGGCGGCATCCGGCTCGCCGGCGCGCGCCGGATACTGGTGCGCCCCGGCCACGACATGACGCCCGCGAGCGCCGTGATCCACAAGATCACCGACACGCAGGCCGAGGCGGGCGTGCCCCTGGCCGCGGCGCTGGCCGAGCTGCTGGCCGCCTTGCGGGGACGCGTGATGGTAGCGCACCATGCCCGCATCGAGCTGCGCTTCATCGATGCCGCCTGCCGGCGCGTGTTCGGCAATGGCATCGTGATCCCCGCCATCGATACCGAATGGCTGGCACGACGCCGCTTCGAGCGGCGCAACCAGGCGTTCAAACCGAAGGACCTGGGCCTGGCCAACGTGCGGTCGCGTTATAATCTGCCCATTCACCAGGCACACGACGCGCTGGGCGACGCCATCGCCACCGCCGAGCTGTTCCTGGCCCAGGTCAGCGACTACGGCGCGGGCCGCAGCGTGCCACTGGCACACATACTCTATCCGTCCTGATCCGTCGGGACGACCAGACATTTCAGGCAATGCCAATAAAACCGGGAGATGACAATGAGCGAAAACATTGAATCCACTCTGCAGGAGAACCGGCTCTTCGAACCCTCCTCGGACTTCGAGGCCAAGGCGCGCATCAAGGCCGCCGACCTCGAGGCCATGTACCAGAAGGCCGAGGCCGACCACGAGGGATTCTGGGCGGATCTGGCGCGCGAGGAGATCGAGTGGAAGCAGCCGTTTTCCACCGTGCTCGACGACAGCAAGGCACCGCACTACCGCTGGTTCACCGACGGCAAGCTCAACGTCTCCTACAACTGCATCGACCGCCACCTGGCCGACAGGGGTGACCAGGTCGCCATCATCTTCGAGGGCGAGCCGGGCGACGTGCGCAGGATCACCTTCAACGAGCTGCACAGCGAGGTCAGCCGCTTCGCCAACGCGCTCAAGGCCCAGGGCATCGGCAAGGGCGACCGCGTCGTCATCTACATGCCGATGATCCCCGAGGCGGTGGTGGCCATGCAGGCCTGCGCGCGCATCGGCGCCATCCACTCGGTGGTGTTCGGCGGCTTCTCCGCCGAGGCCCTGCGCGACCGCGTCAACGACGCCGAGGCGAAGATGGTGATCACCGCCGACGGCGGCAACCGCGGCGGCAAGGTGGTCGAGCTCAAGGCCGCCGTCGACAAGGCCATGACCCACGGCTGCCCCTCCATCGAGAAGAATATCGTCTTCCGCCGCACCGGGCACGACGTGCCGATGGACGCCAGCCGCGACCTCTGGTGGCACGACGCCATCGCCGGCCAGTCCGACGACTGCGAACCGGAATGGGTGGACGCCGAGCACCCGCTGTTCCTGCTCTACACCTCCGGCTCCACCGGCAAGCCCAAGGGCATCCAGCACGCCAGCGCCGGCTACCTGCTCAACGCCATCTGCACCAACAAGTGGGTCTTCGACCAGCAGGACGGCGACATCTTCTGGTGTACCGCGGACGTCGGCTGGATCACGGGCCATACCTACGTGGCCTACGGCCCGCTGGCCGTCGGCACCACCCAGGTGATGTTCGAGGGTGCCCCCACCGTGCCGGACGGCGGCCGCTTCTGGAAGGTGGCGCAGGACCACGACGTGACCATCTTCTACACCGCCCCCACCGCCATCCGCGCCCTGATGAAGCTGGGCGACGAGATCCCGGCCAGCTACGACCTCGGCAAGCTGCGCCTGCTCGGCACCGTGGGCGAGCCCATCAACCCCGAGGCCTGGATGTGGTACCACCGCGTGATCGGCGGCGAGAACTGCCCGATCGTGGACACCTGGTGGCAGACCGAGACCGGTGCCCACATGATCGCCCCGATCCCGGGCGTGACCGCCACCAAGCCCGGCTCCTGCACCCGTCCGCTGCCCGGCATCGCCGCCGACGTGGTGGACGACGACGGCAACTCCATCACCGAGCCCAACAAGGGCGGCTACCTGGTCATCAAGAAGCCCTGGCCCTCGATGCTGCGCACCATCTGGGGTGACGACGAACGCTACGTGAAGACCTACTGGCCGATGTTCGGCGGCAAGTACTACCTGGCCGGCGACAGCGCCCGTCGCGACGCCGATGGCTACTTCTGGATCATGGGCCGCATCGACGACGTGCTGAACGTCTCCGGTCACCGCCTTGGCACCATGGAGATCGAATCGGCCCTGGTGGCCCACGAGAAGGTGGCCGAGGCCGCCGTGGTGGGCCGCCCGGACGACGTCAAGGGCGAGGCCATCGTCGCCTACGTGATCTGCAAGGGCGACCGTCCCACCGGCGCGCATGCCGAGGAGATGGTCAAGGAACTGCGCGGCTGGGTGACCGAGCAGATCGGGCCGATCGCGCGCCCGGACGACATCCGCTTCGCCGACGGCTTGCCCAAGACCCGCTCGGGCAAGATCATGCGCCGCCTGCTGCGCGACATCGCCAAGGGCGCGGAGATCACCTCGGATACGTCGACGCTGGAAAACGAGGCCGTGGTGCTGCAGCTCCAGGGCAAGGCATAGTTCGCGGCAATCCCCCGGGGCCGGCCACGGCCGGCCCCGGCCCATCTGCGAACCGGATTCGCCGACATGGGCAATTTGCCCGTTTTCGCAAGATCAGGCGCGTCGCCATGGTCAGCACGCCAGGGCGGCAGGCACAATGCGCAAAGCAACTGACAAGGACTGTTCTCATGCACCAATTCGACCTGGGTTTTGCTCGCGTCTCCCGGCTGGAGACCGGTATCTACGAAGTCGTGGCCGCACCGGCCATCGAGATCGACGGCGCCATGAGCGCGCGCTTCCACCGTTTCCTCGACGAACAACTGCGGTCCCCCTGCCACCTGCTCATCGACAAGAAGCACGACTACTCCCTCTCCCTCGAGGCGATGCGCAACGCGGGCGATCATCCCCTCGTGCGGGGCATCGCCTTTCTCGTCTACCGCAACAGCACGGCCAAGATCGTCGAACTCCAGCAGCGCCTCATGCGCAACCGCGCCATCCCGGTAGCGAGCTTCCGGGACCGCGACCTGGCCCTGGAATGGCTGCGTGACCTGGCGCTGCCGCTGCGCAACCATCAGGCCTCCTGACCCCGGACCCGCTACCAGGCCCAGAATACGGGTTGAACCTTTGCCGGGTGCGCCTTGCCCCATACAATAGGTACATTCCGCCGGTATCTCGCGACCGGCACCACCCGGCCTCCACCCATGCTGCAAACACTCTGGACCTGGCTCAATCAGAACGAGACCCTGCTGCTGTGGCTCGGCGGCGTCTCGGTGATAAGCTTTTTCGGCTCCCTGCTGATGCTGCCCTGGCTCGTGGTCCGCATCCCGCCCGACTACTTTCACCGCCATCACCTGTTTCTGGATCATCTGCGCTATCGGCACCCGGTCCTGCGCTGGACGCTGTTCACGCTCAAGAACCTCACCGGCGCCCTGGTGCTGCTATGCGGCATCGCGATGCTGGTGCTCCCGGGCCAGGGCCTCCTCACCATGATGATCGGCCTGATGCTGCTGAACTTCCCCGGCAAGTTCGCACTGGAACGCTGGGTGGTCACTCGCCCGGGTGTCCTGCGCGCCGTCAACTGGATGCGCGCCCATTACGCGCACGCGCCCATCACCCTGCCGGAAACCGCGGAACTTGACTCCTCCCAAAGCTAGTCCGATGCTGGGCGTTCCACCCTGCAGGAGCCGCACGCCATGACCGACGAGCCGCTCTGTCGATGCCTGGACACGCGCCTGGCCGATGATGTGGTCGAGATCGAGGACGCCACCGGCAAGGTCCGCCGCTTCGAAGGCGAGGCCCTGCTGCTGGCCTGCGCCAGTCACTACAGCGGGGTGAAGCCACTCCCGGTGGGTGAGGCGGGCGCGACCAGCCTGCTCTCCGGCGAGCCCGGCTGGCGGGTGCGCGTCGAGGATGTCGAGATCACGCTCACGCTGTCGGAGTTCGTCCACCTGGCGCTGCATGCCCTGCCCCCCTCCCAGGTGCAACGGCTGCGCACGCACTGCGACACCCTCACACTGATCGGCCCGGCGGTCTACGACGCCGACGGCAAGGCCCTGCAGCCCAAGGTGCGGGTGCCGACCCAAGACCATCCGGCAGCGCGTTAGACGGACCGAATCGTTCTGTCCACTTGAGACACCAGCGCCGGTCTCACCTCACGCATTAGTCCTGCCGGATGAATCCGGCTGAAGCAGCCACGACAAGGCCGCCATCGCGCTGGACCTTGAACCGGAGGAAGGTGATCGTTTCCAGATTCCCGGCAGGGAGGTTCGGAGATTGGCGCCCCATGCGTCGACGCACACGCACCCGATCGAATCACCCGCCCTGCATCGCCCTGGCTGAGGCGATTACAAAGACAAGCGCCGCTCGTGGCGAGCGGCGCTTCAGCTCAGCGCTTGAGCGCGCTCTTGAGGGCCTCGGCCATCGCCCCCTGGGGCCTGGCCTCCTCGCGCGGCTGGCCGCTGGAGCGGGGGCCACGCGGCTGCGCACGTCCCCTATCGCGCACGGCAGGCGTGTCGGCATCCCGCGGATCGTCGGTCAGGCGCATGGAGAGCCCGACACGGCGGCGCTGCAGATCCACGTCCATGACCTTCACCTTGACCACGTCACCCGCCTTCACCACCTCGTGCGGGTCCTTTACGAACTTGTCGCTCATGGCGGAGATGTGCACCAGCCCGTCCTGGTGCACGCCGATGTCGACGAAGGCGCCGAAGTTGGTGACGTTGGTGACCACGCCCTCCAGGATCATGCCGTCCTTCAGATCCTTGAGATCTTCCACGCCCTCCCGGAACTCGGCGGTCTTGAACTCGGGGCGGGGATCGCGCCCCGGCTTGTCGAGCTCGGCGAGGATGTCCTTCACCGTGGGCAGGCCGAAGCGCTCGTCCGTGTAGTCCTCGGGCTTCAGGCTGCGCAGAAAGGCCGTGTCGCCGATCAGCGACTTCACCTCGCGGCCACTCTTTGCCACGATGCGCTCGACCACCGGATAGGCCTCGGGGTGCACGGCCGAGGCATCCAGCGGGTGGTCGCCGTCCATGATGCGCAGGAAACCCGCGCACTGCTCGAAGGCCTTCTCGCCCAGGCGGGTGACCTTGAGCAGCTCGGCGCGGTTGCGAAAGGCGCCATGCGTATCGCGATGCGCCACCACGTTATTCGCCAGGGTCGCGCTCAGGCCGGAGACACGCGCGAGCAGCGGGGCGGAGGCCATGTTGAGGTCCACCCCCACGGCGTTCACGCAGTCCTCCACCACCGCCTCGAGCGAACGGGCGAGCTGGCTCTGGTTGACGTCGTGCTGGTACTGGCCGACGCCGATCGATTTGGGCTCGATCTTCACCAGTTCGGCCAGCGGGTCCTGCAGGCGGCGGGCGATGGACACCGCGCCGCGCAGCGAGACGTCGAGCTCCGGGAATTCGTTGGCCGCCAGCTCCGAGGCCGAGTACACGGAGGCGCCCGCCTCGCTCACCATGATCTTGGTGAGGCGCAGTTCGGGATGGCGCTTGATGAGGTCGGCGGCGAGCTTGTCGGTCTCGCGCGAGGCCGTACCGTTGCCGATGCTGATGAGCTCGACACCGTGCTTCTTCGCCAGCGCCGCCAGCACGGCGATGGACTGGTCCCACTGGTTCTTCGGTACGTGCGGATAGATGGTGGCGGTGTCGACCAGCTTGCCGGTGGCATCCACCACCGCCACCTTCACGCCGGTGCGCAGACCCGGGTCCAGCCCGAGGGTCGCGCGCGGACCCGCCGGGGCGGCCAGCAGCAGGTCGTGCAGGTTGCGGGCAAAGACCTTGATCGCCTCCTCCTCGGCCGCCTCGCGCAGGCGCATCTTGAGGTCGAGGTCGAGCTTCAGGTGGATCTTCACACGCCAGGCCCAGCGCGCCGTCTCCAGCAGCCAGACATCCGCCGGACGGCCACGATCCTCGATGCCCGCGCGTTCGGCAATGGTGAGTTCGGCGGGGTGGGCCTGGCCCTCGGCCACGGGCAGGTCGAGGTTGAGCTGCAGCACGTTCTCGTTGCGCCCGCGAAACAGTGCCAGGGCGCGGTGCGAGGGGACCTTGTGGATCGGCTCGGCAAACTCGAAGTAATCCGAGAACTTGGCACCGGCCTGCTCCTGCCCGACCACCACCTGCGAACTCAGCACGCCCTCGTTCCACAGGCGTTCACGCAAGCCGCCGATGAGCTCGGCATCTTCGGCGAGGTTCTCCATCAGGATCTGACGTGCGCCGTCGAGCGCGGCCTTCACGTCGGCCACGCCCTTCTCGGCATCGATGTATTTCGCGGCCTCGGCCTGCGGGTTGCGCGTCGGGTCGTTGAGGAGGTCCCGCGCCAGGGGCTCGAGCCCTGCCTCGCGGGCGATCTGCGCCTTGGTGCGGCGCTTGGGCTTGTACGGCAGGTAGATGTCCTCGAGCGTGGTCTTGGTCTCTGCTGCCCGCACCTGCTTCTCGAGTTCGGGCGTGAGCTTGCCCTGCTCCTCGATGCTCCTGAGCACGGTCTCGCGCCGATCCTCGAGCTCGCGCAGGTAGCGCAGCCGCTCCTCCAGGTTGCGCAGCTGCGTGTCATCCAGCCCGCCCGTCACCTCCTTGCGGTAGCGGGCGATGAAGGGCACCGTCGCCCCTTCATCTAGGAGCTGTACGGCGGCCAGCACCTGGTTGTCGCGAACGGCGAGTTCGTTGGCGATACGCGCGTGAATCGATACCATGGTCTCAAGTCCTGTGAAGCGAAGCGGAGATTCTACCCGCCGCGCCCGCCGATACCAGTCTTGACATCACAACCTTGGGGAAGCCCCTCACAAAATGAACAACCTGGATAAAAAACTGATCGCGTGGTACGAATCGGCCACGATTCGCGCCAAGGGCTGGGCACCACGCCTGTTCTGGTACCCGGCCGAGGATGGCTCTCCCTACGGCGCGCCCAAGGTCGAACCCTGCGAGCTCGAAGTCCTGTTCGCCACCCTGCTCGACGAGCCCTCGGAGTGCCGTGAGCACCTGGACGCCGAGCAGAACGGCCGCGGGACCTTCATCGCCGCCAACGCCCGGCGCCACGAACTGCCACTGCTCACCCGTCTCGCCAAACCTGAATAGCGCCGTGATCGTCGACAGCAACTTCCGTCCAGCGTGGTGGCTGCCCGGCCCGCACCTGCAGACGCTGTGGCCCAATACCCTGCGCCCGCGCCCGCGCGTGCGGCTTGCACGGGAGCGCCTGGAACTGCCGGACGGGGACTTTCTCGACCTGGACTGGGCGCCTGACCGCAGCGGGCCGCTGGTGCTCGTCCTGCACGGGCTGGAGGGCTCCTCGAAGTCCGGTTACGCGGCCGGCATCCTCAGGCGCCTTGCGCAGACGGGGTATCAGGGAGTGCTCATGCACGCACGTGGCTGCAGCGGCGAGCCCAATCGGCTGCACCGCGCCTACCATGCCGGCGAGACCGGCGACATGAGCCATGTGGTCCGTGAGCTGACGGCGCGCTTTCCCGGCCGCCCCATTGCCGCCATCGGCTACTCGCTGGGCAGCAACGCCCTGCTCAAGTGGCTGGGCGAGACGGGCGCGGACAATCCGCTGGATGCGGCCGTGGCCGTCTCCGTCCCCTTCGTGCTCGGTCACGCCCACGAGCGCCTGCAGGGTGGCGTCTCGCGACTCTATCAATGGCACCTGATGGGCAAGATGAAGCGCGGCATACGGCGCAAGCGCGACCTGCCGGGTTACCCGGTGGACGTTGCCGCCGTGCAGCGACTCAGGAGCTTCCGCGAATTCGACGACCGTGTCACCGCCCCGCTACACGGCTTTGACGGCGTGGACGACTACTACGGTCGCTCGAGCTCCCGTCAGTACCTGGGTGACGTGCAGCGCCCCACCCTCATCCTGCACGCGCGCGACGACCCGTTCATGTTCACGCACACCGTACCGATCGAACCGGAGCTGTCACCCCACATCCGGCTGGAACTCAGCGACCGGGGCGGCCACGTGGGTTTCGTCGAGGGGAAGATACCCGGCCTGGCCCGCTACTGGCTGGAGCGGCGCATCCCGCAGTGGCTGGGGGAGACGCTGGTGTAAGGGCGTTTGTCAGTTGTCAAAGCATCGCCATGCCTGCGGCATGGCCTGTGCCGGACTTGATCCGGTACAGGAATCGACAAAGGCGGGTAACGCGGCCGATCAGATCAGCCTGGCCGTTTCGAGAAAAACGCTTCCGCTGGATCCCGGCTTCGCAGGGATGACGCGAAAGGCGATTTGCCACAGAGGGCACAGAGATCACAGAGGAAAGACACCCCCTCCTGTTCACCTCTGTGCCCTCTGTGGCAAAAATAAAGGGGCCCGAAGGCCCCTTTGCATATCCAGCTCGTGGGTCGAGCCAGACTCAGTCGTTGACCGCCTTCATGCTCAGGCGGATGCGGCCCTGTCTGTCGATCTCCAGGACCTTGACCTTGACGATGTCGCCCTCGGACAGCTTGTCCGCCACGTTTTCCACGCGCTCGTTCGAGATCTGGGAGATGTGCACCAGGCCGTCGCGGCCCGGCAGGATGGTGACGAAGGCACCGAAGTCCATGATCTTGGCGACCTTGCCCTCGTAGATCTTGTCGACCTCGACGTCGGCGGTGATCTCCTCGATGCGGCGACGGGCTTCCTCACCCGCGGCCTGGTCGACGCTGGCGATCTTGATGGAGCCGTCGTCGCTGATGTCGATGGTGGCGCCGGTCTCCTCGGTGATGGCGCGGATCACCGCCCCACCCTTGCCGATCACGTCGCGGATCTTGTCCGGATTGATCTTCATGGTGATGAAGCGCGGCGCCCATTCCGACATCTCCTGGCGCGGCGCGCTAAGAGCGTCGGCCATCTTCTGCAGGATGTGCATGCGGCCTTCGCGGGCCTGCCCCAGCGCGATCTCCATGATTTCGCGGGTGATGCCGTCGATCTTGATGTCCATCTGCAGGGCATTGATGCCCTCGGCGGTGCCGGCGACCTTGAAGTCCATGTCGCCCAGGTGATCCTCGTCGCCCAGGATGTCGCTGATCACGGCGAACTTTTCGCCTTCCTTGATCAGGCCCATGGCGATACCGGCCACCGGGGCCTTGATCGGCACGCCGGCATCCATCAGCGCGAGGCTGGTGCCGCAGACGGAGGCCATGGAGCTGGAGCCGTTGGATTCGGTGATTTCCGAGACCACGCGGATGACGTAGGGGAAATCGTTCTCGTCCGGCATGACGGCCTGGATGCCGCGCTTGGCCAGACGGCCGTGACCGATCTCGCGGCGCTTCGGCGAGCCCATGAAGCCGGTCTCGCCCACGCAGTACGGCGGGAAGTTGTAGTGGAGCATGAAGTTTTCCTTCCGCTCCCCCTCGATTGCATCGATGATCTGCGCGTCGCGACCGGTGCCCAGGGTGGCGACCACCAGGGCCTGGGTCTCGCCGCGGGTGAACAGCGCCGAGCCATGGGTACGCGGCAGCACGCCGACACGGGATTCGATGTGGCGCACGGTCCAGGTGTCGCGACCGTCGATGCGCGGCTCGCCGGCAAGGATGCGACCGCGCACGATCTTCTTCTCCAGCTTGCCGAAGGCGCCCTTGACGTCATCGCTACTCGGGCCCGACTCGTCGTCGGTGGCGAGCTTCCCGACCACGGCGTCGCGGATCGCGGCGACGCGGGTCTGCCGCTCGAGCTTGTCGGCCACCTGGTAGGCGGCGGTGAGCTCGGCCTCGGCGGCCTCGGCGACAGCGGCGGCCAACGACTCGTCGACGGCCGGCGCGGTCCATTCCCAGGCCGGCTTGCCGGCCTCGGACTTGAGTTCGTTGATGGCGCGGATGGCGGCCTGCATCTGCTCGTGACCGAACATCACGGCGCCCAGCATGATCTCTTCCGACAGCCCCCTGGCCTCGGATTCGACCATCAGCACGGCCTTCTCGGTGCCGGCCACGACCAGGTCCAGGTCGGAGTCGGCGAGTTCGGACATGTCCGGGTTGAGCAGGTATTCACCGTTGCGGTAACCGACGCGGGCCCCGCCGATCGGGCCCTGGAAGGGCATGCCCGACAGCGCCAGCGCGGCGGAAGCGCCGATCATGGCGGGGATGTCCGGATCGACTTCTGGATTCACCGACATGACCGTCGCCACCACCTGCACCTCGTTGGTGAACCCTTTCGGGAACAGCGGACGCAGTGGCCGGTCGATCAGGCGCGAGGTGAGGGTCTCCTTCTCGGAGGGCCGGCCTTCGCGCTTGAAAAAGCCGCCGGGGATCTTCCCGGCGGCATAAGTCCGTTCTTGGTAGTTCACGGTAAGCGGGAAGAAGTCGCGGCCCGGGTCCGCGTCCTTCTGCCCGACCGCCGTGACCAACACCGTCGTCTCGGCCATGTTGACCATGACGGCGGCGGAGGCCTGGCGAGCGATCTCACCGGTTTCAAGCGTAACGGTGTGCTTACCGTACTGGAACGTCTTTTTGATCGAGGTCACTGATGAATATCCTGACTACTTTAGTATTTGTTCTTAGCGACGCAGGCCCAGGGACGCGATCAGATCCTGATAGCGCTTGAGGTCCTTGCTCTTGAGATAATCAAGCAGCTTGCGACGCTGGTTGACCATTTTCAGCAGCCCACGACGGGAATGATGATCGTGTTTGTGATCCGCAAAGTGGTGGGTCAGGTGGTCAATTCGCGCCGACAGCAACGCGACTTGTACCTCCGGGGACCCGGTATCGGATGCACCGCGGCCGTATTGATCGACGATCGCCGCTTTCTGTTCAGAAGTAAGTGCCATCTTTCTCCAAAGCTCCAGATTAACTAAGTCACAGGAAAACAGGGTTTAACAAGGCGGCGATTCTAGCACGAACCGCCCGCCCCTCCTAGCCCGGATTACCCCCTTCAGGCCTGAGAAATCAGCCGCTTGGGCGCAACCCGGCCATCGTCCAGAATCTGGCCGATGCCGAGGAATTCGCCGCCGGGCCCGACGAGCACCAGCAGTCCGGCCGTGGGCGCCCCCACAACCTGCAGGGCCTGGCCCTGGCGCATGTAGTGGCTGCCGTCGGCATCCAGCTGGATCCGCGGCCAGTGGGCCAGCGCGCTCTCAATCGGCATCAGGAGGGCGTCCAGGGCCTCGAAACCGGCCTCGGCGGCGGCCTCCAGCTCCGCCAGGGTCACCATCCGGGGATTGTCATAGGGCGCCACGCCCACCCGACGCAGCTCGGCCACGTGCGCGCCACAGCCCAGCACCTCGCCGAGGTCCTCCACCAGGGTGCGGATGTAGGTACCCTTGGTGCAGCGCACGTCCAGCGACAGCGTGTGATCCCCGCGCCCGAGCAGGGTGAGCTCGTGGATCGTCACCGCGCGCGGCGGACGGTCGACCTCGCGGCCCTGCCGCGCCAGCTCGTAGAGGCGCCTACCGCCCTGCTTGACCGCGGAATACATGGGCGGAATCTGCTCGATCGGGCCGCGAAATCTCGCCAGCACGGCCTCGATCTCGGCATCGGAGTAGTCACCCACCGGACGCGTCTCGATCACCTCGCCCTCGGCATCCGCGGTGTCGGTGCGTTCACCCAGGCGGGCCACGGTATGGTAGTGCTTGTCGGCGTCGAGCAGATAGGCCGAGGCCTTGGTCGCCTCGCCGAAGCACAGCGGCAGCAGGCCGGTGGCCAGTGGGTCGAGGCTTCCGGTATGGCCAGCCTTGCGGGCCTTGAACAGGCGCTTGACGCGCTGCAGGGCCTGGTTGGAGGAGAGCCCCACCGGCTTGTCCAGCAGGATCACCCCATCGATGTCACGAAGGTCTTTCTTCTGGCGTGCCATAACCCGTTGCCGTTGGCGGCCACACCCGTCACGGCGCGCGGCGGCAACGGGCAGGACGGTTCAGTCGTTCGATGGATCCGACTCGTCGTCGTGGGTCGAGCGGTCGCGCCGCACGGCCTCGTCGATGAGCGCGGACAGGCGTGCGCCCTTGATGGACGTTTCGTCGAAGATGAAGCGCAGCTCCGGCACCTGGCGCAGGCGCATGATGTGACTGAGCTGCCGACGCAGGAACCCCGCGGCGCGGTTGAGGCCCTGCTGGGCCTCGCGCCCCACCTTCTCGTCACCGAAAACGGTGAAGAACACCTTGGCGTAGGCGAGATCCCTGGAGACCTCGACATCACCCAGGGTCACCATGCCCACGCGCGGGTCCTTGACCTCGTCGCGAATCAGCACCGCCAGCTCGCGGCGCAACTGCTCGGCGACACGATCGCTGCGAGAGAATTCACGTGGCATGAGCTAACCGTTTCCTGTCGTCAACCTGCGGACGGCCTCAGATGGACCGGGCCACCTCGACGCGCTCGTAGACCTCGATGTGGTCACCGGGCTTGACGTCATTGTAGTTCTTGACCGCGATACCGCACTCGGTACCCATGCGCACCTCATTGACGTCGTCGCGGTGACGGCGCAGCGATTCTAGCTCGCCCTCGTAGATCACGACGTTGTCACGCAGCACGCGAATCGGGTTGCCGCGCTTCACGGAGCCTTCCACCACCAGACAGCCGGCGACCGCACCCATCGCGGAGGAACGGAACACGTCCTTCACCTCGGCCAGACCCACGATCTCCTCGCGTACCTCGGGCGACAGCATGCCGGAAAGCGCCTGGCGCACATCGTCGATGGCGTCGTAGATCACGCTGTAGTAGCGCAGATCGACGTCGTTGTCCTCGGCAGCGCGACGGGCAGCGGCATCGGCACGCACGTTGAAGCCGATCATGATGGCCCCGGAGGCGACCGCCAGGTTGACGTCGGACTCGCTGATGCCGCCCACGCCGGCGGCGATGACATTGACCTTCACCTCGTCGGTGGAGAGCTTGACCAGCGAATCGCGAAGCGCCTCGGCGCTGCCCTGCACGTCGGTCTTGAGCATGATGTTGAGCTCGGCGGCCTCGCCGTGCTGCATCTGGTTGAAGATCTGGTCGAGCTTGGCAGCCTGCTGGCTGGCGAGCTTCTTCTCGCGCAGCTTTTCCTGGCGCAGCTCGGCCACTTCACGCGCCTTGCGCTCGTCTTCCACCGCCAGCACGTCGTCACCCGCGTTGGGCGTACCGGAGAGACCCAGCACGGCCACCGGCATGGACGGACCGACCTGCTGCACCTGCTGCCCGTTCTCGTCGAACATGGCGCGCACGCGGCCAAACTCCTGGCCCGAGAGGATCATGTCGCCGCGCTTGAGGCGGCCCTTCTGAACCAGGATGGTGGCCACCGGGCCACGCCCCTTCTCCAGCGAGGACTCGATGACGATGCCCGACGCCGGTCCCTCGTCGGGGGCCTTGAGCTCCATCACCTCGGACTGCAGTAACAGCGCGTCGAGCAGTGCATCCACGCCCTCGCCCGTGATCGCCGAGACGCTCACGAACATGGTGTCGCCGCCCCACTCTTCCGGGATGACTTCGTACTTGGTCAGTTCGTTCTTCACCCGCTCCGGATCGGCGTCGGGCTTGTCGATCTTGTTCACCGCCACGACGATGGGCACACCCGCCGCCTTGGCGTGCTGAATGGCCTCCTGGGTCTGTGGCATCACGCCGTCATCGGCCGCCACCACCAGCACCACGATATCGGTAGCCTGGGCGCCGCGCGCACGCATGGCGGTAAACGCCGCGTGGCCGGGGGTATCCAGGAAGGTGACTACGCCCTTGTCGGTCTCAACGTGATAGGCACCGATATGCTGGGTGATGCCACCCGCCTCGCCCGACGCCACCTTGGCGCGGCGAATGTAGTCGAGCAACGAGGTCTTGCCGTGGTCGACGTGACCCATGACGGTCACGACCGGCGCACGCGGCTTCTGTTCGCGGGTATCCTCTTCCTCGGACACGCCGATGATCTCGGCCTCGGCGTCACGCGCTTCCATCGGCTTGGCCTTGTGACCCAGCTCTTCGACCAGCAGGATCGCGGTGTCTTGATCGATGGTCTGGTTGATGGTGGCCATCACGCCCATGCCCATCAGCGCCTTGATCAGTTCCGGCGCCTTCACGGCCAGCTTCTGGGCCAGCTCGGATACCGAGATGTTCTCCGGCACCTCGACCTCGCGCACCACCGGCGCGGTGGGCCGCTCGAAACCATGCTTGCCGCCGCCGGCCGCCGCCGGCTGACCCAGAGGACGACGCGGACCCTTCTTGCGACGGCGCCCGGCCTTGTCGCTGGCCACGTGCAGTTCCTTGCGGCCATAACGCGTAGCGGCCTCGTCCTCTTCCTTCTTGCCGGCCTTGGCGCGCTTGCGCGCCGGCTCCTTGGCCGCAGCGGCACGCGCGGGTTCGGCTTCCGCCGCACGGCGCGCCTCCTGCTCGGCGAGCGCCTGGGCCGCCTCTTCCTCGGCCTTCTTGCGCGCCTCTTCCTCTTCGGACTTCTTGCGCGCGGCCTCTTCCTCGGCCTTTTTGCGCGCTTCTTCCTCGGCCCTGCGCGAGGCTTCCTGGGCCGCCTGCGCGGCCTTGCGTTCTTCCTCGATCTGCTTGGCAATCTCGGCGGCGCGGCTTCTCGGCGGTTCCGGCGCGGCCGGCTGCTCCGTTGCGGCGGCTTCCACCGGCGCCTCTTCCTCGGCCGCTGCACGCTTGACGTAGGTGCGGCGCTTGCGCACCTCCACACTCACCGTCTTGGCACGACCGGCGCCACCGGCAACGGTCAGCTCCGACGTACTCTTACGGCGCAGGGTGATCTTGCGACCCTCGCCCTCGTTCTTGCCGTGGCTGCGACGCAGGTGCTCAAGCAGCTGCATCTTTTCCTTGTCGGTGAGCTCGTCATCCGCACCCGACACCGTGATACCGGCGTCGCGCAGCTGCTCGAGCAGCCGGTCAACCGGTGTGCCGACGACTTCAGCGAGCTGTTTAACTGTCACGTTCGTCATACACCAAACCTCCCGTTGACCCTATTATTCCTGCGACTCGTTCTCGAACCACGGGGCACGTGCCGTCATGATGAGTTGAGCCGCGGTTTCTTCGTCCAGCGATTCGATCTCAAGCAGGTCGTCTACCGCCTGCTCGGCGAGATCCTCGCGAGTAATCACGCCACGCGCCGCCAGCTCGTAGGCCAGCTCGCGGGTCATGCCTTCCATCTCCAGCAGATCTGCCGCCGGTTCGTTGGCGCCCAGAACTTCTTCACTGGCGATGGCGCGCGTCAGCAGCGCGTCGCGCGCGCGTCCGCGCAGTTCGCTGACGATACCCTCGTCGAACTCCTCGATCTGGAACAGTTCCGACTCGGGCACATAGGCCACTTCCTCGATGCTGGAGAAACCTTCCTGTACCAGGATGGCCGCAACCTCCTCGTCGACGTCGAGCTGCTCCATGAACGTGTTGACCAGCGCCCTGGCCTCTTCCTCGCTTTTTTCCTCGGCCTGCTCGACGGTCATCACGTTCAGCTCCCAGCCGGTGAGCTGGCTGGCGAGCTTGACGTTCTGGCCGCCGCGCCCGATGGCCTGGGACAGCTTGTCCTCGGCCACCGCGATGTCCATGCTGTGCGCATCCTCGTCGACCACGATGGACTGCACCTCGGCCGGGGACATGGCGTTGATGACGAACTGCGCCGGATTGTCATCCCACAGGATGATATCGACGCGCTCGCCAGCCAGCTCGTTGGAGACGGTCTGCACGCGCGAGCCGCGCATACCGACGCAGGCGCCGACAGGATCCAGTCGCGGATCGTTGGAACGCACGGCGATTTTGGCACGCAGCCCCGGATCGCGCGCAGCACCCATGATATCGATGAGACCCTGGCCGACCTCCGGCACCTCCAGCTTGAACAGCTCGATGAGGAATTCCGGAGCAGTGCGGCTGACGAACAGCTGCGGGCCACGCATTTCGGAACGCACGTCCTTGAGGTAACCGCGCAGACGGTCGCCGGGACGCACAGATTCGCGGGCGACCATTTCCTCGCGCGGGATAAAGGCCTCTGCGTTGTTACCCAGATCCAGGAAGATGCCGCTGCGCTCCACGCGCTTGACGATACCCATCACGAGTTCGCCGACGCGATCGATGTAGGCATCGACCACCTGCTGACGCTCGGCCTCGCGCACCTTCTGCACGATGACCTGCTTGGCAGTCTGTGCCGCGATGCGGCCGAACTCCACCGATTCCATCGGTTGCTCAACGTAGTCACCGACCTCGACGCTGTCACCGTAATCGCGCTGCGCATAGCTCAGCAGCATCTGGCGCTCGGGCGATTCGAACTCCGGATCCTCGTCGTCCACCACGAGCCAGCGGCGGAAGGTATCGTAGTCGCCGGTCTCACGGTCGATGGCCACGCGCACGTCGACTTCGCCGCCGTGTTTCTTGCGGGTCGCCGACGCAAGCGCAGCCTCGATCGCCTCGAAGATGATCGACTTGTCTACGCCCTTCTCGTTGGATACCGCATCAACTACCAGCAAGATTTCTTTGTTCATGAGTTCCTGTCTCCGAAGATCACCGGATTACTTCACTTCGAGCACAAGACGTGCCCGATCAATGGCGTCGAACGGCACCGCAAAGGGTTCGCCATCGACATCCACTACAATCTTTTCGTCCTCGACCGCTTCCAGCGTACCGGTCGCGCGCCGACGCCCGTCGACCGGGAATTTCAGCCGCACCTTGAGCCGACGCCCAATGTAGCGCTCGTACTGCACGGGCTCGAACAGCACACGATCCAGGCCCGGCGACGACACCTCGAGGGTGTAGGCCACCGGAATCGGGTCCTCCACGTCGAACAGCGCGCTGAGCTGCTCGCTCACGGCCGAGCAGTCATCCAGCGAGACGCCCTCTTCACTGTCGATGAACACGCGCAGCAGGGCGCTGTGTTTCTGCGGCCGGTATTCCAGGCCCCAGAGTTCCAGCCCCAGTCCTTCCACCACGGGCCGGATCAGGGCTTCGAGCTGTAACGGGTCATCTCGCACAATCGGCATCCAAAACAAAAAAAGGGCCATCAGGCCCCTACCAAAAACTGCCAGTAACCCCATTGCAATCAACAAGTTACCAATGGAGAGGCCAACTGCAGCTAACAAAAAAGCCCCATAGCGGGGCCTCTTTGACTCCATCCAGAAACAGCCGCTAGACATGACCGTCGTCTGGATTTGGACGCAGATTATAGTGACGATCGCAGGATTATGTCAAGGTCCGCCGCCGGCCGTCGGGGGCGTGCTGCAAACACGAAAAAGCCCGGCATCAAGCCGGGCCTTCGAATGTGGTAGCGGGGGCAGGATTTGAACCTGCGACCTTCGGGTTATGAGCCCGACGAGCTGCCAGACTGCTCCACCCCGCAACTGAGGCTGCGTATACTAGCGAAGCAGAACGGGCTTCGCAACCCCCCTGCATCAATTAATGTTGCGCGCGGCGCTTGAAATAGCGGCTCAGGTCGTAGCGCCAGATAAATCCGGGCAGCGCAAATACCAGGAACAGCGCCGCGGTGACCGCGTAGAACTCCCAGTCCTGGCTATGCGTCTCACCGGAGAGCTTCCACTCCAGGCTGAAACCAATCACACCCAGGACGAGGTAGAGCACCAGCCACTCGACCAGCCGCCACCAGGCCGACTTGCCCGCCGCCAGCGTCACGACGAAGAACAGGCGCTCGCTCATCCACGGCAGGTTGGCCGCCACGAAGGCAGCCAGCAGGTACATCCAGACGATGTTGTCGGCGATCCAGTTCATCTCAACCTACGGAGCGATGGCCGCGACGCAGACCGACATCAGCAGGCCCGGCATGATGCCCAGCGCCAGCATGGACAGGCCGTTGGCGCCCATGATGAGCTGCACGCCCAGTCCCGGCTTCAGTTCGGCTTCGTCCTCGGCCTTGTCGAAATACATCACCTTCACCACGCGCAGGTAGTAGAACGCGCCAATGATCGAGAAGATGACGGCATAGGCGGCCAGCCACACCATGTCGACCTGCACCACAGCCTGTAGTACCGCGACCTTGGCGTAGAAGCCCACGGTCGGCGGCACACCGGCCATGGAGAACATGATGAGCAGCATCATGAACGCGAGCCACGGACTGCGGTCGTTCAGCCCCTTGAAATCATCGATGTTCTCGGCCTCGAAGCCTTTGCGACTGAGCAGCATGATCATACCGAAGCCACCTGCCGCGGTGATGGCGTACACGATGGTGTAGAACATGGCCGCCGTATACCCCTCCAGCGTGCCGGCCAGCAGGCCGAGCAGCAGGAAGCCGACATGCGAGATGGTGGAGTACGCGAGCATACGCTTGATGTTGCTCTGGGCGATTGCCACCACGTTGCCGACGGCCAGCGACAGCACCGCCAGCACCGTAAACATGTCACCCCAGTCGGCATGCAGACCACCAAGCCCCTCGACCAACAGACGCATGATCATCGCGAAGGCCGCGATCTTGGGCGCAGTCCCCAGCAACAGCGTCACCGAGGTGGGCGCACCGTGGTAGACGTCCGGTACCCACATGTGGAACGGGACGGCACCCAGCTTGAAAGCCAGGCCGATGACCACGAACACCAGTCCGAAGATCAACGGCATGCTCATGTCCGCACCGCTGCGCAGCACGAAGCTCGACACCTCGAGGATATCCAGCGACTGCGAGACGCCGTAGAGCATCGACATGCCATAGAGCAGCATGCCCGAGGCAATGGCCCCGAGGATGAAATACTTCATAGCTGCCTCGGCTGCAAGACGGTCATCGCGGTTGAAAGCCACCAGGGCGTACAGGGACAGCGACAGCAGCTCGAGACCCAGATAGATCACGAGGAAGCTGTGCGCCGATACCATCACCATCATGCCCAGCACGGCGAACAGGCCGAGCACGTAGTACTCGCCCTTGTACATGTCGCGCTCGGCCAGGTAGGGCCTTGAATAGGCGAACACCATGAAGGTGATGCCATAGATGAAGGCCTTGAGCACAGTGCCCATGGTATCCAGCACGAACATGCCACCGAAGGTGGAACGTACTGTGCCGTTCTCCAGAAGCAGCGTCAGAACCAGCGCACCGACCAGGGTCGCCTGCGACAGCAGATAGGTGAAATTGCGCTGCTCCTGTTTCAGGAACAGATCAATGACGAGAATCGCGCAGGCCATGCCGAGCACAAACATCTCGGGCAGGACCAGCATAAAATCAGGCATTGCGAAGTTCATCGACCTCTCCGCTTACAGCTTGGATTGGGAAACGTGCTGCACGAGGTTTTCCACCGTCACGTGCATCACATCCGTCAGGGGCGCCGGCCACACGCCGAGCAACAGGACCGCTACCGCGAGCACGAACAGGAACAGGAACTCGCGCCGATTCACGTCCTTGAGCTTGGCCACGTTATCGTTGCCGATCTCGCCATAGATCACGCGCTTGACCAGCCACAGCGTATAGGCCGCGCCGACAATCAGCGTGGTCGCAGCCAGGAAGGCGATCCAGAAGTTGGCCTTGAAGGCGGCCAGAATGACCATGAATTCGCCAACGAAGCCCGAGGTACCCGGCAGGCCGGTATTGGCCATGGCGAACAGCACGAAAAACGCGGCGAAGATCGGCATGGTGTTGGCCACGCCGCCATAATCGGCGATCTCGCGGCTGTGCATGCGGTCGTACAGCACGCCGATACAGAGGAACATGGCGCCGGAGATGAAGCCATGCGAGACCATCTGCACCATGCCACCCTCAATGCCGAGCACCGCCCCGTCATAACTGCCGGTATTCTCGTAGATGTAGAACATCAGGAAGAAACCGAGCGTGACGAAGCCCATGTGCGCGATCGAGGAATAAGCCACCAGCTTCTTCATGTCCTTCTGCACCAGCGCGACGAAGCTGATATAGACCACCGCCACCAGCGACATCAGGATCACCAGCCAGTCCAGCGTGGCCGAGGCGTCCGGCGTCATCGGCAGGCTGAAACGCAGGAAACCGTATCCGCCGATCTTCAGCATGATCGCCGCCAGGATCACCGAGCCGCCGGTCGGCGCCTCCACATGGGCATCCGGTAACCAGGTGTGCACCGGCCACATGGGCACCTTAACCGCAAAGGCGATCAGGAACGCCAGAAAGATCAGCACCTGCTCGGTGAGGCCTAGGCGAAGGGTATGGAACTCCAGGATGCTGAAGTTGCCTGCCTGGGTGTACATGTAGATCAGCGCTACCAGCATGAACACCGAGCCCAGGAAGGTATAGAGGAAGAACTTGATGGTCGCGTATACGCGGCGCGGACCACCCCAGATACCGATCACCAGGAACATCGGGATCAGCATCGCTTCGAAGAAGATGTAGAACAGCACCGAATCCAGCGCGGCGAACACGCCGACCATCATGCCTTCCAGGATCAGGAAGGCCGCCATGTACTGGGCCACGCGCTTCTGGATAACTTCCCATCCCGCGATGACCACCAGCACGGTGGTGAAGGTGGTGAGCAGGATCAGCGGCATGGAGATGCCGTCGACGCCCAGGTGATACATGATCTTGAAGGCCGCTATCCAGACGTACGGTCCCTCCTCGAACTGCATCGCATGGGTGCTCCGGTCGAATTCCGTCCAGAGCGGCAGGCTGATCAGGAAGGTGGCAACGGAGAACCCGAGCGCCAGGCGACGGGCACCCTCGGGGGCCTTGTCTCCGGCTGCCAGCACGATAAAGCCCCCGATAATGGGGAGCCAGATCACCAGACTGAGTAACGGCCAATCTGCAAACATCGACTGAGTTCCTTAAACCTTCTGCGCCGGGCGGTCGCGCCGGGCATTATCGTTGTGCGTTATCGCGTGTATTTCTTCGGCGAATTATCGGCCGATTACGAACCAGCTGAGCAGCACCAGCAAACCGATGATCATCGCGAATGCGTAGTGATACAGGTAGCCGGTCTGGGAATGACGAGCCATACCGGACACCCAGCCCACGGCCCGGGACGTGCCGTTGACAATGATGCCGTCAATCAGCAGCGCGTCGCCGAAACGCCACAGAAAATCACCGAGCCGGCGCGCGCCGCGTGCGAACACGAAGTCGTTGATATCGTCGGCGTAGTACTTGTTGTCGAGTAGGCGATGCAGCCAGCGGAACTTGTTGTAGCCCCACTCCGCGATCTCCGGACGCTTCATGTAGACCACGTAGGCCGCGATCAGCCCAGCGAGGGCGAGGTAGACGGCAGGACCCTGGAAGCCGTGCAGTACGAAGCCCCAGATGCCGTGATAACCGTCCTGCAGCGTGGCGATGGCCGCATGCTCAGGGGCCACGTGAATCACGCCATCGAAGAAGTCACCCATGACCATCGGATCGATGAAGTACCCGGCCAGCACCGAGGGCACCGCCAGTGCGATCAGCGGCAGCGTGACCACCCAGGGCGACTCGTGTGGCTCCCCGCCATGATGCCCATGCCCGTGATCGTCATGATGCGCATGCTTGCGGAAGCGCTCATCGGTGTGGAACACGAGGAAGAACATGCGAAAGCTGTAGAAGGCGGTGACGAACACGCCCATGAGCACCAGCCAGTAGGCGAACTGGGCCCCAGGAATGTCCGCGAAATGCACGGCCTCGATGATCGAATCCTTGGAGAAGAAGCCCGAGAAGCCGGGGAAGCCGATCAGTGCAAGCGACCCGATGAGCGCGGTCCAGTAGGTGATCGGCATGTACTTGCGCAGCCCGCCCATCTTCCGCATGTCCTGCTCGTGGTGCATGCCGATGATCACGGAACCGGCGGCCAGGAACAGCAGCGCCTTGAAGAAGGCATGCGTCATGAGATGGAACACGCCCGCCGCGTAGGCCGAGGCGCCCAGCGCCACGGTCATGTAACCGAGCTGCGACAGCGTCGAGTAGGCCACCACGCGCTTGATGTCGTTCTGCACTACGCCGATCAGACCCATGAAAAAGGCCGTGATCGCGCCGATGACCAGGATCACGGACAGCGCAGTTTCGGAGAGTTCGTAAAGCGGAGACATGCGCGCCACCATGAAGATACCGGCGGTAACCATGGTCGCGGCATGGATCAGCGCAGAGATCGGTGTCGGGCCCTCCATGGAGTCCGGCAGCCAGACGTGCAGCGGCACCTGTGCCGACTTGCCCATCGCCCCGATGAACAGCAGGATCCCGATCACGCTCATCAGCGCCCATTCGGCACCCGGGAAGATGCTGATGGTCTCACCCACCAGGCCCGGCGCCTTCTCGAAAACTTCGTAGTAGTCCAGGCTGCCCATGTACATGAGCACCGCCGCGATGCCCAGCAGGAAGCCGAAGTCGCCCACGCGGTTCACCAGGAATGCTTTCATGTTGGCGTAGATCGCCGTGGGCTTCCTGTACCAGAAGCCGATGAGCAGATAGGAGACCAGGCCCACCGCTTCCCAGCCGAAGAACAGCTGAAGGAAGTTGTTGGACATGACCAGCATGAGCATGGAGAAGGTGAACAGCGAAATATAGCTGAAGAAGCGCTGGTAACCCGGGTCGTCCTGCATGTAGCCGATGGTATAGATGTGCACCATCAGCGAGACGAAGGTCACTACCAGCATCATCATTGCGCTGAGGTTGTCGACGAGGAAGCCGATCTCGAAGCGGATGCCCTCGACCACCATCCAGGTATAGACACTGCCGTTGAAGATCTCGGCGCCGTCGAACACATGGTGCTTGAAAACGATCACCGACAGGATGAACGACACGGCCACACCCAGGATCGTCACCGTGTGCGCGCCGGCACGACCGATCTGCCGCCCGAAAAGCCCGGCGATGGCCGCACCGATCAGCGAGGCAAGCGGAATGGCGAGATAGATATTCTCCATGGCCCCTACCCTTTCAGCTCGTCAAGGTCACGCACGTTGATGGTCTGGCGAACACGGAACAGTACCACCAGGATGGCGAGACCAATGGCGGCTTCCGCCGCGGCGACGGTCAGGATGAAGAACACGAACACCTGACCAGCCAGATCACCATTGAAATGCGAGAACGCGATGAAATTGAAATTGACCGCGAGCAGCATCAGCTCGATGGACATGAGCAGCACAATGACATTCTTCCGGTTAAGGAAGATGCCCGCCACGCTGAGGGAAAACAGCACGCCCCCCAGGATCAGATAATGTGACAATGGAATCATGTTATCCCCTGTCTCTTGCGCGCTTCATGGCGCGCTCGAGCGATAGTGTTCGAATTCGTTATTTCTTCTCGGCCTTCATCTTCACCAGGCGAACGCGGTCATTGCGATTGACCTTCACCTGACGCGCCGGATCCTGGTGCTTGGTTTCCGGCCGGCGGCGCATGGTAAGCGCAATCGCCGCGACGATCGCCACCAGCAGAATCACCGCCGCCAGTTCGAACGGGTACACGTACTCGGTGTAGAGCACCATGCCCAGCTCCTCGGTGTTCGCATAGTCCGCCGGCGCACGTTCCGGTGCCGGCACCTGGAAGGGCTTGGCGCTTACCACCAGGATGATCTCCACGACCATCAATGCAGCGACCAGGACACCCACGGGCAGGAACTGGATAAAGCCTTCGCGCATGCGTGCGATGTTGATGTCGAGCATCATCACCACGAAGAGGAACAGAACCATCACCGCACCCACATAGACCAGCACCAGCACGATACCGAGGAACTCTGCCTCCATCAGCAGCCAGAGCGCGGCGGCAGTGAAAAACGTAAGCACCAGGAACAGGGCCGCATGCACGGGGTTGCGCACGGTGATCATCCGCAACCCGGAAAACACCATGATCGCGGAGAAGAAGTAGAAAACAATCTGTTCGAAGGTCATGTCGGGTCTCGAACCTGTCAATTAACGGTATGGCGCATCGGCCGCGCGGTCGGCGGCGATCTGGGCTTCGTACTTATCCCCCACGGCCAGGAGCTTTTCCTTGGTCATGATCTGCTCGCCACGGTTCTCGAAGTGATACTCGAAAATGCGCGTCTCGACGATGGAGTCCACCGGACAGGCCTCTTCACAGAATCCGCAGAAGATGCACTTGAACAGATCGATGTCGTAGCGCGTGGTGCGGCGAGTGCCGTCCGGCCGCTCTTCCGACTCGATGGTGATCGCCAGCGCCGGGCACACGGCCTCGCACAGTTTGCAAGCGATGCAACGTTCCTCGCCATTGGCATAGCGCCGCTGCGCGTGCAGCCCGCGGAAGCGCGGCGACTGCGGCGTCTTTTCCTCCGGATACTGCACCGTGATCTTGGTGGCGAACAGATGCCGGCCAGTCACACCCATGCCCTTGAGCAGCTCAAGGAGCAGGAAACTTTTGAAGAAATTGCGTACTGCCTTCATGTCGTTAACTCCTTACGCCAGCCACGGTTCCCAGCCCAGCGCGATCGCGACCATCTCACCAAACAGCCAGACGAGGGTTACCGGAATCAGCACCTTCCAACCCAGGCGCATGATCTGGTCGTAGCGATAACGCGGGAACGTGGCACGGAACCACAGGAAGCAGAACAGGAAGAAAGCGGTCTTGAGGATGAACCAGTGGATGCCATCCCCCAGCAGCCAGCCAATAAGGGGTGCGTCCGCCCACGCCGGCGTGAACGGCGAGAGCCAGCCGCCCATGAACAGGACCGCGGTCAGCGCCGAGATCAGAATCATGTTCGCGTACTCACCGAGGAAGAACAGCGCGAAGGCCATCCCGGAATATTCGACATGGAAGCCGGCCACGATCTCGGATTCGCCTTCGGCCACGTCGAACGGCGCGCGGTTGGTTTCGGCCACGCCGGAGATGAAGTAGACCAGGAACAGGCCGATCAGCGGCCACAGGAACCAGCCCGAGGTCCACGAACCCTGCTGTGCATTGACGATATCGCCGAGGTTGAGGCTGCCGGAGGCCATCAGCACGCCGACGAGGGCGAAGCCCATGGCAATCTCATAGGCGACGATCTGGGCCGCGGAGCGCAGAGCCCCGAGCAGCGCATACTTCGAGTTGGATGCCCAGCCGGCGATAATGACACCGTAGACACCCACCGAGGTCAGCGCGAGGATGTACAGCAGACCCGCGTTGATGTCCGCCAGTACCATGCCGTCGTCGAAAGGAATCACCGCCCAGGCGGCCAGCGCCGGAGCCAGCGTCAGGATCGGCGCGACGAAGAACAGATAGCGGTTGGCGTTCGTCGGAACAATGATCTCTTTCACGAGCAGCTTGACCGCATCGGCGATGGGCTGCAGCCAGCCGCGCGGGCCGACGCGGTTGGGCCCGACACGCACCTGCATGAAACCGATGATCTTGCGCTCGGCAAAGGTCAGGTAAGCCACGGCGATCAGGATCGGGACCAGGATCATGGTGATCTTGGCCATGATCTGCATCCAGACCGGCAGGCCCATCCACATTTCGAGAGCGGTCTCAGTCATCACTCAGTCTCACAGCTTTTCGATTTCGACCGCGCCAAAGGCGGCAGCCAGTTCGATCGTGTCCGCCACACCGGCCGGGACCCAGGCACAACCCGCTGGAATGCCGTCGTCGATGACGAAATCCAGCGCCGCGCTACCACTGCCCTGGCGCACGCGCACGCGTTCGGCGTCCAGTAGACCGCGCTCGCGCGCATCGAGTGCGTTCATACGCACTGCCATATCCTGGCCGTCGACAGTCGCCTGGAGCGATGGGGCGCGACGTACCAGTCCATCTGTCGCATAGATCGGTACGCCGCCGACGCGCTGCAGCCCGCCCTCGGCGGAGGCGACCTTCACCGGCGTCTCGAGCGCCAGCCTGTTGTCGAAGCTCACGTCGGCTAACGCGCCCTTGAGTTCATCGCGCGCCTCTTCGGCAGCCATGTACTCGAAACCGTTGACACCCGAGAGATTGGCCAGCACGCGTAGCACCTTCCAGGCCGGACGCGCCTCACCCGGCGGGTTGGTCACGCCGTTGAAGCTCTGCCAGCGACCCTCGGCGTTGACGAAGGTACCGGCGGTCTCCGCGAAAGTGGCAATCGGCAACAGCACATCGGCGTACTGCTTCATGGCATCGGTGACGAACGCGGTGAGCGAGACGACGAAACTCGCCGCCTGCATGGCGCCACGAGCGGCCGCCGGATTCTCGCAGTCGAATTCCGGCTCCACACCCAGCAGCACATAGCCCTTGCGCGGCTGCGCAAGCATGGCCTGAGCATCCAGCCCCTGGGGCGCCACCGGTGCACCGGCGACGCCGCGATGAGGCAACGCACCGGCCAGCCAGCCGCCCGCCGCGTTGGCGGCATCGGGCAGATAACCCAAAGTGGCACCGGTGTGCTCGGCGATCACCGCCGCCAGGGCACGCAGCGCCGCGGCTGCAGGGTGCTGCTGGGCGATGTTGCCGAGCAGCACCGACGCCTTGTCCGCCGCCTTCAGACGCCCGGCGATCGCCTTCTCGGTATCACCGACCTCGGCCCTGGACACCAGCCCGGAGACCGCTGCCGGCGCCTGTGCGTCGACCGACTCCAGCGTTGCCCGGGCGATACCGGCCAGGCTGTCCACCATCGCGGCCGGACTGACGATGCACTGCTCGGCCATGCGGAAGCTGAAGTTGAAGTCACGGGGATTGACCGCCATCACGGCCGCGCCATTCATGGCGGCCTTGCGCAGGCGGTGGCCGGCGATCGGCTGCTCCTTGCGGAGGTTAGAACCCACCAGCAGTGCGCCGTCCAGGTGATCCATGTCCTCCAGCGCCATACCCAGCCACGGGAACAGTGGCGCCCGGTCCTGGTCGGAAAAATCGCTCTGGCGCAGACGATGATCGATGCTCGTGATACCCAGGCCACGCAGCCACTTCTGCGCCAGGTACATCTCCTCGAGCGTGGCGACCGGCGAGAGCAGCGCACCGACATCGGAGGCATCGATCGCCTTGAGCCCCTTCACGGCTGCCTCGAGCGCGACCTCCCAATCGACTTCCTGCCACTTGCCATCCTTCTTCACCATCGGACGCTGCAGGCGCTGCGAGGCGTTGATGCCTTCGTAGCTGAAACGGTCGCGATCGGAAATCCAGCACTCGTTGATGCTTTCGTTGTCACGCGGAACGGCGCGCACAACCTTGCCCTGGAAGGTGTGCAGGTACAGATTGGAGCCGACCGAGTCGTGCGGAGCGACACTGGCATGCTGCAGCATCTCCCAGGCGCGGGCGCGGTAACGCGACGGTTTGGCGGTCAGCGCCCCCACCGGGCACAGGTCGATGACGTTGCCCGACAATTCCGAGGACACACTCTTCTCGACGTAGGTGCCGATCTCCATGTGTTCGCCGCGACCAGTGGCACCCAACTCACGCAGGCCGGCGATCTCCTCACCGAAACGCACGCAACGGGTGCAATGGATGCAACGGGTCATGTCGGTGGCGATCAGCGGACCGATGTTCTTGTCCTTCACCACGCGCTTCTGTTCGGTGTAGCGGGAGACATCCTCGCCGTAGCCCATGGCCACGTCCTGCAACTCGCACTCACCGCCCTGGTCGCAGATTGGGCAATCCAGCGGGTGGTTGATCAGCAGGAACTCCATGGTGCCCTGCTGCGCGCTGATCGCGCGCGGCGACTGGGTATAGACCTTCATCCCCTCTGCCACCGGCGTCGCGCAGGCCGGCATCGGCTTGGGCGCCCGCTCGACCTCGACCAGACACATGCGGCAGTTGGCCGCAACGGAAAGCTTCTTGTGATAGCAGAAGCGCGGGATCTGGATTCCATTGGCGTCCGCCACATCAATCAGCATGACGCCCGGCTTTGCCTTGAGCGGAATGCCGTTGATCTCGATATTGACCTGATCTTCGCTCATCTTGACCTGCACTCGATCCGCGTTATCTCGTTTTGCCGGCCGCGGCCGACTCGTATCGAACGACCTCAGGCAGCAACCAGGCTGCGACCGTGCTCGATGTAGTATTCGAATTCGTGTCGGTAATGCTTGACGAAGCTGCGTACCGGCATGGCCGCTGCATCACCCAGGGCGCAGATGGTATGCCCTTCGATCTTGCTCGCGACGTCATCCAGCTTTTCGAGGTCTTCCGGACGCCCCTTGCCCTCGACGATGCGGGTGAGCATCCGGTACAGCCAGCCCGTGCCCTCGCGGCAGGGCGTGCACTGCCCGCAGGACTCCGAGAAATAGAAGCGCGAGATGCGCTGCAGGACCTTGACCATGTCGGTGGTCTCGTCCATCACCATCACCGCCCCGGACCCCAGCATGGAGCCGGCCTTCATGATGGCGTCGTAATCCATGTTGGTCTCGAGCATCACGTCGCCCGGCACCACCGGCACCGACGAACCGCCCGGAATCACGGCCTTGAGCTTGCGCCCGCCCCGTACGCCCCCGGCCATCTCCAGCAACTCGCGGAATGGGATACCCAGCGGCACCTCGAAGTTACCGGGGCGCTCCAGGTGACCGGACATGGAAAAGAGCTTCTCGCCGCCCGAGCCTTCCACACCCATGGCCGCGAACCATTCACCACCGTTGCGGATGATGGAGGGCACGGAGGCCAGCGACTCGGTATTGTTGATGGTGGTGGGACGACCGTAGAGGCCGAAGTTGGCCGGGAACGGCGGCTTGAAGCGCGGCTGGCCCTTCTTGCCTTCCAGCGACTCCAGCAGCGCGGTCTCCTCGCCACAGATGTAGGCACCGGCACCCAGCGAACCGTAGAGATCGAAATCGACACCCGATCCCAGAATGTTCTTGCCCAGCAGACCGGCCTCGTAGGCCTCCTTCAGCGCCTGCTCGAAGCGAATGAAGGGTTCGTCCATGAACTCGCCACGCATGTAGTTGTAACCGACGGTCGCACCGATCGCGTAACCGGCGATGGCCATGCCTTCGACCAGCGCATGCGGGTTGAAACGCAGGATGTCGCGGTCCTTGCAGGTGCCCGGCTCGGATTCATCCGAGTTGCAGACGATGTACTTCTGGCCGGGTGCGTTGCGCGGCATGAAGCTCCACTTGAGCCCCGTCGGGAAGCCCGCGCCACCACGGCCGCGCAGGTTCGATTTCTTCACCTCTTCGATGACGTCCTCCTGGGACACCTTCTCGTTGAGGATCTTCTTCCAGGCCTGGTAGCCGCCAACCTTGAGATAGTTCTCCAGGCTGTAGGGCTCGCTTTCGAACTGCAACGTGGTGAAGCAGACTTGGTTGACCATGTCGCTTACTCCAGGTTATCCAGAATCTCGTCCACCTTTTCGGGCGTGAGATTCTCGTAGTACACGTGGTTCACCTGCATCATCGGCGCGCCGCAGCAGGCGGCCAGGCACTCTTCTTCCTTTTTCAGGTAGAACTTGCCGTCCGGCGTGGATTCGCCGGTCCTGATACCGAGTTTGTTCTCGATATGTTCGACGATCTTGTCCGAACCGCAGAGCATGCAGGAAACATTGGTGCACACGGAAATGTTGTGACGACCGACCGGCTTGAGCTCGAACATGGAGTAGAAGCTGCCGACTTCGTAGACGGCGATCTCCGGCATGCCGATGTAGTCGGCCACGGCATCCATCTTCTCGGTCTTGAGGTAGCCGTCCGTGTGCATCAGCTCACGCAGCGCCGCGAGCACGGCGGACTGGCGCTGGTCCTCGGGATACTTGGCGAGCCAGTGATCGATCTCCTGCTTCTCGTGATCACTCAACAGGTCGCTCTTGCGCTTCAGTTCGGACATTAGCGGTCAATCTCCCCGAACACGATGTCTTGGGTACCGATGATGGCGACGACGTCGGCCAGCATGTGGCCACGCGCCATTTCATCCAGCGCCGACAGGTGGGCAAACCCTGGCGCGCGCACCTTCAGTCGATACGGTTTGTTGGCGCCGTCGGACACGATGTAGCAACCGAACTCGCCCTTGGGATGTTCGACCGCGCCATAGGCCTCGCCTTCCGGCAGGCAGTAGCCTTCGGTAAACAGCTTGAAGTGATGGATCAGCGACTCCATGTCTGCCTTCATTTCCTCACGCGGCGGCGGCGTGAACTTGTGATCCTCGTGGATCACTGGCCCCGGGTTCTTGCGCAGCCAGTCGATGCACTGCCTGATGATGCGGTTGGACTGGCGGAACTCCTCGATACGGACCAGGTAGCGGTCGTAGCAGTCACCGTTGACGCCAACGGGAATGTCGAAGTCGAGCTGATCGTAGACCTCGTAGGGCTGCTTCTTGCGCAGATCCCACTCGACGCCCGAGCCACGCAACATCGGCCCCGTCAGGCCCAGCTGCAGGGCGCGCTCAGGGCTTACCACCCCGATACCGACGGTACGCTGCTTCCAGATGCGGTTGTCGGTGAGCAGGGTCTCGTATTCGTCGACATACTTCGGGAAGCGCTCGGTGAAGTCCTCCAGGAAATCGAGCAGCGAGCCTTCGCGAGCCTCATTGAGCTTCTTGACTTCCTTCTCGGAATGCCAACGCGAGGCTTCGTACTTGGGCATGCTGCCCGGCAAGTCGCGGTACACGCCGCCGGGTCGATAGTAGGTCGCGTGCAGACGCGCGCCCGACACCGCCTCGTAGCAGTCCATCAGGTCTTCGCGCTCGCGGAAGGCATAGAGGAACACTGTCATCGCGCCGATATCCAGCGCGTGCGCCCCCAGCCACAGCAGGTGGTTCAGGATGCGGGTGACCTCGTCGAACATCACGCGAATGTACTGGGCGCGCAGCGGCACCTCGATGTCCAGGAGTTTCTCGATAGCGAGCACGTAACCATGCTCGTTGCTCATCATGGACACGTAGTCCAGACGATCCATGTAGCCGATCGACTGGTTGAACGGCTTGCTCTCGGCCAGCTTCTCGGTGCCGCGATGCAGCAGGCCGATATGCGGATCGGCACGCTGCACC
>OMKS01000428.1_pt1 | contig 39418 bp, 35 predicted proteins | sample 1674721 | NCBI WGS metagenome assembly OMKS01 (sample SAMN06264996, study PRJEB25208) | sediment metagenome | isolation source: hot spring sediment | place: USA: California | collected 2014-09-02 | reverse complement strand
GTGTGTAATATAAACGGTATCATGCCTTGCCTGATGATGAATGTGTGGATTATGACTTTTTCAGCAAGCCCTAATTACGCACTATCACAACAATTATGGAAGCTTGCACCGTTCCCGCATCAATTTTTTATTATCATTGACATATTTTTGAAAAGTGATATGTGTTTCGGGGAGCATACATAACATCACAGGAGGGAAGAGACTATGGGTTATGAAGCTGTATTAGTGGAAAAAAGGGAACAGGGGCACATTGGTATCATTACATTAAATCGTCCGGATGCACTGAACACTTTCAGCCTTGCCTTGGCACGGGACCTCAGTCAGGCACTCATCGATCTTGACCAAGACAAAGAGGTACGGGTGATCGTCATCAATGGTGCCGGAAAATGCTTTTCCGCCGGCATCGATGTCAGCCCCAGTGTCTTTGAGGCAATGACTCCATGCGAGTATTATGACTGGATCACCCTGATGGAAAAGGCCATCGTCACCATCTCGAAACTCAAAAAGCCGGTTATCGCATCGGTCCATGGATTTGCCGTTGCCAATGGCATCGGCATTGTGGCAGCAGCTGATCTGGCAATCGCCGAAGAAGGCGTCCGCTTTGGCGCAACGGCCATTAATGTCGGCCTCAATTGCATCGGTCCACAGGTGGCCCTCTACCGCAATATCGGTAAGAAAAAGACGCTGGAACTGGTCTTGCGGGGGAATCTCATCCTGGCCGACGAAGCGGAGAGAATCGGCCTCATCAACAAAGTGGTCCCCAAGGGAACCTTGGAAGAAGAAACCATGAACCTGGCAAAAGAACTGGCCGCCAAAAGTCCACTTGCACTTCAAAGTGCGAAAAAATCCTTCTATGATATGTCGGATCTCGAATTCAGCAAGGCGATGGAACTGGTCAATAATCAATTCGCTCTCCTCTGTTCATTGGAAGACGCATGTGAAGGGATCAAGGCATTCAGCGAAAAAAGGCAACCCGACTGGAAATTGAAATAGAGCCCTTGAAGCGGCTTGACATGAGACAAGCCGGCTAATCAAAGCAAAAAGGGGGGTAGACAGGGTAATGAATATCGTCCCTGTGTACCCCCTTTTCCATGTGAATTTTCCGTTTTCATGAACACATTGAATCGCAGACGCAGAAACCCCAACCCATGAATTACTTAGCTGTCCTCACTATGGGTCTTTTTTATCAATCAATCAAAATGAGGCCCGTCCACGTCACCACATCATTAATGGGAAACGTCACAACACATCCAGCTTTCTCCGTTGTTGCAATCACATCGATCCCCATCGCTTCCATGGATGGTCGAGCCTTGAAGGGAAATCGACATTTTGTACTTCCCGTAGCAATGACACAGACATCGCAGAGACGACAACACCCGCCGATTAATCCTGTGGCAAAACGGAAACCCGCTTCAAACGCCGCTTTCTCACCACGATTTACCAGGTCGTGGAGCTTATTCGCCGGGGCATATACATCATCTGTCGTTTTTTCAATACTCGCAGATATCTGAAGAAGAAGGGCTCTGGAAAAGAGAGATAGGTAAGTGCGAAATTCCGCAACTGAAGCAACATATGGTGGACACATGAGATTCTGGCCGTAACTGTCACATCGGGGAATCTGACACTTCAGCCTGACCCGATCATCAACAATGATGTCCGCCGTGTTGACAAGCTTGACGCCTGCGGCACCGTTTTCATATAAATATGTTTTGATACGTTCAAGCACGGCAATCCGACTCGTCCCACCAACACCTTCAGTTTTTCATCTTCCATCTGATCAATGACGGCAACTGCTTTTAATAGGCCCCCTATCAGGTCATGTGCGGACATGGAATGACACTGATAAGGCAATCGGAGATACACGGGCAACAGCCCGGTAAAAGCGGTAATGTGTCGCTTTCCCGGGCTGTCTCTCATCGTGTGGTTTGACATTCACTGCGATGATGTCATCTCTCAGGCATTCACCCAAGCATGCGTGATCGGACCGATCTATTCCGCAGGCATAACAAGATACCTGCTTGCTATCATTTCTGCAAGCGTATACGGGTCCGTTTCTTTTTTCAGTAATTTTTCCGTCATCTCCTTCATTTCTCCACTCTCTACCAGCTTCGTTAAAACCGGATCAAGAATGGCGGCGAGGAGAGCCTCGTTCAATTCAAGAACAGCCTTTCGCCGAATTCGGTCACCAAGAAGACCTTTATCAATCAGATTCTGATAATGCTGTCCGATGGTATTGGTCAACTCATCGAGACTTCGTTGAAATGAATCGGCATCAAAGATATTCTCCGCTCTGATGATGGGCGGCTTCCAGCCGCCGGGAAATTCATCCACCATACTGAGCATATAAACAAGTTCCCGGTAAAGCTTTCCCGCGCCATCGCGGTCTGCCTTGTTGATTACGAAAACGTCTGCAATTTCGAGGATTCCCGCCTTAATCGCCTGGATTTCGTCTCCCATGCCGGGAACGAGGACAACAACAACGGTGTGGGCATGGTTGATAATATCAACTTCCTGCTGGCCCGTGCCGACGGTTTCCACGATGACGTAATCCTTCCCCATTGCATCCATAACATGAATCGCATCGCCAACTGCCTTCGACAATCCGCCAAGGGCGCCCCGCGTCGCAAGACTTCTGACGAATACCCCCGGATCAAGGGCATGACGCTGCATGCGGATTCTGTCGCCGAGAATGGCTCCACCCGTAAAAGGACTGGTGGGATCGACAAGCAGGACACCGACTGTCTTATCCCGCTTTCGAAGTTCCGCCACAACAGAGTCAATCATGGTGCTTTTCCCCGCTCCCGGGGAGCCCGTAAACCCGATCACATGGGCCTTCCCCGTATGCGAAAAAATATGTTTGATCGTGTCCTTTGCATGGGGAATTCGATCTTCAAGATTTCTGATAAGGCGTGTTGCAGCCCTGACGTCTCCTCCCCGAACTTTTTTGGTTATTTCCATCCAACTACTCCCTCTCTGTTCATGGCTCCGTACGAAAAACCTTCTTACTCAGATCCTACTCCTTGACATTGGGGACAATATTTTCATTGATCCACGCCACGATATCATCAAGGGTAATCCCGGGGGTAAAGATACCTTTCAACCCTGCATCATAGAGCAACTGATAATCCTGTTTCGGGATGATACCACCCCCGATAATCTGAATATCATCGCCACCTAGCGCTCTTATCTGCTTGACACATTCAGGAAACAGATACTTGTGCGCACCGGACATACAGCTCAGACCGACACAATCAATATCTTCCTGAATCGCCGCGGCAGCAATCTGTTCGGGCGTCTGGTGACAACCGGTATAAATCGTTTCATAACCCGCATCGCGGAAACACCGGGCGAGAACACGCGCACCTCGGTCATGACCGTCGAGCCCCGGTTTCGCAACCATTATTCGAAGTTTTCTCTTTGCCATATCAATTTCCTCCCTGAATCATTTCTTAGTACATCGCCGGATCACGGAATTCGCCGTAGACTTCACGGTACACGTCACAAATTTCCTGAACACTGCAGAGATTCTTAACTGCCTCGATGCAGTACGGCATGACATTCTCACCTTTCTTGCATGCATCCTTGAGGTCATTCAGGCTTTTTTTCGCTGCCTTGTCATCTCGTTTTCTTCTCACCGCATTCAACCGTTCAATCTGCTGCGTTTCTATGGCATCGTCGATGTCCAGAAGAGGAATCTCCTGCTCATCTTCGGTAACATATTTATTGACGCCGACCATGATTTTCTCATTGGAGTCAATTTGACGCTGGAACTTATAAGCCGCATCGGCAAGTTCCATCTGCGGAAATCCCTTGTCGATAGCCGCGACCATGCCGCCCATATCGTCGATTTTGTGGATATAATCCCAGGCCTGCTGCTCCATCTCATTGGTCAGAGCTTCAACAAAGTAGGATCCGGCCAGAGGGTCGATCGTGTTCGCCGCACCGGTTTCTTCGGCAATGATTTGCTGCGTTCTCAGCGCGATCTCAACGGCATGGTCAGTCGGCAGACACCAGACTTCATCCAAAGAGTTGGTATGGAGCGACTGGGTCCCGCCGAGAACCGCCGCCAGTGCTTCCGTGGCAGTCCGTACCACATTGTTATATGGCTGCTGCGCCGTCAGAGAGCATCCCGCCGTCTGGGTGTGAAACCGCATCCACCACGACCTCTCATCTTTCGCTTTATAACGATCACGCATGGCTTTCGCCCATATTCTGCGGGCTGCCCGCAACTTGGCAATTTCTTCAAAGAAATCGATATGTGAGTTGAAGAAAAAGGAAAGTCTCGGAGCAAAGGTATCCACATCAAGCCCCTTACGCTTCAACACATCCTCGACATACTCCATGCCGTCTCGGAGAGTAAACGCCAGTTCCTGGACAGCAGTCGAACCGGCCTCTCTGATGTGATAACCGCTGATGCTGATGGTGTTCCATCTCGGCACGAATTTCGTTCCGAACTCTACGGTGTCGCTGATCAGCTTGACTGACGGTTCGGGCGGGCACATAAGGGTCTTCTGTGCGATAAATTCCTTGAGCATGTCATTCTGGATGGTACCGCCGATCTTCGTCAGGGGAATGCCCTTGATCTCTGCGGCGGCGCAGTACATGGCCCAGAGTGCCGTCGCCGGCGGATTGATGGTCATGGACGTAGTGATTTTGTCCATGGGGACACCGTCGACCAGAACCATAAAATCCTCAAGGGTATCAATTGCAACACCGCACTTTCCGCATTCACCGCGGGCTTTCGGATCATCCGTATCATACCCCATGAGGGTCGGAAAATCGAAGGCAGTGCTAAGACCCGTCTGTCCGGCCTTAAGCAACTGGTGCCATCGCTGGTTCGTATCATAGGCACTCCCGAACCCGGAAAACATCCTGAAAGTCCAGAATTTTCCACGATACCCCGTGACCTGGTTGCCACGAATGAATGGATACTGGCCCGGATAGCCGATATCTTCATCAAACTTGAGATCCTTGATATCCTCCGGTGTGTAGAGCCGTTTGATATCCAGGGATGAAACGGTGGTCCAGTCTTCTTTCTGATCGGGCCACTTGGCCACTGCCTTTTTTACCTCATCTTCCCATCTTTGCCTCATTCTGCTGGAACTATCCAGCAACTCTTTCGAAAAATACATCACCGTCCTCCTTTCAAACCCTTTTTGCTATGTTCTATTTATAAATGCGGCATACCACCTGCCCCGCAATTCCAGACGTAACAACACTACCGTTGTTTCCTCATTGCGATGTGACATTGAGATGTCGTGCTTCATGTTTTCACTAAACCGCAAAGAAAGGCTCCAATTTCAGGTTCTGAATCATCATATTGCGCCGACTCGCTGTAATCAACGCATGTGCGAATACTGCACGTCACTCCGCCTGAATTGGAATTGTAGAACGGGTTTACAGATTTATATCCCCCCATCCAGCTTTCGGCTGGAATTGCCCGGAATACCGATATAACGTAACCGTTTATTTGTCAAGCGAAAAAAGGTTGCCCCAGGATAGCAGAATCAATACAGAATCTTACACATCTGCAACGCTGTAAAGACAGCGCACAAACCACATGGAGTGCAACATCCTCTTCCGAACCGGGCGTTTCAGGCCCTCAGCAGACCTTTGTGCCGTCGTGATGGTAATCCGTCCCATAATCGACTCAGACCAATCAGCAGATGACTGAAACTGGGCTTTCCCAACATGAAAGACTTCGCTTACCCCTCTCCGTTCATCTCAGTATTGCGGTCGTTTTATACATTAGGAATTCGGGTACGTCGCATCCAGATATCTCGGAAATACATGGAAATGGTATTTTTGGAAAAACCGCTAAACATTTATGATTACAGCCTCACGACAATAAAGCTCATGCGTCATCAGGAACGCTATAAGTGAGGGCTCTTCTCAGCAATCGGGTTACGTCCTTTTTTTTATTCAGACATCTTATTAAAATTTATACCGAGAATGTTACGGAGCGACATAGGAAAATGTCCGACACATCCCTCGGAGGTTGTCCGATCTTCGGCTTACAATCGTATGTATTTTAATAGGTAATCGTGATATAAGCGGCCGGAATCACCCTTGACGTTAAATTATTTTGACAGATACAACATGTTGTCTGTATTAAACAAGATGAGGGATATCGCTCTCGCCTGTTGACAAGACCCAAACAAAAAAGCATGATGCAATCATCAAAGGAGGAACCCTTATGGAAATCATGAGTAGCGCTTTTGAAGACGGGGGCATCATTCCAGATAGACATTCGTACACTGGACAGAATATTGCCCCTCCCCTAGAGTGGACGAATCCGCCCGAGAGAACAAAGAGCTTCGTTCTCATTTGTGATGATCCTGATGCACCCATGGGAACATGGGTGCATTGGGTTGTTTATGATATACCGGCAAGCATCAGCAAACTTCAGGAAGGTACACTGCCGGAAAAAATTCTGACCAACAGCGGGAAACAGGGAACAAATGATTTTCATAAAATCGGCTATGGCGGCCCTTGTCCGCCTTCCGGCACCCATAGATACTTTTTCAAACTCTATGCTCTCGATATATTCACCGATCTTGAACCCGGCGCTACAAAAGCACAGCTCCTTCGAATTATGAAAGGCCACATACTTGCCGAAGCCCAGACGATGGGAAAATATCATCGATGATACGTAACGACGCCGAGATAAAAATGGTAATAACCCGGAATCAATAACTATTATAGTATTCAAACGGCAAATACTTACTGAAACAGATCAAAATACTCTGATGATCGGAACGCCGTTTCTGCCTTTCATTTTGTAAGTTCACCGATAAGACTCAATGTAGGCCGGATCGAATCCGTATGCGGGATATTTTTTAACAACATGACCACGATTACCCCATTGTACAGAAAGCTATATCATGACGGGGCCCTCAATGATCGACTGAACCAGGCACTGGGCCTTTTGAAAAAGTGCGAACTTTGCCCCCGTGAATGCAATGTTGACAGGCTTTCCGGTGAAACAGGCTTCTGTCATACCGGAAGGAAGGCACGAATTGCCGGTTTTCATGCGCATTATGGTGAAGAAGCACCACTGGTGGGAAGACACGGATCGGGAACGATTTTTATCAGTCACTGCAATCTTCTCTGCACATTTTGTCAAAACTTCGAAATCAGTCATCTCGGAGAAGGCAGAGAAATCGAACCTGAAAACCTCGCCGTAATGATGCTGAAGCTGCAAGAAGCCGGATGCCATAATATCAACTTCGTTACCCCAACTCATATCGTTCCGCAAATTATCGAAGGGCTGCTCATCGCCATAGAACATGGCTTCAACATACCGTTGGTATACAACTCCGGTGGATATGACAAAGTAGAGACCCTGAAGCTGCTGGACGGAATCATTGACATATACATGCCTGATTTTAAATTCTGGGACTCGAAATGGTCTGCCGAATTCTGCAATGCGGAAGATTATAAAGATGTTGCCGTCGAGGCGATCAAAGAAATGCATCGACAGGTTGGTGACCTGGAAATCAGTAACGACGGCATTGCAACGAAAGGGCTGTTAGTGCGGCACCTGGTCATGCCGAACGGCATTGCCGATACTGAAAAAATTATGACGTTTCTTGCCACAGAAATATCCCCTCATACATATGTCAACGTTATGGATCAATACCATCCCTGCGGCTATGCAATGGAGAACTCAATGATCAATCGAAGAATTTCACCGACAGAGTATCAGATAGCGCTCCATGCCGCCGGGGAGGCCGGACTAACTCGACTCGATTCCCACATCCGTGCGTTGCGGATGCCTTGATTAACCGCGAGCTCTGTGATTTCTGAATGGAATGATTTCTGAGATGGCAGGAGCCTTCATTCAGACTTTTTCAATGGTAATCCCGAGCTTCTCGATTTTGTTATGAAGCGTGTTCCGATTAATCCCGAGAAACGACGCTGCGGCTGACTTGATATTATTGGAACGTCGCATGGCAATCTTTATGAGTATCCCCTCAACCATAGATAAAATATCTTCATAAATGCGACTTTTATCGTGGCTGTCAGAATTAAGAATCGTCACCACGTCTTCAAGTCTCTTTTCGAGAACGCTCTCCACAACTGAATATGATGTTGTATCTTCGTGCGCCCACGCCATTGGTCTTTTCGCATCCTGTGCATCCATGAGGGGATATATCCTTTCTACGTACATTATAACAGTATGACGGTATGATCAACGAATGACGGTACCGAAGACTGCCTGTCCGCTATATATTATATATTATTGAGCATTTACGGAAATGGTTCAGGCAACAAATATCTTGGCATACAGTATGGCGGCGATGAGAAATGCGATAATCCACGCCCCCACGATATCCGACCTCTTGTTGACGGGATGCGTAATAATATCCCTTACTCTTTCTTCTATCTTTTCACTATCCAAATGTCCGACTATGCCATCCACCAAACTCGAGAATTTTTCATAAGAATTAGATATCACATAAAATCCCTTGGTTGTCGTCACGGCAAGATATGCCTTTTTCCGCAATATGACCGTGTCAAGATTCGTAATGTCTCCCCAGCCGATGATCTTCTTTTTGAAAAATTTCTTTATTGTAAGACTTTTATCGCCGATAGAAATCTCTCGCATACTCCCTTCTATCAGGAAAAACAGAAGCGGTATGAAGAAAAGGACAAGGATGATTCTCTCTGAGGGATGACTGTCCGTGAATAGCGATATCACAATTAAAACAAAGAGCAACACCACATCAAGCGTAAACGGCATAAGAAATGATTTTCTGATTTTATAGTTCTTTTCGGACATGGGCACCGCCCACAACTGCTTTCTTCTCTTTTCTTACTGTTCCGTACTCAAAAACGTTCCGCTTTTACCGCCACTTTTTCTTATAAGTCGGACGTCCGTAATCGTCATGCCCTTATCAGCGGACTTACACATGTCATAAATTGTCAGAGCTGCCATGCAGACCGCATTCAACGCTTCCATCTCAACTCCCGTTCTCCCGAATGTTCTGACGGTTGCATCAATGACGATTTCTCCTTTATCGGCATTACTTGAAAACTCAATATCGATTCCGGTTAATTCGAGAGGATGGCACATGGGAATGAGATCACTGGTCCTCTTGGCACTCATGATTCCCGCGATCTTGGCTACACCAAAGACATCTCCCTTTGCCATTCCCCCTGCTTCAATAGCCTGTACCGTTTCCGGCTGTGCAACAACTTTCCCACGGGCCGTCGCTTCTCGTTGCGTGGGTTTCTTGGATGTGACATCCACCATCCGTGATTTATTTTTTTCGTCAAGATGGGTAAACTTCGTCATGGGTATTCTTCAGTTTCTCATGTATTGGAAGGGCTGCTGCTCTCTGGCTGTCAGAACAGAGCACGGAAGTTAGCATAGTCGGCAGCACCAGTCAAGGACGTTCATTTTTTTATTCAACTGCATAACGAATCTAGCGAGATGAACTGTGACTGAATGGATTCGCCATAAAACACCCGGGCCAAACGATCAAATCGATCCGATGTGTCTGTCGTCAGAAAATACCGCTTTCTGTCCCTCGAAATCCGTTCAGCCATATCGGGGTGCCGGGAAAGATAGCCCTTTAATTTTCTTGCGACTATCGGTCCCTGATCAAGGACAACAGCCCTCGAACCTACCTGTTGTACAAATTGTTCAAGCAGAATCGGATAATGTGTACAGGCAAGAAGAATCGTCGCGATCCCATCGTCCTGAGCGTATAACCCCTGGAGATACTTTGCGATGATCATATCCGTCCCTTCCCATTTATCTTCACCCGCTTCGATAATGGGAACAAGCAAGGGACAGGCCTGCTGATAGACTCGGGTGTCCGGCGCCAGCGAACGAATTTCCTCACAATAAATTCCCGACGCTACGACCCCTTCAGTCGCCAGGATACCCACCGAGCGTACTCCCCGCTCGACCATCTCTTCAGCACTGGGCCGTATGACACCAAGAACCCGCCGGTCGGGATGTGAAACCGGCAGATACTCCTGTTGAATTTTTCTCAGCGCCCTTGCCGATGCGGTATTGCAGGCAATGATGACAAGCGGACAGCCCTGGAGAAAAAGATATTCAACAGCCTGTCTTGTAAACTCATATACCATGCGCTGCGAACGAGTGCCGTAAGGAACTCGGGCATTGTCACCGAGGTATAGGTAATCATAATCCGGCATGATACCCACTATGCTCTTCAGAATCGTCAAACCCCCGAATCCAGAATCAAATACGCCTATCATGAAATCACCCCCCTCCACCACTGCGTATCGGGTATTCGATGGGCGAATAATACCATGAATATTCAGAAAAATCCTTGCCAAATTTTCAATTATCCATTAAGAGCAGTTCACAGGACAGTGTGTTCTTTTCCTTCGACGCACACCGTCTCCGCCGAGAGAAAGGACCCACCCTCGATTCTCAACGATTCATCTTTAATAAAAAAGGGACGTCACTTTGATTGTCAAAGTAATAAGCAGCGCCATACTCGGTATCGAATCATATGCTATTGATGTTGAAGTGGACATAACACGAGGACTCCCCCAGTTTTCAACGGTGGGACTTCCCGATACGGCCGTTCGGGAAAGCAAGGATCGCATAAAGGCAGCCATAAAGAATTCAGGATACAGCTTTCCAAAAAACAGGGTCACCGTCAATCTGTCACCTGCTGATATCAAGAAAGAAGGGACAAGCTTCGATCTCCCCATCGCCATATCAATTCTTACGGCTGAAGGACTTGTCGAAAAAGAAAACATCGGCAGATACATGATTATAGGAGAGCTCTCCCTTGACGGAAGCATAAAAGGTGTCCAAGGCATACTTTCCGCATCATTACTTACGAAACGGCAGGGATTGAGGGGCATTATTGTGCCTCGCGAAAATGCATCGGAAGCCGCCATGGTTGACAGCATCGATGTTATCCCCGTCGATTATCTTCATCATGTAGTCGAGTTTCTTAACGGCATAAAACATATACAACCGCTGGAAATTGACGACCGCCATTTTTTTACCCAAGCCCTTTCAACAACGGATGACTTTGCCGACGTGAGCGGCCAGGATCAGGCAAAAAGGGCTTTGGAAATAGCTGCGGCAGGCGGCCATAACATCCTCATGGTCGGCCCCCCCGGTTCTGGAAAGACGATGCTCGCCCGAAGACTTCTCACGATTCTTCCCGATCTCATCTTTGAAGAAGCAATCGAAACGACCAAAATCTTTTCTGTTGCGGGACTCCTTTCAAAAGAAGAAACAATCATTACCGGAAGGCCGTTCCGCGCACCGCATCACTCGATCTCCGACGCCGGCCTTGTCGGCGGCGGACATAATCCGAAGCCGGGAGAAATCAGCCTTGCCCACAACGGCGTGCTCTTTCTGGATGAACTCCCCGAGTTCAGACGGAACGTCCTGGAGGCCCTTCGCCAGCCCCTTGAAGATGGACATGTTACCATCGCACGGTCTTCCATGACGGTGACATACCCTGCACGCTTCATGCTCGTTGCGGCAATGAACCCCTGCCCGTGCGGTCACTTCACCGATCCGCAGAAAACATGCCGCTGTACGGCCCAGCAGATTCGTCAGTATCGTTCAAAAATCTCCGGCCCCCTCTTGGATCGGATCGATATCCATATCGATGTTCCAGGAGTTAGATACCGGGATCTCACGGCTCGGAAGAAAGGCGAGTCATCGCATGCAATTAAAGAGCGAATCAATAGCGCCAAGAATATGCAACAGCAGCGACTGCAAGATGTCCAGACACGATGTAACGCCCATATGACCAATAAACAAATTAAAACGTTTTGTTCACTTACAGAAGATTCTCACTGCCTGATTGAAATGGCAATGGATAAACTCGGCCTGAGTGCCCGGGCGTACACGCGGATATTGAAAGTAGCGCGCACTATCGCCGACCTTGAAGGTAAGCCCGACATCCGGGCTCACCATGTGTCCGAGGCAATCCAATACCGAACATTCGATCGAACCATGATGTGACCCGCAGCAGAATAACATCCGGATCAAACATACTGCCGTCATCAATCCTTGAATACACACTGATGTTGCAATATTCGCACAGCACGTTCTCGATTCGCACGAATAGCACATGCCCACACCTGTTGCACTTATGAGGCAATTTAGTTGATCACGTGCGATATATGAACACGAAGACCCTTTCATACCGGTCCTGAAAAGTCTGTCAACACAAAATCACATCGCAGGAGGCACTTTAATGAATTGATTTACCATACAATTTATAATGAGGGCGCGATTGCTTCCGGTTTCACCACCGGGGCAAATATGTGGCACTGATGTTGCTAGGTAGAACTGTTACGCTCAATCCACCAATCTTCGAGAGTGAGGATGTGATTATGCAACGTTTCGGATCTCGTGAACTTGTCGAAAATGTCATACGTCAAAACCTTTGCATCGGATGCGGAGCCTGTAATAATCTCTGTCCCTACTTCAAATCATACAATGGAAAAACTACCATGCTCTTCCCCTGTACCCTCCCCGAGGGAAGATGTTTTGCTTACTGCCCGAAGACAGAGGTGGACTTGGACGAATTATCAGCAGCATTGTTTCATAAACCGTACGGCGATGATCCCCTGGGATATTACCGGTCAATAATGATGTCCCGGGCGGGCGCACGTGCCGGGCATGGCTTATTTCAAGCAGGAGGCACCGTCTCTGCTCTTATGCAATTTGCCTTGGAAAAACGCCATATCGATGGAGCGATACTCACAGACCGGAAAGGCATTGAGCCGACGCCGATACTTGCAACGGAATCGAAGGATATCCTGAAGTGCGCGTCATCAAAATATACGGCGGCTCCAACCTTGGCAGCACTGAACAGAGCGATAAAGGAAGGTTTCGGCAACCTCGGAATCGTATCCACCCCCTGCCAGACGCTGGCCGTCGCCCAGATGCGGTTGAACCCTCTGCAAGAAAATACCTTCAGAGACCCCACGGGGCTGGTCATCGGGATCTTCTGTACCTGGGCACTTGACTTCCAGGCGTTTAAAGTTTTTTTATCTCAACGTATCGACCTTGCCGAAATCAGGAAAATCGATATTCCGCCGCCACCGGCAGAGGTTATGGAAGTCTTTACCGATTGCGCAACAATAGAATATCCTCTGAGCGAAATCCGGCAACTCGTTCCCGAAGCATGCTCATACTGCATTGACATGACAGCCGAATTTTCAGATATCTCTGTCGGTGTCATGGAAGGCCGAACCGACATGAATACCCTGATCACCAGAACCGACCGGGGGCAGAGAATCGTCGACGAGGCTGTATCAGCCGGATATCTCGTTCTCACCGACTTGCCTGATGAAAATCTGGAGCACCTCAAATGGGCTGCGGACAACAAGAAGAAGCGTGCCTTCGCCAAAGCAGAGGAAAAAGCAATCGTTAACACGCCGGCGGGAACGGGCCCCTCGTATCTACGAATAAACCATGCAACACTCAAAAAGATCCGTGGTGAGTAAGAGAAGGAGGCACTCATGTCATACCTTATAGATGATAATCGAGAAGGGATTCAACATCTCCTCATGGGCAATGAAGCAATCGTCCGTGGCGCGCTGGAAGCCGGCATCAACGTTGCCGCCGGATACCCGGGAACACCATCGTCAGAGATTATCGAGGCGTTCTCTAAGATCGCCCGCGATCGAAATATTTATGCGGAATGGTCAACCAACGAAAAGGTTGCCATGGAAGTGGCGGCGGCGGCATCGTTTGCCGGACTTCGATCTTTGTGTGTCATGAAGCAAAACGGTGTTAACGTGGCATCCGACTTTTTGCTGCATCTGGCAAGCTCGGGAACGCGGGGCGGCATGCTGCTGGTAACCTGTGATGATCCGGGAGCCCTTTCAAGCGTCAATGAAGGTGAATCGAGATTGTTCGCGAAGCTGGTGGAAATACCGCTTCTTGAACCAGGCGATTTTCAGGAGGCCAAAGACCTTACAAAATGGGCCTTCGATCTTTCCGAAAAGATCAGAAATCTTGTCATGATACGAAGCGTTACCCGCATGTCCCATGCCAGCGGAAATGTAAAATTCGGCTCCCTTCCCGATACGAATGCCCATGCAGAGTACCGGTTTGACGGCCCTCTGCTTGACATGGAAACCGGCCCGATGATCAGCATGATCGTTGCCGCACCCGAGCTCCAACACGGACCGCAACAGGAAAAACTGAAGAAGGCGGCACAACTGTTCGAGGACTGTCCCTTCAATACGTATAACGGGCCGGAATCCCCGGAATTGCTTATTATCACAAGCAGCGCATGCACCCTGTATGTAAGGGAAGCGGTTAATCTCTTAAACATCGAGGACCGTGTGGGAATCTTGAAACTGGCAACGACGTGGCCACTGCCACCGAATCTCATCAAGCGTAACCTTATGAGATCCAAAGCTGTCTTCGTTGTGGAAGAAGTACTTCCCACCCTCGAGGAAAATATAAAAATTCTCGCTGCCGAAACGGCTTTAGAAACAGGGATCAAAACGTTTTACGGCAAGCATTCAGGGCATATACCTTCCGCGGGGGAACTCAATCCAGACATCGTTATTTCTGCACTTACTAAAATCTTGCACATTGACTACCGCCCCGTAGAACCATCCTTCGAACAAAAAACAGCGAAAATGGCCGCGACAATGGCACCGACTCGAGAGATGACTTTTTGTCCCGGGTGCCCTCACCGGGCTTCGTTCTGGTCGATTCACAACGCTATTGCGCTGGACGGGCGAAACGGTTTTGTCTGCGGTGACATCGGCTGTTATGTCATGGGAACCCTCCCCGGCGGTTACAGTACTGTTAAGACACTCCATTCAATGGGTTCGGGAAGTGGTCTGGCCAGCGGATTCGGCAAACTCAAACAGTTCGGCATTGAACAGCCCGTCCTCGCCGTCTGTGGTGATTCTACATTTTTTCATGCAGCAATGCCGGCTCTGACCAATGCAATTCATCACAAATCTCCCTTTACATTGATTCTTCTCGATAATAGCGGAACAGCCATGACGGGATTTCAGCCTCATCCGGGATCACCGTTTGATGTCATGGGAAACACGGCCGAAGCCCTTGACATTGAGGCCATTTGTCGGGCCATGGGAGGAAGAGTCGAAATCGCGGACCCTTTCAATCTCACTGAAACCCGGGAAATGCTCAACTATCTCATGGAATACAAAGACGGGGCAAAAGTCCTGATTCTGCGTCAGGCCTGCGCACTGAGCCCGGAGCGGCGTGGAAAGAAAAAATTCGATGTTTCCGTGGATGAATCGATCTGTATCGGAGAAAATTGTGGCTGCGATCGCCTGTGCACCCGCATATTCGGGTGTCCCGGCATTACCTGGGACACGGAAAAAAAGGTAAGTCGAATCGATACGATCATCTGCGCCGGATGCGGAGTCTGTGCCGATATTTGTCCCGCCGGAGCGATACAGAAGAAGGAGGTCGCATAAGCCGTGAACAGCATCAATCTGGACAGAGATCCTTACAGCATCATCATCACCGGCGTAGGAGGACAGGGCAATGTCATGGCGTCTCGAGTCATGGGAAGCATGTTTGTTACTAACGGATTCTCTGTAACAATCGGAGAAACATTCGGAGCATCCCAACGGGGCGGATCAGTGATGAGCCACCTTCGAATTTCGAAGAAATCAAGTTGGAGCCCCCAAATCCCACGAGGCGGAGCCGACATGATCGTATCATTGGAACCGATCGAAGCAGTGAGGGTGCTTGCCGCATATGGAAATCCCGGAGTAATCCTGCTGAGCAACACCCGCCCCATTTTTCCCGTGAATGTCATCAAAGGAGAGGCGACATATCCCGCCATCGAAGACATTAAGACAGCGGTGAAGAATTCCATTTCCCATGCGATCTTCATCGATGCCACCGAAGAAGCACTGAAAATGGAGAACCCGATTCTTGCCAATATTATCATGCTGGGAGCAGTCATCGGCCTGAACATACTCCCCCTCGAGAGAGATGATTTTCATAAAGCCATAGCGGAACGTGTACCTCACGACAAGATTGATGTGAATATGGATGCTTTTGATCTGGGAACTCGCCTTGTCAGACAATAACACGTCAATTTCACGAAAACAGCCATGACCCGCACCATCATATATCTGCTATTATACTGAAGGCTTATGTCCGCGATGACTGCGGGCAAAAACATCATCCATCAGTATGGAAATCAACGGCCCCATTCGTCCGAGTGTCACACAATGAAAGTTTTCTCATGTTCTTACATCATGCATCGACACCGTTCCCGTTTATACAGAACAGTTCCATTTTCTTGACACTTCAACCCCGGATTTTTCCTGTCATCCTTTAGTCCTCGCCAGAAAGATCTTATCGTGAATATGTTGTCACCATTCATGAACAGAAACTTGATGTGAAAGGAATTTAGTGTTATGGTGGAAAATCTTTTTTTCTCCAGATTTGCAAGGTTTTTCGATAGGGTCTTCAGCTGACTGAAGATAAATATGCATGGCTCTTGAGCACAAGGCGGGTTGTATAGTGTAATCAACCCGGGTGACACACAACAAGGAGGGTGGACTTACTCATGGAAGTAAAAATCACACAGGCAGCTCCGGAGAAATTGAAACAGAAACCGACTGACGAATCTAAACTGGGATTCGGAGGAATTTTCACCGACCACTTTTTCATCGCCGAATACTCGAAGGGAAAGGGATGGCACACCGCATCGATCGAACCGTATCGGCCATTAACCCTTGATCCTGCCGCCATGTGTCTCCATTACGGGCAGCTTATTTTCGAGGGAATGAAAACATACCGCGGGAAAGATGATTCCATCTATCTTTTCCGGCCGGACATGAATATCGCAAGAATGAATGCTTCGGCGGAACGCTTGGTTATGCCTCCGATTGACACAGGCCTTTTCAGGGAAGGATTGAAAAAACTCGTCCTGCTTGAAAAAGACTGGATACCCCACAGCAGCGGAACCTCCCTTTACATAAGGCCGACGATGATAGCAACGGAAAAAGCGCTCGGAGTCCATCCCTCCGCAGAGTACTACTTTTATATCATCCTCTGCCCTGTCGGAGCATATTATGCTCAGGGATTCAGCCCCACCAAAATATTTGTCAGCGAGGAATATGTGAGGTCGGTTCGGGGAAGCATCGGGGCATGTAAAGCCGCCGGGAACTATGCGGCAAGTCTTTATGCGGCGGAACAGGCAAAGGAGATGGGATACACTCAGGTCCTCTGGCTTGACGCCATCGAAATGAAGTATGTCGAAGAGGTCGGAACCAGTAACATCTTCTTCATGATAGACGATGAGCTGGTTACGCCGCCCCTGACGGGAAGCATCCTGCCCGGAGTAACAAGAGATTCAGTTATCCAACTGGCACGGCACTGGGGGATAAATGTGTCGGAACGACCACTGTCGATGGATGAAATTCTTGCGGCTCATGCAAAGGGAACGATCCGTGATTGTTTCGCATCAGGAACGGCCGCCATCGTCTCGCCGGTCGGGCAGATCTATTACAAGGGGAAAGAATTCGTAATCAATAAAGGAGAAATCGGAAAGCTGACACAGCGACTCTACAATGAAATATTGCAGATCCAGTACGGAGAGAAGGATGATCCTTTCGGCTGGAGAGTGAAAATCAACTAAGCACAAGAAAAAAACCCCGCCCGTTGCTCCCTTCCTTATCACAACGGGGGTAACGGGCGAAGAGGAATAATCAATAAGATACTCATCAGTAGATTAACTGAGGGGAACCAGTAATGAGGCCATGACGGGAAAAGCAATGGTGGAAACGGGGATTTCGGCTCGCATGTAGCAACAGGCTCGCTCAAATGATATCCACAAGGCTGTTGATAAAACTGTTGAATCCCCTGTTGATGAATTTCAGAAATATACGATTGTTTTTAATTTTGACCACATTGCATACGACACAGGCACCCATAATATTAATTATAATCAAGTAGTTGAATGTTTCTTTACTGATTCCGTTACGTTGCCGAACCATTCGATGCAATTATCAACTGCCGGGACATATGAACACGACACAACCCCTTCATCACACGGTAAATAAGTATTTTTTATGGATTCTGGCGTTCATACTACTATCGTCGGTCACGTCCGCACATGCCGAAGACCCCGCCCTGAAACGGGTGATAGCAAACGTTCAGGATCGGTACGAGCATACAGTTGATTTAAAAGCATCTTTCATTCAAGAAGCAACAATCAAATCAATCAACCAGACCGTTACCGAAACGGGTGTCGTATACTTAAAAAAGCCGCAGCGGATGCTCTGGGATTATCATACGCCGTCGCAGAAGAAACTGATTATTAATCCTGAAAAAGCATGGTTATATGTGCCCGAAGACAATCTGGTCTATGTTCAGGACGCCCGACAAATCCTTTCATCCAAAATGACGGTGCGCTTTATGATCGGTGTTGGCAAGCTAGAGGAAGATTTTCATATTTCCTTCACTGATCCTCATCATGTTGATAAAGACGGTCATTATGACCTCTGCTTACTCCCCCGGAGCAATGAACTCGGCATTGATAAACTCTTCATGAAAGTAGACAGACAGACGTCATTTATCATAAATTTCAGCTTCGCCGACATTTACGGAAACACAACCAGGCTGACATTCTCAGATATAAAAACAAATACGAATATTCCCGGCGGCATTTTCAGCTTTACACCACCACAGGGCGTGAATGTGTATCACGTTCCGTAATCATAGTCATTTAAACACCGCACATCAGCGCCGGCCTCTTCACCCGCCTCGCAGATCACCTGACTGATCCGTGCATTGTCAGATCGACGAGGATCGTATATGAACACACGCCACTCCGGGGAAATGACACCGGCGGCTACCGGTAGTTGATTGCTCATAAGCATAACGCTTTATTTGTGGCGAAACAAATAGAGGATAAAGGAAATGATGACGCTGATTACAATGCATGTGGTAATCGGAAAATAAAAAGAACCCTTTTTACCCTTGAAGAATAGATCGCCGGGAAGACGGCCCACCCATGGTATCTTATCACCCGCCAGCATAATAAGTCCGACACCGGCAGTTATAAGGCCGATGATAAGAAGGATTTTCCCAAACTGTGAAAATTCAGGCATACCGCAACCTCACGAGTCATTTCTATCATATGATATAATTATACTCAAGATTCTCTACGCTTACCATTGACTATACTCGCCTCAAGAATTATCTGCCATTCCGGCGTCGATCATCCCATAGAAACGGCTGGTCCTTTTCAAAATCGGGGAGCAACTGATGCTCATCATTCACCTCTTGAACAAAAATATGATCAAACCCCATGTTGACGGCTCGGTCGACCACCGTTTCGTACTCAGTCTCTGTTATCGTTCTACCCAGCAACGGATGGTGGGCAACCGGAGGAACCGGACTGTACTGAGCCATGAGACTGATCGGCACCGAAAGAGAAACATGCTCTTTGATTAACTCAAGGACGCTTATACTGTTGTGTATTTCTCCCGGTAAAATCAAATGGCGTATGATGATACCTCGCCTGGCTACATCTCCATCCGTTTCAAGGACATCTCCCACCTGCCGTATCATCTCCCTGAGAGACTGCACAGCGTGATGATGATAATCCCTGACCCCGGAATAGCGAAGAGAAACATTACCATCTCCGTATTTAAAATCAGGGAGGTAAATATCAACAACACCGTCAAGAATCGCCAGAATGTCGGGATTTTCATACCCACCGCAATTGTAGACGAGAGGGAGATGAAGTCCTTTCTCGCAGGCATTCTGAAGGGACTCAACAAATCGGAATACATGGGGAGTGGGGGTGACAGCTTCAATATTGTGACAGTTGCGTTCTTGAAGATCGATCATGATATTTGACAGGTCATCGACATCGATCTGTCTTCCCGCCATGTCGTGACTGATCTGGTAGTTCTGACAATAGATGCATCGAAGATTACAGGAAGTAAAAAATATCGTACCGGCGCCGCAAGTTCCCGAAAGTGGCGGCTCCTCGCCGAAGTGCGGCAGGACATGACTGATCATCATCGAATCGGAAAGCCGACAGAATCCTTGGTTTCCGTCAAACCTGTCAACCCGGCATCTCCTCGGGCAGAGCATACAAAACTCCATGTGGCACCGCAACATATGTGCCCTTCTGTTCAACTCTCCCCTTCTAAAGAGTTCCAGATATCGTGCGGCCATGTTATGATATCTCGTGAACAATGTTCCGGATCTTCCCGCTTTCAATCAATTCAAGGAACTGTTCACCGAGCGGTGCCGACAGCTCAACGGCCCGCCACCAATTTTTTGTTCTCATGGCGGGGTTATTGATATATTCCTTGAAGTCATTTCGGTCGGGAATCTTTCCTGACGGCATTTTCTTGATAAATGATTCGGATGGATGAATCATCAAAAGATTGTCCAGAAATTCTGCTTTCGTCTGTCGATATTTCAAAGACTTGTCCAACCATCCCGGTATGATGCGCTCCTGATGATGAAAAAGCAATGTCACATCGCACTCATTATGGGCATATCGCTGATTGATGTGATAATCCGTCAATCCTCCGTCGCGGTATACGCCATTCGGTGCGCCGTAGATGTTCTTTACCCCTGCAACAACAAGGGGAATCGCCCCTGATGCCAACAATGCATACTTGAAATTAGCAACATTTAACTTGATCGCTTTCCCGTAGAATCCATTGCGAAGACAATACTGCGGAGGGATGGGCCCATTATAAAAAACCACTCTTTCAAAAAAACAGGAGAGCCATGACATGTTCATTGCATTGAAGAGGAAACAGAACGCCAGACCTAATCGCTGCACTGAAGAAAATTCGGACGCAACGAAGTTTCTCGCCTTTGCTGTCGTTATGGCCAACCGGTATGAATTATTTGCCAGAGCAAAGGGAATTGCATCATTTTCGATATACGAATCGGTGATATCATAAAGCGAATCAAGAACGCTTTTCGGGGTGGCGGTCCGATCGAAGTGCAGAGAGATATAGCCTTCGATTAATTTGCGGTAACTCTCCGTCGCTTCAGGTTGCACCCAGGCGGCAAATCTGAATGCCCCTGCGGACGATCCGGCAAGAAGGAGCGGTTGACGTCTGCCCAACACCCTGTGTTCAAGAAGAGTCAAATCAAAACCGCTGGCAATGAGCCATCGAGGCCCGACGCCGGGACCGACAAATGTCGTTACGGCATCAAAGGAAAACCCCCCATCTCGGATGAGCCTGTATACGTTCTTCCCGGCTCTGATTGTCAGATCATTCATTTAATCTTATCAACCCATCATTCATCGTGCAACCCGGGATTATCTCCCATATAAATGGATCCGTCATCTTGACAGAGATTGCGGAACCTACTATAAGAAACAGCTGATACGCCTGTAGTTTATCTCAGCACCAACATACTCAATGTATCGGCAACGCTCATCCGCCCGGAAAAGCGCGGCTGTATTTCTGGCAAAGTAACAAAAAAAAAGCAACTTTTTTTTCGTCCGTCACTGATTATACGAAAGGAACGTTTCATGAACATCAAGGATCAGATCATTGAGATCGCCCGAAATGCAAAATCGGCGTCACACAGGCTGGCAACCATTTCATCAGAGATCAAAAACAAGGCACTCCGTGATATGGCCGACCGGCTGACCGCGGACAAAGATCGACTGATCACTGAAAATAAAAAAGATCTTGCATACGCCCGCCAAAAGGGATTGACAAGCGCCATGATAGACCGGCTTACTCTTAAAGAAGAAACCGTCCGGGGCATGGCCGAAGGTCTTCGAGAAGTGGCGGCACTTCCCGATCCTGTAGGAAAAATTACTTCCATGTGGCGAAGGCCCAACGGCCTTCTCGTCGGTCGAATGAGAATTCCTCTCGGTGTGATCGGCATTATCTATGAATCAAGACCGAATGTGACCGCAGACGCCGCCGCTCTGTGCCTGAAGTCAGGGAACGCCGTCATTCTCCGGGGTGGATCCGAAGCAATCCATTCGAATCTTGCCATTGCCCGGATTCTGCAAGAAGTGCTCAAGGCGACAGGCCTACCGGAAGCAGCCATACAGGCCATTCCTACAACCGATCGGGAAGCAGTAAATGAAATGCTTCAACTCGAAGAATATATTGATCTTATTATCCCCCGAGGTGGAGAGGAACTGATCAGGGCCGTGGTGAACCGCTCAAAAATTCCTGTTATAAAACACTATAAAGGGGTTTGTCATATCTTCGTCGATGCAACGGCCGACCTCGACATGGCAGTCGAACTTTCCATGAACGCCAAAACGCAGAGGCCCGGCGTGTGCAACGCCATGGAAACCCTACTGATTCACAAAGATATCGCCCAGTCTTTTCTTCCACGAGCCGTTAGCAAACTGCGAGAAGCCGGTGTAACGCTGAAAGGATGTGAAGGAACCCGGGCAATCGTTCCTGACGTGGAAGCGGCGACGGAAGCCGACTGGTATGAGGAATACCTGGACCTGACTCTTGCAGTCCGCATCGTGAACGACATCGATGAAGCCGTTGCCCACATCGAACGGTACGGATCCCTCCATACCGAATCAATCATAACCCGTGACTACAATAACTCCCAGCGTTTTATCAATGAAGTCAATTCCTCTACCGTCGCAGTGAACGCTTCCACACGATTCAGTGACGGTTTCGAACTGGGCCTTGGCGCGGAAATCGGCATCAGCACAACTAAACTTCATGCCTTCGGACCGATGGGGTTGGAAGAATTGACGACGACAAAATTCATTATATACGGGAACGGACAGATCAGAACATGAAGTTGGGATTATTCGGCGGTACATTCGATCCCATCCATCTCGGACATTTACGATGTGCCGAAGAGGTCTGCGAAATATTCCATCTCGACCGGATCATCTTTATTCCCTCCGCCAGGCAGCCTCTGAAAACCGAGCAGGACATAACACGTTATGTACACCGTGCAAAGATGGTACAACTCGCCATCAAAGATAACCCTAACTTCTCCATATCCGACCTGGAGCAGCGGCGGGGGGGAACGTCGTATTCAATCGATACGGTAAATTACTTTCTCGCCACTTCGCCCGAGACTCTTGAATTAAACTTTATTGTGGGACAGGATGCGTTTCAAGATATCCATAAGTGGAAAGACTGGAAGGAACTCTTGAAACGCTGCCATTTCATCGTCATGACCAGACCGGGATATGATGCGGAGGATCTATCCGCAGTCCTTACAAAGGACATCTCAAAGGATTATCATTATGATCATGTTTCCGACGGATTTATCGGACCGGCGGAGACGTCGATATACTTCCGACGACTTACATTTCTGGAAATATCTTCCACGGACATCAGAACGCGGCTGGCAAAAGGGCAATCCGTTCGATATCTGGTACCCGAGATCGTTCACCATTATATTTCTGCCAAAAAACTGTACAGCAGCCAATCATTCACAGGCAATTAAAAAGTCCCATAATGAAGCTGTTTAAAAATGTCCCGACGCAGGACACACGAAATCCTGAGAAGCGAGTCATTCTTACAGGTGCGTCGCAGCGAAGAATGATGAGAGAGAAACACTGGGAATGGGCGTTCTTCACCTGCCTATTCATGCCACAACCCATGTATCTTGCTTGCCCCATGGAGACGATTGTGAACTATAACCACACGAAACAAGCAGGCAACAAGGGCGACGTATGGAAGCATGTTATCCTGCTTTCCGTGATGGAGAAAATGCTGCCCTACCTGTCGAGATCATCTTCAGTTCACTATTTCGAGACACACTGCGGGAGATGCTCCTACATCCTCTCGCCCGAAGGCGAATGGCGGGACGGAATCGGAACATGCTCATCTGTCGGCAAAGATCTGGCGGATCACCCATATTTCCGTATCCAGGGCGGTTCGACAGAAGTCGGACCAAGTTACCATGGATCATGGTTTCTTGCAGCAGCATACTTGCGCCGGAAACGGCGTTCCTTTCGATTTACCCTCTGCGACATTTCCGATGAGATCGAAACGTCTGTTATCAAATATAAAACACAAAATCAGGAAGAGATCGATTTTCACTGTACCGACGGTTTTACCGCACTCAAAAAGGAGGTCCGGAGGCAGGATCTAATCTTCATCGATCCGCCATACTTTCCTCCTGATTCGCTGAATGACTGGCAGTCCTGCGCCGACATTTCAGCAGATCGTGCACTGTCGCCCATACCGTTTGTGATCTGGTACCCCCTGTTTGACGAAGAAAATCCTCAAAGGCTGATAGATTATGCGGGATCACCGGGCTATGAGGTGCAGTGGAAAACTCAATCGGGGAAAAAGAAAATGAGGGGCGCAGGCATGGTCATGGGAAATTGTGATTCATTGTTCGGCAAAGATGACTTCATGGTTTTGAAGCGAGTAGCGGAGCATCTCGGCGGCCGTTTCCATATCAGAGGAAGTCAAGGTTGACCGATTCATGTTCCGGAGAACACATTGCGTTCGTATCACCTGTTGAGAATCTTCCGTAAGAAATGGCCTGTCAGAGATCCTTCTGTAGCGGCCACTTCTTCCGGGGTCCCGAACGCTACGATGAGTCCCCCTCGTTGACCTCCCTCCGGGCCGAGATCAATTACATAGTCAGCTGACTTGATAACATCCAGATTGTGTTCGATGACGACAACGGTATTACCCATATCGACCAGCCGCATCAGTACTTCGAGAAGCTGGTGGATATCTGCAAAGTGTAACCCGATCGTCGGCTCATCCAGGATATACAGAGTGTTTGACGTCATTTTCTTGCCAAGTTCCCGGGCCAGCTTCACCCGCTGGGCTTCACCACCCGAAAGCGTCGTCGCCGACTGACCTAAACGAATATAGCCGAGACCGACATCAAAAAGAAGCTGCAGCTTCGACTTGATAATTGGAATATTTTCAAAAAATGACAATGCCTGCATGACTGTCATGTCAAGGACTTCAGCAATATTCTTACCCTTGTATCTCACATCGAGTGTATCCGTATTGAACCGTTTCCCCCGGCACACGTCACAAGTGATGTAGATGTCGGGGAGAAAGTGCATTTCGATCTTCTTGAGTCCGTCTCCTTGACAGGCCTCGCATCTACCTCCCTTGACATTAAAACTGAAGCGGCCGGGTTTATATCCACGTGCCTTTGAATCGGGAAGCTGACTGAACAGGTCCCGTATATAGGTCAGTACCCCCGTATATGTTGCGGGATTCGACCGGGGTGTACGGCCGATCGGTTGTTGATCCATGGTAATGATCCGTTCGACCCCACCGAGATCGATAATCTTTTTGATCTTGCCGATTTTCCCCCGGTATTTGTTGAGCCGGCGGCGCAACACATTATAGAGCGTTTCAATGACCATGGTACTTTTCCCCGACCCGGACACTCCGGTAACACAGGTAAAAAGCCCCACGGGGATTTTGATATCAATATTTTTCAGATTATTCTCCGTGGCACCTTCCATGATGATGAACCGTTCAGGATTGTTTCTGCGATGCTTCGGAACGGGAATGGAAAGCCGTCCGCTGAGATACCCTCCCGTCAGAGAATCCGGAGACTGACAGACATGTTCCGGTGTCCCCTGAATGACCACATGACCGCCATGAATTCCGGCACCTGGACCTATATCAATAATATGATCGGCGGCATGCATCATTTCCGTGTCGTGTTCCACCACCAGAACAGTATTTCCCATATCGCGGAGTCTTTTGAGGGTTGAAATGAGCCGGGCGTTATCCCGGGGGTGGAGACCGACCGTTGGTTCATCAAGGACATACAGGACACCGACAAGGCCCGAGCCGATCTGCGTGGCAAGGCGAATGCGCTGTTCTTCTCCGCCGGAAAGGGTGCCCGCCGACCGGGCCAGGTCAAGATAATCCATCCCCACGTCCACGAGAAATTTTAACCGCTCACGGATCTCTTTCAATATTCGTTGAGAAATGAGGAGTTCATGGGATGAAAGTTGAATCTCATTGAAGAAATTCCGACATTCACCGATCGACATCCGGCAGAGGTCGTGTATGTTGTGACCGGCAACCGTAACGGAGAGACTTTCAGCCTTTAGTCGGCCGCCGTTGCATGCCGGGCATTCCGTAACGTTCATATACCGGGACAGATCCATCCGTACTTCATTCGAATCAGCCTCCATGTACAGTCGCTGCAATCTGCTCATGACCCCTTCAAAAGGCTTTGTATAGAAAAAACGCCGTCCGCTTCTGTCAATATAGAATTGAATTTCCTCATCACCCGACCCGTAAAGGAGTGCCCTCCGTACTGTCTCGGGCAATTGATTATAGGGAGTATTGATATCGAAGGCGTAATGATTGGCCAGAGATTCAAGCATTTGATGAAAGAATAAAGACTTTTTTCCTTCCCACGGTGCGATGGCACCCGCCCTGATGGATAGTCCCGGTTCTGAAACAATGAGGTGTTCATCAAAGTATATCTTGGTGCCTAAACCGCCACATTCGGCACAGGCACCATAGGGACTGTTGAAGGAAAACATCCGGGGAGACAGTTCTGAAATGCTGATGCCGCAGTCGACACAGGCAAATGCCTCGCTGAATATAATCTCCTCTCCATCGATGATCTGAACCCTGATGAGGCCGTCGGAAAGCCCGAGGGCAATTTCCACGGAGTCTCGCAGGCGATGTCGTATCCCGTTTTTGACGATCAGGCGATCAACGACTACATCAATGTCGTGACGTTTGTTTTTGTCCAACGATATGTCTTCCGCAAGATCCCTAATGTTACCGTCGATGCGAACCCTGACAAACCCTTCCTTCCGCAACTTTTTCAGTTCCTTCTGAAATTCTCCCTTTTTTCCGCGTGACACGGGAGCAAGGATGTTTATCTTTGTGTTTTCAGGGATTGAGAGAATATTTTCAACCATCATATCGACGGTCTGCGACCGGATTTCTTTGCCGCATCGATAACAATGGGGCACCCCGATCCGTGCATAGAGGAGACGGAGATAATCATAGATCTCCGTCACTGTTCCAACGGTAGAGCGGGGATTCTGACTTGCCGTCCTCTGTTCTATTGCTATTGCCGGCGAAAGCCCCTCGATGGATTCGACATCAGGTTTGTCCATCTGCCCGATAAACTGACGGGCGTAAGTTGACAGTGACTCGACGTATCGCCGCTGCCCTTCAGCATAGATGGTATCGAATGCCAGTGACGATTTCCCCGAACCGCTGACCCCGGTTATCACGACAAGTTGATCTCTTGGTATATCAATATTAATATTTTTAAGGTTGTGCTGGGATGCACCTCTGATTTTAATATGGTTCATGATTGACGCTACATGTCTCGTATTTCATGTTTTTTCCTCGCACGACAGGGTTTCCTGAAAACAACCACCGTAGAACCGCTTAAAGCTTTACTTCGATATGGGCTTTTTCTCTCTGTTCGTTCAGCCATTCCTCAAATTTATTCTCCATCTTCTCGTCGCCGATCCTCCCGATAATCTCTTCCCTTACCGACTCAATGGGTTTTACTCCCTCACCCCTTTTGTCGACAACCTGAATAATGTGAAATCCTATGGGTGATTCTATAACGTCGCTGATTTCCCCTATCTTCAAACTGAATGCCGCGGCATCAACATCAGGCAGCATCAGCCCTTTTTCTACAAAACCGAGATCACCACCCGTTTTGGCGGCAGGCCCCTGAGAAACTTCCGTCGCCAGCATGCTGAAGGAGTCACCCTGCCTGAGTTGCTGTAGAATGTCCTCTGCACGCATCCGTAACTTCTCTCTGGTTTGGTCGGCGGCATCCCTGGGAAGAAGAATAAGAATCTGCCTGATCCGAGCGGCCTCTTTCCCCTCATAGTCTTTTCGGTGCTCACGATAATAGGCACCGATTTCCTCTTTAGAAATGGTAATCTTGCTTTTGATTTCCCCCGCAAGAAAATTCCTTTTCGTGAGTTGAGCACGCACTTCTTCCCGATACTCTTCGAATGTAATGCCTAATTGCTCGATTTCATACTGCAATTTTTCATGAGTGATCTTTCGTTGCGTAATGATATTCGTGATGGCGCCATTAACATCCCTGTCGGTAGCCATAAGGCCCCGTTTCTTTGCTTCCTGTGTGATGAGTCGCTGATCGATAAGTTCATTCAGAACCATCTGACGAACATGTTTTTCAATCGCATCCAATTGATCTTCAGGAACGGTTTTTTCGATCCGCTTCATGTAGGAATTGACATTCTTATCCAACTCTGAAAGCGTGATTACATCATGGTTGACAATGGCAACGATCCTGTCAACAATTGTTGCATAGGCTGCCACCGTCATGAGAATGGACACAATCAAGGTAACAGAGATAATCTCTAAATGTTTCATGATACTCCCCTCGCGGTAATTATGCTTTCTGTACTGCGGATGCCGGAGCGCTCAATCCTGGTTAATTCCCATTCAGCCGGCAATGCGGGCATTGATACGCAATTCATGAACAAGGTGCTCGGCTCGCTCGATAATTTCAACCCCGGTTATCCCGGGCATGGGAACACTCAGCCTGAAATCGGGGGTAAATTTCATCCCCTTGAATTGTTTTGCCATAGACAATTCTATAATCCTTAATGGATCAACGGGACTTTGTTTATGGAACAAAATTGACAACATCTCCCCATCATAATCCATTTTTGTTGCGAGGAGCGTTCTAAGCTGATTTCTGATTCTGATAATATCAATCAGATTATCAACCTCCGATGGAACAGCACCGTAACAGTCAATGAGTTCATTTCTGATTTCCTGCAGGGCCTCGTCGGTATCGGCTAAAGACAATTTCTTGTAGGTTACGAGCCGTCTATTCATATCACTGATATAATTATCGGGAATGAATGCCGACAGGCCAATCGTGATTTCCGGCCTGATTTCCCGATCGGTTGCTTCCTCACCCCGCATTTCATTCACCGCCTGCTCGATCAACTCCGTATACATCTCATATCCGACAGCCGAAACATGTCCTGACTGAGAAACACCTAAAAAGTTTCCCGCTCCGCGAATCTCGAGATCATGCATGGAAACTTTAAAACCCGAACCGGGATCTGAGAATTCCTGAATGATCCTCAGTCTCTTTCGGGCATCTCGCGACAGCATTGCCCCTTTCGGGATCAACAAAAACGCATGCGCCTGAGCCTTCGACCTCCCGACCCTGCCGCGGAGTTGATACAATTGAGCCAGACCAAATCTGTCGGCGCGATTGATAATAATCGTATTCGCCGCAGGTATGTCGATGCCTGAACCGATAATTGTCGTGCACAACAAAATATCATACTCTTTCTTAATGAACTTTACCATCACATCTTCAAGCTCCCGGGGCTTCATCTGACCGTGACCGACACCGATCCTTGCCTCGGGAATGAGTTTCTCTAAAAATCGTGCCATGCTGTATATCGACTTGATCCGATCGTGAACAAAGAAAACCTGACCGTCTCTGCTTAACTCGTGCAGGACTGCTTCTCGTATAACATCTTCATCAAATTCCGACACGGAGACCCTTACCGCGTGTCGATCCTCGGGGGGAGTGTCGATGATCGAAAGATCCCGAATCCCCACGAGAGACAATTGCAGTGTTCTCGGAATCGGCGTTGCCGTTAATGTAAGCACATCAACCAATGCTCTGAGCTTTTTCAACCGTTCTTTGTCTCTTACTCCGAAGCGCTGCTCTTCGTCGATGACCACCAATCCGAGATCCTTGAAATGAACATCTTCCTGCAGAATTCGTTGCGTTCCGATCAAAATGTCCACCACCCCCCTGTTGAGATCCTCGACAATTTCCTTTTGCCTCGCCTTTGTTTTGAATCTGTTCAGCACTTCAATGCGAATCGGATATTTGTGGAATCGCTTTAGAAACGTCTGATAATGCTGTTCGGCAAGAATTGTGGTGGGAACCAGGACTGCCACTTGCTTTCCCTCCATGACAACCCTGAACGATGCCCTGACCGCCACTTCGGTTTTACCAAATCCCGCATCTCCGCACACAAGACGGTCCATCGGCTTGGAATCACTCAGGTCACTATTTATATCTTCAATCGCCCGGGCCTGGTCCGGTGTTTCCTCATATTCAAATGACGATGAAAACTCTTCGTAGTAACGATCGAGCCCGGAATATCTATGACCAGACATAACCTCACGGGCGGCATAGATGGAAATTAAATCCCCTGCAATTGCCTGGACCGCCTTCTTAACGCGTTGTTTCGACCGTTCCCAGGATATCCCTCCGAGCTTGTCAACCACAGGCATATAACCATCCGGACCGATATATCGCTGGATTTGATCCAGTCGATGAACGGGCATATAGAGCTTGTCTCCCCCTCCATACTCGATAACGAGAAAATCGTTTTCCATGGAACCGACCGACAGCTTCTGGAGCCCCCGATAATAACCGATACCATGATCCCCATGGACGACAAAATCACCTTCCTTCAGCTCGCCGAAGGACTTGAGAAAAAACCCTTCCCGTGCGGAACTCCTCTTCTTTCTCTTTATTTTTATACCGAATATTTCCTCATGACTGATAATGACGAGATTGAGAGCGGGATAGGCAAATCCTTCGGAAATCGTTCCCCTTTTCAGCAACAGTCGTCCCCGATATCCGTAAACGGAAAGATCTGAAGAAATGGAGTCATCGGATTGATGAACGGAGAGAGAATATCCATCCATAAGATGAGATATCCGTTCAATATCATCGTCACCGCACAGAAAGAAAACAAATTGATCATCATCAATCCACGATCGTATCTTCTTAACCAGCGGTGTCAAGATCCCATTGTCATCCGGAAGATACGCGGCCCTTTCCTGTCGAATTCCTACATTCATTCGAACATCAAAGTTTATGACATCGGCTGAGTTGTTCTTTCCGCTGCCGATGTTCAGGCTTTCAAGGTAAATTTTTTGTCTGCCCTCATGGGTACCGGCCAGCCCTTCCAAAGACCCGTAGAAGGAATCTTTGTCAAGATAAAATTTTCCTTCGTCTCGAGCTTTGCCGATCAGGCGATCGAGGGAATGATGGATTCGATGCTCCGACTGTTGCAGCGTCTGGTAGTCATCAAAAACGATAATGCTCCGGCCCGGCAGATGATCAAAAAACCCAGCCAGACCGCCAGGATCATTTATATCATCAGAACCGTACCTTCCATAAAAGAGAGAAAGAAATCCGGGATTAATTGACGATACAAGCCCGCTCTCAATCAGTTCTATGAGCCGGTTTCGCTTCGTCCGGGGCAATCCCTGCTCATGAGATCTCGCCCTTACATTCTTCACCGCATTTTCCAATGTCTCCGGCGACAGAATCATTTCATGAGCCGGGGCCAGATCAAATTCAACGATTTCCCGTTTCGATCTCTGAGTTACGACATCAAATTCCCTGATCGATTCGACTTCATCGCCGATAAACTCCAGCCGAAACGGAAAGGGAGAGACCACGGGATAAATATCGATGATATGACCGCGAACGCTGAACTCACCCTTGCCTTCAACCAGAGGAACTCGACGATAACCGCCTGCAGTCAATCGGGAAACGAGATCATCTCTCTCGTGAACATCTCCGATGGATATTGTTGTGATGTAGTCACGTAATACAGCAACGGGAACGGCTTTCTGGAGTGTTGCTTCGAGAGGTGCAACGATCATCGCTGATTTACCCGCGCACAACCGGGCAAAGACCTCCATTCGCTGCGTCGCCAGATCTCCCTGAGACGACATGACATCGTACGAAACAAGATCCCAGGGAGGAAACAACAACAGGTCCTCTCCACCGAGGAAAAAGTTTAAATCCCGATGAATATGAGTCGCATCTTCAATGGTGGAAGTAATGGTTACAATTGTCTTTTGTGTATTATTGTAGAGAATGGAGAGAATAAAGGCCCTGGCTGCACCTTGAAGGCCATGAACGGTCACACAATCGTCTCCATGGGAAATCCTGTCGATCAAGTCCTGAAGATGAGTATCGGAATATAAGAATTTATTATGGATTATTCTTCTCACGGTTTGTAAACTCAGTTCCTGATCTGTCACCGCCATGACGGATCATACAGTCTTCTATCACCCCCCCCCTTGTACAGCAGACATCCGTGTTCTTTCGATCGCTTACCCCACTCTGTATATATCACCGTTCCGTCATGATACGGCGAGCATCCGGCTCAATGCTCGATTTGCGCCGATCCTGACACCGTCAGGCACGGTAATCATGTGTTTCATCTCAACCAATGAATCTCGGATATCTTCAAGTGATGTATATTTCATGTCGTGACAAATCAGCTTTTCCGACACGGGGATAAATTGCTTTTCCGGATTGTTCTTCTTTAATTGATGTATAATGCCCGACTCGGTACCCACAATGATTTTTCTTGCATTTATTTCTCCGGCATACCGGATAATCCCCCCCGTACTACCGACATAATCGGCCATTTCAAGAACCGCCGGATCGCATTCGGGATGGGCGGCAAATGGCGCATCGGGATACCGTTTCTTTACTTCTCTGACTTCCTCGACGGTTACAAAATGATGAACGGGACAATAGCCGGTCCAAGGGATAATCTCCTTATCGGTAAATTTCGCAGTGTAACGGGCAAGGTTTCCGTCGGGGACCATCAGCACTTTCTTTGCGTCGGTGAGAGAGTTGACCACCCGAACCGCATTGGCAGACGTGCAGCAGATATCGCTATGCGCCTTAATTGCCGCGGACGAATTTACATAAGCAACAACGGCAGCATCCGGATGGTTCTTCCGCACCGTTTCCAATTGTTCCACGGTGATCATATCGGCCAGAGGACATCCCGCTTCTATTCTCGGAAGTAAAACCGTCTTGTCAGGACTGAGAATCGATGCGCTCTCCGCCATAAAACGAACGCCGGCAAAAACGATAACACGGGCATCCGTTTTTGCCGCTTCCATGCTCAGCGCAAGAGAATCTCCGAGAATATCGGCAATATCCTGAACCTCCCCCCGCTGATAGTAGTGAACGAGCAGAACAGCATTTCTTTCCTTCAGCAGGGATCTGATTTCTTCCTGTATACGGGGAATACCCATTAATTCTCTTGCTTACCCTGTCAAGACGTTACCGTTCCCGGCGTAAACCAACCGTTTATACCGCCGTGGAAACGGACATTATGTTTATCGTATCGAGGAATTTTTATCAAGTGTAAAATATTGACAACAATACACGTTTAGGATATGAATCCGATACTAAACAGCGAGTCGATCGCACGGCGGCCAACTTATGATAACTGTAAAAGACGCCTTACAAACCATTCTTAAAGCGACCACTCCCCTGGGATTCGAAAAAGTTGCAATTCTTGATTCCCGGGATAGAATTCTCGCCGAGGACGTCTATGCCCCCCGTGATATCCCGCCACGTGATAATTCAGCCATGGACGGCTTCGGGCTTGTTTCGGAAGATACCGCGGGAGCCTCAAGGGATACCCCCCTGTTATTCGATATCATTGATGACATACCCGCCGGATATATGTCGGAAAAAATCGTCGGATTTGCCGAAGCAGTTCGCATTATGACGGGAGCTCCCATACCCCAGGGAGTCGATGCCGTCATCCCCGTGGAAAATACTGTAATCGACGGAAAGCAGGTCAAAATATTCGAAGAGGCACCTATGGGTCAGAACGTGCGATATCGGGGAGAGGACGTGGTGGAAGGTGAACTGGTTCTTCCCCGCGGACGGGTGATCAGACCCGCCGAAATCGGCATGCTGGCAACGCTGGGACGTTCATTCGTCCATGTATATCAGAAACCCCTTGTTGCAATCCTCGCTTCCGGAGACGAATTGATCGACGTCGATGGAGATTCCTCTCCGGAAAAGATCATCAGCAGCAATACCTACTCAAGCGCCGCCCAGGTCATGGAATGCGGTGCCACTCCTCTGCTCGCGGGGATTGCACGAGATTCCAGAGAAGATCTTATCGCCAAGTTTACCAACGCCCTCCGTGCCGACGTTATCGTTTCATCCGCCGGTGTGTCAGTTGGTGACTACGATTACGTCAAGGAGGTCATGACCGAACTGGGCGTCACTATTGATTTCTGGCAGGTGGCCCAGCGACCGGGCAGGCCGTTTACCTTCGGTCGCGCAGGGATCAAACTTTTCTTCGGTCTCCCCGGCAATCCCGTATCGTCAATGGTTACTTTTGAAGAATATGTGAGACCGGCTTTATTAAAAATGTCCGGTCATACCAGTTTGTTTCGAAGAACGATTACCGCCGTTCTGAAGGAAGATATAAAGAAAAAAAAGAAGCTCAGATTCTTCATCCGTGGTCGGGTAACCGTCGAGAATGGAAAATACTTCGTGATCACAACGGGAGAACAAGGCTCCGGCATTTTAAAATCGATGGTGATGGCAAATGGAATCATTGTTCTTCCTGAAGACGGAACATACTATAAAGCGGGAGACGAGGTCACGGTTCAGCTCATCGACCGTTCTCTCGAGGCATGTGACCATCCCGGCTACATGTAATATGTTTTTATCACTCTTTATGCTATACTGCGACCGCTTTTAAAATGATAAAATGCGGAAGTGCCAAGGTCACTGGTGGGCCTCCCGGACTTCAAATCCGGTGTAAGGGGCTAACTACCTCTTAGGTGGGTTCGATTCCCATGCACTTCCGCCATAACTACTTGAATTAATTGACTGTGGGGGGCTATTTTTCGTCCCCCACTCGTCCCCCAGAAATGGGATTATTGAGCGTTCCATAAGACGCCGTTTTGCTTCAACCTGAACCTTTGCATACTTCAAAACACTGTCACGTCGCGCATGGTCAGTTATCATCTGAACCTCATCAATGCTTAACCCTTTTTCATTGATATACTGTGAACAGGTTGAATGTTTTAACCCTGCATACATCCTGATGCTTTCCCCGACTTTGTCACATGCAGCCTTCCACAAATCAACAAGGTAATCATGCTGATAATGTCTATTTTTCAATTTTCCACTCGGATTGACAAAGAAAAATGGTTCGAACGTTTTCGGCATGTTTTTCATAATCGGTTTAAACGCTGAATGACAGGGTATTATATGCTGTTTGTGGGTCTTGGTATAGTTCACCATCTGCTTGCTTGAGAAGGTCCGCCTGATGATGAACGCATCCAAATGAGGGTCATAGTCCTCTTTGTAAAGCGCCATTGCCTCAGAAGGCCGCCGGGCATGATATTTCAGCCACCAGAAGATAGGCTGATGTTCTTCCGGTATCGCCTCAATAATCTTCATCTGTCGTTCTTCCGGAACCCAGGTTATGACGGGATCTACCAGACCGTATTTGCTTTTTTCCGGAAACGGGGGCATTGCCTGTATCCTTCCGGATTTCCACGCAAAATCAAGGCATCGATGTAGACAGTACATTACATTCATTTTGCCCTTTCCGGATCTCTTAATGCCTCCCAACAAGCGACATAGAACGTCATACCGGATTTCATGTAACTGATAGGGATTGATATCAAACCATGGTACCAGGTGATTCTTGATCGAATTGAGATAATCTTTATAGGTGGCCGGTGATATATGCGGTTGTTGCGATTCTAACCATTTCCACAAATACGGAATTACATCTGTGGGTGCTTCATTTGTGTACTTCTCAATGCGGAAAATCCCCTTTTCAACATCTGCCTGCATGCAGGCGATAAGCTTTTCCGCTATCTTCCGGTGATATATGTACTCACCGTTGTATTTATAAATTTTGTAGTGATTTTCTTTGTGGTACCATGCAACATAGTAATATCCGCGATCTTTTCGATAATGGATCGATCCTTTCATACACAACTCACCCCCTTTGAAGCAAGGGGTATCATGTCTCGCGGGTAAATTCAAATTCATACTGCCTCGATGTCAGTTCCAGGTTTTCTTCAATTGCCGCTGTATCTCTTTTTTCCGCCAGTCGATGATCAATTCCATGTCGGATTCCCAGACACCGTCGATCTTCCGTGCGGGGAAGTGCCGTTCATCGATCCATTTTTGAATCACGCGCCATGATCTGCCCATATATGCCGTGATCATCTTTTTGCCGGTTAGAATGGTCTGTCCCTGTTTTTGCATGCCTCTTCTCACCTACCGCTGCATCCAGCCCGAACGGGCAACGCTGACGACCGGCCCGTCTGATTTGGATCTCGATCCGTCGTCTGCGTTCCTGTCGTGTTCTTTCAGGTACCGCACGCCGAGGATATCGGCCACGCAGTCGGCATAGACGACGCAGTCGAGATAGTGGTTGGCGGCGTATCCTTTCTTGAGCACGAAGTGACGTTCCCACTGGCCCCGTTTGTTCCGCTTTTTCACTTCCCGTTCCGACGCGATCTGCCGGAGAAACTCCGGATCGATGTCGTCGGGTGTATGCCATGTTTTCGGCAGATCATTTTTCTCGCCCTGGTTGATCTGCGCATAGAGCAGTTCCTTCCAGTACATGGTGTTAACGGAAACATATCTCAGGGCCCCGGCCTTCATGTGTTTGTCAACGGACTGCACCTTCCAGGGGATGGATCCCGTTTCGCTCTTGACTTCCCGCATGCCTTTGAGAGGGACAAAGAGGGGATTGCGGCGGCAGAAGTCGTACACTTCGGCGGTACGGTACCGGCTGTCGATTCCGGCCAGGCGGATCTTATATGTTTCTGAACTGGTGATGCAGGGATAGGCGAGCTGTGCGATATCGAGGAGCCCCCGGAAGTCTTCAACCATCCCCCAGTTGATGATCCAGCCCGTAAGAACGCCGCCGATCCGGGCGAAGGCCTTCACGACGAAATAGAAAACGTTTTCCTGAACGTCCGAGCCTAACACGAGCAGGGCGGATTCCGCGGGAACGGTGTTCTTCCGGTAGGCGCCTCTAGATTTTGAGACAGTATCGTCATCCACCGTATCGGCGCCTTCTTCTTCCGGGTCCCACGGCAGGGCAAGCCAGAGATTGGTAAAACCCCGGTACTTCTCGGGATAGGGCCGGGACCGGAGATATTCCGCGGCGATTGCCCCGAAGGTCATCTTCGGCCAGGGCGAATACAGGCTGTTGAGATGGAATCCCGCCCATTTTTCATCGGGCGCCTCGGCGATCCAGCGCCCTTCCGTAAACATCTCCGGTTTGTCCCGGTCTTCGATCCGTCCGTTGCAGCGGGCGCATTCATACCATCCCAGGGTATCGAGATCTCGGATCCGGACCGATTTCAGGTCGGGCCACCGGAGATTGTCGAATTCAAGTTTCTGATAGGTCCCGCACCGCAGGCAGGGAACATGGTAATACCGCTGATCGGACATGCCGAACTGGTGCCAGATGTTTCCCTCTGAAACGGTCGGTGTGGAGGTGAGGACGGTGACGCTGTTCCAGTATGCCTTGGTCCGTTCCATGGCCAGGGTGAGGGCGTCCGCCTCCCTGGTTGTCTCAGTGGCAAATTGATCGATCTCATCGGCAAAGAAATACTTGATCGGATCGGAGGATACGCCGGCGGGCGAGTTGGATCCCACGAGATTGAGCGACATTTTATCGAGGGTGTAGGACTGGAGCTGGAAATCGTCGTCGCGGCCTGTCCTGTGCTTCGCCAGTTCCGGGCTGTCGTTGATGATCACCTGGAGCCGCTTTTTCGAGATCCGCTTTGCCAGGGCATCCGTGGGCAATGCGAAGAGGGCCGGTCCGGGGTCCTGATCGATGATGTAGGAGATCATGAGAAAGATGATCGTCGTTTTCGCCGTCTGGGTCCCGAAGCAGAGGATGATCCGGCTGTGGGTGTGGAAGGCCTCCAGCGGCCCTTTGGCGTAGGGGGTCAGGGCGATCCGGTAGGGGCCGGGGTAGTTGGTGAAGCGCTTGCTGAAGATGAGCCGCTCTTCCGCCCATTCCCAGATATTCGCCGGCGCCTGGGGCCGGTAGAATGACCGCCAGTAGCGGTCGAGTTCTCTGCTGTTATGTGCCGTATTTTTTCTCACCGATCTGCAGTCCCTTTTTGATGTCGTAAATCTCTGTTCTGAGTTTCGCCTCGATGTCCTTTGCTTCCAGTCCCGCCAGGACCGGGGCGATCTTCGACGGCAACGAATCGAGACCCAGGCTCACCGCTTCGCTCATCTGCCTCATGACCTTTTTAACCTCATCGATGTAAATGACTTCCCGGAGGAATGACTGAACCTCCAGTTCCTTCCGCTGCCGCTCTGCCTTCTTGAGAAGGTATTTCTCTTTTGCAAGTTTGGCCCGGTAGAACGCGTCATCTCCCTGGAGTTCCGGCTTCCGTCCTTTCTGTTTTAAGAATTTGTCAAGATCTTCTTTGGTAAACGAACCGTCGGGGTTCTGGACGATGTTTCCCCTGCCCAGGTGATAGGAGATCATCCGTTTCGACATGCCGCAGTATTCAGCGGCCGCGGCGGCGGTTCTTATGATAACTTTTTCTTCCATAGCCTTACCGTTTCCGGACTGCAGTTCAGGCGCCGGGCGATGAAAGTGTTATCCATGCCCAGGGCGACGAAGAGCAGCAACAAAACGATTCTTCGAAAATCAAGATGGATCCCTGACAGAAACGTGCCGGTGAGGGCCGTGAAGAACTTGCCGCACCGGTGGCACCGGATCCGCTTTCCAAGCCAAAAACGACGCAAATTTCTATCCTGAACAGCTATTCCGCAACCGGGACAGACGATGCCGTCACGGTATAAAAATAAGATGACCCACTCGCGGCAACTGCTTTCGTCCAAAAATCCGACGCCGAAATGATGGAGGATCTCGCCGGTAATTGCCGTCTTAATGTCGTCAGTGATCGTGTTCATCGTACAAATACCCATATAAATTGCTCGGTTACACCGAACATTCCGGCTCGCGCGGAGTTAAATTCCGAGCCCCGGGTTGTCACCACCGTGTAAAATCTGCTGGACAGGACCCGCTTTTTTTTCAGGGGCGGGATTGTTCTCCGTTTCGTCTGAGTCTATGTATGCCGGCAGTGTGATCAGCTTATGACGTATGAGATACTTCAGATCGTCGAGGGCCTCCTGGAGAAGGTCGAGGATTATCTGAGCGTGGCGGAGCCGTTCTTTCTGACGGGGCCTGATCGCCGGCAGGAACTGCAGGGTCGGTTTGCCGTGTCTGCTGACAAGTCTGATTCCCTGGGATGTGTGGATCCGCAGGTATTCAGATAAACGGCAGACCGCTTCGCTGTCGGTCCAGTGCTTCAGGTCTTCCCGTGTCCGGGTTCTGAAGGGATCGTACTTCTCTTCGAGCTTTTTCAGGATCGCATCCTTGTCCATGTCATCTCCTCTGCCCTGGTCAGGGGTTGGTCAGGGGTTGGTCAGGGGTTGGTCAGGGGTCACGCAAAAATTGCATGTTTTATTTTATTCATTATTTCAATTGGTTGTAAATTTGTGGTCAGGGTGGTCAGGGTGGTCAGGGTGAAATAAAAATATTTGCGATAGAATGTTGAAATTCTTTTTATCACGCATATACCTGTCTCTTATACACATCTGACGCTGCCGACGAAGAGGATAGTGTAGATCTCGGTGGTCGCCGTATCA